>Ga0209067_10002804_pt1 | contig 10240 bp, 6 predicted proteins | sample ColStrG_CSR_2013_FD_187199 | JGI IMG/M metagenome (GOLD analysis project Ga0209067, IMG submission 187199) | Freshwater sediment microbial communities in response to fracking from Pennsylvania, USA - Cold Stream Run_MetaG_CSR_2013 (SPAdes)... | ecosystem: Environmental > Aquatic > Freshwater >... | reverse complement strand
GGCTATCCGGTGCTGATCAAAGCCAGTGCGGGTGGTGGTGGCAAGGGCATGCGGGTGGTTGAGTCGGCGGCGGATTTCGCTGCTGCGCTGGCAAGTTGCAAGCGGGAGGCCAGCAGCAGTTTTGGCGATGACGCGGTGTTGATCGAAAAATATGTGCAACGCCCGCGCCATATCGAAATTCAGGTTTTTGGAGACATGCACGGCAACTATGTGCATCTTTTCGAGCGCGATTGTTCGGTGCAGCGGCGCCACCAGAAAGTGCTGGAAGAGGCGCCCGCGCCGGGCATGACCGACGCGCTGCGACTGCAAATGGGAGCCGCCGCTGTTGCGGCTGCGCGCGCAGTGAACTACGTCGGGGCCGGCACGGTTGAATTTATTGTGGAACCTGGTAGTGCGACCGACGGCAGCAGCATCGGCGCGTTCTACTTTATGGAAATGAACACGCGCTTGCAGGTGGAGCATCCGGTGACCGAAGCCATCACCGGCCTGGATCTGGTGGAGTGGCAATTGCGCGTCGCCAACGGTGAGCCCTTGCCTATGCGCCAGGAGGCAGTAGTAATCCAGGGCCATGCGATTGAAGCGCGTATTTGTGCCGAGAATCCTGACAAACAATTCCTGCCGGCTACCGGAACATTGCAGGTGTATACGCTGCCCGACTGCAGCGAGTTTGAGCGTGCACCGGGCGCTGTGCGGGTGGATTCCTGCGTGCGCGAGGGTGACACGATCAGCCCGTTTTATGACTCGATGGTGGCCAAGCTGATCGTGCATGGAGCGACCCGGCATGAGGCATTGGCCCGCATGGACGCGGCTTTGAAGCAAACCCATATCGTCGGCCTGCCGACCAATGTGCAGTTTCTGCGCCGGTTGGTGCAAACGCCCTCGTTCGCCAGCGCGGATCTGGACACCGCGCTGATTGAGCGCGAGGCCGACCGCTTGTTCCACCGCGAGACCGTGGGCTTGCCGATCGCCGCCGCTGCAATGGTTGCGGCCACGCTGCATGCCGAGCAGCAGGCGGCGCAGCGCACTGACAGCAGCGGCTGGGCGGATCCCTGGGCGAGACGCGATGGCTGGCGCTCGCACGGCGCTTACCAGCGCGGATTCAGTGTTGGGTTTGAGGACGCAACCCACTCAGTGGTGCTGCGCAAAACGTCAAGTACCGGCGAGGTCAATGGCACGACGTCGGGCCCATGGGTGCTTGAGGTGGAAGGCGAGTCCGCGGGCTTTCAATTTCTGGCCGCCACCGACCATGCTTTTGATCTTCAGTGGGGCCCACAGCGCCTGCTTGCTTCGGTCTATCGCGCAGGCGACGTTTTTCATGTGTTTACCAACAGCGGGGCAACGCGCATCGCCGCACTCGACGCACTGGCCCACGCCGGTGAAGCGCAGGCCGAAACGGGTCGCCTGACTGCGCCCATGCCCGGCAAGGTGGTGTCGATTGCAGTGAAGCCCGGCGACGCTGTGCACAAGGGCCAGACGCTGGCCGTGATGGAGGCCATGAAGATGGAGCACACCATTGCAGCGCCTGCTGATGGCATCGTGGGCGACGTGCTGTTTGCGCCGGGAGATCAGGTCACTGAAGGCGCGGAGCTGTTGCGATTGCAAACTACTGTCACGGCCGTGTGATGCGTATTAGTTTTTGCTGCGCCAACACCGATGCCGCGCCGTGGCTCGACGGTCTGCGCGCCGCCTTGCCCGAGGCGAATGTTTCGATGTGGCGCAGCGGCGATCCGGTAGCAGATTACGCCGTGGTCTGGGCACCGCCCCAGGACTTTTTTGACCAGCAACCCGGTCTGCGGGCGGCCTTCAATATCGGGGCTGGCGTGGATGCGCTGCTCAAGCTGCAAATCGCTGCGGCCACACTATTGGTTCGATTGGACGACGCGGGCATGGCGGTGCAAATGGCCGAGTATGTGTGCCATGCCATCGTCCGCGCTTACCGGGGACTGGACCATTACGCCGACAGCGCTAAGGCGGGCCGCTGGCAGCCTGTCGAGCCGCCGGCACGCGCTGAGTTTCCGGTGGGCATCATGGGGCTTGGCGTACTCGGCGCACGGGTGGCGCAAGCGGTGCGCCAGTTCGACTTTCCTGTCAACGGCTGGAGCCGGACTGCCAAGGCGCTCGACGGTGTTGCGTGCTTTCATGGGCCTTCGCAGCTGCCCGCTTTTTTGGCGGCTTCGAGCGTTCTGGTGTGTCTGGTACCGCTTACATCCGATACCCGGGGCATCCTTAACCGCGATACGCTCACGCAGCTGCGTCCGGGCGCCGTGGTGATAAACGTTGCACGCGGCGCCCATCTGGTGGAGCAGGATTTGCTGGACTTGCTCGACAGCGGCCATTTGTCTGGCGCAACGCTGGATGTGTTTCATACCGAACCCTTGCCAGTGGACCATCCCTTCTGGCGCCATCCCAAAGTCACCGTGACGCCACATGTCTCGGCCCAAACCTTGCGGCAGCAAAGCATCACGCAAATTGCCCAAAAATTGCGTACGCTGGAGCGCGGCGAGGCGGTTGCCGGCGTGGTGGACCGCGCCAGCGGCTATTAGCGACCCGCATTAAGATCCGACACTTGGAGCCAGCACGTTTTTGGCATTCTTTCCCCAATCTATTCCAACCACACCATGCCCTATCCCAGCTCTGTCAAATTGGTCGATGTTGGCCCGCGTGACGGCCTGCAAAACGAGAAGCAGGCGTTGCCCACCGAGGTCAAGATTGCGCTGGTGCACCGGTTGCAGGATGCCGGATTGAAAAACATTGAGGTCACCAGTTTTGTGTCGCCGAAATGGGTGCCGCAAATGGCGGATAACGCCGAGGTCATGGCCGGTATTGCGCGCCAGTCCGGCGTTTGCTATTCGGTTCTCACACCCAATCTTCAAGGCTTTGAGGCGGCGCTCAAGACCTCGCCGGATGAAATCGTCGTTTTCGGCGCGGCCAGTGAGGCGTTCAGTCAGAAGAACATCAACTGCTCGATCGCCGAGAGCATCGAGCGCTTTCGTCCAGTGGTTGCCGGGGCACAGCAACACGGAATTTCGGTGCGGGGTGCGATTTCGTGCGCGGTCGGTTGCCCTTACGAAGGCGACGTGTCGCCCGACCGGGTCGCCATGGTGGCGCGGCTGATGCGCGAGATCGGCGTGCAGCACGTGGGTGTGGCAGACACGATTGGCGTGGGGACGCCGCGCAAGGTGCAACGCGCGCTCGAAGCCGCGTTGCGACACTTTCCCCTCGATGCCGTGTCAGGACACTTCCATGACACCTACGGGCAGGCGTTGGCCAACACATTGGCCAGCCTAGAAATGGGCATCTGGCAGTTTGATACTTCGGTGGCGGGTCTGGGCGGTTGCCCTTATGCCAAAGGCGCCACCGGCAATGTGGCGACGGAGGACGTGGTCTATATGTTGCGCGGTATGGACATCGATACCGGTATCGATCTGGATCGCCTGATCGATGCCGGCTGTTACATCAGCGATGCACTGGGTCGCAAAACGCAATCGCGCGTGGCCAGCGCGATCATTGGTAAGCGTGCCTGAGCACCGAACCCCCGGGAGTTTTTGAAGAATGTGCGCCTCCGAGTTGAAACCATTGCCCCAGGGCGTTTCGCAGGTCAGTGCCGTGCTTCAGGCGCGCGGACACGCGCATGCGCCGCAGATGCTGGAGGACGCTGCGCGCACTGCGCAACAAGCTGCCGATGCGCTGGGTGTCGCGCTGGGCCAGATTGCAAAAAGCATTGTTTTCAGGCGGGTGGCAGACGATGCACCCGTGCTGGTTGTGACCTCTGGTGACCGCCGGGTTGACCAGCGCAAGGTCGAAGCGCAGGTCGGGCCGCTGGCGCGTGCGGATGCCGCATTTGTCAAGGCTGCCACCGGGTTTTCAATTGGTGGCGTGTCGCCGGTGGGTCACGCTACGCCGTGCATCACGCTGGTGGACGAAGACTTGTTTCGCTTTGAAGACATTTGGGCCGCGGCGGGTCACCCGCACGCGGTTTTTCAGCTCAGCCCGCAGGTGCTGTGCGAATTGGTCGATGCGATGGAATCGGACGTGGTGCAGGCGCCGTTGACCGACATGCCGACTGCGGCGCGCAAGCTCCTGTCAGACCGGTGTGCTGCAGTGCGTTCGGCCGGATCCAGTTATATGTCGCCTTGCGTATCGGTTTGCCGCATGGATACGGCCAGCGGCGTGTGCCTGGGTTGTCTGCGAACCATCGACGAAATCATCGCATGGTCCAAAGTGGAAGAACCTGCACGCAGGGTGATCTGGAGCCGGATTGAAAAGCGGCTGCAAGGAGACCTGGCGTGAAACACATCACCTTTTATCTTGATTTCGTTTCGCCCTATGCCTACCTCGCGTTTGAAGCCTTGCCGCTGGCGCTGCAGGGCCACAGTGTTTCGGTGACTTACAAGCCCATCCTGTTTGCCGGCTTGCTGCGCCACTACGGGCAGCTGGGGCCCGCTGAAATTCCGGCCAAGCGCGAATGGACTTACCGCCAGGTGCTATGGCTGGCGCATCGGCAGGGAATCGATTTTCAGATGCCGGCAACCCATCCATTCAATCCGCTGGGTTTGCTGCGCCTCGCGCTGGCAACCGATCCCGATGGCTTGCCTAACCGCTTTGTGTGTGAAACCTTGTTCCGCCATGTCTGGTCCGGCGGTGCCGACGCTGCCGACGCTTTGCGGCTGCAGGCTCTGACCCGGTCACTGGCCGCGGAAAAAGAACTGACGCGGGACCCGGACGATTCCGTAGTCAAGGCCCAACTCAGAGCCCATGGCGAGGACGCGATCGCCAAATCCGTGTTTGGTGTGCCGTCGTTTGAAGTGGATGGAAAAGTGTTCTGGGGTCAGGACGCCCTGCCCATGCTGCGCAGTTATCTGGACGGCGACGCGTGGTTTGCCGGTGCGCAGTGGGCCGCTGCGGCCGCGCTCCCGTATGGTGCAACGCGCGTATGAGTCTGCACATCGGGTCCCTGGGAGTAAGTCTGGTTTAAGCCAGACGTCAGATCCACGTCAGTCGGCTCACTGATAGTTGCTGATACACGCCGATTGCGTGTTGGTTGCAATAACTACACAGGAGACTCCATCATGGCAACAGCTGCCCCGCGCCCAATGACGTCGGAAGAAAAAAAGGTGATTTTTGCGTCTTCCCTCGGAACCGTTTTCGAGTGGTATGACTTTTATTTGTACGGCTCACTGGCGGCCATCATTGCCAAGCAGTTCTTTGGAGGACTTGATGAAGGCTCCGCCTTCATTTTCGCCCTGCTGGCGTTTGCCGCGGGATTTATTGTCCGTCCGTTCGGGGCCTTGGTGTTTGGCCGTCTGGGGGACATGATCGGGCGCAAATACACCTTCCTGGTGACCATCCTGATCATGGGTCTGTCGACATTTATCGTCGGCATCCTGCCCGGCTACGCGTCGATTGGCGTTGCCGCTCCCGTGATCCTGATCTGTCTGCGCCTGCTGCAGGGCCTGGCACTCGGTGGCGAGTATGGTGGCGCTGCAACCTACGTCGCGGAGCACGCACCGCAAGGCAAGCGGGGCGCCTACACGTCCTGGATCCAGACCACTGCAACACTCGGTCTTTTCCTGTCACTAATTGTTATTCTGGTCACCCGTTCGGCAGTCGGCGAAGAAGCCTTCGCCGACTGGGGCTGGCGTGTGCCGTTTATCGTGTCCATCATGCTGTTGGGCGTGTCGGTCTACATCCGGTTGAGCATGAATGAATCTCCTGCCTTCACCAAAATGAAGGCTGAAGGCAAGACCTCGAAAGCGCCCCTGAGCGAATCATTCGGCCAGTGGAAAAATCTGAAGATCGTGATCCTGGCTTTGGTCGGCCTGACCGCCGGACAAGCTGTGGTTTGGTACTCCGGCCAGTTCTACGCACTGTTTTTCCTGACCCAATCCCTCAAGGTGGACGGTGCGACAGCCAACATCATGATTGCGCTGGCGCTGGTCATTGGAACCCCTTTCTTCCTGGTATTCGGCTCGCTTTCGGACAAGATAGGCCGCAAGTGGATTATTTTGGGCGGCTGTGCACTGGCCGTTGTGACCTATTTCCCGGTGTTTGGCGCACTGACCCGTGCCGCCAATCCCGACCTCGCTGCCGCGCAGGAAAAATCCAAAGTGACGGTAACAGCGGATCCCGCCGAGTGCTCGTTCCAGTTCAACCCGACCGGCACCACGAAGTTCACCTCCAGTTGCGACATCGCCAAGCAGCGTCTCGCCGGTGCGTCGGTGAGCTATGACAACGTGCAAGCGCCAGCAGGAACGCCGGCCCTGATCAAGGTTGGTGATATTGAAATCAAGGTGAAGTACACCCCTGAGGACATTGCAGCCGCCAAGGCCAAGGCCGAAGCCAAGCTGGCCGATTTGAATGCCGCGCAGCCCGCGGATGCCAAAGCGATTGAAGCCGCCACGAAGGCGGTCAAAGACCTGTCCAACGAAAAGACCGCCGGTGCCACGTTGCTGACCAGCAACCTCAGTGCGGCACTCAAGGCGGATGGCTATCCGGTAAAAGCCGACATGGCGAAATTTGACAAAGTCAAGGTGGTCCTTTTGCTGACCTACCTGGTTATTTTGGTCACCATGGTGTACGGTCCGATTGCCGCCATGCTGGTGGAGATGTTCCCGACCCGGATTCGCTACACCTCCATGAGCCTGCCCTATCACATCGGCAACGGCTGGTTCGGCGGACTGCTGCCAACGACTGCCTTTGCGATCGTTGCGCAGACCGGCAATATGTACAACGGCTTGTGGTACCCGATCATCATTGCAGGCTGTACGTTTGTGATTGGTGCTATCTTCATCAAAGAAACCAAGGACGTGGACATCTACGCCAACGATTGAAGGTGCCCCGACGGGGGCAGTCGATCCAAGGGCTCTTTCGGGAGCCCTTTTTCGTTCTGGTGGGTATACTTTTCAGCAGTTTTAGAATGCAACCATGCGCCCCATAAAAACCGAGCTCGGACAAACTGCGTTCAAAGAGCGGTCGCCGCTGATATCCAGCAAGCAGCGAGCCACCTTCATCATTGTCGACGGCAAAAAGTCGATCGACGAGATACTGGTTGCCATGGCCGGAATGGGCGTGAAGCGGGAGGACATCGATTACCTGGTGGAGCAGGGTTTTCTGGCAATCCCTGCACCCGCGGTCACTGCCTCAAGTCCCGAGCCGGCCCCTGCCAGGGCGCCTGCCGGCGCTCCCGCCAGCGCGCCGGTTGCTCAGAGTGCTGACGCATCACTGCGCCCGGTCAGTGACCGGACGCCCCAACAGCGCTACCAGGACGCCAAGCCGATCGCCACCAAACTATCGGCGAGTCTTGGCTTGCGCGGCTTTATGCTCAACCTGTCCGTCGAGTCTGCAGCGGGATATGACGACTTGGTGAAGCTCTTGCCAAAACTGCAGGAGGCGCTGGGCACCAAAGCCTGCCGCGAATTGGAGCAAGCCCTCAAAGGGTAATACCTAACTCCTAGAATGTCTCTCCTAATTCCAGAGAGCATTCACTATGTCCCAGGGCACCATCCGCATTCGCGGGGCGCGTCAGCACAATCTCAAGAACCTTGACCTTGATATCCGTACGGGCGAACTTACCGTAGTGACCGGGCCCAGCGGGTCCGGCAAGTCGAGTCTGGTGTTTGACACGCTGTATGCCGAGGGCCAGCGCCGCTATGTGGAAACCTTCTCGGCGTATGCGCGCCAGTTTCTGGACCGGATGGACAAACCGGCAGTGGACAAGGTCGAAGGCGTGCCCCCGGCCATTGCCATCGACCAGACCAACCCGGTGCGTTCCAGCCGCTCCACCGTGGGCACGATGACGGAGCTCAACGACCATCTGAAGCTGCTGTTCTCGCGGGCCGGCAGCCTGTTTGATAAGGAGACGGCGCTGCCCGTGCGGCACGATACGCCCGAGACCATCTATAGCGAACTGGTGCGCCGTGCGGCACACCATGCCGAGCCCGACCCAAGGTTGGTGCTGACTTTCCCGGTCGAACTGCCGGCTGACACCAGCGCCGAAGAAGTCACGCAATGGCTCAGCGCAAGTGGCTTTACCCGGGTACAGGCCGAGCGCACCGTGGGCACGGTAAGTGGCCAGCGCAAGCTGCTCGACGTCGTTGCAGACCGCTTCCGGATTCAGGCGGTTGAAAAAGCGCGCGCGCTGGAGGCGATTGAAACCGCGCTCAAGCGGGGTGGCGGGCGCCTGAATGTGTATGTGCTGGTGGACGAAGGCGAGCAGCCAAGCGTGCCCGACTGGCGCTTCTCTACCGGTTTGCATTGCCCGCAAAGTGATTTGCGCTATGCCGACCCCATCGCCTCCATGTTTTCCTTCAACTCTGCGGTGGGCGCGTGCGAAGCCTGCCGCGGCTTTGGCCGGGTAGTGGGCGTCGACTATGGCCTGGTCATTCCGAACGACAAATTGACCCTGCGCGCGGGCGCGGTCAAGCCGATGCAAACGCCCGCCTGGCAGGAATGCCAGGACGATCTGATGCGCCACGCCGAGGCGGCAGGCATTCCGCGTGATACGCCCTGGTACAAGCTGACCGAAGCGCAAAAGGAATGGGTGTTCAAGGGCTCGCCCCAATGGAATGGCAAGTGGAACCAGCACTGGTTTGGTGTGGACCGGTTCTTTGAATACCTCGAATCCAAGGCCTACAAGATGCACATTCGCGTGCTCCTGTCCAAGTACCGCAGTTACACGCCCTGCGGCACCTGCGGCGGTGCGCGGCTCAAGACCGAGAGCCTGTTGTGGCGTATCGGCACGGCAGAGCAGGCCAACGCAGTTTTGGACCCTTCGAAGCGCTTTATGCCCAAGGGTGTGCAGTGGACGCGTGCGCAACTCGAAGCGCTGCCGGGCTTGTGTTTGCACGACATGATGCTGTTGCCGCTGGACAAGTTGCGGCAGTTTTTTGATGCCTTGCAGTTGGGCCTGGGTAATGCCCCCCTGTCGAAAACTGAGGCATTGGCGACCAGCGCGATGAATGAGGCCGAAGCTAAGACCCTCAAACTGCTGTTTGAAGAGGTATGTACCCGGCTGAAATACCTTTGCGATGTGGGCATTGGCTACCTTACTTTGGACCGCCAGAGCCGCACCCTAAGTGGCGGCGAGGTGCAGCGTATCAACCTCACAACCGCGCTCGGTACCTCGCTGGTCAACACGCTTTTTGTGCTGGACGAGCCCAGCATCGGGCTGCATCCGCGCGATATGCACCGCATCATTGTGGCCATGCAGCGGCTGCGCGATGCAGGCAACACGCTGGTGGTGGTGGAACACGATCCCGCGGTGATGCTGGCGGCGGACCGCATGATTGACATGGGCCCGGGGCCGGGCGAGCGGGGTGGACAGATCGTTTTTGACGGCAGCACTGAGGCGCTCAAGAGTGCCGATACGCTGACTGGCGCTTATCTGGGCGGGCGCAAACAGGTGGGCATGGGGTTCAAACGCATGGTGGCTGCGAACACTCCACGGCTGATTCTGGAGGGTGTTACCGAGCACAACCTCAAGAACATCGATATCGAGATTCCGCTGCAGCGGCTGGTGTGCATCACCGGTGTCAGCGGTTCGGGTAAATCGACGCTGGTACAAGACGTGCTGGCGCCCGCCTTGTTGCGCCACTTCGGCAAGGCCACAGAAACGCCGGGCGCCCATGCGCGCTTGCTGGGCGCAGAACTGATCAGCGAAGTGGTGTTTGTCGATCAATCACCGATTGGTAAGACAGCACGCTCCAACCCTGTGAGCTACGTCGGCGCCTGGGACGCGATTCGCGAACTTTTCGCCGCGGCACCACTCTCCCGTGAGCGCAGCTATACGGCGAGCAAGTTCAGCTTCAACAGCGGGGACGGACGTTGCCCGACCTGCGGCGGTTCGGGCTTTGAGCACATTGAGATGCAGTTCCTCAGCGACGTCTATTTGCGATGCCCGGATTGCGACGGCAAGCGCTATCGCCCGGAGATCCTGGAAGTCACCATCGAGCGCGGCGGACGCGCCTTGAATGTGGCGGATGTGCTGGATTTGACCGTGAGCGAAGCGGTGGCGCTGTTTGCTGCCGACCGCGATGTCATCCGCGTGCTGCAACCCATCGTGGACGTGGGGCTGGAATACGTCAAGCTCGGCCAGCCCGTGCCCACCCTGTCCGGAGGCGAAGCGCAGCGTTTAAAGCTGGCTGGTTTCCTGGCCGAAGCTGCCAAAAGCAACACCGCAAGCCGCCAGGCCACCGCCAGACGCGGCGCCCTGTTCATGCTCGACGAGCCCACCACCGGCCTG
>Ga0209067_10002802_pt1 | contig 10241 bp, 7 predicted proteins | sample ColStrG_CSR_2013_FD_187199 | JGI IMG/M metagenome (GOLD analysis project Ga0209067, IMG submission 187199) | Freshwater sediment microbial communities in response to fracking from Pennsylvania, USA - Cold Stream Run_MetaG_CSR_2013 (SPAdes)... | ecosystem: Environmental > Aquatic > Freshwater >... | reverse complement strand
GTAATAGCATGAACACGTCTGAATGAAGAACATCCTGCGAACCATTTTAAGAAGGAATCTCAAGAATCAAGACGGTAGATTTTATATATCACGCATTCTTTTTGACCTACTAAATGATTTCGTTACGCCGGTTGGGGTGACAAAAATCCTGATTGACGATTCAGAATTTATCGAGATCTCGACGATCGATAAGGAAATTCGTGCGCGTCTTGGAATTTTGGACAGTCAAGTTGAGCGCGTCTTTGAAGTGGAGACTGGTTACTCGCCAGATAGTCGGCGGAAATTCGCACAGCTTGACATAGATTATGCAATAGCCCAGCAAGTGATCTGTGAAAACGAGTTCATCAATTCATTTTGCGATCCACTCGAAGTCAAAAGAAAATCGCTTACGCTTGCTATACTTAGAGTCATCACCCCCAAAAAACGTGATCAAGAATATCTGAGGGAAGTATTTCGAATACTTCAAGAGCTTAAGCTGGATATCGAGCTGCCATTGAATGGCTACAAAGGTTTTTATTTAAAACTCAACTGGTACAATAAAATAGGATTTATAAAGGGATGCATAGATGGAGTCCCAGGGCCAAATTCTAAATTGGCAAATCAGGAAAGATAATTAAACGACGAGCTAAAATTTTAGATATGGAAATGATAACGGTGTTGGAAAAAAAACTTACCGAAAAAGTATTTACTTATCGAGACGAGGAAGTTCGTTGTCATTCGTTGTTCAAATCCCTTTACCATGGGAAACACCTTGGAGACTATCCAGCTGCAGGATCCGACGGATCTCATTGTTACGTTCCGCTGAATAGTCTTCCATCCCAGATCAAGAGGCATTTCGATGATTCCGTTCGGAAATCCATCATTACTCGGCTCAAGGTCAACGCAGTCTCCAACATGATTTTTGCACCTCCAGCGTTCGAACCATACTTCGTGCAGCGTATGCGGGAGATTTTTCAAAATAAAGAATACAACGATTATAAGAAGCTGTATGCAGACTACGATTACTTTACCAGTGAGCAGATCACTGACAAGTCAATGGTCCATGCAGTGTTCGTTCTAATGTTTCCCTTCTATCAAGAAAGGGCGAAATTAAAATTCATGTTCAGCTTCTTGGAGAAGGCGCGTTTAGGTATCGATCTGCCACTCAGTACAGAAGATGCTCTACGCAAACTAATTGGAAGAAAATTAAAAAAAGGGCTTCCTCAGGCATTGGTTCATGGCGGAATCGGTAAACCGTCCAACAACGCGGAGTTAACTCCTTTAATGAAAAATATCATTATTGTCTTGAGTGTAGAAATCACGACGAGCAAAAGCGCGCACCTGATCAAAGAAGACTTAGATATCATTCTTAATAATCTCCCAAACGCTAAGGAATGTGGTGTTTATTCTGTTTCCGAAAGGAAGATAGCTGATTATCTTAAACTGCCTGAGGCGGACGTCGCGATTCGTTATGCAAAGGATGAACCTTTGGAATTTAGAAGGGCTGTAACGGGAATCATGAGATTCAGTAGACCATCGGCACCTTTGGTGAGAGTGTGTGTCGACGGCTATTCGTTCCAGGTTAAATACTTCAACCTTGAGATTAATGAAGCTGATTTTCCTGTTGGAATATTCTTTTATGATGACAGGAGCGACTATGTTATTTCGATGGAAATCGGTGTATCAGAAAACTCCGAGTTGTTGATGACGGCATTCAAACAATTCCTTATCAAGACCGGCTACTCGCTCCCCAGAGAATTGGTAATGGATAAATTCACTTATAAGCTTCTCAAAAAAAACAAGAAGCTCTTGAAATTTCTCGAAGATAACGGAGTCAATGTTATCAAGAGTCCCAATCCGAATCGCAAAAATAGACTCGAGCGTTTCTTTGAAACTTTTCAGCAGCTTATGTTAGCAGCGCATATCATTGAATACTTGGGCCCGGGTGTTCGAAGCAAATTCCGTAATGCCCATCCCTTTAGATCATTTAAAGTTTTTTTATCCAAGAATTTACCAACAAAGTTTGAACTCTTTCCGATTCTTAAACGACTGGTAAGGATTAAATACAACACAGGTTATAAGAGTCGCGAATTCGATGGGAGCCCCGAATGTAGGTTTGAAACTGAAAAGAAAAATCCGGTTGCAACATTTGATGAGGATATCGTTCCTTATTTGTGTGATGAATTGCACACGGTGAAATTTTGGGGTGCATCGCTGGTAATTAGGCGAGGTGACGATTTTCATTTTTATTACAAACGAGAGTTCGAATTTTTGCTTCAATATACTGGCATTCAGGTTGATGCTTATTTCGACAAAAGTGATCCATGCAAAATAAATGTATACGAAAAAGATTCAAAGAAAAGGCTCTGCGTAATTCCTCGATATGAAGTCATACCGGTTTCGCTTTTTGATCGCACTGTTGAACAGCATGAATTTGCCAAAAACTTCCTGCGTGAGACGCTAGAGTTGATCGATCTTCATAAGCATTACTTGCACTCAGCATTTGAAACAGTCAAGAAGGCCCTCAAAGGGAAAGATATTTACAAGTACACAAAAATGGCGCTGGAGAAGAAGGCTCAGAGCACGGAGGCAGAGGCAAGAAATGAGTTAGAGCCTAAAGATGAAAGGCCTCCAATAAAGGCGGTGCCTTCAAACCAGCCACCCAAAAGAAATGGGAAGGAGGCTAATCTGAAAAAATTCGGAGTGGAGCTGGTTAGTACAATTTGATTCCAATGGCCTCAACAAAATTTATGACTGAAAATCAGTACGCGATGGTGAGAGCGTTCAGACAAGCGTCGGAAAATTCCGAAGTCGTAACAATTTTAGACTATGCCGGGAGCGGTTTCAAGTATGCGTTGAATTACTTTATCGATCGAGACCAAGATCAATATGATAAGGCGAAGATTTCTCTCGCCAATATTCAATACAATGGAGCCAAGAATATTTCGATCGAAGTTATGAAGGATCCGCGTCACATTCGCTTTTCCGATTTAAACCACACTAAGACTGACCTGGTTGATTGGCTTTACAAACTTAATGAGCGGAGCAAGGAAATCTTAACAAGCAAACGAATTCTAATTGCCTTGGATAATTTCGAACGGCTAAACACAACTGTAAGGCTTTCTAGAACAATTAGTATTCTCAAGAACATAAAATTTAAATGTGGAATTGTACTTCGAATTAATCGGGACGGACTTGATAAGCTCTTTGGTTTGGATGCTGATCTTTCCGAGGAGATGTCAGCATTGATTTCTAAGCGGATAGTACTTGCTAGAAATAAACCAGAGGACATCGTCAAGCTTTGTCAATCTTATGGTGTAAGAGATCAAAGCATTATAGAGGAGGTCTCTGAAAAGGTTTTAAGCTTTAGTCTCGCCATGCGGAAAATCGAAAACCACATGAAGGTCAATCCACCAGGCCAGCTTGAGATAAATTTCAAATAAATAAGGATTCATCTGTATGCTGACTAACTCAACTTTATTGGACGATAATGTCGAAGACTACATTGCTGAAATGAGGTCACGGAGAGTCAAAAAACGCATGGTTGTACGCTATCGAAATGTTCTATATTCCATTTTGGAGCATAGCAAAAAAGAAAGCATTCGAAGTTTGAGCGAGGCAGATGTCATTGACTTTAAATGGCACATTGCAACGAAGTCTACGCTAGTGATGGTTAATTTTTACTTGCAGGTGATTAGAGGATTCTTCCGAAAGATGGAGAGAAAAGGGATTTGTGAGAACGTGGCAAAAGGCGTTGAAAATATTTTGAAAGAAGAAATAATTCCAAAAGTAAGGGCCGTGCTCGACGGTAATATCGCTGAGTACCTTGATGACCTAAAATTGCGGAAATGCAAAGAATCCACAGTTGCAATCTACCGCCGTGCCTTAAATCACTTGTTGGAATTTTGCAAAAGAGAATGCGGTAAGGAAAGCCTGCTGACGTGTAGGAAGGAAGATGTCACCCGGTTTAAAACGCATCTTGCGGCCAGGTTCGCACCCGAAACGACTAATTTATACCTAACTGCAACTCGAGGATTCTTTCGGTATACGGAAAAAAAGGGAATTTGCGAGAACGTAGCAATAGACGTTCAAGATGTCCCGGAGGTAAAGACAATTCCGAAAGTCCTGGTTCCTCCTCTGGCAAAGCAAAGCATACTAGACGCTAATATCGCTGAGTACCTCGAGTATTTAAAATCAAGTGAATTGAAAGAATCCACAATTGAGGCCTATCGGAAAGACTTAAACTACTTGTTGGAATTTTGCAAAAAAGAATGCGGTCGGGAATCCATATTTACCTGTAGTAGGGGGGATGTCATTAGCTTCAAATGGCACCTTGCAGCTAAGTTGGCAGCTACAACGGTTAATCGTTACCTTAAAGTGATTCGAGGGCTATTTCGGTACTTGGAGAGGAAAGGGATTTGTGAGGACGTAACCAAAAGCGTTGAAAATGTTTGGGAAGGAAAGGTGATTCTGAGTTTTGTTGGTGACTCAGACTTGACCCGCCTATTCGAACTCGCCGACAATAGCCCCGACATTTTCGTAAAGAAGTCCCCATGTTCAACGGTGCTAAATCCAAGGGATTTAGCACTATTCGAAATCCTGATTGGTACAGGAATTACAGCGCCCGAACTTTGCGAGATCAAACGTAGCGACATTGATATGAATGAGGGCTACATAATTGTGTCGAAGGAAAATAAGACTTTCCGGATCCTTCCATTGCCACGCCAAACGTTTGGAGCGGTCAAAGAATACGCAAAATATCGAGAACGGATATTTTTACATTCACCGTATTTTTTTGTGACTAGAAGTGGCGAGCAACTCAGTATACGTCGTGCTCGACGCATCTGTTCGGAATTCTTGCTTCAGACCGATTCGAAAAAGAAAGGTCCTCGAACACTCCGAAATACTTATATCAATACCCTTTCACAACACGGCGCGAATATTCAAGACATCAAATATCTTTCAGGTCATTCTTCGGTTCAGATTACGAAGAAATACACCGACCTTTTGTAAGCGGCCAATGATTTTTACAACTCATCCCTCATCCCGATCTATTTTCGAGCAGCGCGGCCAATGACTTTTGTAGCTGAACATGGATTCGGCCAGTCAATTATTTTCCCAAGTGAAAACTTGCATTGCGTTTCTCTAGAGTTTCCGCTACATCCGAGCGTGTAGCCTCTATTAAATTGGTAGAAACCCCGAGTTTGTTCCGGGGAATTATTGTAACAAATTAAACTGGAATTCTATGTTCGATAATAATCGGAATTTCGATTGGTGTTTTGACCTTAAACACGCGAGGAACTACCAGAACTATTGTTGTAATCCTGACTGCCGCTGCTGTTCCTACTAAGCACATTCGCCTGACCAGTGCGGTTACAGTGTTAAGTGCAGCTGATCCAGTCCGTGTTCATCAGAGTTTCGCCACGATGGACATCATCTCCAAAGGCAGGGCCGAGCTGGTGGTGGGTCGCGGATCTTCGATAGAAGCTTATCCGCTATTCGGGTTCAGTCTTAACGATTACGATGCATTGTTTAAAGAAAAGCTAGGCTTGTTGCTTAAGATACGAGATTAGGAATTTGTCACTTGGTCTGGCAAATTCCGGGCGCCGATAGAAAACCCACCGGTTTATCCGAGAGCCGTTCAGAACAAATTACCAGTGTGGTTGGGTGTAGCGGTACCCCGGAATCTTTTGTCAGAGCGGGAACATTGGGGCTGCCATTGATGGTGGCTATTATAGGAGGAGAGACACACCGGTTCCGTGCTTTGGTCGACTTGTACCGCGAGGCCGGCGCCAAAGCTGGCTTTACACCTGAGCACCTAAAAGTTGGCCGGAAAAATACGCTCCCACTTTAGTTCCGCAGAGTTCTTAATCTTAAATTGGCCTTGGACATTTCGAGAAGAAATTTTCGGACACGGTTGGTTTACGTCTGAACCTCAAATGACGGGAGCTACGGTAACTGAGTAGGGGCTTTTTTACAATGCCAATTTGGTAACTAACTAGATATTAAGTGAATGCATTTATGCAGACATTTCAACAGGACAGCTTAAATGGTTCGGTCATTTAATTTTGTGCTTTGACGCCGATCCTATTTATAGAGTCTAATTATTCGATTCTATCCCGCGTTTAAAGTTTTGAGACGTATTTACTCATCGTATTTAAAGTTACCTAGAATTGTACCTTTTGGCATCTTTTTTCAAACTTATAAGCATAGAAATGTACTTCGCAAAGTTCGATTTTGAAAGGAAATCACTGAAAATCGCCGTTTTCTTCCCGATTAGCCTCGCGGTGAAAAAAGCTTGAAATCCCGAGAATCTTCCCGAATAAATCCCGATTAGGAAAATATGCGTTTAAGCCACTTTTCCCAACGCTCTCAATTTTACCAATTCGTTAGTTGTTCCAGCTTTGGAACAACACAGTGGCGATTCCCCACAGGGAGACCACTTCTTTTCGCAGCCTTTCCATAATCATAATCAACTGATTGTGAATAAGTAAAAGTGGTCAGTTTGACGCGGAGAAAAGTGATCCGGCTCCGCAGAATTTCCATTGACCCATTGCCGGCTTTTGGGGCTACAAATAGCGGCAGAAATATTTAGCTTTCGCCGACGTGACTTTTCTCTCCAGCAGGTATTACTAGACTGCGACAACATTTAATCGCAATGCTATGTCAGAAATTAATTCGATCCATAATGAAGGCCCCGAGAGAGTGCGCATTAGGAGTAAAAAACTTTCGACGCGAATCGACATGACACCAATGGTTGATCTTGCATTTTTGTTGCTTACCTTTTTTATTCTTACTACTACCCTGCAAAAAAAGTCAGCAATGGAAATTGTTATGCCTGAAAAGCCAGATGAGAACCATCCGCAGCCCTCGCTCAATGAGAAACATTTGCTCACACTACTATTAGATGGAAATGATAAAATATATTGGTATCAAGGCATGTCAAATCCCAAATTGGAAGTGATTACTAATTCGCATGCACCAGTCTACAGTCTGCTTGTCAAAAAGAATCATGAAATAGAAAAAATGGTCATTTTTTTGAAGGCAACTGATCGCGCCAATTATAAAAATATCGTCAACGTCCTTGACGAGATGAGTTTGGCAAAAATAGATCGATATTACATCACTGACATCACAAATGAAGATGAGCATCTTATCAAGTCGGCGATGCATCAATAACACGAATTATGGTGGTCTATTCAGCGCCCTCTAAAGTCCAGACAAGGTGGGGTTACATGTACTTTTGGCTTTCATTCTTGCTTTTTCGAAGGTTGGTCTTTGGGAATTCTGCGGAGCGGGCCAATGATATCGAACTAAACAAATCAATGGAATGAATTCGGAATGATTTGAATTGGCGTCCAGATATTTCGGTTAGGGATTAACTCCCAATAAGAGTCATTAAAACCAGGTTCTCGCCACAGCGGCCTTGAAAGCGAAGAGGAAAAATGCAGCCGACGATAGGAAACGATTTAATTTCAGGAATCGGTGCGTGTGCTGCGAGGCATAGCCGGCAGATCAACCGGCGAAAATCGTACTTCTATTTGTCGATACTGAATATTCCGGAGCATTTGACCCCCCTGTACCGATAATGGTTTGACCCCACCCTTTGGTACTAAAATTTGATATGTAAAGGTATTAGATTTTTTTAGAGTTAGAAGTTGATTTTTTACGTAGCGATTCACCCTTCAATTCAATACGATTTGCGTTGGTTAAAAGCCTATCCATTATCGCGTCGGCCAAGGTGAGATCTGTTAAGTACGAGTGCCATTTTCCGATGGGCAATTGAGAGGCGATAATAATTGATTTTTTTGCGTAGCGGTCTTCCAGGATTTGAAGCAGTGCAAGTCTGGTATTTTGATCCATCGGTGCCAAGCCAAAGTCATCCAGGATTAACAGACTTATTCTTTCCAACTGATTGAGCAGTCGAACAAAAGTGCCATCGAGTTTGGCTACCATGATTTTTTCAGTGAACCGGTTTAAGTTCAAGTAAAGGGATTTGTATCCCATCACACAAGCCTGGTGTCCCAAGGCACAAGCCAAAAAACTTTTCCCTGATCCGGTGGCACCGCTAATGAGAATGTTCTCTGAGCGGTCTAGATAAGTACAATCAGAGAGTTGAAGGAGTTGCTCTTTAGATAAGTTCCGTTCTTTACTACAGGAGATTTCTTCGAGGGTAGCCGCGTAGCGGAGCTTGCTGTGCTTGAGATAGATCTGTGTTTTGTACTGGATCCGATTTTGTTTTTCAGCTTGGGTAAGCTGCGCAATGAGTGCATGGGCTTCCGGCTGTTGATGCAAGGGCATTTGTACAATGGCCTCATAGCTTCGGGCCATACCGGCTAATTTGAGCTCTTGGAGCTGTTCCAGTGTTGCTGTCGTGTTCATTGTTAAATTGGTTAAGTGTACATTTTAGTTTAGAAAAATAATTATTGATAACTATCCTCTCCCCGGATTTGGTCATGGGGAGGAATCGGAGAAACATCCCTGGCAGGGAACATCTTATCCAAATTCTTTTTGAGAATATTATCGATGATTCCGTAATTGACAACGGGGGAATGAGCCGCATGCAGACAGGCTGCCTCCAACCGATCGTTTCCATATTTGTTACCCAACCGAAGGATCCCTAGACAACTATTAAAAGTTTGTTGGTAAAATATTTTCGAGGCCAGCACACGGATGATGACCTGTAGGGTAGCCGGCCCCACCAGCTTGGCTTGTTGTTCAAAATGCTTTCCATCCCAACCCTGTTGACGGGTAATATGCTGGTGATGGGGCGGCATATGTTCTGCCAGCGTCGTGAAGTCATGTTTCTTATAATTGCGGGCATGCACGGCCACCCGCTTGAGGTCATGGTATACTTCGACAGAGGTAGACGTATAAATAATCTTCAACTTCTTTCCGATCAACGTAAAGGGTACGCTGTAGTGATGGCGGTCTTCGCCCAAGATGACATGATAGTCGGGTGGCACTTTACTTTCGGTAACATGCTTGATTTCATAGCGCGTAGCAGGCAAGGCTTTTAAGACGGGCTTCTCATCGTTTTCAAACCATTGCTTGCGGCACCCTGTTTTATTTTTAAAAGCACGTACATGGAACAACTCCAGTTGTCGAAGAAAAGCAGCATTGAGTTCTTCCAGGCTATGGAAGGTTTGATCCCGCAAGGGAGCATAGATTCGTTTGTAGGTCAGGTCTACCGATTTTTCTACACTGGGTTTATCGCGTGGCTTGCGTACACGGGCAGTCATAATGGTGGTGCCATAGTGCTGAGCCAATAGATCCATGGCTTCATTCAGTGAAGGTTCATACCGGTTGGCACGGGCCACTACTGTTCTGGTATTATCAAACTTGACACCAAGGGGAACTCCACCAAAATAGATGAACGCGTTGGCGATCGCATCCACCAACTCTTCTTGCCTCTGGGTATGCAAAGCCCGCACGTACATGTAATTACTGTAAGGCAACGTACAGACCAGCACTTCACATTCAATCCATTCCCCTGTTGTGGGGTCCACATATCCCGCTTTGTCCCCGGCATAATCAATTTGCAAAAGTTCACCGGGCTTGTGCTTGAAGTGCATCACCGCTTGATCCTTTCGGCTATGATCGCGCAGGTGTTCGCAAAATTGTGAATAGCCGTAACCCTCCGGGTTCTGCAGCCTGTATTCCTCCCATAGCAACTGCTTGGTTACCCCACGTCGGTGTAATTCGGTGATGTAATAATCTAAGTTCCTTTCGATGATGTCGAAGCGGGGATCCATTTTACGCCCACTTTGCCCCCGATCAAATCCGTCTACCTGCAGGATCGTTTTAAGAGATTCATCATCCATCGTTAACAACTCCGTGGCACTAACCCCGCTACTTTGAATCTGTCTGATATAATGACGGACTGTGTTGCGGGATAGGCCCGTCGCCCTGGTGGTTTCTTTGACTCCGCGGCCTTTTCCATACGATTCAATGATGCGCTTAACTTGATGCATAAGAAGCAATTTTGCCATGATCTGAAATGAGGTTAGTTATCCTCAAAAAGAGATCACGAGTGCATCAAATCAAAGTACCGAAGGGGGGTCAGATAATTGCCGGAATCTCATCATCCCGAGGGGGTCAGACAATTGGCGGAATCCACTCCGAAAAAAGCAATCTCCAGGGGGGTCAAACAATTAGCGGAATAACCCCTTTACAGGGGGGGTCAGATAATTAGCGGAATCTTAACCCTGTAGGGGGGTCAGACATTACCGGAATATTCAAATTTGAAGCAACTAGTATTC
>Ga0209067_10002799_pt1 | contig 10244 bp, 7 predicted proteins | sample ColStrG_CSR_2013_FD_187199 | JGI IMG/M metagenome (GOLD analysis project Ga0209067, IMG submission 187199) | Freshwater sediment microbial communities in response to fracking from Pennsylvania, USA - Cold Stream Run_MetaG_CSR_2013 (SPAdes)... | ecosystem: Environmental > Aquatic > Freshwater >... | reverse complement strand
CTTCAATACCGCGCGTCAGTTCACCCAACGCATCAGACCAGACTTTGCCATGTTCAGAGACAATCAGCGCCGCCAGCTCATCCCGGTGCTGCTCCATCAGGGCTTTAAAGTTGAATAGAACGCGGGCGCGACGCAGCGGCGAGGTTTTCGACCAGGCTGCAAAAGCGTCATGCGCGACACCAATCGCCTGGGCCACTTCATCAGCGGTACTTTGCGTCAGTTCACGGACCACTTTGCCGGTTGCCGGATCGTAAACAGGAATAGTTTCGTTGCTGGCGCTGAACGTGGTTTTACCGCCAATAAAGTTACCTATGGTTGTCATGATGTTGCCTCTTTAGATGGTTAAGTTCCCTGCAGGCGGGCTCTGTGACCTGCCATACTGCCTGACCAGGCAAACCTGAAAGCGTGTTATGAAGCTATTACAGTGGAATAAATTTTTCAAATGGTTCTTTTTGGAAAATTTACTTTTAGCGGCACAGATCGCATTTTTACCGCCCGCTAGTCTCTGACAGCGTTATGATGACGGGGGTCATTAACAGCGGTCAGCCTTAGCGTATCAGCGTCATAGCCAGGGGCCAGATAGGTTGTGTTCTGAGAGGTCGATCGAGTGTTTATGCATCTGGCTGAAATGAAATATGAAATTGATGCGAGTCTGATCTAATAATCTTAATTTCATAATTCACTCTTAATGAAATAAATGTTTTCTTTAGCCGCAACACCTTCTTGTCCTGGAGTCAGCACATGGCTATCGATCCGGCCCGTTTCTGTATCAATCGCAAAATTGCCCCCCGGCTCTCACTAGAGACATTTTTTCAGCTGGTTCAGCGTCTGGGGCTGAGCAAGGTTGAACTGCGTAATGACATGCCGGGCGGCAGCGTCACTGACGACCTTAGCACCGATCAGCTGCGCGCCCTGACCGACAGATATCAGATCGATATCGTCACTATTAATGCGCTCTATCCGTTTAACCGCATTGATGACGCGCTGCTGAGCCGGTCCGAGACGCTGTTACAGACCGCACAACAGATTGGTGCGACGGCGCTGGTCATGTGTCCGCTAAATGAGGGTAAACCGATATCACCCCAGCAGACACAGGCGGCGATGCAGCAGCTGGCTCCGCGCTTTGCCCACTATGGCATTCAGGGGTTAGTAGAGCCGCTGGGCTTTCCGAGCAGCTCACTGCGTTCGGCGGTTGAGGCGCAGCAATTGATCGCCGCGGCGGAAGTGCCCTTTACGCTGCTGTTAGATACTTTCCATCATCATCTCTATGAGCCGGCTGAGCAGGAATTTCCAGCGGGTATCGATACTGAACAGATTGGGCTGGTCCACCTTTCAGGCGTGGAAGATCGGCGTCCGACCGCCGAACTGACCGATGAAGAACGCATCATGCTAAGTGATAACGATGTCCTGAAAAGCGTGGTGCAGGTGAAGCGGCTGGAGATGCTCGGCTATAAGGGCGTTTATGCCTTTGAGCCTTTCTCCAGTCAGCTCAACAACTGGACCCCAGCCGAGATTGAACGCCAGGTCCGCTACAGTATTGAACTGCTACAAGCCTGATTCCTGCTTTGGACTTTGCGCCCACAAGTTATCGGTTTATCTGTGTCTGGAAAGACGTTCTGGCCCGCTGCTGGACCATTTTTTTATGGCGATATGTAGGCCACGATAGAGAGGATCAGCAAAGAGAGGGTCAGGTTGCCGTGTGGGGGAGTCGGTTCCGCTGCAGGCTGTTCAGGCATGTCTCCTCTCGCTCGTATTTGGCTGAATAATAGGTTTTATCCTTTAACTCTTTCCGCTTTCACCACCAGCGCATCACAATGGCACGGTAATCTGGCGGCTCTCTGCTGCCCAGGCGTGTAGCAGAGAGGGGATGAAAACAGGAATAAGGCACCGTTGCTGCTCTTCCGCCAGAGCTGAGTGCGGTAGCGCTGATAACACCGCCTCTGTGCCGCCGCGCTTTACCGTTTCTCTGATAAATCAGATTGTTAATTTTCTTTCAGCTACACTTGCAACAGCCAATTTACGTTACGGGAGAGGGAATGAGCGAGCTGCAAAGGGAAAAGATCGGACAAAATATTCTGATTAAACTGGCGATGCTGGTCATCATCCTCGCCGGAGTTCGGGCAGCGTCCGACATTCTGGTCCCGCTTCTGCTGGCAGCGTTCTTTGCCATTGTGCTTAATCCGCTGGTGACGATGCTGATGCGTCGTGGCTTCCGCCGTGGGCTGGCGATTGGGCTGGTGATCACAGTGATCTTCTGCATTATCGTGCTGCTGGGCGCTATCATCACCAGCTCAATGAGCGAGTTTTCTGATCTTTACCCGCAACTGCGTGCCACCATGGAGCAGAAAATGACGGTGCTGCAACATCTGGCGGCAGGTTTTCATCTCAATATCTCAACCGATGCGCTGGTACAACATTTCGACCCTAATACCATGATGAACCTGGCCACAGTAGCGCTAAGCGGCTTTTCTGGTGCAATGACCAATACCGTGCTGCTGGTGCTGACCGTGGTCTTTATGCTGTTTGAGGTGCATCATCTGCCCTACAAAATGCGCAACGCGCTGGTGAATCCGAAAATTCGCATCGCCGGACTGCATAAAGCGCTGAAAGGCGTAACGCACTATCTGGCGCTGAAAACCCTGGTGAGCCTGATAACCGGCATCGCGGTCTGGCTCAGTCTCTATCTGCTGGATGTGAAGTTCGCGCTGCTATGGGGTGTCGTGGCGTTTATCCTCAACTTTATCCCTAATATCGGCCCGATTATCGCCGGGATCCCACCGTTTCTGCAGGCACTGCTGCTAAACAGCCTGTTTGATGCTGCGATGGTGGCAGCGCTGTTTACCGCGATTCATATGGTGTTCGGTAATATGCTGGAGCCGCGCCTGATGGGGCGAGGTCTCGGCTTATCAACGCTGGTGGTGTTTCTGTCCCTGGTGTTCTGGGGCTGGCTGCTCGGCCCGGTTGGTATGCTACTCTCGGTGCCGCTCACCAGCATTACTAAAATTCTGATGGAAACCACGCCAGGTGGCAGCCGTCTGGCAATTATGCTGGGTACCGGACGACCTAAACGGGCGCGGGGATTAACCAAGTAGCCGTTGCTGGACGTGCTGTAAATGGCTCTCCATCGCCTGACGGGCAGCCGCTTCATCGCCCGCCACAATCGCATTGGCGATCTGCTGATGGTCAGCATTCATCTCCTGGGCGAAGCTGTTATCGGCAAAATGGCGTTCCAGTCGCTGCACATGCGGGCTGTGGCGTTTGTTCCATAACTGCTCCAGCAGGTCGCGCAACACATCGTTGCCGCTCATCTCGCTGATTAACAGGTGGAAGCGCCTGTCCTGCTCCAGAAAGACTGCATCGTTTTCATTGTACTGCTGCAGTTCAGCGGTCAGCGCCAGCAGTGCCGCCCGCTGAACGGTGGTACCGTTTCGTGCGGCAAATCCTGCCAGCATTCCCTCAAAGGCTTCACGCGCCTGTAAAAGATCCTGCAGACTGCAGGTTTCAATTTCCTGAGGAACCGCTGCCTGTGGCAACGGCTGAGCAACGTAGATGCCGTTACCCGTGCGGATATCGACCCAGCCGGTCATCTCCAGCGCAATCAATGCTTCACGCACTGACGAACGGCTGACACCCAGCTGTTTTGCCAGTTCGCGCTCCGGTGGCAGTAAGCCCCCAGCGACAAAGTCACCGCGCGTGATACCGGCCATAATAGCGTTGGCGATCTGACGGTACAGGCGCTCAGTTTTTATTACGGGTAGCGTCATCACCCACTCCTCTTATGCCGCTTAAAACCGATCACGTCGTCGATGCAGTTTGTCACGCTGCGATCCGGATCACGGCCCTGTTTTGCCTACTATCATACTCTTGGCCCAGCGGCCTGACCACTGGGCCACATCACAGTTGAGGAGTAAAAATGGAACATACATGGCGATGGTACGGCCCTGACGACCCGGTCTCACTGGATGATGCGCGTCAGGCAGGCGCGACCGGCATCGTGACGGCCCTGCACCCTATTCCTAACGGCGAGGTGTGGCCGGTTGAGGAAATTAAAGCGCGTCAGGCACTGCTGGCGGAAAAAGGTCTGATCTGGTCGGTGGTAGAGAGCATCCCGGTCCATGAGGCGATCAAAACCCAGCGGGGTGACTACCTTCGCTATATCGCCAATTATCAGCAGTCGATACGCAATCTGGCCGCGTGCGGCATTGATACCGTCTGCTACAACTTCATGCCAGTGCTGGACTGGACGCGTACCGACCTCGCCTGGACGCTGCCGGATGGCGCAAAAGCATTGCGCTTCGACGCCGACGCTTTTGCCGCCTTCGAACTTTATCTGTTACAACGTCCGGGCGCTGAGCAGGATTACAGCGCTGCCGCGCAGCAGGCCGCCGCCCAGCGCTTTGCCACCATGAGTGCAGAAGAGAAAAGCACCCTGGTGCGCAATATTATCGCCGGTCTGCCAGGCGCCGAAGAGGGCTACACCCTGGAGCAGTTTCAGGCGCAACTGGCACAGTATGACGGCATCGATAAAGCGAAACTGCGCGAACATATGGCAACTTTCTTGCGCGCCATCGTGCCGGTTGCGGAAGAAACAGGCGTGAAACTGGCAGTGCATCCGGACGACCCACCGCGTCCTATTCTGGGCCTGCCGCGCATTGTTTCAACGCAGGAAGATATGCAGTGGCTGAAAGAAACTGTGGACAGTTTGCACAACGGTTTCTGTTTCTGTACCGGTTCCTATGGTGTGCGTGCCGACAATGCGCTGGTTGAGATGGCCGAAACCTATGCTGACCGCATCAACTTTGTCCACCTGCGCGCCACGAAACGCGAGGCAAACCCTGCCAGCTTCCATGAAGCGGCGCATCTGGCGGGCGATGTCGATATGGTCGGCGTGATCAAGGTCATTCTGGCGGAAGAACAGCGCCGTCGTCGGGCGGGCAACCCGAGGGCAATTCCTATGCGTCCCGATCACGGCCATCAAATGCTGGACGACCTGCATAAACGCACCAATCCCGGTTATTCCGCCATTGGACGCCTGAAAGGACTTGCAGAGCTGCGCGGCGTTGAAGTGGCGCTGAAACAGATCTATTTTGCCGATTAAGTAAAGGGTCTCTTCCTGCGCCCGTACTCTGGCGGGCCAGGTTCTCCCCTGGCCGCTACGGCGAATCGGCCTTTTGCCCTGCCCGTCGCCCGTTCTCCCCCTGATTTTTTTGCTGAATACCAATGAAGGTAAAACAACCCGTCAATAAATGCGAAGTCTGGTCGATAATTGACCTCAGTCAGTTCAATTGATCGCAAAAACGCTAATCTGCACCGCCCGGAGAAATGCTATGATGCGCCCCTGCTCAGCACCTCCGCATACAACCAGAAATACTCAGAGGATTCAGCGGTGCCGCTACTGAAACGAAAACGCGACTACGCCAGGCTGGTGATTATTATCTCCGGTGTGCTGCCTCTGATTATTGGCGTTTTTTTCACCACCCTGGATGCGCGTCATACCGTCCAACAGCAGCAGGTGAGTGCCGCAAATACCCTGTTATCTCAGGCTGAGAGAATGAGCGACAGCGCCTGGAATATGATTACCGTGCTGCGCCAGTTTCATCATCAGCCCTGCAGCCAGATTCAAAGCCAGTTGCAGCGCATCGGTTCACTGAATCCCTATTTCCGCGCCATCGGTAAAATAGAGCAGGGCAAAATCGCCTGTTCATCGGTCTATGGTTCACGCCCTGGCCTGCTGAAAGAGATGATCATGCGTAATGCGCCAGTAACCGGAAAAGCGTGGTGGAGTCTGTCGATTGCCGGAACATCCGGCGTACCGGACCGTCCGGCAGTGATTTTTATGCGCGATCTGCCCGATGGCGAGAGCTTCTGGGCGGTGATTGATGGCCAGTATCTGATAGATTTTATGCGCGCGATTAGCAGCTCCCATCTCTATCATTTCAGCATGGAGTTTAACCACGGCGCGCCGATCTCGTTTGGTGATTCGCAAATTGCCGCGTCCAGCTGGTTTGAACCGCCGATTTATCAGGCCACCTCCAGCCGCTATCCGCTCTCTGTCACCCTTATTGCTTCACCTTCTGAACTGGTCTCGGCCTGGCGTCAGGTGATGTTTATCATCATGCCGATGGCGGCTATCTTCTCTATTCTGCTGATGATGCTGATGGCGAACTGGCTGCAACGGCATATTTCATGGCGCGATGAGATTCGACGGGCCATCGCCCGTGGCCAGTTCAGGGCGCACTATCAGCCGGTCTATGACAACCGGCTGCAACGCTGCAGCGGCGCAGAAGCGCTACTGCGCTGGACAACACCCGACGGTAACGGCGTGCGGCCCGAAATTTTTATCGGCGCAGCAGAAGCGGAAGGCATGATTGTGCCCCTGACCCGCCATCTGCTGGATTTAATTGCAGAGGATGTGCAGAGCTGGCAGGTTGAGCCCCATTTCCACCTGGCCATTAACGTGGCGGCGGATCATCTGCAGCATCCTGATTTTGTTGACGATATGCTGCACTTTGCTGAGCGGGTTAAAGATAAGCAGTTTCTGATTACCCTGGAGCTGACCGAACGCAGTCTGATTAGAGATGGCGTGGCGGTGGCACGCAAGCTGGAGCAATTACGTCATAGCGGAATGAAGGTCGCGATTGATGATTTTGGTACCGGCCACTGTTCGCTGAGCTATTTACAGACCTTCACGATGGATTATCTGAAGATCGATCGTGGCTTTATCAACGCGATTGAATCGCTTGATGGCAGAACCCCGGTGCTGGATGCGATTATCCAGCTCAGTCGTGAACTGGAGCTGGAAGTGCTGGGGGAAGGCGTTGAAACCGCGTTACAGTTCCGCTATCTGCAACGGCGCGGCGTAATCTTTATCCAGGGCTACTATTATGCCCGCCCCATGGACAACGCGGCGCTGGTCACCTGGCTGGCCGATCAGGGAGAACAGCCGGTTGAGGGGAATTACGCCCTTAACACTCATCAGAATGCCAGCGTCTGAACTGAACCTGAACCTTTACTCAAGAGGTTTATATCTGATGCGCCCCTCCATCTGCTTTTACGCCTTTTCCGTTGTCTGCCGTGGCTTTCCTGCCCTGCTGTTCTGTTGACCGGATCGCCGTCTGCGGCGTCTGTATCGCCCTTAATCACCGGTTATCCCCCCTGATTTGCTGAAAAAAACGGCGGTCGTCACGCAGAGTGATAATTTTTTTGCGGAGCTAAACAGCCAGAACTTGCGTCCCTTTGGGTCAGTTTTAGCTCAAACATGACAGATATCACACAAAAACGGTATACTCTGTCGCTGTTCGCAATAATCACAACAGTAATTATTGTGTCAGCCGGCGCAAAAACAGCGCTTATTTGAGGCTATGCTTAAATTTCTCAACGCAGCGGTCTGACTGATTCACCACGGCTCGCGCCGTTGAGGACTTTCGTGTTCCATTACAGGGTAATTCTATGAAATTGCGTAGGAAGCGTGTAAAACCAATTGGGATCGATGATGTCACTATCATCGATGATACCCGTTTACGTAAAGCCATCACCGCAGCCTCGCTGGGTAACGCGATGGAGTGGTTCGACTTCGGTGTTTATGGCTTTGTGGCCTATGCGCTGGGTAAAGTCTTCTTCCCGGATGCGTCGCCAGGTGTGCAGATGATTGCCGCATTGGGAACCTTCTCAGTGCCTTTCCTGATCCGTCCGCTGGGTGGTCTTTTCTTCGGTATGCTGGGCGACAAGTATGGTCGTCAGAAAATTCTCTCTATTACCATCATCATCATGTCGGTCAGTACCTTCTGTATCGGCCTGATACCTTCCTATGCCTCCATCGGCATCTGGGCTCCCATTTTGCTGCTGTTAGCGAAGATGGCTCAGGGCTTCTCGGTGGGCGGTGAATATACCGGTGCCTCAATCTTTGTGGCCGAATACTCGCCTGACCGTAAACGCGGCTTTATGGGAAGCTGGCTCGACTTCGGTTCGATAGCGGGCTTTGTGCTTGGTGCGGGCCTGGTGGTCCTGATTTCCTCCATTATCGGTGAAGAGAGTTTCCTTGAGTGGGGCTGGCGTCTGCCGTTCTTCGTTGCGCTGCCGCTGGGCATTATCGGTCTTTACCTGCGTCATGCGCTGGAAGAGACCCCGGCATTCCAGCAGCACGTAGACAAACTGGAACAGGGCGACCGCGAAGGCCTGCAGGATGGCCCGCAGGTCTCGTTTAAAGAGATTGCGACAAAGCACTGGCGCAGCCTGCTCTCCTGTGTTGGTCTGGTTATCGCCACTAACGTCACCTACTATATGTTGCTGACGTACATGCCGAGTTACCTGTCACATAACCTGCACTACAGCGAAGATCATGGCGTGATGATTATCATCGCTATCATGATCGGTATGCTGTTTGTCCAGCCAATGATCGGCATGATGAGTGACCGTTTCGGCCGTCGCCCGTTTGTTATCATCGGCAGTATTGCCCTGTTGGTCTTCTCAATTCCCGCCTTCATGATGATCAACAGTAGCGTGCTGGGCCTGATTTTTGCGGGTCTGCTGCTTCTGGCGGTGATCCTCAACGCCTTTACCGGTGTCATGGCTTCGTCACTGCCTGCGATGTTCCCGACGCACATCCGCTACAGTGCGCTGGCCAGTGCGTTTAACATCTCGGTACTGGTTGCCGGTCTGACGCCCACCCTGGCCGCCTGGCTGGTGGAAACCACCAGTAACCTCTACATGCCAGCCTACTATCTGATGGTCGTGGCGATTATTGGTCTGGTTACCGGTCTGTTCATGAAAGAGACGGCTAACAAGCCACTGAAAGGTGCCACACCAGCCGCCTCGGATATGGAAGAAGCGCGCGAAATTCTCCAGGAGCATCACGATAATATCGAGCACAAAATCGAAGATATCGACGAAGAGATCGCCCGCCTGGAAGCGAAACGTAAAAACCTGGTGCAGCAGCATCCGGATATCAACGAGTAACCGTTCTGCTCTCCCGTCGCCCGGCGGGAGAGTCCTTCTCCCCTCTCCTTACCGCACACAAACCTTCATACCTCGCGGGCAAAGGGAGTAAACTGTTGTCACTTTTTTCACCTGCATAAGAATGAAAATGTCTGATTATTCCCTTATCCAGCGCCCAAGAAGATTGCGCACCAGCGCCTCAATGCGTGAAATGTTTCAGGAGTCCTCCCTGAGCCTGAATGACCTGGCTCTGCCCATCTTTGTTGAAGAAGAAGTGGACGATTACAAGGCGATTCAGGCGATGCCTGGCGTCATGCGTATCCCGGAAAAACGCCTCGCGTATGAGATTGAGCGCATCGCCAACGCGGGCATCCGCTCGGTGATGACCTTTGGTATTTCGCACCACACCGATGCCACCGGCAGCGATGCCTGGAAAGAAAACGGTCTGGTGGCACGTATGTCCCGCATCTGCAAAGATACCGTGCCGGAGATGATCGTGATGTCTGACACCTGCTTTTGTGAATACACCCGCCACGGCCACTGTGGCGTGCTCTGTGATCACGGCGTCGATAACGATGCAACCCTGGCAAACCTGGGTAAGCAGGCGGTAGTGGCCGCAGCAGCCGGTGCAGATTTCATCGCCCCGTCAGCGGCGATGGATGGTCAGGTCGAGGCGATTCGCCGGGCACTCGACGCGGCCGGCTTCACCCAGACCGCCATCATGTCTTACTCCACCAAATTTGCTTCATCGTTCTATGGCCCTTTCCGGGAAGCGGCCGGAACGGCGCTGAAAGGCGATCGTAAAACCTACCAGATGAATCCGATGAACCGCCGCGAAGCGATCCGTGAATCCCTGCTTGATGCAGCGCAGGGCGCAGATTCACTGATGGTGAAGCCGGCAGGCGCTTATCTGGATATCCTGCGTGACATCCGTGAACGCACCGAACTGCCGCTGGCGGCTTATCAGGTGAGTGGCGAATACGCGATGATCAAATTTGCAGCACAGGCCGGTGCCATTGATGAGCGTAATGTGGTGCTGGAAAGTCTTGGTGCAATTAAACGCGCCGGTGCAGACTTGATTTTCAGCTATTTCGCCCTTGATCTCGCCGAACAAAAAGTGCTCTGATCCCCTCCTCATAAAGAGCGTGATGGCTATGTCACGCTCTTCTTCTTCGCCGTGAGGCAAACACCAGAACCTGGCTTCAGCTAAAAAATAAAGGGCTCTGTGATGAAAGCACCTGAAATCGCTGCCGACGAGGCAAAACGTTTATCGCAGTTGCGTGCGCTGAACATAATGAATACCCCAGCGG
>Ga0209067_10002795_pt1 | contig 10248 bp, 10 predicted proteins | sample ColStrG_CSR_2013_FD_187199 | JGI IMG/M metagenome (GOLD analysis project Ga0209067, IMG submission 187199) | Freshwater sediment microbial communities in response to fracking from Pennsylvania, USA - Cold Stream Run_MetaG_CSR_2013 (SPAdes)... | ecosystem: Environmental > Aquatic > Freshwater >... | reverse complement strand
TTCTTTCACCATCAGAATCTTGCCGTCGCGCTCGATGATGGTGGCCTTGATCTCGCCGACCTTTTCATTCATCAGAACTTCGTGCGGCAGATGGCCGTCAAGAATCTGCTGGCGAATTTCCGGCACACACTTCGGGCACAGCGAATCGGTGGAACGCGGCCAGCCGAGCGGAGGCTTCGATTTCTCGTAAGACTTGAGCAGCGGCTTCTCAGACCACTTGGGCGTGGGAGACGGATTGGGCTTAATCCGGTTGAGGCCATCGAATACAACCCAAGCTCCCTTGGCGGCGATGACAGCTGCTTTTTCAACGTACTTAATCGGCTTACGCATATTAGCTTCTAGCTCCTGGCTTCTAGCTTTTTGAAAAACCGTTTGTCATTCCGAACCGGTCGCGAAACCCAATTCACCGTTTGTCATTCCGAACCGGGCGAAAGCCCGGTGAGGAACCTGCTGTACTTGTCATTCCGAACCGGTCTGAAGGACCGGTGAGGAACCTGCTCTTCGACCCTCGCCTCAGCGCAAACTGAGACGTTCGAACAAACTGTGGCTCTCCGGGACTGAACCGTCTTGGGTTCGAACCTGGTCCCCGCGTCTCTACACGTACCCCTGGGTCTCGCGCTGAAGGTAGCGTATGGCAACCATTGGGCATGGCGCACCCCTATAACAATGAACGGCGCAAAACAGGGGTTTAGCGGGGATTGGGCGGCCTGGACGGGGTTAAGTTGTTGAAAGGAATAGGGGGAGGGCTGATGTTTCTCCTGGAGGGCTTAGTCCCATGCAGCGTCTATAGCCTTGTTTTGCCATAGGACCCATGCGCGCCCGTAAAGGAGCCTTTCGAACGTCTCCGTGATAAGCGTCTTTATCCCTGGAATCGTGAGCAACAGCGATGGTGCAGAAATCAGTAGGAAGTAGTCCAGATCGCCAGACTTCACTTCAAGTTCTGGTTCTTGGTGGACCGGTTGTCCTTTATCGTGGAATCTAATCCATCCTTGCGAAAGCCCCCGCTTGTGATTCAGGAGATCTTGCTCCGACGAAATCCCGGGCATCCACGACAAGGTTATGAAGACCAGTGGGGTGTACTCAAGTCTCGCTTTTATGGATTTCACGAGTTCGACGTTGCCTCGGCGGGATCCGGCCATTTCTATGGCTAGGCGCCCAATTGCGTTCCGGAACGGGTATTCGTTGTCCCTCATTTCTCGCAAGAGTTCTTGCCACAGCATCTTTTCAAGCCTAAATTTCTTTCGGAAGCCGTCTCCGCATACTAGTTGAATGTGGTAAACGTCCTCGTCGGGTATGTAGTGGAGCTTTTGGTCGTTCCATGCCGCCTCAGGGTCATTCACGCATGTCGTTGGTTCGGACACCTGATCATTGAACTTTGCAATTATCGCTCGATAGGCTTTGTGGTCGAAGTCGATGGTGCTCTGGCGTGACAGCGCTTGTAGCGTTTTCTCTTCCTGGTCCAAAATGTGGTCGAGATTTTTCTGTTGGCCCGCTATTCGACGGGTAAGATACCCGAAGTCTTTTCTGAGAAGCCCTTTTTTGTCCACAATGTGGAATGGCCGGTTCAACCTGAAGTCGCGCAGGAGGGAAGAGGCGATTATTTGATCGTCGCCCGTGGTGATCTGCGTCAGGAACTGGAGAAGCTCGTCGTCTGTAAGATAGGTGATACGGTCTGCGATTGCAGCCAACTTCTTTTTATCCCCGTCTCTCTCAAACGCGTCGAGGTTGTCTAAGGCGTAGTACATAGCGTGCGAAAGCATCTCGTCGCTAACCGTCTTTATTGGGTGCTCATAGTAATTGGCATAGTATTTGACCCGAGTGCTGAGCAGCTTATCGATGAGATCCTTATGTTCGAGGCCGTAATGAAGGTGTCGTTCTAGTCCAGGGCCGTCTAGAACTTTCACTGATTCGATCAAATCCTCTATTTCCAGTGCTACGTCCAATCCGGTCATCGTAAGGTGTACATGGTCTCGCCAGATATAGTCCAGTCGGTCTGCGTCCAGATCGCTATCAACAATCTCTCTCAAAAAAGCTTTGCTAGGATCATGCTCTTCAATATCCGAGTAGTCGGCGAAATAGGAAAGGAGCTTGAAAATCTTCTCGCATTCGGGGTCTCCCTCAGCGACGTGTGCTCGAATCTCCTTCCATAGCGGTATTTTTTCCCGTTCCTTCTCCCGGCCCTGATCCTTTAGGCGATTGAGGATGTCAATCTGGCCCAGCAAGAGGTGCTTGTCGACCCTCTCCTCCACCGTACCCCAAAAGACATCGCGGACTAGATCGAGTGAGTGCCCCATTGGCCCGTGAAAGCAGTCGTGGACAAAGGCGTAAACGAGAACGGCTTTGATCTCCTCGGGAAGCAATTTTACTCCGCCCATTTCTAGGGATGAAACAAAACGACTCGCCATGTCTAAGGTCCCGAGTGAATGGGATAGACGGTTGTGGGCGCCGTCGAGGTTGACTGCTAAGTGCGTCGTCGAGAGTTGTCGGATGTAGTTTAGCCGATAGAAGAATGGTCTACCTGCCAATTTGCGCACCTCGGCTAGTCCGGTAACGCCAGTCTCGCCTCGTAAAAGGTTGTTGTAGCAGACGACGCAGTCGCCTGTTACCGATCCCGAAGTTCTTTTCTTTACCTCCGTCGGGACAAGTGGATCCGAGAGACTACTCTCGGAGAACCAGAGCTGCGTGTGTAACTCCAGCAACCGAAGTACGTCAGATAGCGTCATCCTCGGTCTTTCGCTGCGCGCACCACTCACTTCGGACATACACGCTCCTACATGTGGAGTAACTTATAAACCTCAGATTCTACAAGCGAAATTACATAATTGGCAACGTGTGCAGATGCGCGCATGTCTAACCTAGTTCTTAGTATTTTTTCGATTTCACTGGCATCGGACCTGTTGCGCGCGGCAGCAAGCTCCAACTTGGAATCCAGGTCAAGGAGGCTGAGGCTGCGGCACAGGAGGCGTGGGGTCCAGAAAGGAAGAAACCGAATGGCGGACAGGAGAAGCAGCGAAATGCCCAGTGCTACTCGAGCTTTCGCGCCGGCACCCTCGCGGAGTTCGAAGACAAATGCCACTCCGGCGAAGTAGGCAGCATATTGGATGAGGTTCAGCAGACGGTCGTTAAGACCTGTTAGTCGGTCGAGTATTCTGTAGCCGAAAGGAAGCACTACCTTCCCGCGGGAGTCAAGTCAAGGGTTCAAAAATGAGGGCTGTGTACACGCCAAGCGATGTAAGCATCACATGTGGGTTGCTGTTGTCGAAGGTCAGCAAGCGATGCCGCTCGAGAAATCGAATGTCCCTCAAGACCGACTTTGGGAGGGGCAAGGAATCGTGCTCGTCACGATCACCCTTAGGCATTTGACGAACTACGTCTTCAACGGCTACTGGCTTCTTGAAATCTTCCGCCTGAAGCGTTAGGAGGGCCCTTAAGAACACGTCGTGAGATGCGGTAGCAGGAATTTGCATAGTTACTCGACTTCAGCCTTTGTCTCGTCTTTAAGGCTCAGACCATACCACCACTTCCAGTCGCAGTCAATAAGGTGATCGCGAGAGTAACGGTGTGCGGTTGAGGCTACCTTTTTATAGTAGGCGAATGCTTTGCGAAAGTCAAATTACGTTGGTTTCGCGGGTGGTCACGTCGGCGCGTTTCCTTGCGCACATAAACCAGATCAGCTTCACCTTCCAACCTCGTTCATTGGCCTTGGCGTCAGCCACGTCAGGTTTTCGTAGGCTTCGTCGGCTACTGCGTGGATTTCTATTGGTTGGGATTGTGCTGGGGCATTGGATTGGAGGAGGTGCCAGGCTTCGCGGTATTTCTCTAAGCGCATCTTTTTGGCTTGGCGGTGGGGATAGAAGCGGAGCATGGGTTGGGGCGTGCAGACTTCTACTGGCAGGATGTACCAGATGTCTAGCGGGACTACGTGGGCGGCCATGAAGTCGATGTCGGCGCGGGTGTAGACGGCGCGTCCGCTGCCGGTGGTGTAGGTGGCGCGGGTTTCGTAGGCTTGGGCGCGGATGGATTCGGTGCATTTGACTTGCACGCGGTAGAGGGTCGATCCGTTGTCGAGAATGAAATCGTAACGCAGGCTGTCGCCCCAGGGCTTGGCAACGCCGAATCCCAGGTCGGCGGCGCGGTTGAGGAAGGCGGCTTCGGAGCGCTCTCCGGTGAGCTTGGTGTTTTTGTGGGGCTGGTGGTTGATTATCATTTATTAGTCCGCCTTTTTTGCAGCATGAAAATGGCGGAGCCTGAGCTCCGCCTGATGTCGTTCGAATTTGGGTTATGCCTAGTCTAGTTTATGGCGGAGGGGTTGGGATGCAACGAGAATCGTTGGAGAAAGTTGGAGTTGTTCCCGGAATGGGAATGGTGGTGGCGTCCTGGCACTTCAAGGTCAAAAGCAGCGGACGGGGGCGTCCGCTCCACACAACCTGCTCCACACAACTTCTTCACACAACTGCTCCACACAATCTTATGGCTTGGACCAGTCTTGCCAATGGAGTCCTTTTACGCGGGAGAACTCGGAGACATTGGAAGTGACTAGCGTGAGTTGATGGCGAAGGGCCTGGCCTGCCATCAGCAGGTCGTAGGCTCCGATGGGTTTGCCGGCGGACTCCAGGGCTGCGCGGATGGCGCCGGCAGCGCGCGAGTCGGCATCTTCGAAGGGAAGAATCAGGATGGGGCCGGAGAGAAAGGCTTCGAGGCGTTTGCGGTTGAAGTCCTGGCGCGTGCTTTTGGAGACTCCGTACCAGAGTTCAAAGGACGCGATGGAGGAGACCAGAACGTGCGCGCTGGCGGCGGCGGCTTTTTGCAGGCGGGCGCGGACGGTTGGGGGATGGCCGTTGATGAGAGCGATGCAGGCGTTGGTGTCGAGCAGGTAATCCACTAGAAAATCTTTCGCTTTGGAGTTGCGGGTTGGCGGCGGGTGCGGGGCATGAACGGCTCGGAGTTGAACTGGTCCAGCTCTGCGAACCACTGGGCTGTGTCGGGGATTAGTGGTTCGAGGAGGACTCCTTGAGGGACGCGGCGGATGCGGACGCGGTCCCCTTCGAAGCGGAATTCCTTGGGCAGACGAACGGCCTGGCTGCGACCGTTCTGGAAGAGCTTGGCGATGTCGGGTTTGGGCACGGGAATGTCCTCTACCCAAAAGTATATATCGTTAGTATATATCCCAACAAGCCTTTCGGCGCGGCTGAAGCCGGACGGCCGAGGGCGGCCGTCCGTCCCCACATGTTCATATTCAAAGCCCTGAATCCTTAGAAGACGAAGCCGATGCCTCCGCTGATCAGGTCGCTGCGCCAGTTGTCGAGGCCTTCGGGATTGCCGATGTGTTGGCCGTATTTGAAGTAGCGGGATTCGTAGCTGGCTCTCAGGTACCAGTGGGGGAAGTTGTATCCGGCGGTGCCGCGGAGGCTGTAGCCGTGGTCGAGGTGGGGATTGGGGAAGGCGGAGGTGCCGTTGTTGGTGTTGCTGTAACGCGGGTTGAATTCCCAGATGCCTTCGGCGCGGACGAAGGCGCGGCGGTCTTGTCCGAATTTGTATTCGGCTACTGCGGGGAGTTCGAGAAAGAGTTGGTTGTTGCGGACGAAGGTGAATCCGTTGACCTGGCTGGTGGGTAGATAGATTTTGCGGGCCTGGCCGTGGAATCCGAGCATGAGATTGCCGAAGTGGAATTCGGGCCCGACAAAGCCGGCTAGTTCGCGGGCGTGGGTGGAGGTGTCTTCAGGGAAACGGAATTCGCCTCCGGCGACCAGGCTAGGGTCTCCTTGTTTGCCGCTGCCTTGAAGCACGGTGAACTTGCCGTTGAGAATGCCTTCGACGGCGCTGGCGGAGGAGAGGCTGCCGAATCTGTCAGTGGTCTGGCCTACGTCGATGCCTAGCGTGCCACGCTGAGAAAGGGCGGGCAGGGAGGCTAGAAGAATAAGGGCTAGAAATAGGATCGGTGACTTGGGGACGCGAAAATGGCACAGGTTCATCAGCACTGTTCCTCGGTTGGTTCTTCTTTTTTGGTTCTTTGGGAGTTTACACTTCCGGCTGGGCGGCTGGCGCGGGCAGGGATCATTTGGTGGTGTGATGCGTGGGGATGGGGAATTGTATGTACCGGCGGGAAGTTCTGCGCTGGCGAGGTCAAAGTCCCCACTTCTCGCAAAAGATGCGAGAAATGGGGCACCCGACGGACAGGAGTGTCCGCCCCACATTTTATTTTGTTACGAGCCTACTTTTTCCAGGATGGTAGTGGCTTTTTTTGCGGCTAGCTTTTTCTGGCGGTAGGCGCGGGCGATGTCGCCGAGCGGGGCGGCTTGCTCGGGATTGGGAAACTCCCAGAGCGGGCGCTCGCCTTGGGCGTAGGTGTAGGTGTTGGGACCGCCGCCAACGATGGGGCGCTCGGTGGCGAGATCGTGCGGTTCGGCGTGCTGCGGATGGTCGGGAAAGGAAAGGGGCTGCGCGGTGGCGGATATGGCAGCCTGCGCGGAGGCGGTGGCGGAACTGAACATCAGCAGGAACAGGAACGGGATGGCGAGAACGATGAGTTTTTTCATAGGCGGTTACCTTTGTGTCACAGGGAATGGTGCAACCCTTGTGCCACGTGGAAGGGCTTTGTTTTCTACACTTGCGGGGGAGGCGTGAAGGGTCGCGCAAGGGTTTGCACATTTTGGGGATGGGACCGGCTCACCACAGAGGACATAGAGGATCACAGAGGGTATAGTGTTGCGGCGCGCATAGTGCTGGAGTTTGGAATGATTTGGTTTCGTCGACATTTATGGGTGGTGGCTTGGCTGCTGGCGGTGGCGCCGCCTGGGCTCGCGCAGACCGATTGCGCCGAAGGGAATGGAGCGCTGGATTCGACTCCGCCGAAGGGGATGGTGGTCGCGGACATCATTCAGAAATTTGCGGCGGGAGAGACTAAGGTCAAAGAGGCGCGGCTGCATTATACGTACACGCAAGACGTGCTGGTGCAGACTCTGGATGGAAAAACGGTGGATGGGCAGTATCACGAGGTAACTAACATTTCGTATGACGGCAAAGGCAAGCGGTTGGAGAACGTGACGTTCGCCGAGCAGTCAACGCTGCGGGGGATTTCGTTGTCCGCGGAGGATATGGAGGACATTCGGGTGTTCATGCCTTTCATGCTTACGAGCGGGGAGCTACCCGAATACAACGTCACGTATGCGGGGCAACAGCACGTGGACGATCTGGATACGTATGTGTTTCATGTCGAGCCCAAGACAGAGGAGAAGAACAAGCGCTATTTTCAGGGGCGGGTGTGGGTGGACAATCAGGACATGCAGATCGTGAAGCTGTGCGGGAAGAGCATGCCGGAAGTGATTGTGAAGAAGAAAAAGAAGGGACAGACGCAGGATCTGCGGCCGACCTTTGTGACCTACCGGCAGCCGGTGGATGGGCTCTGGTTCCCGACATTCGTGAAGGTGGACGATACGATGAACTTCCTTTCAGGTTCGGTGCATGTGCGGGAGATCGTGAAGTTCACGAACTACAAGCGGGCGGGAGCGGAAGCGAAGCCGTAATGATCGAAGGACTGGGTGGTGGCTCAATTTGAATTTCTCGGTGGGCTCAGCGAGCGGTTCTCTGCGCACTCTGCGGTCAAAAGCTATCGTTGTCGCCAGTCAAATCAAAACACTTGAACCGCGGAGTACGCGAAGAAAATCCGCAGAGGTCGCGAAGAAACCAGCCTGAGCCACTACCAAGGACGGGATTCGCGTGCCTTGTAGGCGCGATTCTGGTATGGTGTTGTTCCTCTATGGCAGACGAAAAAAACAGCAGCAAAAACATCGTTCTGTGGATCATCACGGTCGCACTGGTGGCGCTGGCCATTTTTCTGTACAAGAAGTAGTTTTGGGCCTGGTAGGCAGCGCTGGAATACGACGCGGGAGGTCGTGTGGCCGCTGTTGCCTTCGCTCAAGCTGACGACCTCGCGGGTTTGATTCCCAGAAACAAAATTTCTCAGAAGTTCTCCCCCAGCAGACTCGCTTCGCTCGGGCGGACGAATGCGTCCGCCCCTACGCGTTTTTTCCCTTTGCTCAAAAAACTCGGGAGTACATTATGAGTGGCCAGCCAATTTCAGGCACTTTTGGCTCTGGGCGCGGGTTGCAAGAATTTTCATAGTTGACTTCGGAGGAGAAGGTGAGGAGAATCGGTGAGCTTCATTTGTCCCCCGTCCAGTTCAATCCTGGACCTCTGACAAGCCCGGTTCTCAGTGATCCGAAAATTCAAACTTGCGTCGAGACCCTAAGAAGGAGAAACGTCGAACCATGAATCAACGAATCAGTGTGCTTAGCCTCGCGGCTGCACTTGCCGCGGTGACCTGCTTTTCAGGCGCCGCAATTGCCCAGGAAGCTGTTACCTATGACATCCCGCAGGGACGAGTGATCATTCCTGCCTCTAGCATCGAACAGCCCGGGGACGCCGGCCTGCGCATGCACACCAACTTCCGCTATATCGAAAACATCACGCCCAGCTCGCCGCCTGCGAACGCAGAAACACCGGGCTCGTTGGCCTGCGTGTACAACCTGGTGAAAGTCACCAAGGGCTGCCCCATCGCGACGGCGAAGACCGTTCCGACGGGCGGATCCAAGATTGTCGCGATTGTGGACGCCTATGACAACCCGGATGCATCCACGGATCTAGCGACGTTCTCCGCGCAGTTTGGCTTGCCTGCAGCGAACTTCCAGCAGGTTTACGCCAGCGGCGTGAAGCCGGCGAACAATCCTGGTGGCTGGTCACTGGAAGAAGCGCTGGATATCGAAATGGCGCATGCCATGGCTCCGAATGCGCAGATCATCCTGGTGGAAGCGGCTTCGGCGAGTTCCGCCGACCTCTACAAGGCAGAGATGGTAGCCGCCGGACTGGTGGCAGCGGGTGGCGGCGGCGAAGTCAGCAATAGCTGGAGCGGCGGCGAGTACTCCACCGAACTGGCGGACGAAGCCACCTACTTCTCGACGTCGGGAGTGGTTTATTTCGCTTCGACCGGAGACAGCGGCCTGAACAACATCGGAGTACCGGCGGTGTTTGCCAACGTGGTGGCAGCCGGCGGATCGAGCATTAAGCGCAAGACCGGAAATTTCTCCGCCGAACAGTACTGGACCGGCGGCGGCGGCGGGACCAGCAAGTACGAGCCGCTTCCCTCGTATCAAACCGGAGTCAGCGGGATCACGGGCTCCAAGCGCGAGATTCCCGACTTCTCCTCGGATGCCGATCCGGCTTCCGGTCCGGCGATGTACGATGCGGACGCGGGCAACGGTTTCTCGGGCGGATGGATTCAGGTCGGTGGCACCAGCGTCTCGTCTCCGTTTCTCGCTGGCGTCGTCAACGCGGCGGGTAGCTTCGCTACCAGCACCAACGCCGAGTTGACCAAGCTCTACGCTGACTACTCCAACGCGACCACGTACAAGGCCGATTTCCGCGACATCACCAAGGGCGCCACCAGCTGCAAAGTGGGCTGGGACGTCTGCACGGGCATCGGAGTTCCGAAGACGTACGCAGGCAAGTAAGACTGCACTGTTGATTTTCAGTGAAAACCCCGCCGTGAGGCGGGGTTTTTATTTTTGGGGGAGATGGTGCACCGGCGTATCCCTCATTTGAAAGACGGGCCAATCCCTGAGTGGAATTTACAAAAACAGAACAAAAAGAAATTTTAGCCCTTTTGCACATTGACTTGGGAGTAAGGTCCACTTTAGAAAATCAAAGTCACCAGGGATTGGTCTGCACGACCAGGTTTGGAGATGGCGCAGGCCGATGTCTGTTTTCGTTTGATCCAGCTGAAAAATAAGGCCCAAGGAGAAGATGTCTATGACCAGAGGTATGACGAAAGCTTGCCTAGGTTCGGTAGTTCTCTGTTTGATGGTTTGCCTCGCCGGTAGCGCCATGGCGCAAGATGAGGTCGTCAATGCGCGCGGGCATTATGTAGTGATGCCTCCGCATCTACGAACCGACGTCGCGCCGCCGCCAGCTTCGCTGCAAAGCTGGAACGGCTCATTTACCTACGGTTCGAGTAACTACACCTACAACATGGTGGGAGCGGCGCCGTCGACGAATACGACCGCGACCATTACCACTTACATTGTTCCGATCAAGATCGTGATTACACCGCGGCGCGGATCGAAGGTTACGTATGATCCAGCGCACGTGCTTTCCAACGGGAATACGGTGACGAACAACACGCTACTGTCGCCGATTTTCGATTCGACGACGACTTACACGCAGGGCGGAGTGAATGTGGGCACGACCCAGTAC
>Ga0209067_10002794_pt1 | contig 10255 bp, 10 predicted proteins | sample ColStrG_CSR_2013_FD_187199 | JGI IMG/M metagenome (GOLD analysis project Ga0209067, IMG submission 187199) | Freshwater sediment microbial communities in response to fracking from Pennsylvania, USA - Cold Stream Run_MetaG_CSR_2013 (SPAdes)... | ecosystem: Environmental > Aquatic > Freshwater >... | reverse complement strand
TCAGCGCGGTGGGCGTGGGCGCGCGCACATCGGCGGCGTGATCAATCAGCGTCCAGTCGGTTTCGTGGCCCACCGCGCTGATCAGCGGAATGAGGCTGGCCGCAGCCGCCCGCACCACGTTCTCCTCGCTAAAACCGGAGAGGTCTTCCAGCGAGCCGCCACCACGCGCCACAATCAGCACATCCGGGCGCGGGATTCTGCCATCAGGAGCCAGAGCGTTGAACCCCGCGATCGCCGCACTTACTTCGGCGGCGCAGGTCTCGCCCTGCACCCGCACCGGCCAGATCAGCACATGGCAGGGCATACGGTCGGAAATCCGGTGCAGAATATCGCGGATCACCGCGCCGGTGGGGGACGTCACCACACCAATGACGCGCGGCAGATAGGGCAATAATTGCTTGCGTTCTTCGGCAAAGAGCCCTTCGGCGGCGAGCTTTTTACGCCGCGCTTCAAGAAGCGCCATCAGCGCGCCAGCTCCCGCCAGCTCCATTGATTCGATAACAATCTGATATTTTGAGGAGCCGGGGAAGGTGGTCAGCTTGCCGGTGGCGACCACTTCCATACCCTCTTCGGGCCGCACCCGCATGCGCCCGAACACACCCTTCCACACCACCGCATCAATCTTAGCGCTTTGGTCTTTCAGCGAAAAATAGGCATGACCGGAAGAATGCGGCCCTCGATAGCCGGAAATTTCACCGCGCACCCGCACATGGCCGAACTCATCCTCGATCTTGCGCTTTAAGGCGCCGGAGAGTTCAGTGACGGTAAATTCGGGCGTATTGGTCAGGGCAATGTCATTCACCCTCCCATTGAACCGCTAAAGCTGAAAAATTCAAGATTTGAATTTGCCCATGTTTTAAAATTGCCCATGTTTTAAAATTGCCACTTGCCGCACAAGGCTTTATTCAGGCCCAAACAAACTGGCGGTAAAATCATGAACGTCCTTCTGCTTGGCTCTGGTGGCCGTGAACATGCGCTGGCCTTAAGCCTGTCAAAGAGTCTGCTGTTGACCCGGCTGTTTGTTGCGCCGGGCAATCCCGGCACCGCTGATCTTGGCACCAATGTCGCGCTTGACATCACTGACCACGCCGCCGTTCTCGCTTTTTGTGCTGAAAACAACATCACCTTCGTCGTGGTCGGGCCGGAAGGGCCGCTGGTCGCCGGGCTGGTCGATGATCTGGCCAAGGCGGGGATCAAAGCCTTTGGCCCGTCGAAAGCTGCCGCGCAACTGGAGGGCTCCAAGGGCTTCACCAAGGACCTTTGCGCGCAATTCAACATTCCCACTGCCGCTTATGCGCGCTTTTCGGATAAAGCCGCGGCTCTGGCCTATTTGCGGGCACAGGGCGCGCCTATCGTCATTAAGGCCGACGGTCTGGCGGCAGGCAAGGGCGTTGTCGTGGCGATGGACATGCCGGAAGCTGAAGCCGCCCTAGATATGGTGTTCGGCCTCGGTCAGGCAGGCGCGGAAGTGGTCATCGAGGCGTTTTTAGAGGGCGAGGAAGTCTCGTTTTTCGCGCTGTGCGATGGCACGCGCGCGTTGGCCTTTGCTTCGGCGCAGGATCACAAGCGCGCATTCGACGGCGATCTTGGCCCCAACACCGGCGGCATGGGCGCTTATTCGCCCGCCCCCTGCATGACGGCAGAGATGGAAGCGCGCGTCATGCGCGAGATTGTTGCGCCCACCATGCGCGGTATGGCGGCGCGCGGCACTCCGTTCAAAGGTGTGCTTTTTGCCGGTCTGATGCTGACCAAAACCGGCCCGCAACTCATTGAATATAATGTGCGCTTTGGTGATCCGGAAACGCAGGTGATGCTCCTGCGTTTAGAGGATGATCTGCTGGCGTTGCTGTTGGCCAGCGCGGAAGGACACCTGCCAAAGGGGCCGGTGGCGTTAAAACCCGACACGGCGCTCACGGTGGTTTATGCCGCCAATGGCTATCCCGGCCCCTATGTCAAAAACACCGAAATTCGCGGCCTCGCGGTCGCGGCCTTGCAGCCCGGCGTGACGATTTTCCACGCCGGAACGGCCAAATCCGGCGAGCGCCTGTTGGCCTCTGGCGGCCGCGTCCTTAATGTCACAGCCACCGCTACGGATGTTGCCGAAGCGCGCGACCGCGCCTATGCTGCACTGGCCCACATCGATTGGCCGCAAGGCTTTTACCGCCAAGATATTGCCTGGCGGGCGCTGAAAGAGATATCGCCTGGCGGGCGCTGAAATAGGATTTTTATGCCGCACAAAAGCCTCGCGCAACGCAACAATGGCCAGATCGCGCTGGCTTTAGGGGCTGGCGGCGCGCGCGGCCTTGCCCATGTGATCGTGCTGGAAGTTCTGGACGAACTCGGCCTGCGCCCTTGCATGGTGGCCGGCTCATCGATGGGGGCGATTCTAGGCGCGGTCTATTGCGCCGGATTTTCGGGCAAGGATATCCGCCAGCATATTTTGCAGATTGTCCGCGACAAACCGGACGTGATGGCGCGGCTTTTGAAAGCCCGCGTTGGCCGCATCACTGATTTGTTCACCCGCGGTCTGGCCAATCCGGTGCTGCTGGACGGCGAAGAATTTTTACGCCAGTTTTGGCCCAAAGCCATGCCGGAGAATTTTGAAGCGCTGCAAATTCCCTTCACCGCCGTGGCGACGGATTTTCTCACCCATGAGGCAGCGATTTTTAAATCCGGCCCGTTGATCCCTGCTGTGGCCGGTTCGATGGCGATTCCGGGTCTGATCAGGCCGGTGGCCCATGAAGCGCAGGTGCTGATCGATGGTGGTGCGGTCAACCCGCTGCCCTTCGATCTTGTGCAAGCCTCCTGCGTCATTGCTGTCGATGTCACAGGCGGCCCGCAACTCCAGCGCACCAAGGCTCCGGAACCGTTCGAGGCAATGTTTGGCGCGGCGCAAATCATGCAAACCGCAATCACCCGCGAAAAACTCAAGAATTTCGCGCCGGATTTGCTGTTCCGTCCGCAAACCGATCATTTCAGCGCGCTAAATTTTTTCTCGGCGCGCGAAATTTTCAAAAGCGCCGAACCTTTGCGCGAGGACATCAAGCGCGCGCTCGACAAAAGCCTGTCACCGCGCGCGCTCGATTAAGTCTTAGCGGTGCAGGGCCGTGCCGGTTTCCAGCAGGCTTTTCAGGCTGGACATCACCATCGGCCAGCCGCCGGACACCGCGCCGATGACCTTGGCGTCGGGCTTTTCACATTCGTGCCGGATGCTGATCTTCACCTGATCGTCTTTGGCCTCAAGTTCAATCGTGCAAAGAGTGGGGCCATCGGCGTGGAATTCCGGCATCTTTTGATGATGCCATGAAATGACCATGCGTTTCGGCTTGTCAATTTCGACTATATGGCCGGAGTCCATGATGCCATTTTCGCCGCGCAATTGCCACTTGGAGCCGACGCTCCAGTCGCAATCCTGCACCATGCCAAACCAGTATTGTTTGGTGAATTCCGGCGTTGTCAGCGCTTCCCACACTTTTTCCGGGGTGGAGCGGATATAAGTCACGTAGAAAAATGTGCTGCTCATGATTTTTCTCCCTCTAAATTGCGTTTCAGATCGGCCAGGGCGGAAACATGGCGCAGTTCATATTTGCCAATCCAGCGCTCGGCGATCTCGTTGATAGGAACCGGATTGAGAAAATGCCGCTTTTCTCGCCCGTGCTTCTCGCTCACCACCAGATTGGCAGCTTCCAGCAGGCCGAGATGCTTGGTCACGGCCTGCCGCGTCATCATGGAGTCTTGGCAAAGTTCGCCCAAACTCTGGCCAGCCTTTTCCCGCAGCCGGTCCAGAAGAAGGCGGCGGGTGGGATCGGCCAGGGCCTTAAAAACCAGATCCATGCTCATAGCCCTAATGTGCAACTAAATGGTTGCATGTCAAGTCCAAACACCAACAAGCCTTGGCTTGATCAGCGCAAGGGTTAACTCTAGTTTGGCGGGGTGATTCCCGCCCCGGAGAGAAAATGCTGAAACTTACCTTGCTTTGCGCCGCTGCCGCCCTTTTGGCGGGCTGTCAATCCACCCAGAACAGCGGCCCGGCGGCTGACCCGGCCAAGGTGGAGGCCTGTCTCGCCCGTCAGCATGATTTTGACATGAGCACGCGTGAACAGGCGGTCTATGCGGATTTATGCCGCTTTGAGAACAAGCTCTCTCCCGCCCGCGTCGCCAAAAACGCCCGCTGCGTGATTAAAGCCGATGAAGAAAAGCTGCAAGGCGATGAGCGCACGGCTTCGATAGCCAATTGCAAAAAGAGCTAAATTTTATCGTCATTGCGAGGCGAAGCAATCCGGTCAAAACTCTAACCCTCATGCTTCGAGAACCTCAGCATGAGGGGTCTCTCGAACCTGTTAAAATTGGCATGAGGTTCTCGCAAAAAAAGCCCTCACCCTGAGGTTCTCGAAGGGTGAAGGCTTTTTAAAAGGTTTTGCGTTCCTTAATACCGAGCCAGCACCTTTTGCACACCAGCCACCAGTTCGGCTTCCGGCACTGCAAACTGCGCCTTTTCCTTCAAGGCCAGATAGGCTTCGCGCTCCATCGTCTTGGCGGCGCTGGAAAGTTCGGCACCGGCGATCAAATCCTTGATGATGACCACGCCCTTGTCCCGCTCGTTCGAGCCCTGAATCACCGCCACCACCGAGCTGCGCTTGTCGGCATATTTCAACTGCGCGTTCATGCCAGCCGAGCCCAGATAAAGTTCGGCGGCGACGCCCGCTTTGCGAAGATTTCCCACAAGGCGCTGATAATCCGTCACGCGGTCCTTGTCCATGATGAGCACAACCACCGGCCCGCGCCGGTTCGCGCTGGTCACGATCGGGCTTTTGACGGCTTTGAGCGCCGAAAGCAGCCGCGACACGCCAATCGAAAAGCCCGTTGCCGGCACCGGCTCAGAGCGGAACCGCCCGACCAGACCATCGTAGCGCCCACCACCGCCCACCGAACCGAAGCGGATCGGCTTGCCGTCCTCGCCCTTGACCTCAAAAGTGAGTTCGGCTTCAAACACCGGCCCGGTATAATATTCGAGGCCCCGAACGACAGACATATCGACCTTGACGCGGTCGGCCAGATAACCGGCGGCCTGACACAGCGCGCGAATTTCAATCAGCTCTGCCAGCCCTTCTTGCGCCAGCGGCGCGCGGAACGAGGGCAGCATGTTCATATCAGCGAGATCAGCGTCATGGTCAGCCACCTGCAAAAAGCGCAGCAGATTGGCGGCATGTTCTTCATCAAGTCCTGCGCCCTTGGTGAAATCGCCGCTTTCGTCCTTGCGGCCCACGGTCAGCAATAGCCGCACGCCGTCCGGCCCAAGCCGGTCGAGCTTGTCAATCGCGCGTAAAACGGTGAGGCGCTTGCCCGCATTTTCTGCGCCGGCAAGGCCGATGCTCTCCATCACGCCGTCGAGCACCTTGCGATTATTGACCTTGATCACATAATCGCCGCGCCCGATGCCGAGCGCTTCCAGCGTGTCGGCAGCCATCATGCAGATTTCGGCATCGGCGGCGGTGGAGGCCGCGCCCACCGTATCGGCGTCAAACTGCATGAACTGGCGGAAGCGCCCGGGGCCGGGTTTTTCATTGCGAAACACATAACCGGCGCGATAGGAGCGATAAGGCTTTGGCAAAGCATCGTAATGTTCCGCCACATAGCGGGCCAGCGGCGCGGTCAGATCATAGCGCAGGCTCAGCCATTGCTCGTCATCGTCCTGAAACGAGAATACGCCTTCATTCGGCCGGTCGAGATCGGGCAGGAATTTGCCCAAAGCGTCAGTATATTCGATCAATGGCGTTTCCACCGCCTCAAAGCCGTAAAGCTCATAAGATGCGCGGATTTTCGCCATCATCTCATTGGTCGCGGCCAGATCGGCAGCGTTGCGGTCAACGAGGCCACGCGGCAGACGGGCTTTGGTTTTCTCGGTCATGGTTTACCTGTGTTGTACTGGCCGCCCGATTGCCCTCATCCCGACCTTCTCCCAGAGGGAGAAGGAGAGGTTCGAGCCGTCCCCTCTCCCGCTGGGAGAGGGTTAGGATGAGGGCAGCGCGTTCAATTTAAGAAACAGAACTTTCGCAACGCTATACTCGCGTTGTTCGATCAATTCAAAACCTTCCGGCAGGATTATCTGCGCTTCGGCGCTTTCTTCCAGCAGCAGCAGTGCATGGGGGGAGAGCCAGCCGCCATCGCGCAGCGAAACCAAAGCCTGCTCGCCCAAACCCTTGCCATAGGGCGGATCCAGAAAAACCAGAGTGTAAGGCTCGCCGGGCGGCATCGCGCCTAGCTTGGTGGCGTCGCGGCGCAACAGCCGCGTTTGCCCGCCAAGGCCAAGCGCCTCGACATTCTCGCGCACAAGCGCGCGCGATTGGGCCGAATCATCCACCAGCAGTGCGATTTTTGCGCCGCGCGACAGGCTTTCCAGCGCCAGAGCGCCGGTGCCCGCGAACAGGTCGATCACCCGTGCGCCGTCGACACAATCGCCATAGGCATGAACCAGCACGTTAAACAGAGCCTCTCGCAACCGGTCCGAAGTGGGGCGTAACCCTTCTCCGGACGGGCCTTTCAGCGCCCGCCCTTTCAGCCGCCCGCCGACAATCCGCATAGCTTAGCGACCCCGCCCACCGGACGGTTTGCCACCAAACGGCTGGCTGCCGCCAGAGGGTCGGCCACCTGCAGGCCGCCCGCCTGAGGGCCGAGAATCAGGCCGCCCGCCTGAGGGCTTATCGAAGCTGCGCCCGCCCGCAGGACGCTCACCCGCCGGCTTGTCGTAAGAGCGTCCCCCCGCAGGTTTTGCGCCAAACGATTTCGCACCAAAAGACTTGCCGCCGCCCACAGGCTTGTCAAACGAACGCCCCTCAGATTTTGCCCCAAAACTGCGCGCGCGCGGCGCATCGCCATCCTTGCCCGCATAAGAGCGGCTGGAGAGTTGGCGCTTTTCAAAAGTGCGGCCGGTACGCGGACGATCGTCATAATCGTCTTCGCGCGGTTTGCGGAAGGGCTTGTTGAACGGTTTCGGGCCAGTGTCTTCCGGCTTATAGTCGGATTGGCGAAGCGTGCGGCCACGGCGCGGCGCTTCTTCGCGGGTCGCATTGCCCTTGGCAAAGCGCTTGCCGTTACGGCTTTCCGGCTCTGCGGGGAGGCGAATCGACGGCTTGGCGACACGCTCGACCGTGACAGCGCGACCATTGCGGTCTTGTGTCATGTCGCGGGTGATTTTCTGGCGCGGGCCGGTGCGCTGCTCAACATCGCGCTGCGCCCGCAGGGTGTGCACATGTTTGCGCGCGCCTGGCAGCGGACGGCTCGACGGGTCTTCTGCCTCGCCGATAAAGTCCTGATCGCGCGGCAGGTCGCGGGTCGGGCGACGCTCGCCGCGATCTTCGCTTGGGCGGGCACGCGGCGCGCGGCCCTCGCGCCGGTCGGCTTCCGAGCGTGGACGCGCCTCGAACGAGCGCGACGGACGAACCACAGCCGGAGCGGCCTCGTCAGCAAAAACACAACCGGCTTCGGCAGTCAGCGCTTCGCCAAGCTGGTCTTTCAGCACGCGGGTCTTGACCTCCTCGACCGCGCCTTCCGCCAGATCGAGCAACTGGAACGGCCCGAAGGAAATGCGGATAAGGCGGGTCACCGACAGGCCCAGATGCTCCAGCACGCGCTTGATTTCGCGGTTTTTACCTTCGCGCAAGCCCATAGTCAGCCACATATTGCTGCCCTGAACGCGGTCAATGGTGGCTTCAATCCCGGCGTAATTAACACCCTCGATGGTTATGCCTTCGCGCAGGCCATCCAGCACCGCCTGGTCGGTCTCGCCATGGGCGCGCACGCGGTAGCGGCGCAGCCAGCCGGTGGCAGGCAGTTCAAGCTGGCGGGCCAGGCCGCCGTCATTGGTGAGCAGCAGCAGTCCTTCGGTGTTGATGTCGAGACGGCCTATGGTCATCACACGCGGCAGACCGGGCGGCAACACCTCGAAAATTGTGGCGCGGCCCTCAGGGTCACGGTCGGTGGTAACGGTGCCGCGGGGCTTGTGGAAGGCGAACAGACGGGTAGGTTCGGCCGCAGCCAAAGGCTGCCCGTCCACCACCACTTGATCTCTGGGCTTGACGTTGAGCGCGGGGGAGGTCAACACCACACCATTGACGCTGACGCGCCCGTCCGTGATCCATTGCTCGGCATCACGGCGCGAGCACAGCCCGGCGCGGGCCATCACCTTGGCGATGCGGGCCGAAGAGTCCTCATCTGCCAGCGCGGCAGCGGGCGCAGAAGCCACCGCTTCCAGCACGCGGCGAGGGGCTGCGCTTCGCGGCGCGCTTGCTGGCCCTCGATTAAAATCGGGACGTCCGTCCGGTTTACGATCGCCTGAAAAGGGTTTACGCGGACCAGTAGGTTTGCGCGGGCCGGAGGGTTTGTGCGGACCTGAGCCGCCTGATTTGCTTTTATCGTTCATCCCTGTCTGATAAAGCAGAAGCGCATGAGAGTGAAGCCTTTTCCGGCCTTTCTCGCAAATTGGAAACCGCCACCTTGACCGATACGCCTGCCACCAATGCCAGCCCGTTTGACCGCGCTTTTGAAGAAGCACACGCGGCAGCGATGCGCGGTGAAGTGCCGGTGGGCGCGGTCATTGTGTATGAGGGCAAAATCATTGCCGCAGCAGGAAACTGCACGCTCGCGGACAAGGACCCGACTGCCCACGCAGAAATTATGGCGCTGCGGGAGGCTTGCGCGGCGCTTGGCTCCGAGCGGCTGCCCGCCTGCGACCTTTACGTGACGCTGGAGCCTTGCGCCATGTGCGCGGGGGCGATTTCGTTTGCGCGCATTCGCCGCCTTTATTATGCCGCGCCGGACGAGAAGGGCGGCGCGGTGGCGCATGGCCCGCATTTCTTCACACAGGCCACCTGCCACCACGCGCCGGAGGTCTATGCCGGTTTTCGTGAAAGCGAGGCGGCGGGCCTGTTGCGGGAATTTTTCAAAGCGCGGCGCGAATCTTAAGCGTGACCGGCTTCTGCCATCAACATCTGCGAATCGATGCCAATACTGGCCAGAGCCGCCGCATATTTGGCGCTATGGTCATGCGCGAAAACCAATTTTGCATCGGCAGGGCAGGTAATCCAGGCATTGGCGCGCAATTCGCCTTCCAATTGGCCCGGCCCCCAGCCAGCATAGCCCAAGGCAAACAGCGCCTTGCGCGGCCCATCGCCCTTGGCCAAAGCCTGCAAAACATCCAGCGTTGCGGTCAGGTGAATCCCGCTGTCAACACTCACCGTCGCGCCGTCGCGGTGATAATCGGGCGAATGCAGCACAAAGCCTTGCCCCGGCTCCACCGGCCCGCCAGCGAGCACATCCACCTTGGCGGCACTGCTTGCCTCGCGGCTGATTTGCAATTGGTGCAGCAAATCATCGAATTTCAGGTGGCCGTGCGGATGGTTGATGACAAGGCCCATCGCGCCGTCTGGCGAATGGGAGCAAATATAGATCACCGCCTTGTGAAAACGCGGGTCATTCATGCCGGGCATGGCAATCAGCAATTGCCCGTTGAGTTTGTCGTCAAGTTTGTGCGCTTCGGTCATGCGAACAATATAATCGCTCAACTTCGTGAAACAAGTTGCGATCACGCCAACGTTTATCGCTTGTGAAGCGAATTGCGCTTATAAAAATCCATGCTTCTAAAAACGCTTCCCTTAAAAACGCTACTGGCTGCCGCCCTTTGTCTCGCCTCGGTTGCGGCGCAGGCGCAAACTTATGCCACCAACTGGACCACTGCGCTCAAATCGCGCGCCCGGCTGGTCAGCGCCGGAGAAATTTCGCCGGGGCATTATCTCGCCGGATTTGAGATCGAACTGGCCGCCAATACCATCACCTATTGGCGAAACCCCGGCGATGCAGGATTGCCGCCGACCTTAAGCCTTGAGGGCTCGCAAAATCTGGGTGCCCGTAAATTGCGCTTTCCTGCGCCAAAAATCCTGTCCGAGGGCGGCACGCTGGCCTTCGGATATTCCGGCCGCGTGATTCTGCCGCTTGAAATCACTGCCATGGACGCGGCGCAGCCGGTGGTGCTGGCTTTTTCACTGGATTATGCCGTCTGCGAAAAAATCTGCATCCCGGCCAAGGCCACCGGCAGTCTCACTTTGCTAAAAGACCAGGGCCCGTTCGCCGTCTATATTCAGGCCGCGTTCGATACCTTGCCAAAATCGCAGGCGCTGGCGGCAAATGCGCCGCTGTCCATTCTGTCGGCACGCGTGGTGGCCGGTGCAAAACCGCAACTCAACCTCGACGTGCGCGCGCC
>Ga0209067_10002793_pt1 | contig 10256 bp, 6 predicted proteins | sample ColStrG_CSR_2013_FD_187199 | JGI IMG/M metagenome (GOLD analysis project Ga0209067, IMG submission 187199) | Freshwater sediment microbial communities in response to fracking from Pennsylvania, USA - Cold Stream Run_MetaG_CSR_2013 (SPAdes)... | ecosystem: Environmental > Aquatic > Freshwater >... | reverse complement strand
ATTTAGGGGGCGCGGCGGCCATTGAGATTGCCGGCCATCAGCCTCCCACGGCCTTCGTGCTACTCACCTTGATCTGGATTGGCGTATACCTGAAAGATCGCTTGATTTTTACCGGTGCCACCACCAATAATTCTTAATTTATCAAGCCTGGTCCCGTCAAGGACGAGGCCTTTACCTTGTTGTTCACCATCGCCTCCTGGAGTAGGTACGCCGTGGCGCCGAGCCAAACAACATCCCAAAGACGCCGCGCACCAACTCCCTGCCTACTTGCTTGGTGATCGGTGAGGAGAGGACTTCCTCAAAAGTACTTTTTTCAGGTTTAGTGGATCGGGAGGTTGTCTTGGTTTTTTGCGCGGCGGCTTGCTCTTGTTCTTGCTTCAGCGCTTGCACGCGTTCGTTTAGAATTTCGAAGGCGCTTCGAGGATCGATGGTTTCTTGGTATTTTTTATTCATATCAGAGGTATCGAGAAGGGCCTGGTACTCTTCTGGCTTGAGTGGCCCCATGCGGGAAGCGGGCGGGGCTAAATGAGTGACGACTGTTTCGGTAGGAATTCCTTTTTCATTAAGCACCGTAACGAATGCTTGTCCAATTCCTAGTTGCGTAAATTGTTCTTCCAAATCATAAAACGCTGACTTGGGGAAAGTCTTGATGGTTTCTTTCAAGTCTTTCACATCGGCGGGTGTGAAAGCACGAAGCACATGATGAACCCGATTCCCCAACTGGGACAACACCGATGGAGGAACATCGGAGACCAGCTGGGAGCAAAAGAATACACCGACCCCTTTGGATCGAATCAATCGTATCACTTGCTCAATCTGATCCATAAATGCTTTTGACGCGTCTTTGAAAAGCAGATGTGCTTCGTCCAAAAAGAAAACCAGTTTGGGTTTATCCAGGTCGCCTGCTTCGGGAAGGGTCTGGTAAATCTCGGCTAGCAGCGAAAGCATGAACGTCGAAAAAATAGCCGGCTGATGTTGTACATCCGATACGTTGAGTAAACTGATCACCCCCCGACCGTCCACTTTTCCCAACAAGTCTTCAATGTCGAACGATTTTTCACCAAAGATTTTATTTACCCCTTGCTGTTCAAGGGCTACCATCTTCCTCAAAATCGTAGAGGCGGTGGCCCCCGAAATTTTTCCATAACTCTCTTTGATTTCGGTCGCGCCTGCTCCTTCGGATAGATAATGAAGAACTTTTTTTAGGTCACTTAGATCAACGATGGGTAACTGTTTGTCGTCCGCATATTTGAATAAGATCATCAACACGCTGCTCTGCACTTCGTTGAGCTCAAGGACTTTGGTCAACAGCACCGGGCCAAACTCCGTTACCGTGGCACGCATTTGTGCCCCGAGCTTTCCGCTCAGTGAATAAATTTCGACGGGAAACCCGGAAGGGGTAAATTTTATATTTAACGCTTTTGCTCGCTCGGTGATTTTATCATTGACGGTGCCCTCCTGCGCCAGGCCGGTGATATCCCCCTTCATGTCGGGCATGAATACCGAAACACCAGCAGCCGAAAGTTGCTCGGCCATCAATTGCAAGGTGCGCGTTTTGCCCGAACCGGTCGCCCCTGTTACCAAGCCATGGCGGTTCATCATGGGCAACGACAAGTTTACTTTGGCATCGGCAAGAATTTCATTTTCATAGACTCCAGCGCCAAGATAAATAGATGGTCCGTTGAAATTATACGAAGTATTAACGGCAGCAACAAATTTTTCCTTTGGCATTTTTTCGTAAATTAAACGTTCTATAATGACCAAATTTAAAACAAAAATGATTTGCTTTTAGCCGATGAAAATCAGCGCGGCAACTCTTTTCTAATTTTCGATCCATGAACAAAATTATTGCACTTTGCTTGGTCCTCATTGCCTTTCAGGCAAACTCTCAAGACACACGGCTCCTGCGCCAGCCGGACATCAGCAACACACAGATCGTTTTTGCCTATGCAAATGATCTTTGGATTGTCAACAAATCGGGTGGCTCCGCCATTCGTCTCACCAGCTTTCAAGGGTCGGAATCCAATCCTAAATTTTCCCCCGATGGATCCCTGATCGCTTTTAGTGGACAATACGGTGGCAACACGGATGTCTTTGTTATTCCTAGCGCCGGAGGAGAAGCCAAGCGATTAACCTGGCATCCCGGTGCTGACATCGTGCGAGGTTGGAGTGCGGATGGAAAAGTCGTTTTTGCGTCTGATCGCGAAAGTGTTCCTCGGGGAAGCGTTAAGCTATGGCAAATCGGTTTGAACGAAGGGTTGCCTCAGGCCTTGCCCATGCCCCGCGCCTTTCGTGGTAAGCATTCAGCCGATGGAAAATATTTTGCCTATGAAATGGTAGCGCCTTGGGATGAAGAGTGGCGCAACTATCGGGGGGGACAGAACCGCCCCATCTGGGTGATGGATTTAAATGATCATTCGATTAAAACATTGCCCTGGCAAAACAGCCACGACATGCAACCCGTGTGGCTCGACAAAAAAATCTACTTCTTGTCCGACCGCGACTATACCATGAATATTTATAGTTATGATACTCAAACCGCCGCCTTGGAACAACTCACCACCTTTGCCCAATACGATATCAAATCCCTTTCCAGTGGGGGTGGATCCATCATCTTTGAATATGGCGGTGACCTCTACCAACTTGACCCGCAAACAAAAAACGCTAACAAACTTCATATCGAAGTAAAAGGCGATTTTCCCTGGCTTCAGCCACAATGGAAAAATGGCGCAGAGTGGTTAACGAATGCCTCGCTCTCCCCGAGTGGCAAACGCGCCTTATTCGAAGCCCGCGGCGAAATTATTACGGTTCCTTTAGAAAAAGGAGATGCCAGAAACCTTACTAATTCTCCCGGCTCACGCGAGCACGATCCGATCTGGTCACCGGACGGACAAAGCATTGCGTGGTTTTCGGATGCGAGTGGAGAATACAGTCTGATGATCGCACCGCAAGATGGCTTGAGTCAACCACGGGAAATAAAAATTCCATCGCCCACCTTTTACTATGCGCCGACCTGGTCGCCGGATTCGAAATACGTTGCCTTCACCGATCATTTGCAGCAATTGTGGATGATCGATGTGGCTTCTGGCAAGCCAACGTTAATCGACAAAGACACTTACCTCCATCCTGAACGTAGCATCAATCCGGTTTGGTCTCCTGATTCAAAATGGATCGCTTATGCCAAACGGTTAGCGAGTCAGTATCATGTGATTGAAGCCTACTCCATCGATCAATCAAAATCCTTACAACTCACCGATGGTTTGTCGGACGCTGTTTCTCCTGGCTGGGACGCCAGTGGAAAATATTTGTATTTCCTGGCCAGCACCAATCTTGCGTTAGCATCCGGCTGGCTGGACATGAGCTCCATCGAACGGCCCTTGCGCCGGTCAGTCTATTTTATGGTTTTAAAGAAAGGAGAGCCCTCACCACTTTTGCCAGAAAGCGATGAAGAGAAAATAGAAAAGAAAGAAGAAGCAAAATTAGCCTCCAAATCAGAAAAGAATTCCGATAAGTCGAAAGAAAAGAAAACCGAGGCTACCGAAAAATCCGCTGTCCACGTTCAAATTGATTTGGATGGTCTCAACCAACGTATCCTTTCGCTGAGTTTACCGGCACGAGAGTATTCCTCGCTAAAAGCGGGAGGCGAAGGAGAAATTTTTTTAGCAGAAGTAGTGCCAAACCAGGAAGGTCAAACACTTCACAAATACACGCTCAAAGATCGCAAGTCCGATAAGTTCTTATCACCCATCTATTACTTCAATATTTCTAATGACGGAAAAAAGTTGATTTACAAATCAGGATCGCAATGGGGCGTTGTTGAAACTTCCGCTAAACCGGCCTTGGGCGATGGAAGTTTAAAGACCAGTGGCGTAGAAATTCGAATTGATCCGAAGAAAGAATGGAAACAGATCTTCCGTGAAGCCTGGCGTTATCAGCGTGATTATTTGTATGTGAAAAATACACATGGTGCCGATTGGAATAAAGTGTACGACATGTATGCACCGTTGGTCGATCACGTTTCCCACCGAAGTGATCTCACCTACTTATTGGATATTCTGGGCGGTGAAGTTTCCATTGGTCACTCCTTTACCGGCGGGGGCGACAATCCTTCTATCAATCCGGTCAACATCGGCCTGTTGGGCGCTGATCTAGAATTAGTCAGCAATCACTACCGCATCAAAAAGATTTATACAGGAGAAAACTGGAACCCCGATCTTCGTTCCCCGCTCAGCACCCCTGGTGTTGATGTGGTTGAAGGTGATTTTATTATCTCCGTTGATGGTGTTGCCTTGACATCACCCACCAATCCCTACAGCCTGTTCGAAAACAAAGCCAACAAGCAAGTCGCACTGCGAGTGAGCAAGACGGCCGATGGCGCAGGTGCAAAGCAAGTAATTGTTGTTCCGGTCGAAAATGAATTTTCACTTCGCACCTTTGCCTGGGTGGAAGGCAACCGAAGAAAAGTAGATCAACTCACCGGCGGCCAAATCGCTTATGTATGGTTGCCCAATACGGCGGAGGCGGGATACAACTACTTCAATCGCTATTATTTTGCGCAGCAAAATAAGCAAGGCGTGATTTTAGATGAACGATACAATGGCGGAGGATTTATTGCCGATTACTTTGTGGATATTCTTAACCGAAAGTTGCGCGGGTATTTCAACAACGTGGCCGGTGACCACCGACCCTGGACTGAACCGCTGACGGGAATTCTTGGGCCGAAGGTGATGATCATTAATGAAATGGCTGGCTCGGGGGGCGATATGCTGCCCTACATGTTCAAGCAAATGAATATCGGCCCGCTGATAGGGACAAAAACCTGGGGGGGCCTGGTGGGGATTTGGGACGTACCTGACCTGATGGATGGCGGCTACATGACAGCACCCCGCGGGGGCTTTTTTGACCTCAATGGCAGATGGGATGTAGAAAACGTGGGCATCACACCTAACATCGAAGTGGAGATGACCCCAAAAGAAGTCATGGATGGACACGACCCGCAATTGGAACGGGCTGTTGAAGAGGCGTTAAAATTACTGAAGGAAAATCCCGTGAAGCTGCAAAGCGAGCCGGCCGCTCCAGTACGTGTCTTGCGACCGAAACAGAACTAAGTGTTAACCTAGACCATACCGTATGCAGGAATTTATGCTACTGGTCCGCAATGAAGGGGAGCGTCTGGCCGCCTTGTCGCCGGAGCAACGCCTTGCGTTCGTAAAAAAATGTGAAGTGTACATTGGCAACCTGAAAAAAGAGGGTAAGCTTATTGCGGCTCAACCCTTAATGCGGGAAGGAAGGGTCATCACGGGAACCCCGTCGTCATGGAAAGAGGAACCCGTCCAGGCAAAGAAAGAAATCCAGGTAGGTTATTATCATATTTTAGCCAATGACATCGACGAGGCCATGGCGATAGCCAAAGGAAATCCTGAATTTGAATACACGTCAACGGCAAAAGTGGAAGTGCGGCCGATCAAAACGGAAGAAGAGAAAACGGGTTTTGTTTATCCAAAAAATAAATAACCTGAAGCTCACTTCGGATAGATGATAAAATGATCATGTACTTCACGTTTGGGCGAATCGCCCAGGCGGTCCAACGCACGGTCCAGTTCCTTCAACTGAGCCATTGTCATGGGCAGCACGTGCTCATGAGGCTGAAAAGTCGATCCTACCGGATAGTCAACGCCATTTTTATTTGTCATCTCAATATGATTGCCAATGAATTGAGTCACATTTTTTTCTTTAGCAAAATGCAGCATGCGTTTTATGCTTTTCTTAAAAGTAGTCCATTCACGCACATACAAGCGGCCGGGGTAAAACGTATCCCCCGTAAAAAAAAGGTTAGTTTCAGAGTCATAAAATGCCAATGAGGTCAGATCATGGCCGGGAACGGAGAGCACGGTGATCAGGCGGTTTCCTAATTCCATGGACGACATTAGGTTGGACTCACTAAAACCGAATTGTTTTCGAATCTCATCCCAGCTGGAGCCAACCACTTCGGTGTTGTCCCTTTTTTTAAATTGACCATCGGCAGCCACATGATCCCCATGACTATGCGTGTGTACCACAACCAATTTTTTATTTATTCCGTTGGCCAGAAGAATGCTGTCCACAACCTGCCGCAATGGGGATTTTTTTTCATCGGCTGTCGCCCCCGTATCCACCAATAACGACCGGTCCTTGCCCACCAACAAAAAAATAAAAGGGGCCTCATAGTGAATGCATTTGTTCTGACGAAGAATCCACGTGGTGGCGTTATAGCATACCACCTGAATTAAGGGATCCCGATTGGTTTTGCAATCGGGCGATCCATGAATCCAATCTTGGTGGCGAAGGTCTGCTTCCATTCCTTTTTGGAAAGGAAAATGCAAACCTGTCAGAAAAAAAGGAATGGTGATAAAGAGCAGCCTGCTCAACGATTATCCTTTATAGGTAATTCGATAAATCACATTGGCCTGATCATCGCTTACCAGCATCGAACCATCGGGCAGGACCAACACATCCACGGGGCGGCCCCAAACCTTCTGCGTGTCTTCGTCCAACCATCCGGCAGCGAATACGCTATGCCCCGTGACTTTACTGTTGGCATCCACTTTTACCAGGGTAAGATTATAGCCACTTTTTTTGGTGCGGTTCCAGGATCCATGTTCGGCGACAATAATCTGATTACTGTAGTCTGTCGGAAACATTTTTCCGGTATAAAATTTCAAACCCAGCGGAGCCACGTGTGCCCCGAGCTTATCAGCCGGTTTTACAAAGTCACTGCAGGGGCGTTTATCCCCAAACTCAGGATCTTTCACTGAACCTTCATGGCAATAAGGAAATCCAAAATGAAGTCCTTCTTTTGTTGCCGTATTCAACTCGCAGGACGGAACATCATCTCCGAGCATATCACGTCCATTGTCGGTGAACCACATTTGTTTGGTGGTGGGATGCCAGGTAAAACCAACGGTATTGCGAACACCATTCGCAAATATTTCAAGGCCGGTCCCATCGGCATTCATTCGGGTGATGCTCGCATAGATGGGATCTTTCGATTCACAAATGTTGCAAGGAGCCCCAACGGGCACATATAATTTTCCATCCGGACCAAAGGCGATATACTTCCACCCGTGGTGAGATTCGGTGGGATACTTTTCATAAATGATTTGTGATTTGCCCGGATTATCTAAGTGACTTTCGATCCCGGCAAACTTGTGAATGCGGCTCACTTCGGCCACATATAAGTCGCCCTCCCTGAAGGCGACTCCGTTGGGCATATTTAACCCCGTAGCGATCGTCCATTTTTTGTCCGCCTTGCCATCCCCATCGGTATCCTTTACCGCATACACTTTATCCTCATTGCGATTGCCGACGAAAATCGTTCCGGCAGGACTTATCGCCATCGACCTAGCGTTGTCTACTTCAGCAAAAACGCTGATCGAAAATCCTTTCGGAAGTTTTATTTTATCCAATGGCAAGCCGGAACTTGCCCCGGCGATCGCCGGTCCGGAATTGTCCGGATGGATTTTATCCGTTTCGCGGGTCGACTGGGTAAAGCAAAGTGAAATAGCGAGGATCCCTGAGATGCGGATTAATCGAAGATTCATAAATTCTGTTTTTTCTCAATGTAGGGTTAACAAACAAAGACGACAAAGGTTATATGATTAACCTCTAAAAGAGGTGATGAAAGGAGTTTTGGCTTACCAAAAAAATCAGACTTCCACTTGTTCAATGGCTCTCACTGGAATGTAGAAGCCGCCCCGCAACTCGACCAGGTTTTCGGCCAGTTCAATAAAGTTCGAAAGCACCTCTACTCTTCTGCCATTGGCGAGGCGTACAATGATACCAATATCATCATGGTCTTCGTAGGTTTCCATGGTGGCCGCCTTCAAGTCATTCATGCGTGAGATTTTTTCTTCCTCGATCGTGAGTACATCTTCGAGGGCAAAATGTTGCTTACTAATTTCCTCGGGTGTCATGCGAAGAAGCTTCCCGAATTCCTTTTCCCAGTTTTTGATTTGCTCACGAAACCAATCCCAGGCGGCCTCCGTCCAACGGTAATTTTTATGGATATAATCGATGGTTGCTTTTTCCACCGAGGTATAGACATCATCGTCGATGACGGCGGCGAGCATCTTCTCCGCATCCGCTTTTGAAATCCTTCCATCGCCAGCGCCGGCCACGGCCAGTTCCGCAATTTCCAGCAGATGACCATCTAATTTCTTACCTCCAACATGTTTGTAGTAATTCATAACAAATTCACGGTTTTTGCGTTCCGCTCCCTGTGCAATTTACAAAACCAGAAAATAAAAAACCTGAAATGAATCAGTTGGCTGCATGCCCTAAGTCATATAATCTTTACCTTTGCGGCCGATTTTAAATTATGATCTCGGTCTCCAACATCTCCTATTTCATTGGTGGGCGCGCCCTTTACGAAAATGCGTCTATGTTTATCCGCCCCAACGACAAAATTGGCCTCATCGGGCTAAATGGTCGGGGGAAATCGACTTTGCTCAAAATTCTAAATGGAGAACTCACCGTCAATGAAGGTTCCATCAGCAAATCAAAAGATTGCACCATTGGTTTCCTCAATCAGGATTTGCTCTCCTACCAGACCGACGATGCGATCCTGACGGTGGCCATGGGTGCTTTCAAGGAGGCCGTGGAGACACAACGGCAAATCGAAAAAATACTGCACCAGCTTGAAACAGCATACCGTGATGACTTAGTCGATAAGCTCACCCAGCTACAAGAAAAATTTGAACATCTCGATGGCTACACCATGCAGGCAAAGGCCGAGGAGATTTTGGAAGGAATCGGGTTTTCCACGCAAGACCTACATCGTCCGCTTCGCGAATTCTCCGGGGGTTGGCGTATGCGGGTGATGCTGGCTAAACTACTTTTAGAAAAGCCTTCCTGCCTCATGCTGGATGAGCCCACCAACCACCTGGATCTGCCCTCCATTGAGTGGGTAGAAAACTACCTGCGCAACTATGAAGGTGCGGTGATCATCGTTTCACACGACCGCACTTTTTTGGATAACGTCATTACCAAAACCGTCGATGTTACCAATCAGCAATTGGTTACCTACGAGGGAAATTATTCGTATTATTTGCAGGAAAAGGAAATGCGTGAAGAAATTCAGCAAGGCGCTTACGAAAACCAGCAAGCCAAAATCCGTCAAACGGAACGATTCATTGAGCGCTTCCGCGCCAAGGCAACCAAGTCAAAACAAGTACAATCGCGCGTCAAGGCACTCGACAGAATGGACAAGATCGAAGAAGTGGTCAGTGATGTGGCTGAGGTAAACTTCCGGTTTACCTTCAAACAAACTTCGGGTAGGCATGTGGTGGTGCTGAAAGATATCTCAAAATCCTACGGCCCGCTGGATATTTTAAAACATTCCAGCGCCACCATTGAGCGGGGTGACAAAATCGCCTTGATTGGCGCCAACGGGAAAGGGAAGTCCACGCTGCTTCGCATCCTTGCCAATACGGAGCCCATCGAGGGGGAACGGACCATTGGTTACAATGTGATCTATGGTTTTTTTGCTCAGCATCAGTTAGAATCATTACATGTCGATAATGAGGTGCTGGAAGAATTGAAGCAGGCGGGCAGTGGCAAGACCGAGCAGGAACTTCGAAATGTGTTGGGATGCTTTCTTTTTTCTGACGACGACGTATTCAAAAAAATCAAAGTCCTTTCCGGAGGGGAAAAGTCACGGGTAGCCCTGGCGAAGACACTCATCTCGGAAGCCAATTTTCTCTTACTCGATGAGCCGACGAACCACCTCGATTTTATTTCAGAAAATATTTTAATCCAGGCGCTTCAACAGTATCAAGGCAGTTTTGTAACGGTAAGCCACAACCGGCATTTTGTCAGTCAAATCGCCAATAAAATCTGGTACATCGAAAATTATCAACTCAAGGAATATCCTGGCACCTATGAAGAGTATGAATATTGGCGAAAGAAAAATGACGTCCAAAAAGCCGCTGTTGTTCATGTTGCTAAAAAAGAAGTGCCGAAAAAAGAACCCAAACCCGCTCCGGCACCAGAAAATCAAAATAAGCTTAATGCTTTAAATAAAGCTACCTTAGCCGAATTGCATATTGCCTTGAATGAGGCTTTCAATAACCCGGCTGTTGGTGGCATTATTATTACCGGCGCAGGGCAGAAAGCATTTGTGGCCGGGGCCGATATTTCGGAATTTGCCGGAGCGGGTGCAGAAGTTGGGGGTGAGATTGCCCGCCAGGGGCAGGCACTGATTTTTGACAGGATTGAAA
>Ga0209067_10002790_pt1 | contig 10265 bp, 7 predicted proteins | sample ColStrG_CSR_2013_FD_187199 | JGI IMG/M metagenome (GOLD analysis project Ga0209067, IMG submission 187199) | Freshwater sediment microbial communities in response to fracking from Pennsylvania, USA - Cold Stream Run_MetaG_CSR_2013 (SPAdes)... | ecosystem: Environmental > Aquatic > Freshwater >... | reverse complement strand
CGATAATATTGCCCGGCGCGAAACGATGCGTATACGCCTCCAACACCGGCTGGCGCTCGAAGCGCTTGACCGTTTCTTTGGTGCCCAGGATAGGCTTGCCCAGCGGATGATCTTTCCAAAAATTCTGAGTGAAGATTTCGTGGACGAGGTAATCCGGGTTGTCCTCGTCCATCTTGATTTCTTCCAGAATCACACCGCGCTCACGGGCGATGTCGGCGATGTCAAACACCGGATTCAGCACCAGGTCGCTGAGGATGTCCATCGCGGTGGGAATGTGCTCGTCGAGCACCTTGACGTTGAAGCAGATGCATTCCTTGGCGGTGAAGGCGTCCATGTTGCCGCCGATGGAGTCGACCTGGCGCGCGATCTCCTCTGCCGTGCGGTGCTTTGTCCCCTTGAAGACCATGTGCTCGATGAAGTGGGAGATGCCATTCCATTCCGGGTCTTCGTCGCGCGAACCGGTCTGGAGCCACACGCCGATTGAGGCGGAGCGGATGTGCGACATCTGCTCGGTAATGATGGTCAGGCCATTGGGCAGCACCTGACGGCGGATATTGCGTACTTCCTGCGCCATAAATTCGTCCTGCTATGTTCGTCCTGATATGAAAGACTACTTTTAAACCCCAGTAAACTTATTGCGGAGGGAACATTACTATTCTGACATAGGGGCGCGGGGTGTGCGAGAATAGTTTAGGCTTTTAGAATCAGTGATTTAGTGCATCTCTGTGAAATGATGGGTGGGCCACAGAAATCCATGGCTGATATGTCAAAAAACGTATTTCTCGGTCTGGATCGGGCCGAACTTGCTGCTTTGATGGAGTTGGAGGGTGAGCCTGCCTACCGCGCGCACCAACTCTTGGAGGCGGTGTACCGGCAGCGGGTGGAGTTGGTCGAGCAGATCTCGACTCTGCCGCAGCAATTTCGTCTGAGGCTTGCGGAGAAGGGAATTTCTATCGGGCTGCCGCCGATCGCGAAACGCTTCGTTTCGCAGGATGGAACGGTGCGCTATCTGATCGAGTTTAGCGATGGCCAGAGCGTCGAGACGGTGTGGATGCCCGAGGGCGACGGCGGCGAGGCGGGAGACGGCACGGAAGCGGGGGATTTCGATTTGGGGAGTACGCGGTGTGGGGACGGGCGAGAGCGCCCGTCTCCACACGAGCGCCCGTCCCCACACCGGCGCGGCCGCAACTGGGATCGCGCCACCATCTGCATTTCGAGCCAAGTGGGCTGCGCCGTGGACTGCCAGTTTTGCCTCACTGCATTGTTGGGAGTGAAGAGGAACTTGAGCGCAGGTGAGATTGTGGGGCAAGTCTGCGCCGTCCTCAAAGATCAGGGAGTGTCTCCGCCGCAGGACCGCGTCAATCTTGTTTTCATGGGCATGGGAGAACCGTTCCTCAACTACGAAAACTTCATGAAGGCGGTGCGGTTGCTGGTGGAAGAAGTTGGTGTGGCGGAGTCGCGCATGACGGTGTCCACTGCGGGGATTGTGCCGCGCATTCATGATTTTGGACAGGAGCCGATCCGGCCGAAGCTGGCGATCTCGTTGAACGCGCCCAATGACACATTGCGAAGCCAGTTGATGCCTTTGAATCGCAAGTGGAATCTAGAGAGCCTGATGGCCGCAGCGCGCGAGTTCCCTCTGCGCAACCGGGAACGAATCACGTTTGAGTATGTGCTGTTGAGCGGCGTAAACGATGCGATCGGCAGTGCTGAAGAAGTGGTGGAATTGCTGCGTGGCATACGGGCAAAGGTGAATCTGATTGCGCTGAATCCGGGGCCCGGAATCAACTTTTCTACGCCCGAGCAAGATCGCGTGGCGGTGTTTCAGCTGGTGTTGACCAGAGCTGGGATCCCAGCATTTGTGCGGCGTCCGCGGGGCCGGGATATTTACGCGGCGTGTGGCCAACTCAAGCGGACGGTTGAGATTGCCACAGCACCGGTACCGTAGGCTCCTTGGTCTTCGCTGCCAGAGCGGGTTCTGTGGCAGGAAGTTCCACGCGCAACAGCAATGACCCGTCTTCGCGGCGCTCCCGTAAAACCTGGCCGCGGTGCTCCTGCAGGATTCCTTGACAGGCACTCAGGCCGAGGCTGTCCTCAGGGTCGAGAGGTGAAGCTGCGTCGGAGCCAAGTGCGGGCCGGAGAGGCGTCGGTTCCGTCGCCATCTGCAGCAGGGAGACACCGGCGTGGCGCTCGGTGCTGACGGTCAGCACTTTGCCGCCACGGGTGGCCATAGCGTGTACGCAATTTCCCAACAACTGTAAGCAAACTTGAATCAATTGATTGGAGTCGCCCAGGACTCTGGGCAGCTGGGCGTCGAACTGAGTGCGGACCTCGATCTTAACGGACTCCCATTGTGGTTGCGTCAGCTTTACGGCGGTGCGGGCCAGGGTGTTGAGGTCGATCAGGGTTTTTGGGGTCGGGACCTGCTTGGCAAAGCTGATGAGGCTCGCGACCAGCGATTTGGTGCGCCGGACGTACTGGCCAATGGTGGCCGCCAAGGGCTGCTGTTCGGGAGTGAGTTCTGTGCTGAGAAGCAAGTCCGAATAGCCCAGCATAGCGGTGATCGGATTGTTGAGTTCGTGCGCCGCGCCTCCGACCAATTGCCCGATCGAGGCCAGTTTTTCAGACTGAAGAATCTGTGCCTGCAGGCGATTCAGATTGTCGACCGAGTCACGCGAATGGTCCAGCAGGTGCATCAATTCGCGGTCGAGTAAATGCTGGCGGGCGAAAACCATGAGTCCCATCAGCAACGCCGTGGCTAGCGTCAGGGTGAGCCGGAACAAACGGATCCGGGGAGGAACAGCATCCTCCGATATGGCCCAGGCAGCGAACAGAGGCAGGGAGAACGCCGTAATCATGCTGAGCCGTGCGACCCACACACCATAAACGGTGGAGACTTCGCGGGCGTCGGCTTCGGGTTCCTCCACCTTGGTCCGCAGGCCGATCCAGGTGAGCCATGCCATGGCGCAGGCCAGCGGGATGTCGTACAAGCTACCGCTGTAATAGACATTCTTCTCAATCGCCCAATTTGCCAGGGTCGAACTAGCCGAATAGCTGAAGCTCATGCCGAACAGGCTGGCGTAGAGATTTTTCCAGCGGCCTTTGCCGCCGAACCAGCAAGCCGACAGGCCAACCAGCAACGCGAGCTTTTCGGCCAGGTAGACCGCATTCAGATTTCGGTTGTAAGCACTCACATTGGCCACGACATACTGCCAGGGCATCACGATCAGGACATAGAGGTAGAACCACCACACCAGCAGCAGCGCAAAATCAAGACGCCCCAGGCGGGCGGCGTATTCGTCGCGGCGGACGTCCGGACGCAGAGCCAGGGCCGCCATGGGCGGAACGAGATTCAAGAACAGGATCACGTCCCCGCTATACAGGTCCGGGACATCGCGTCGCAGCACCAACTCGAAGTAAACCCATAGCAATTGATAGGTGAGCCACAGGACCAGGCCGAAAACGATGAGCGACCAGAATATGCGCATACGGCCGTGCGAGCGCAGCACGAGCGGGATAAACGAGGCAACACCGGATACCAGCAGCAGGCTCTCGATCACGTCGGTGAAAACGGTGAGACGAAACGATTGTGGCAGCACAAGGGCAGCCACAATGAAGGCCGCCAACGCGCCCATCACCGCCGCGAGCCACAGTTTGGAACGGATGCTCATGCCACACTCTCAGCCGCCATTCTAGACGGGGAACCCGAAACGAGACTGGTTACTGTAGTAACCTAGGCTTATTGGCGAAGACAAGTGGCATTGGCGGGCGGGGTACCCGCGCTTGTCCCTAAACGTTTCCTATTCAATAATATGCAGCAGAGTCGCCACCCCTGGGGAGACTGACTGAATTGGATCCTGGCGCCGAGCGGTATAGAGATTCCTGGAGACTTCGCATCCCACCGGACCCGGAGGAAACCCGCCGGATCGAGCGCTGGCTTGCGACTGCCCGGGTGTTCTTGGCCATCTCCACCCTGGTGGCCATCCGGATGGATCCCACCGAACTGGGTCATTCGTGGGCTGCCTACGGCCTGTTCGTATTCTATTTAGCGAACGGAATCCTGATCCTGATGCTGCTGAAACGGCGGCAGCAGTCGACCTCTGCATTCCGCCTTTTGGTGCACGCGGGAGACATCGCCTGGCCGGCGTTAATCTCTATCTTTGCCGAGGGCCCAAGAACCCCGTTCTTCCTGTTCTTCTTCTTTGTGTTGGCGGCGGCAGCCTACCGCTGGGGACTTTGGGAAACGCTCGGCACCGCTGCGGCCGAGGTGGCGTTTTTGTGGATCGAGAGCTTTGTGCTGTTGCAACTTCGGCTGGCGCCAGGAGGCTCGCTGCGAGAGCTCGCCTTCGCCGGTTTGAAAGTCAACGTGACCGTATTCAACCCGCAGCGTCTGTTCATGCTGTCGATCTATTTGATTGTCATGGGACTGTTGCTGGGTTACCTGGCCGAGCAGCAAAAGCATCTCCGGGCAGAAAAAGCCGTGGTAAATCGCATTCTGTCGAGGGTTCGAGTCGAAGCGGGACTCAACGGTACCCTGCAGCAAATCTTTAGTGAATTCATCTCCATGTACGGTGCGTCGGAGTTGTTGGTCGCGGCGCAGGAGTCGCACAGTCACCGAATTTTTGTCGGAGAGTTGAAGAATCCCGGCAACGGCGCTGTCTCGGAGTTCCGCTGGCTGGACTCGCCGCCGCACGATTCCAAAAAGTACCTGGACGAATATCCCGGAGACGTTTGTTACGCGGTCGGCGACGGAGACCGATGGAAGATCATCGCGCTGCAGCAGGACGGAAAGCCGGTAGTTCCGGCGAGCGCCGAGCCGATTATGCATCTGCGAGAACAGCTGAGCTTCGGCTCGCTGATTACGATCGCATTCCTTTTCGGTGGCGAATGGAGAGGCCGGGTATTCCTGTTCAATCCCAAGTGGCGGGGAGAGCGGCAGGAAGAACTGCGATTTCTGCTGAGTTTGGGGCGGCAGATAGGACCGGCGATCTACAACGTCTACCTGCTCCACCGATTGAGGCGGCGGGCCAGCGCGGTCGAGCGCGCGCGCTTCGCCCGGGAACTGCATGATGGCGCGGTGCAATCGCTCATTGCGGTGGAAATGCAGGTGGATGTGATACGCCGGCAAGCCGAGGCGGAAAAACCGATCAGCGGCGAATTGGGCCGGATTCAGGGCCTGTTGCGGGAGGAAGTGCTTAAGCTGCGGGAACTGATGCAACAGATGAAGGCGATCGACGTGGACGCACAACGATTGCTGGGAGTATTGACCGACACGGTGGAACGTTTCCAGCGGGAGACTGGCATCAGTGCGCGATTCGTCACCGACATCGTGGATCTGGACATGCCGCAGCGAGTCTGTCGCGAACTGCTTCGCATCGTGCAGGAAGGGTTGGTCAACGTAAGGAAGCACAGCGGCGCGCGCCACGTGCTGGTTCGCCTGGGTTCGAACCCGGAGCGATGGAACCTGGTAGTCGAGGACGACGGCAAGGGCTTTCCTTTCGCCGGGCGCTTCAAGCAGGAGGAGATGGAAGAGATGGGGAAAGGGCCGATGATAATAAAGGAACGTGTGCGTTTGCTTGCAGGCGAACTCACTGTAGAATCAAATCCCGGGCAGGGAACGCGCCTGGAAGTGATAGTTCCCCGGTCCGGGGACGGACCTCATGAATTTTAGGAAGCCACAAACGGTTCGCATTGTGATCGCCGACGATCACCCGATCTTTCGCGATGGATTGCGGAGATTGCTCGAGGCCGAGCCTGACCTCAAGGTGATGGGAGAAGCTTCGGACGGAGCCGAGGCTGTGAAGTTAGCCCGGCAGTTGAAACCCGATATTCTTCTGCTCGATCTCGCCATGCCCAAGCATCCGGGGTTGGAGGCCTTGCGGGACCTCAGTGTTCCCGCGAACGCTACTCCGGTGCGGGTCATTTTGCTCACGGCGGCAGCGGAGAAGAGTCAGATCGTCGAGGCTCTGCAACTGGGCGCTCGCGGAGTCGTTCTGAAAGACTCTGCCACCCAACTCCTTCTGAAGGCCATTCATACGGTGATGTCCGGCGAGTATTGGGTGGGACGGGAAAGCGTTTCCAATCTGGTGCAGTACCTGCGCACGCTGATGCAATCCTCCAACGATGAGGCGCGCCAGAAAAAATTCGGCCTCACGCCGCGTGAGTTGGAAATCGTTTCGGCCGTGGTAGCGGGATACTCGAACAAGGAAATCGCGGAGTATTTCAAGATCAGCGAAGACACGGTCAAGCACCACCTGAGTAACATTTTTGACAAACTGGGTGTGTCGACGCGGCTGGAACTGGCACTGTTTGCAGTAAATCAGGCCCTGCCGCTCAAGAGCATTGCCTAAGAAACGCGGGGAATCTCGGCGATTTCGGTCGAGAGGGTGGCACTTTAGTGCTATTGGCCGCGGACGAGTGAAAGACTATGATTTGTCGAAGTACACGTTTCGGGACACCGTTTTGTTTTGCGCGATCCCCCCTAACGACGTTAGGGTTAGACAAGAATGAGAAAGAGGAGCCCGTGGCAAATTTTCTACTGCACCTCTGGAGCGATGAGCATGGTCAGGACATTGCAGAATATGCAGTCATGCTGGCTGTGATTCTAGTTATCGTCGTGGGCACCATCCGGCTCATCGGGTCCAACGCCAACAACGTGTTCTCGCAGGTTGGCAGCTCGATTCAGTAAGAAAAATCCGGATTTCGTCGGGATAAACTGCCGGCCCGCCACGGCGTACTTTGTGCTCTGAGTTATTCCCTTTTCTTTCCCAGCAGCGACAGGAAAACTACTTCTTCTCGGGCGTCGATGCCTGGGTTGTTGCAGCAGGCGCCGACGTGAGCGCGACTTTGTCCGCGCCGGACGATAACCGGGTCAGGTAGGGGAAGACCGGAGTGATCTCAAACTCCATCTTCTCGCGCGCCGAGGTCAAAGCCACCGGTTTCGCCTTGGAGAGTTCCGCCTGGTCGGTCCAGGGATCGACCTTGATGCGGCCGCCCAATGGCAGCGCTGCAATCTGGTCGAGGCGCTTCTGGTCCAGTTCTGGAGCCGACGCGAGCAGAGTCGACATGCGGATACTCTTGCCTGCGGCCAGGCTGTTTCCCAAGTGAGGCCGAATCAAGTTGGGCAAGTCGGGAGCTTTTTGCTGCAGGGCCTTCAAGAACAACCCGGCATTGCCGAGTCTGTCTTTGTAAGGCGAGTTCTTGAGAAGCTCGAGAGCTTTGGTGTCCGCAGCTTCTTCGTCCGCGGCGTTGCGTTTGAAATCCAAGCGCTGGAACGAGTCTTCATCCGGGAATAGCAATTTGTCGTTAAAGGCAAGCTGGGTGTCCATGCGGTGTCCCAGCACGATGTGACCGAGTTCATGCGCCAGGACCATGGCCAACGAAGCTTCGTCGGGAAGAACATCGAGCAACCCACGACTAATGACGATCGTGTGACCGATGGTGAAGGACTCCAAAGGAGCCGTCAGGAGTATGCGGCAGTGCACATCGCCCTGCAGATCAATGTTGTTGGTGACCAGCAGATTGTTGACCACCGTGCACAGAATCTTGTCGACTTCTCCGGGAGGTGCGAACAGTCCAACTTTCTGAATTCGCTCCACCGCATTCTCTTCCGCCTGCCGTTCCCACATGCGTTGCGCGACGACCGGAGAGGCGTCCGCCGCGGCATCACTCTGGTCCTTCACCGACTGGGGTGAATCGACCAGGATCTGTGTGAACTCCTCGTTCTTACTCAGAGCTTTCAGGTCATAACCCCACAGCCGGGTCTGTGCCTTGAAATGCAGGGACTTGGTAAGGCCTGTCTTTAGATTAGCTTCTTCGGTGTAAATGTAGGCGGGCAGCCACATTCCCGGGCGCATGTTCAAACGCCAGCTGTCGAAATGGAAAAAGAAACTGATCTTGGGCTGAGGATAGTAGGTTCCGTTGAAGCGGACGATATTGTATTCCTGGTCGTCGACCCAGATTCTGCCCATGAAACGCGCCGTCTTCTGGCCTTCCTTGGGTTGAACGTCGATGACAAGGCAACGAACTTCGCCGAGAAATTCGCGGCGTACAAAAGTGAAGTTGTAATACTTCTTCTGGAAATCGCTGTCGAGGATCACCATCTGGGCGAAGCCCAGGGGCAGGAAGTGGAGGGAGTAAACGCCGGTTAACTTGGCGACTACCTTCCGTCCGAATCCGGGTTGGCCGATGAAGGAAGTGTCCTCAGGTCCATCGGACATGTCGAGGCGCCCGAGGAAATAGCGATCGTTGACCGGAGAAGCGTCTCCTGCCTTGTCGTTCTTGAGATCCTGTACATAGGTCTCGACCATCGGATGCATGTGGCGCATCTGGGCGATGAACAGGTGTTCCCGCTGTACGACATGATCTAGAACGTCATTAAACGTAGTTGCAGCCGCAGGCATAGCGGCCGCGCTTTGAGCGGGCGCCGTCGCTGCGGGCGCGGCTGGATCGGCGGCAGGTTGAGCCGCGGAGGCAGGAGAATCCTGGGAAAGAACCTGAGAGACGCAACTGAAAACTATCAAAACAAGAACCGAGAACCTACCAACGCTTCGCATAAGAACCTTCGGGGAGTGGATCACGCTAACTGGAAAATGATGTGCACCAGGGCGGTTGAATCTGAGGGTTGTCCGTCCTTGAGTGCGGGCTTGAAGTGGATCTGCTCGGCCGCACGAACGGCGGCGTCATCGAGACCATGCCCCAAACCACGAACGACTCGCAACACGTGAATCTTGCCTGTAGCTTCAAAAACAACTTCCAGAAGCACCTCACCCTCAATACGCTTGGCCCGGGCTTCCTCAGTATAGATGGGAACGGGCTTGGAAAAGATTTCCGCCGGAACAATTTTCTCCGGCGCTGGCGCGGCCGCGCGCGCCTGAACCGTGGGAGGGGCGGGAACATCCGCATCGCCGAAGCCTGCCTGCCGGACCGTGCCGCGCGAAGCGGAGCTGCGAGTGTCGGGGACGGCAACGCCACCGCCGAAGCCGGTGCTGGCGACTACGCCGCGCACGCCCTTGGCGCCGCCGGTACCGTTGCCATAGCCCTGTCCGGTGGGTAGATCGAAACCACCCGCCTGAGCGATGTTTACGGCTCTAGTCTGGGTTGTCCTCGCGGGGACGCCGTTGGGATCGCCAAAGCCCCCAGTCTGCACCTGTTGGGGCGGGCGCTCGATGGTCTGGGGTGCCGAACTTCCGGTCGAAAACAAGTTTGTCCGGACCACTTTTGGAATTACAGGCGCTGTGGGAACTGGCAGGAGTTCCGTTTTCTTGTCGGCGATCTTCACTTCCGGGGCTGGCGCATTTTCCATCTTTGGTTTTGGCAAAGGCCGAGGCGCGGCCAGACGCAACGCGGCCGGTGGAGGATCGAGTTTAGCCACCAGAATCCGTTTAGGAAGTTGCCGCTGCAGTTCGTGATTTTCCGGGACAGGAGTCGGCACTAGTTCAATGGCGTGATAGTCGCGTTTCGGAGGTTCAATAATCTCAGGATGAAGAACCGGCACCCAAACCAGAATAGCGATCGCGATGGATTGCGCACCATAGCTGAGGATGAATTCGTACCACGGTTTCTTCCACTTCGGAAGCGAGGAAAACAAGACTAGTTCAGACACCGATGGCCCCACAATCAGAATTGAAACCCGTTCACTGTCCCAAACACCACTTCAAGTGTAAAAGTTCTGCCAGGTGTTCTTTAACCCTGGGAATCAAGAACGCCAATTCCAAGCACAAGTTTACTAAACCAAGTCTTCCAATGCACGACGGAGGCCATTCCGTCGGCTCGGCTCACGGCCACAAGCCTCAGGAGCTCAATATGTTACGAGAGTTTAGGTTCTCGCTGGGACAGTATCAGGGCCGTTCCTGTGCAAAAATCTACAGTTGCTGTAGATAGATTTCCGGCCTCCGTCTACGGACTGGCTTTTACCTCAGCTTGACGGTCATTTCAGCAGCGCATGATCTTGCTGCTTGTAATGCCGCGAGTGGCGTTGCGGGTATCGACCACCAGTTGGGCTTCCTTGACGATCCGGGCATAGTCGTAGTCGGAGTGATCAGTTACGATCACCACGCAATCGTATTGGCCCAAGTCGCTCAGATCCGCGCATTTCAGTTGCAGGTCGTATTTTCGCCCCTTTCCGATAAAGGGGAAGTATGGGTCGTGATAGCTGACCTGCGCTCCATCCTTCTGCAACAATTCAATGATGGTGAGCGCGGGAGATTCGCGCAGATCGTCGATGTCCTTCTTGTAGGCCACGCCCAGCACCAGCACGCGCGCGC
>Ga0209067_10002788_pt1 | contig 10274 bp, 6 predicted proteins | sample ColStrG_CSR_2013_FD_187199 | JGI IMG/M metagenome (GOLD analysis project Ga0209067, IMG submission 187199) | Freshwater sediment microbial communities in response to fracking from Pennsylvania, USA - Cold Stream Run_MetaG_CSR_2013 (SPAdes)... | ecosystem: Environmental > Aquatic > Freshwater >... | reverse complement strand
TGCCGCGATGCAAGAGATCAATGCGGCAAGTTCGAAGATCGCGGACATCATCGGTGTGATCGACGAAATCGCATTCCAGACCAACCTGCTGGCTCTGAATGCCGCGGTTGAAGCCGCACGGGCCGGGGATCAGGGCCGCGGCTTTGCTGTCGTTGCCGCTGAGGTGCGCAGCCTGGCCTCCCGGAGCGCCGAGGCGGCCAAAGAGATCAAGGCGCTGATCTACGATACGGTTGGCCGGGTCGAACACGGCGCCAAGCTGGTCGATCAGTCGGGGCAGACACTGACCGAAATCGTGGCGTCTGTAAAGAAGGTGAACGACATCGTGGCGGAGATCGCCTCGGCGAGCGGCCAGCAGTCGGCCGGCATCGAAGAGGTGAACAAGGCAGTGATCAGTATGGACGAGGTGACGCAGCAGAATGCGGCACTCGTCGAGGAAGCGGCGGCGGCAGCGCAAGCGCTGCTCGACCGCTCGCAGGACCTGAGCGCGATGATGGGCAGCTACCGGGTGAAGGACGGTAATCCCTCGAACGCCCCGAAATGCTTGCGGGCGGTGCAGGATTCGAGGCGCGAAGAGCGACGCTCTGGCTCGCGACCCTCGCCCGATGGGGGTTCTGGCGCCGCGGCGACGATAAGGCAGTCCAGAGCGAGGCCGGCCGGCGGAGCCGGAGCGGCGGCGGGCGGTGACTGGAGCGAGTTCTGAAACCAGACTGATGCGCGACGCCGGGCCCGTTGCTGTCATCGGCGGGCCGAGGCCGTCATAATCGGACTTGGCCTCCCGCTACCCGAGATTTCGATGGCCCAGTTGAATTTCGATGGCGTCGACTATGAGGACGGCGTCGCATCGGACCCGGTGCTGAACGGGTGGATGCAAGGATCGCCGCCCCGCGCGGATCGGACGATCCGCTTTGCGGACGATCGGTTCCTTTATTTCCCGCAGAACCGCTGGGCTCTGTCCCATATTCGGGAGCTGCTGCCGACCGTCAACGTGCCACGAGGTCGTGGACCTGAGTGGTCGCTTGGATCCCCGGCTCCGGCGGATGTCGATAGCGTCGAAGCGCTGATGATCGAGTCGTTGGACGGGCGACGGCGTTCGTTCTCCGAGGCACTGACGGACACCTACGTGGATGGAATCGCGGTCCTGCACCGGGGTCGGTTGGTGTATGAGCGCTATTTCGGCGCGCTGCGGCCTGAACTCCCCCATCTGTCGTTTTCTCTGACCAAGTCTTATGCGGCGACGCTCGCGGCGACACTGGTGTGCGAAGGTGCGCTCGCTGCCGATCAGCGGGTGACTTCGCTGCTCCCCGAGTTGGTTGGATCTGCGTTCGAGGACGCTTCGCTTCGTCACTTGCTGGATATGCAGGTAGGTGTCGCATTCAACGAGGACTACGCGGATCCGCACGCCCAGGTTTGGGCATATGCACGCGCTGCGGGTACTCGTCCCCGACCAGCCGGCTACACCGGCCCCGACGGGATACAGGATTTCCTCGCGACTCTTCAGAGCGCAGGGCCGCACGGCCTGATCTTTGACTACAAGAGCGTGAACACCGAGGTTCTGTGCTGGATGATGCAGCGAGCGACGGGTGTTCCCTTCGCGGCTCTGCTTGCGGATCGCATCTGGGGTCCGATTGGCTGCGAGTTCGACGGTTACCTTGGCGTGGATGCCAAGGGATTCGCGGTTGGCGGAAGTGGTCTCGCGATGACATTGCGCGACCTCACGCGATTTGGTGAGCTGATGCGCTGCAACGGAGCTCGTGGCTCGAATCAGGTGATTCCGGCGGCCGTCGTGGCGGACATCCGCCGCGGCGGCGACCGCGCCAAGTTTGCGGGAGCCGGTTACGACCTGTTGCCGGGATATTCATATCGGGACATGTGGTGGGTAAGCCACGACGAACATGCCGCGTTCGAGGGCCGGGGTATTCACGGGCAACGCCTGTACGTCGCGCCAGCAGCTGAGATGGTTGTCGCACGGCTCGCATCACATCCCGTCGCAACGAGCGCGGCGCACGACCCGGTGACAATGCCGCTGCTCAGGGCCCTCGGGCGGCTCCTGAAGGGCGCATGACGGCGCGACTCGCGGTGGCTGCGTCGTGATCGGGTCAGTGCCTGCGAGCACGGTGCGCCTGCCTGTGGGGCAGTGGGTGACCATCCTCGACTTTCTCATTGAGCGCTTCCCGGCTATCGAGGCTGGCATCTGGCTTGATCGATTCCACCGAGGACGCATCCAGAATGGCGCTGGCCAGCCGCTCCCTATCGACGCGGCGTTTCGAGCGGGTCTGGAAGTGCGGTATTTCCGAGAGGTGGCCGACGAGGTGGTGATTCCGTTTGAGGAGCGGATTCTGCACGCCGATGAGGACCTCATCGTCGTCGACAAGCCACATTTCCTCACGGTGTCCCCCGTCGGCGAATGGGTGGAACAGACGCTGCTCGCGCGGCTGATCAGTCAGACCGGCATCCGCGACCTCGCGCCGCTGCACCGGATCGACCGCGCAACGGCGGGTCTCGTAATGTTCTCGGCGAGTGCCCGCACCCGGCCCGCCTATCACGCCCTTTTCCGGGAACGCCGAATCGCGAAGACCTATGAGGCCTTGGCGTCACCCCTGCCGGACCTGGCATTTCCGCTAATCCGGCGTACCTGTCTAAAGACGGGTGAGCCATTCTTCCGGACGGCGGAGCTGCCGGGTCCGGCGAACAGCGAGACCCATATCGATGTCCTGACGCGCGGGCCGGGGCTGTGGCGCTACCGGTTGATCCCGACCAGCGGCCGTAAGCACCAGCTGCGTGTCCACATGGCCGCGCTTGGCGCGGCGATCCTCAACGACCCTCTCTATCCGGAAATCCGACCTGAGGCCACAGATGATTTTTCCCGGCCACTGGGTCTGCTCGCTCAGGCGCTGGAGTTCGCGGATCCGCTGAGCGGTGGCGTTCGGGTCTTCAGGAGCGGGCTGGTTCTTACTTTACCGGGCTGAGTCTCTTGCGGCGCGTGCATCGGTAATTGGGCGTTTAATCTATACAATAGCGGCAGGTCTGCCGGTGTCGGCAGTCGACGTCGACTGATCGACCACCCCACGTCGGTTTCGTCATCGCCCGGTATCCACGCATGTCATCGCAGATATTCCCGACTCTCTTCACGCCCGTGACCATTGGTACGTTGGTCGTGCGCAATCGCATCGTCTCCACCGGCCACGATACGGTGCTGCCGCAGGACGGCGTGGCTGGCGATGCGCTGATCGCCTATCAGGAGGCGCGCGCCCGGGGCGGCGCGGGGCTCATCATCACACAGGTTGCCGGCGTGCACCCGACGGCGCGGTATACCTCGCACATGCTGATGGCGGCCGATGATCACTGCATACCGGGACTGCGCGAGCTGGCGGCGCGTATGCACGTGCATGGCGCGAAGGTCTTCAGCCAGATCTTTCATCCGGGACGGGAGGTGATGGAGGGTGACGGTGGCTTGTTGATGCCCGCCCTGTCGGCGTCGTCCACGCCCAGTGAGCGTTTTCGGACAATGCCGCGCGCGATGCGCCCGAGCGAGATTCGCGAGGTGATCGAGGCCTACGGCGCAGCCGCCGCGCGCATCGCATCCGCGGGCATCGATGGGGTCGAGATCATCGCGAGTCAGGGCTATCTGCCGGCTCAGTTCTTTGACCGACGCGTGAACCGGCGGGACGACGAATATGGGGTCGACAGCGGCAACCGCACCCGTTTTCTCGCGGAGGTGATTGCCTCAGTACGTGCACGGACACCACCGGGCTTTGTTGTCGGCATGCGTGCGTCGGGGGGCGATCGCGACGAGGATGCGACGAGCCCGGAGGAGGCCCTCGAGATGATCGAGGCCGTCGCCGACATGCTTGACTATGTCAGTGTGGTCGCCGGCACGTCGGCGTCGCTCGGCGGTGCGGTTCACATCGCTCCGCCGATGACTTTCCAGCCCGGGTACCTTGCGCCCTTTGCGGCACTCGTGAAGGCGCGGGTCGGGATACCGGTGATCGTGACCGGCCGGATCAATCAGCCGCACGCGGCGGAGTCGATACTGGCCGCCGGCCAGGCGGATCTGTGTGGCATGACGCGCGCAATGATCTGCGATCCCGAAATGCCCCAAAAGGCGTCCGAAGACCGTCCGGAAGACATCCGGGCCTGCATCGGCTGCAATCAGGCCTGCATCGGTCATTTCCACAAGGGTGTCCCCATCTCCTGCATCCAGCGCCCCGAGACGGGTCGCGAGCTGCGGTTTGGGGCTCCGATCCGCGCCACCCGCACGAAGCGCGTTCTGGTGGTCGGTGGTGGCCCGGCCGGAATGAAGGCCGCTCTTGTGCTCGCTCAGCGCGGCCACGAGGTCGTGCTGCACGAGGCGGGCCCTCGCCTCGGCGGCGCCGTGGCGCTCGCCCACCTCTTGCCTCACCGGGAGGAGTTCGGCGGTCTGGTGCCGAATCTGGTTCGCGAACTGCGCGCCGCGGGCGTTCACCCGGTGCTCAATAGCCGCGTTGACGTCGAACTGGTTCGCAAGCTCGAGCCGGAGACGGTCGTGCTTGCCCTGGGCGCTGCACCCTACATGCCGGCGTTCGAGGCGATGGGTGCCATGCCGGTCGCGCATGCGGAATCTGTTCTTCTCGATCCCGCGCCAGTCGGAAACGCGGTCGTCGTCTGCGACAGTCGCAGCGACTGGGTCGGCATCGGAATCGCCGAACTGCTCGCCAAGGAAGGCCGTCGAGTCGTGCTGGCTGTGCCCGGGACGCACATCGGCGAGGCGCTGCCATTTTACGTGCGCGATGACGCGGTCGCTCGGTTGCACCGGCTGGGGGTCGAGATGCGGACCTACTTGCGGCTTTACGGCCATGATGACGACACGGTCTACATGCGTCATACGGCCAGCGGAGATCCCGTCGAGCTGCCCGGCATGGCCGGGCTCGTGCTCTGTTCGGGGCGTCACTCCAATAGCACCCTGCACGAAGAACTTGAGGGAATCGTGCCCCGGGTCATCTCGATCGGCGACGCCCTGGCGCCCCGGACCGTCGAGGAAGCCATCTACGAGGGCCTCGTGGCAGGCAGCGCCGAATGAGCGCTCGACAGGCCCTTCGTCCGGCACGCCGGATCACGGTGTACTGCCCGGTGGCGCCGGAGACCCTGATGGCCGTCGCGCGCGGCGATTTTTCCGGGCTTGCACAGGATGCGGGCGTCTCGCCGATCCTCGAACTGATCGAACAGTCGACGGACCTCGGCAACTTCGGGCGCTACCGGGGGGTCTGCGAACTTGGCATCGGGCTCGAGGCTTTCACCCCACAGGCCGGCGCCGTACCCACGATCGGCCGTGCGGGCGTGCGTTCCCTGTCACCGACGCTCACGGTCACAACATTCGTGCTGGACGGAGTGCCGGAGTCCCGGCTCGCGGCGCTGATCAAGGCCATCGCCGACCGCCATCCGTGGGAAATCCCGGTCATTGAGGTCTCGCCGGTCGGGTTGTACACACTTTCAACAGCCTGAGACAGGCCGCGCTCGTCGCGTGTACTCCCGCTTGGGGCCGCTCCCCCAACCGTCCGGTGCAGTGGTCAGAACCAAAAACTTGGTTCGAATTACTGTCCTGTCATCGCCGGCACGGTACCATTCGGACACATTAGAGCGAGGCGACGCTTTTTCGCCCGCGCACGGTCTGGCTAGTGGGGTACTGGCCGCTCCGTCACCCATCGCGAGATTCCGCATGCCAGCCAGTGCCGTCATCCGCCTTTTTGCCGTTCCGGCAGCATTCATTGTTACCCTGACGCTGAGTGCCTGCGGGGGCGGCGGGCCGCCGCCCTTCCCGCCGCCCGGCGTGAATGTCGCCGCGGTTGTTCGCAAGGCGGTCACGGAGTGGGACGACTTCAGTGGTCGAATCGAGGCGATCGAGTCCGTGGAACTGCGTCCGAGGGTGTCTGGTTACCTTGCCGGCATTCACTTTCACGAGGGTGGCGAGGTAAAGAAGGGCGATCTCCTCTTTACCATTGATGATCGCGAATACCGGGCGAGCCTCGACAGCGCCCGCGCCAATCTCGCACGTGCCGACACCCGGCTCGAGGTGGCAAAGGCCGCCCGCGAGCGCAGCGAGAAGCTTGCGCTGGTGAAGGCCGCATCCACCGAGGAAGTCGAGCAGCGTCGCGGTGAGGAGAAACAGGCGATTGCGGATCGCGGGACGGCCGTGGCGCAGGTTAAGCAGGCGGAGCTGAACGTCGAATTCACCCGGATCACGGCCCCCATCAGTGGCCGGATCGGCCGTGCGGAACTGCGTCCGGGCAATCTGGTCTCCCCCGGCACCACGTTGCTCGCGACGCTGGTGTCGATGGATCCGGTATACGTGATGTTCGAGGGTGATGAGCGCGTTTACCTCAAATACCAGCGGCTCGCGCGTGATGGTAGCCGGCCGAGCTCGCGCGACTCCCGCAATCCGGTCCGCGTAGGGCTCGCCTCGGAGCAGGGATACCCGCACTTGGGCGAAATGGCTTTCGTCGACAACCAGCTCGATCCTGCGACAGGGACCATTCGTGCTCGGGCCCTGCTGTCGAACAAGGATCACGCCTTCACGCCGGGCCTGTTCGCTCGGGTGCAATTGCTCGGCAGCGGCACGACAGATGCGCTGTTGATCAACGAGCATGCGATTCTTACGGATCAGGACCGTAAGTTCGTCTATGTCATCGGTCCGAAGAACACGACCGTGCGCAAGGACGTCGCGCTCGGGCCCACGATCGATGGTCTGCGGGTCGTGACCTCGGGACTTGCCGAGGGGGATCTCGTCGTCGTGAACGGTACGCGCAAGATCTTTGCCCCCGGTCAGCCGGTCAGCCCCACGACGGTGCCGATGGACCAGCCCGAGCTGCAACCAGCTGCGACTGGTAAGTAGCGGCGCACCGGCATGGATCTATCACGCTTCTTCATCGACCGGCCGATATTCGCGGCCGTCCTGTCCATTCTGATCTTCTCGGCCGGCCTGATTGCGCTGCCGAACATCCCGATCAGCGAGTACCCGTCGGTCGTGCCGCCGAGTGTGCAGGTGCGCGCGATCTACCCCGGAGCAAGTCCCACGGTCATTTCAGAGACCGTTGCGGCACCCCTCGAGGACGCTATCAACGGCGTCGAGGGCATGATCTACATGAAGTCCGTCGCCGGATCCGACGGCGTCATGCAGCTGAGCGTGACGTTCAAGATCGGCACCAACATCGATCTTGCGGCCGTTCAGGTGCAGAACCGGGTCGCGCAGGCCTCCCCGCGACTGCCGGAGGCGGTGCGCGCACTCGGTGTCACGACGCAGAAGCAGTCGCCGACGCTCACGATGGTCGTGCACCTGACCTCGCCGAATCATCGTTACGACGCTCTCTACCTCTCTAATTTCGCGAATCTCCACATCCGTGACGAACTGGCACGGCTCCCAGGCGTCGGACAGGCACTGGCCTTCGGCGCCGGCACCTACGCGATGCGGATTTGGCTGGATCCCCAGCAAGTGGCCGCGCGTGGCATCACACCCGGTGACATCGTCGCGGCGATCCGCGAGCAGAACGTTCAGGTCTCCGCGGGGTCGATCGGCGCACCACCGCAGGACAAGGAATCCGTTCTCCAGCTGTCGGTAAACGCCCGCGGGCGTCTGATGACCAAGGAGGACTTCGGCAACATCGTGCTGAAGGCCGGCCGTCAGGGCGAGATCACTCGCCTGTCCGATGTCGCGCGTATCGAGCTCGGCGCTTCAGACTATTCGATCCGCTCGCTGCTCGACAACGAAGACGCCGCCGCCGTCGTCATATTCGAGGCGCCGGGCGCAAACTCGATCGCACTGTCCGACGCGGTGCGCGCAAAGATGACGGAACTTGCCGCACAATTCCCTGAGGGCATCAAGTGGCAGGTAGCCTACGACCCGACGGTATTTGTGCGCGAGTCGATCAAGGCGGTCGTCCATACGCTGTTCGAGGCGACGCTACTGGTCGTGATCGTCGTGCTCGTCTTCCTTCAGACCTGGCGCGCATCGATCATCCCGCTGCTGTCCGTGCCGGTCTCGGTGGTTGGAACGTTCGCAGTCCTGTGGCTGCTCGGCTTTTCCGTCAACGTACTCACGTTGTTCGGCCTCGTGCTTGCGATCGGCATCGTCGTCGACGATGCGATCGTCGTCGTGGAGAACGTCGAACGAAACATGGAGGACGGACACTCGGCACGCGAGGCGGCCCACCGGGCCATGGGCGAGGTCTCGGGACCGATCGTTGCGATCGCCTTGGTGCTCATTGCGGTGTTCGTGCCGATTGCCTTCCTCGGCGGCGTCACGGGACAGTTCTACCGCCAGTTCGCCGTTACGATCGCGATCTCCACGGTGATCTCAGCCATCAACTCCCTGACGCTGTCACCCGCACTGGCCTCCACCCTGCTCCGCCCGCCGGGTGCCGAGAAGGATCGGCTTGCGAAGTTCATCGACAGTATCCTCGGCGGGTTCTTCCTGAGGTTCAATCGCTTCTTCCGCCGCTCGTCGGAGGGCTACGCGACCCGCATTCGGGGCGTGACGTCGCGCACGGGGAGGATGCTCGCGGTCTACGCTGTGCTCGTGCTGATGACGGTCCTCGCCTTCCGGGGCGTTGCTACGGGATTCATTCCGACACAGGACAAGCAGTTTCTGTTCGGTGTCGCGCTCCTGCCTGAAGGCGCCTCGCTCGACAGGACCGAGCGGCTCGTCAAGCAGTTGGCGGAGGTTGCGCTCAAGACGCCCGGCGTTGAGAGCGTCGTTGAGTTTCCGGGGCTCAATGGCGTGCATTTCACGAACACGCCGAATTCGGCGACGATGTTCATCGGACTCAAACCCTTTGATCAGCGGTCGCGGCTGGCGCCCGATATCTCCGTCGATCTGTCCACGCGGTTCAGTCAGTTCAAGGAGGGAATCGCGTTCGCGCTGCTGCCGCCACCGGTCCTTGGGCTTGGCAATGCGGCGGGCTTCGAAATGTACGTCGAGGATCGCGCCGGGGTCGGTTACGGCGAGCTTAGCAACCAGGCGCAGGCACTCGCGGGTGCCGTACGGCAGACGCCGGGCTTTAATCCTTATTCCGTGCTCAGCACATATCAGGCAAACGTGCCGCAGCTGGAGGCGATTGTCGACCGTGTGCGAGCAAAGCAGCAGGGTGTGCCACTGACGAACGTATTCGAGACGCTGCAGATCTATCTCGGCTCCGCCTACGTCAATGACTTCAACCTGTTCGGCAAGACCTATGGCGTCTACGTGCAGGCGGATTCGCCGTTCCGCCGGACTGCGGCGGACATCGGCGCGCTGAAGACGCGCAATCTCGCGGGCCAGATGGTGCCAATCGGCAGCGTTGTTGATGTAAAAGAGTCGTACGGTCCGGATCCGGTGATTCGATACAACGGATATCCCGCTGCCGATCTGTCCGGCGCCGCGGATCCCTCGAGAATGTCATCTGCCCAGGCGTTGGCCAAGGTCAAGGAGATGGCCGGACGCATGCTGCCCAACGGGATGACCTTCGAGTGGACCGGGCTCACTTTTCAGCAGGTCACGCAGGGCAACGCGGCGTTCTATGTGTTCCCGATGTGCGTCCTGCTGGTGTTTCTGGTCCTTGCGGCGCTCTACGAGAGCTGGTCACTGCCGCTCGCCGTGATCCTGATCGTTCCGGTCGCGCTCTTCGCCGCGATGGGCGGCATCTGGCTTGTGAATGTCATCCATGGCATTTCGCTCGCTATCGTGCCACCCAAGGGCCCGCCGTCGTTCCTGGACAACAATATCTTCACTCAGATCGGGCTCATCGTTCTGATGGGCCTGTCTTGCAAGAACGCGATCCTGATCGTTGAATTCGCCCGCGAGCTCGAACGCCGCGGGTCGGGGATATTGGAGGCCGCGATTGAGGCCTGTCGTTTGCGGCTCAGGCCAATTCTGATGACGAGCTTTGCGTTCATCATGGGCGTGCTGCCACTCGTGTTTGCGCGGGGCGCGGGCTCTGAAGTGCGCCATGTCATGGGCATCACGGTCTTCTTCGGTATGCTCGGAGTCACCTTCTTCGGCCTGTTCCTTACGCCGGTGTTCTACGTCGTGCTCCGCAAACTCGCGACGTCCGTCGCGCGCGTGCCGGCGAAGGACGAGGTGCGTAATGCGTGATTTGACCCGCAACCCCGCTCCGCCGCGGGCTTCGGTTCGGGCCCTGACCGCGGTCGTGCTGCTGGTGGTTGGCGCCGGCGGCTGCAGCCTCGGGCCCCGCTATGTGAAGCCGCAGCCTGTCGTGGAGCCGTCGTTCGTCGAGGTGAATGCCGACACATTCACCGCCGCTCGACCG
>Ga0209067_10002787_pt1 | contig 10279 bp, 7 predicted proteins | sample ColStrG_CSR_2013_FD_187199 | JGI IMG/M metagenome (GOLD analysis project Ga0209067, IMG submission 187199) | Freshwater sediment microbial communities in response to fracking from Pennsylvania, USA - Cold Stream Run_MetaG_CSR_2013 (SPAdes)... | ecosystem: Environmental > Aquatic > Freshwater >... | reverse complement strand
ATCGGTTTCAACCAGCCGTTCCAGATCGGCTGCGCTCAGCAATTGCCTGCCAACCTGTTCAAACGCGGCACTGAATGCTGCCAGATCATCGTGCGCGATAGTCAGGCCGGCAGCCATGGCATGGCCGCCGAATTTCTGAATCAGTCCTGGTTTGTGTTTCGACACCAGATCAAGCGCGTCGCGCAAATGGAAGCCGGGAATCGAACGCCCCGAACCCTTGATCAGTCCATCAGTTCCAGGCGCGAAAGTAATCGTCGGCCGGTAAAATTTATCTTTGAGCCGTGACGCGACAATGCCGATCACACCCTGGTGCCAGTGGGCATCGAACACGCACAGCGTGGTGCTGTCCTGCACCTGAACATTTTCCAGCAGACTGAGTGCCTCGTCCTGCATTTGCGCCTCGGTTTCGCGGCGTTCGATATTGAGCGCATTCAACTGCTGGGCAATTTCCCAGGCTCGGCCTTCATCGTCGGTACACAGACATTCGATACCGACTTTCATGTCATCCATGCGACCAGCTGCATTCAGGCGCGGTCCGACCGCAAAGCCGAGATCAAACGGCGTGGCGTTTTGCGCCTGGCGGCCTGCAACCCGGAACAGTGCGGCAACACCCGCATGCATTTTTCCGGCGCGCATGCGCCTGAGTCCCTGGGCGACCAGTATTCGGTTATTGGCATCGAGCTTGACGACGTCGGCCACGGTGCCGAGCGCGACCAGATCGAGCAGGGTATCGAGTTTCGGCTGGGTTGCGACATCGAACAGCGCGCGACTGCGCATTTCGGCACGCAAGGCCAGCAGTACGTAAAACATCACGCCGACGCCGGCCAGATTTTTACTGGGAAAACCGCAGTGAGGCTGATTGGGATTGACGATGACGCGCGCAGCCGGCAGGGTACTGCCAGGCAAATGATGATCTGTCACCACAACGTCAATACCATGCAATTTGGCTGCATCGACGCCTTCGACGCTGGCGATGCCATTGTCGACAGTAATAATAATGTCGGGCTTGACGGCCGATGTATTGACAATCAGATCGACGATTTCGGGTGTCAGGCCATAGCCATATTCAAAACGGTTCGGCACGATAAAGCTGACATCCGCACCCAACATGCGCAGGCCACGCAGCGCCACTGCGCAGGCCGTCGCGCCGTCGCAGTCATAATCCGCGACGATCATCATTTTTTTATGTGCGGCGATCGCATCGGCCAGGAATTGCGCTGCCCTGTCAATATGCAGCAGGGCGGTCGGACCATGTAATGCGCCAAGTTCGGTCGACAGCTCGCTGACGTCTTTCAGACCACGGGCAGCATACAGGCGCGCCATGACGGGGTGCACGCCTTGCTGGCGCAGCAGTTCGGAATCGCGAAATGAGTAACTGCGCGTTTTGATTTGGCTGGCTTCGGTATTGGGAGTGCTCATGGCTTATAACAATGCGTTGAAGTTGGCGCCGCGCCAGAAGCGTCGCAGTGACCCTGAACTGATGCGAAGATTCAGAAGAGAATTGCTGTTGCCAAGGATGAGCTCAATCTGTTTTGGTTTGCCGGTCCTGATTGCCTGACACAGCGGCGTCAGCCAGTTCTGGTCAAGCTCCTGCATCGATGCTGCCCAGGCTGACCAGTCGCCGGCCAGTGCCGGTGCGATCAATTGATCAAGCACGGTGGGTCGGGGATCATTAATGAATTCGGCTATGTCTGAATTAAACCTGACGGCATCAGCATGACCGGTGGCCTGGCTGGACTGAATCCGGGTGCCGCCCCACAACCACAGTCCGTTGATCACTTTTGCAGCACGCATTTGGCGCTGGTCCTGGACGGGGTGAATAAACCATTCCATCTGAATTTCATTTTGCAGCTTGCGCCATGCCAGCGCATTGCTCCCTTTGGGCGACCAGATTTCGATGTTGTGTCCGCAGGCAGCATCGGGTGTCGCAGTCACCAGTTCAGGCCATGCATCGGTTCCCAAGAACCAGTTGGCAGCGTCGCCATAAATCAGTTGCACGTTGACCTCACTGCATAACTTCCGGGCGCTGGCAAACAGCGACCGTGCTTCGTCGTCAGTCAATTCCAGTTCACGGTAATCGGTCAGCACCAGATGGTTGCTGGCGATATGCAGATTCACAGGGTTAACCACGAACCAGTAACCGTCAGGCAGACTGAGTTTCAGTTTGCTGGTCAGGTGGTGCAGTGGATTATGTTGTTTCGATAACCAGACTTCGTGCGGCAGCGCTGGAGAAAAATCATCGCAACGTTCGTGATCGGATTGGCTGGCGCGGGAGATCAGCAAGGCCAGACCATTGGCGCTGCATACCGATGTCAATAATTTGACGAGATCTCTGGCGTGCTCCGGCGGTGGAAGGCTGAAAGGGATAATAATTTGTGGATGACTCATCGCGCCATTATATGGCACACTGCGCTCTGTTCTCAGGAGTCGATATTGAATTTTCTCAAAAACTTGCCATACGAATGGCAAATTGGCCTGCGTTATACCCGTGCAGGGCGACGCAGCGGACGCAACAGTTTCATCTCGTTTATCTCATTAATCTCCATGACAGGTATTGGCCTGGGCGTGGCTGCATTGATTATCGTACTGTCGGTAATGAACGGTTTTCAAAAAGAAGTGCGCGACCGGATGTTGTCGGTGGTATCGCATATCGAAGTATTTGATCCCAATGGAACCATGCCCGGCTGGCAGGAAACGGCGCGTGAAGCAATGCTGAACAAACACGTGAAAGCCGCCGCCCCTTACGTGGAAGGTCAGGCACTGATTCTTTCCGATACCATGCGTGGCGTGATGGTGCGCGGTATCCTGCCGGAGCAGGAACCGACAGTATCCGACGTGGTCAACAAAATCAGGAAAGGCAGTTTTTCCACTTTGGTGAGCGGAGAATTCAACGTCATCATCGGCAAGGATCTGGCGCTGGCACTGGGGGCAGGGCTGGGTGACAAAATCACACTGGCCGTGCCGCAGGGACAGGTGACGCCGGCCGGACTGACGCCGCGTCTGAAGTCGTTTACGGTCACGGGTATTTTCGAGGCGGGTCATTATGAATACGATATCGGTGTTGTCTATGTACAGATGACGGACGCCGAAAAGCTGTTCCGCATGGATGCGCCAACCGGGATCCGGTTGCGGGTGGATGATTTACTGCAGGCGCCATCGATTACGCGTGAACTGTCGTCGACGCTGAGTGGCAATCTGTTGCTGCGCGACTGGTCACAACAGAACCGAAATTACTTTGCCGCTGTCAAAACGGAAAAGCGCATGATGTTTATTATTCTGACGCTGATCATCGCCGTTGCCGCTTTCAATCTGGTTTCCACGCTGGTAATGACGGTGCGCGACAAGCAGGCTGATATTGCCATTCTGCGAACCCTGGGCGCCACACCGGGTTCAATCATGAAAATATTCATGGTTCAGGGGAGTATGGTTGGCACGCTGGGCACGGTCGGCGGTGTGCTGACTGGCGTGCTGGTGGCGTTGAACATTCCGGATATCGTGAGTTTTCTGGAACATCTGTTTGGCGTGCAGTTCCTGGACAAAAATATTTATTTCATCAGCAGTGTTCCTTCCGATCTGCATTGGGACGATGTTGCTTATATCGGTGGCATGGCGCTGCTGTTTGCGCTGCTCTCTACCATTTATCCAAGTTATCGCGCTTCCGGGGTGAAGCCAGCCGAGGCCCTGCGCTATGAATGAATTAAATCGTCAGATCGTTCTGGAATGTGAAGGTCTGGGAAAAACCTATGGTGACGGCGCATTCGCTGTACCGGTATTGAATGCTGTGCAGTTTCAGGTGCACAGCGGTGAACGCATAGCCATCGTCGGCGCTTCCGGCTCAGGCAAATCGACGCTGCTGCACGTATTGGGCGGACTGGACAGCCCCAGTGCAGGGTCGGTTAAATTGTTGGGCAATGATTTTGCGCAGATGAATGAAATTCAGCGTTGTGATCTGCGAAATGCGGCACTAGGATTCGTTTATCAGTTTCATCATTTGTTGCCGGAGTTTTCCGCGCTGGATAATGTTGCCATGCCGTTGATCATTCGCCGCATGTCCAATGATCAGGCGCGTGAACAGGCTCAGATCATGCTTGAAAAAGTTGGACTGGGTCACCGGGTGAGCCATGTGCCCGGCGAACTCTCGGGTGGGGAAAGGCAGCGTGTGGCGCTGGCTCGCGCTCTGGTGACCAAGCCAGCCTGTGTTCTTGCCGACGAGCCGACCGGCAATCTGGATAGGCACAATGCGCAGTTAATCTTTGACACCATGCTTGAGTTGTCTGCCAGCTCGGGTACGGCGTTCGTAATTGTGACGCATGATCTGGAACTGGCTGGGCGTTGCGAAAGGATTTTACGGCTGACGCCTAATGGGTTGATGGTTTAAATGCAACGGAGTCTGTTGTATTATCCGCAAATTGTCATGATTCTGAAATAATTTCGTCATCAACCTGAAGTATTCGCTGGTTACTCTGTGCGGGTCTCAAACTTTGGCTTAATTATGCGACTTCTTACCTCGACATCTGAACAAAATTCCAGTGTTTCCAAACTGACTCTGAGTGTAGCCAGCAGCCCGGAAGAAATCCGCGAAGTGCAGCGTTTGCGCTATAAGGTATTTATCGAAACGATGGGTCTGACGGCTCTGCAAAATAACGAGGGTCTGGATCAGGATGAGTTTGATAACTACTGCGATCACCTGATCGTGCGCGATACCAAATCGCTGAAAATAGTTGGGACCTATCGGGTACTCGGGCCTCACGGTGCACGCAATATTGGCCGTTATTATTCCGAATCAGAATTTGACCTGTCGCGTTTCGAACATATTCGTGGCCAGATAGCGGAAGCCGGACGAGCCTGTATCCATCCGGATTACCGCAGCGGCGCAGTCATCATGCTGCTTTGGGCCGGTCTGGCGGCGTTTATGCGTCGGGAACAGTGTAATTATCTGGTGGGTTGTGCATCGATCAGTCTGGCTGACGGTGGCTTGAATGCCAATGCGATCTGCGCCAGTTTAAAGCCTGAAGACATGGCGCCGATCGACTATCGGGTGACGCCCTTGCTGCCATTCCCACTGAATCAGGATGTTGATACGCAGTTCAAGTCGAACGTTCCGCCGCTGTTAAAAGGATATCTGCGCGCCGGCGCATGGGTATGCGGCGATCCTGCCTGGGATCCTGATTTCCATTGTGCCGATCTGTTCTTAATGCTGCCTCTGGAAAATCTTGATGGACGTTACTCACGTCACTACCTGAAAGATCAGATTAATTAACTGACGGTGCTGCGGCACCGTTTATTTGACGACAAGTTCTGGTGTCATCACCGCTTTTAAGAATGTCATCGGATTTTCCTCGCCATCTTTCTGGCTGATCCACCACACATTCCCTTTGCGCATTGCACATTCCTTTATTCCCGGAACCAGCCTGCAGACGATGTCACCAAGTTGTGGCTGATGTCCAATAATCAAAACCGGCTCGCGGCTGTTGGGCCAGTTGCAGGCAGTCAGGATCTGGTCCACATTGCTGTCGGTGCCAACTTCCGCCACTACTTTGAATTTGCGACCCAGCGCCAGTGCAGTCTGCATGGTGCGCTGGCTGGGACTGACCAGGATTTTGCAACTGTGCGGCAAAACGCTGTCCAGCCATAACGCCATCTTGGCTGCCTGCTTCTGACCTTTCGGGGTCAGCTTGCGTTCAGTATCAAGACGATAAGACGCATCGCCTTCAAGGGCTTCAGCATGGGCATGGCGCCACAGGATCAAATCCATATCAATTTTCCGTGTTTTGATTCATCAGGAGTCCTGCTGACCCAATGTATCCATCAGATACTGTTGTGCGCAAAATGGCTGAGCGCGGGATTTGCGGATTTTGTATTGACCACTTTCATCCAGAACCCATGCGTTGCAATTGTCTTTCAGATAGGGCAGCAGTCCTTCATTCATGACGCGCTTTTTCAGATTCGGATCGAGTATCGGAAAAGCGACTTCGATGCGTCTGAATAAATTGCGGTTCATCCAGTCGGCACTGGCCAGATAGGTGTCGTGCGCCAGATCATTGCGGAAGTAAAAAATCCGGCTGTGTTCCAGAAAGCGCCCGATGATGGAACGCACCTTGATGTTTTCCGACATACCGGGCACGCCAGGTCGCAAGGCACAGGCACCGCGCACGATCAGATCAATCACCACACCGTCATTGGACGCGGCGTACAGGGCACGGATTACGGATTCATCCAGCAATGCATTCATTTTGGCAATGATGCGCGCCGGTTTGCCGGAGCGGGCGATGCGTGTTTCATTGCGGATGGCCTTGATCAGTTGATTATGGAACGAGAAGGGGGCAAGCCAAAGATGCTGAAATTTTTTGTGTTTGGTCAGGCTGGTCAAATGAATAAAGATCTCGTTGACTTCCGTTGCGATGGTCGGATTGGCAGTAAGCAGACCGAGATCGGTATAGAACTTGGTCGTGGTAGGGTGATAATTGCCAGTTCCCAGATGCGCATAACAGCGCAGCTGATGACCGATTTCGCGTCGGATGACCAGGGCCAGTTTGGCATGGGTCTTCAGTCCCACTACGCCATATACCACCTGCGCACCGGCGCGCTGCAGGCGATCCGCCCAGTTGATATTGGCTTCTTCATCAAAGCGTGCCATCAGTTCGAGAATGACGACGACTTCCTTGCCGTTTTGTGCAGCATTGATCAGCGCCTCCATTAACTCCGAGTTCATCCCGGTGCGGTAGATGGTTTGCTTGATCGCGACGACGGCCGGGTCTGCAGCCGCCTCACGGACGAAATCGATCACGGTCTGGAAAGTCTGGAACGGATGGTGCAGCAGCAGATCCTGCTTGCGCAAGGCTGAAAATATATCCGGCTGAGAATACGGCGTGCTGACATCGGGAAAAAATTGCGGGAAACGCAGTTCTGGAAAATTGACCAGATCGCCAATTGCCGACAGCCGGGCCAGATTGACCGGACCGTTGACTTCGTACAGACGGGTATGATGCAGATTAAACTGTTCCAGCAGGAATTTGGACAGGTTAGGCGGGCAGTTTTTAGCCACTTCCAGGCGCACGGCGGCGCCAAACTGGCGGCTCTGCAATTCGCCCTGCAACGCTACGCGCAAATTTTTGACTTCATCTTCATCAACCCACATATCGCTGTCTCGGGTGACACGGAATTGCGAGTAGGCAATGACTTCCCGCCCGTTAAACAAGTCATCAATGTGGGCATGTATTACTGATGAGAGCAGGCAAAACGAGGCGCCGGACCTTGGGCTGAGTTCATCGGGCAGACGAATTATCCTCGGCAATACCCTCGGGGCTTTCACGATGGCGATAGCAGTGCCGCGCCCAAATGCATCTTTGCCCGCCAGGGAAACAATGAAATTCAGACTTTTATTCACGACCTGCGGAAACGGATGCGCCGGATCCAGGCCGATAGGTGTTAACAGTGGACGCACTTCGCGTTCGAAATAAGATTTCACCCAGGCACGCTGAGCCGGATTCCTGTCGCTGTGTCGTAGCAGATGAACACCATGGGCAGACAGCATCGGCAATACTTCGCCGTTCAACACCTCATATTGCTTTTCAACTAACTTGTGTGCTTCGACGCTGATCTGATCAAGTACCGCCTTGAGCTGCGGGTTCGGTTTTGCGTATTCCCCCTGATGCGCCAACAGACTGGCAACTCGGACTTCAAAAAATTCATCCAGGTTGCTGCTGGCGATGCACAAGAACCGTAATCTTTCCAGAAGTGGAATATTGTTATCTTCGGCCTGGGCCAGCACCCGCCAGTTGAAATCGATCTGTGACAGTTCCCGGTCAAGGAATTGACCTGGCTTTTTGCCGGACGGTGCGCTTGCAGTATTGGTTATTTTCATTTTTATTGAGGGGCGCGGCGCCGTGCCGGTCTTTTTAATTAGAGATTGAGCGGGGTTATTATTTTTATCACCAATTTGTTTGGCTGGGCGTTTAGAAGTTGCTTTAGTGCGCATGAATAGCCCGATTATTACAAGAATTGATTCTAATTTTCGATTGTGACAGCAATGTGACCGCCTCGATTACGGCGTCACGCAGGAAACTTTAAATATGTAAAAAATAGTGAATTCAGGTCATTAACGACTATGATGACGGTCATATCGCCGCGGCTGCAGAATATGACATGTCATCTTTATGTCATAAATGGCCTGTACAGTGCCGGGTAGTTGTCCTAACTGAATGTTGCATAAAAATCATGGAGTGTATATGCCTTTGAGTAAATTCATTAAGTCCATCCTGGCCATCCTCGGTACTTCCATCGCAGTGGCATCGCTGACGCCATCTTTTGCTGAAGATCTGACTGGTGCCGGTGCGACGTTTCCCTACCCAATTTATGCCAAGTGGGCAGATGCCTACAAAAAAGCTAGCGGCAATGGATTGAATTATCAGTCAGTTGGATCCGGCGCAGGTATTAAACAGATCAAGAGCAAGACTGTTGATTTCGGTGCTTCAGATATGCCTTTGAAAGCCGATGAACTCGAAGCCGCAGGCTTGATACAGTTTCCGGCCATTATGGGTGGACTGGTGCCTGTAGTCAATCTTGATGGTATTCCAGCCGGGAAAATGAAACTGACCGGTGATGTGATTGCAAATATTTACCTCGGCAAAATTACCAAGTGGAACGCGCCAGAAATCACTGCGTTAAATCCGGATTTGAAATTGCCTGCAACTGACATCACCGTGGTGCATCGTTCAGACGGATCTGGTTCCACCTTTCTCTGGACTGACTATCTGTCCAAAGTCAATGCAGAATTTAAATCCAGTGTAGGTTCCAGCACTGCCGTCAAATGGCCGGTTGGTCTGGGCGGCAAAGGTAATGAAGGCGTAGCAGCCAGTGTATTGAACGTCAAGGGTTCCATTGGTTACGTTGAATACGCTTTCGTCAAAAAGAACAAAATGACGTACGCTCTGATGAAAAACAAAGACGGTAATTTTGTTGCACCCAGCGATGATTCATTTAAAGCAGCTGCGGCAGGTGCCGAATGGGCCAAGTCACCAGGTTATTACGTGATCCTGACCAACCAGTCCGGCAAGGCAAGCTGGCCTGTCACAGGTGCATCATTCATTTTGATGTACAAACAGCAGGCAGATGCGGCCAAGGGTCGTGAAGTGTTGAAGTTCTTTGACTGGTCTTTCAAAAATGGTGAAGCAATGGCGAATGAGCTGGACTATGTTGCCATGCCTGCTGCAGTGATCAAGCTGGTGCAGGAAACCTGGAAAAATGAAGTCAAGGATTCTGCCGGCAAACCTGTCTGGCAATAATAATTTAAATGTCATACAAATAAACTCAGCTCCCTGTCGCACAGGGAGTTGATGTTTGGAAGCGATTTTTCATGATGAAAGATAATATTGCTGACACGCCTGCTGACTCAGACCATGAGGTGTCAGCCGGTCAGGCAGCCCAGCCATTCATTAAAGCGACTTCATTACGTTCAATAATGCCACTGCCTTCGCTCAAGCTCGGTGACTTTATATTCCATAAAGTCACTTTTTTATTTGCACTCAGCGTATTGTTGGTGCTGTTGGGGATCATTGCCTCACTGATCAATGGTTCATTGCCGGCATTTCATGAGTTTGGTGCGAAATTTATTACCACGATTGAATGGGATCCGGTCAATGACCGATATGGTGCCTTGATCGCGATTGTGGGCACCCTGACTACCTCGTTTATTGCACTATTGTTCGCCTTTCCTGTCAGTTTTGGGATTGCGCTGTTTCTGACTGAAATTTGCCCGGCTTGGCTCAAGCGTCCACTGGGCACAGCAGTGGAATTGCTGGCCGGTGTGCCCAGCATCATTTATGGCATGTGGGGTTTGTTTATTTTTGCGCCTTTTTTTGCGGCGCATGTACAACCGATATTGCAGGCGACTTTAGGCAATGTGCCTGGAATAGGGAAGCTGTTCCAGGGGCCGACGATAGGAATCGGGATTCTCGCTGCCGGTATTATTCTGGCGATTATGATTATTCCGTTCATCGCCTCAGTGATGCGCGACGTCTTTGAAGTTGTGCCCCCCATCCTGAAAGAGTCAGCCTATGGTTTAGGTTGTACCAAATGGGAAGTGGTCAGAAAAATTGTGCTGCCTTATACCAAAATTGGTGTGGTCGGTGGCGTGATGCTGGGTCTGGGCCGCGCGCTGGGCGAAACCATGGCAATTACCTTTGTCATTGGTAATGCCAATCGCCTGTCGTGGTCGTTATTCGCTGCCGGAAACAGTATCGCTTCGACGCTGGCCAACGAATTTGCAGAAGCTGATACG
>Ga0209067_10002786_pt1 | contig 10282 bp, 6 predicted proteins | sample ColStrG_CSR_2013_FD_187199 | JGI IMG/M metagenome (GOLD analysis project Ga0209067, IMG submission 187199) | Freshwater sediment microbial communities in response to fracking from Pennsylvania, USA - Cold Stream Run_MetaG_CSR_2013 (SPAdes)... | ecosystem: Environmental > Aquatic > Freshwater >... | reverse complement strand
AGTATTGCGCCTCGACCGGCGTGATCCGTGGTGTCCGGCGAGGGGGTCAAAGGCTTTAACCACAGAGGGCACAGAGGATCACAGGGGAAGCCGGCGACTTATAAATGTCGATCTGTTGGACGCACTACACTAGGGACAAGAGGCAGCAGCAGTCTACAACGACGGTTGCTATGGCCCGCCGAGTCTCCGGATGAGAACCGTCAGCTTTTCCCGTAAGTCTGGCTGGCGTTTTTCAAAGTACGAAGTTTCGGTTCCGTTGCTCCCCAAACCCCTTTTTGCACTCGGGACGCGGGTCGAAAAATATTAACGTCTCCCTGATACAAGGATGTGGTACCTTACTCTCCCCCCAAGAGTGTCCTAACTCAGGCGTCCCTAGAGGAGAATCTCTCAATGACAAAAGTTCAGCTGTTGAATGGAGTTATATCGTCTGTTGTCACCAGATTCGTTCGACTCACCGCCGGTGGGAACCGGCAAATGCACCGCCACGGTGCGCTCGCTCTGCTGTTCAGCGCAGTCCTGCTTCTGGCTCTTGTTACCGTCGGCAGCACCTTGGCTGTCGCCCAGTTCGTAGGGCCAACCCCGTTGACGCTCACCAATGGCTGGATCAACTACTCCTCCGGCACCAGCCTTGCCACAGTCGAGCAAGTCACGGGTATCGTGCAGTTAAGGGGCGCAATCTCCACGTCAGGGACCAACCCGGTGCCGTTCACGTTGCCTGCAGGGTTTCGCCCGGCGACCGCTGTCTACGTCCCCGTCGATCTCTGCAACGCGACAAAGGGGCGGCTCTTCATTCAGACGAGTGGCGTAGTGACCGTCCAGGCCGAGGGCGGAACCTTCAGCAATGCCCAGTGCTTCACCTCGCTCGACGGTGCGTCGTTCGCCCCGCAAGCTACCGGCTTTACGCCGCTTACGCTGGTCAATGGGTGGCTCAATGCTCCCTTCTCTACCAGCAACGCGGAGGCTCAGAAAATCAATGGGATTGTGCACTTCAAAGGCGCCATCTCCAGCGGCACTACCGGTGCATTCACCACTCTGCCCGCGCCGTTTCGGCCAGCGACCGATGTCTACGTCCCTGTCGATCTCTGCAACGCGACGAATGGGCGCATACATATTGTTCCCAGCGGTGTAGTGGATGTCGAAGCCGAGGGCGGAACCTTCAGCAATGCCCAGTGCTTCACCTCGCTTGACGGTGCGTGGTTCGCCATTGCGCCTAGCGCATTCCAGGCGCTTACGCTGCTTAACGGCTGGACCAACTCCCCGTTCAGCACCACCAAAGCGCAAGCGGGGGGCAACTACGGCATTGTGTTCTTCAGAGGCGCCATAGCCAGCGGGACTGCTGCAGCGTCGTTCGTGCTACCCCTGACGCTTCGCCCGGTGACCACTGTCTACGTCCACGTCGACATGTGCGACGCCACCAACGGCCGCCTTATTATTGGGTCGAATGGCGTCGTCAACGTTCAGGCGGAGACAACGTTCACCAATGCCCAGTGCTTCACGTCGCTTGACGGCGTCTCTTTCGTCCAGTGACCACGATTTGAGACTAGGATGTCGCAGTCTCTTACGCCGTCCATGAAGGCGCGAAGGTTCCGTGATCTCGACGGATGCCGCAACTTCCGAGGACCCGGTGCCCTATGTCTCGCCTCTTTTGCGAGACATAGGGCTTTTGTCGCGGCAATCGCATCTCTGACAGCCGCCTCGACATCTGCGGCGTCGTTCTGGTCGAACAGCCAGAGTGGGCGGTGAGACTTCGACAGGACAATCGTCCTCACATCCATGAGATTGAACTGTGCGTGGACGAGCCGCCAGCCAGCTTCTTCCGCCAATCGGTCTTCGTCGCCCACCGTCCAGTTCTTGTAGGGCGTCGCAAGCTACTTCGCGGCGAGGGCTGGAATTTCGTTGTGGTCGTATTGAAGCTCGAAGTTGTAATTCATCATTCCTCCAAGTGCTGTTGGTATATACCCCCAGTCGCGGAGTGACTTCGGCCAGAGCGGCGAAAAAACGCAGCTTCGCCCCGTGTTCGCTGCATAATTCACTGCATAATCGCGCTGGGAGGTCTGATTTTTGATGTCGCAACAGATGAAGTAAGATGTGACGCGAGGACAGCGGTCTGCAAGTTGTTGAAAATCAGAGCGAATGAATCAAAATTATGGCGGAGAGGGAGGGATTCCCCGCCTGTGAATACGCGGACTGCACGCTCTGCTGTTGGGAAGGACATTCTACGCTGTGCTACACAGCACGCGGCTGAAAGGGCAAAAGTGACGTACGACACCCCGCTGTGAAGCCGCTAGACCTACGATCTGGCCCTTCTTGGACAAACAGGACAAACGAAAGGCTCCAGTCTGCCGGCAATTCTCAGTTGGTGTAATCGCTGCTTACATCAACAATTGATTTCATTGTTCGGTGAGCTCACTACAGACAGGTACATAACTTCCGGTTTGCCCGTGACTCGGGCGCAATCCGGAGGGGCACCGCTTCGGGCCGCGAACGTGGCGGATGTAGGAAGGTTCCGTCCCAGCGCTATAGAGATGCCCTCGCCCGATGTAATTCGTTGGCCCGGTTCAGAGGCCAGGAATCCGGGACCAATGGCCCGGGCGCTGCCGAAGCAGCTTGCGAACATTCTCAGGGATAGCCGGCTTGGGGTGTTCGCTGGTTGCGCCTCGGACGGCAGTTGTGCCCTCAGCGCCAGTCTCACAGCCTTCATTGTCAGCCTGTTCCTTGCCACACGGGGTAGCCAAGAAAGCATGAACTTCGCCAGTGCTTAGCAAGGCTGGGCCCACGATCTCCTCCCGAGAATTGATACTGAGTGCAGCCAACAGTGACAAGGGAGAAGCCGCAGGAATGAGGCTGTTAAGGTCCGTCATCACGCCGTCCCGCCAGAGGAAGGCACGGCAGACGCTAAAGTCCATGTTGCACGACTGGCCAACCACTTGGCCTTTGCTGTTAATACCGAACGCATAGCTCCAAGAGTCGCCCGGCAGCGTGCCAAGGTCCTGGATACCATCATCCTCGGTCCAAAGGAATGCGTGAGTGGCTGCGTCGTTAGGCAGGTTAGAAAAACCGACGACCTGACCCTGGTTGTTGATGTCTTGGGGGAAGTGATTCCATGTGCCTCCGAGATTGCGGAGGTCGGTCGCTGAGCCATTTTGCCAGAGCAAGGCGTGAATTCCGGGCAGCGCGGTATAGCATTGGCCGGAAGCGCCGACCGCTTGGCCATTGTCGTTAATCGCATTGACGAACCCATCCGGGTCGCCCGTGAACGTCGGAAGTTGCTCGATCTTGCCCTTTTCCCAAATAACGGGCTCGGCTTGAAGGACTTGGGGGGCTATGCAAGTTGGGTCCGGCGTGCTAGTCTCCGCCACCCCGCCAACCTGGCCTCGGTTGTTGACCTCGTTGGCGATGGCGTTATTACCGTTGAGAGTCGGAAGGGGGGTTCTCACGCCCTTTTGCCAAACAAATGGGAGACATACCAGGTGGGTACCGAACCCGCAAAAGTCTTCCCCGAATGGGTCCGGAGTGGCGGTATCGGAAAAGCCCGAGACCTCGCCCCTATCGTTGAGCGGGAAATACGCAGTACTGTTTGGACCTCCCAGCGTGCCGAGGTCAGTCTTCCGTCCCATTCGCCATAAGACGGCGTGCTGGGCTGTGTTGCCGGGCAGGCTCGCCGCGCCGGCGACCCAGCCTCTCTTATTAATAGAATTGGCCACGCTAGACGTGCCGCCCAACGTGCCGAGGTCGGTGACCCTGTAGTTCTGTGCGGCTAGGCGAAGCGGGATTGCCAGCGCGAATATGGTTATCACTGTATTTAGCGTCAAAGTCGGTTTCATAATCTCCTCCTCAAACCGGCAGAGATTGCCCCAGGCAATCGCCTGTCATACAATTCCTTGCCATTTGGGGGCAGGGATACCAATCGGATCAGAGTGCTGCACGTCTACACACTGCCGCAGTTACCGGTGCTTGTCCCAAGACCGTTCCAAAAAAACTGTAAAATTCTGTTAGGGCGCGCGTGCAATGGAGGTCAGACGTCGAGTCTACGAGTTTGGGCCTTTTAGGCTGGAGCACGCCGAGCGGCGGCTCTTGCGCCAGGGTATGCCAATCGTGGTGACACCGAAGGTTTTCGACCTGCTGATCGTGCTGGTGGAACGCTCCGGTCATCTGGTCAGCAAGGAGGAACTACTCCGTAGGGTGTGGCCTGATAGCTTCGTTGAAGAAGCCAATCTCTCGGTGAATATTTCCGCCCTACGGAGGGCAATCGGCGATGGGCACGAAGGCAGCGGGAAGTACATTGAAACCATCCCCAAAGTCGGTTATCGGTTCATTGCGCCTGTCCGGGAGTTGGCCGAGTCGGCAGGCGAGCCTGTTATCCACTCGATTGCGGTCTTGCCGCTGTCAAATTTATCTGCTGAGCCGGCCCAAGAGTACTTTGCCGACGGTATGACGGAAGAGCTGATCACCGAGCTCGCCAAAGTCAGCAGGCTTAGAGTGATCTCGCGCACCTCCGCGATGCATTTCAAAGATACCCGCAAGACCGTGCCGGAGATCGCTCGCGAGTTGGGCGTGGATGCCGTGGTCGAAGGAGCAGTTGCCCGCGATGGGAACCGCGTGCGGATCTCAGCCCAACTGATTGACGCCCGCACGGATCTGCACCTCTGGGCACAGTCTTACGAGGCCGATTTGAGCGACGTCTTACAGTTGCAGGAACGAGTAGCGCTGGCAATAACCAACGAGATCAAATTCAAACTCACGCCACGGCAACATGCGCATGTGGGGAATGCCCGTTCGCTTAGCCCCGAAGCTCACGAACTATACCTTAGGGGCCGTTTCCACTGGAACAAGAGGACAGAGGAAGCGCTGAATAAGAGTATCTACTACTTCCAGCAGGCAATAGAAAGGGATCCTACCTGCTGCCTGGCGTACTGCGGTATGGCTGACTCCTACAACATGCTCGCGCTGTGGAATGTACTTCCACAAGCAGAGGTGGCGCCCAAAGCGAAAGCCGCCGCGACAAAAGCGCTAGAAATCGACGATCAGCTCGCAGAGCCTCATGCGTCCCTTGGCTGGAGCAGGTTTGCATTCGACTGGGACTGGGCGGGCGCGGAGCGAGAATTCAAGCGCGCCATCGAACTCAATCCCGGCTATGAGTCCGCCCACAGATGGCTGTCTAACTGCTTACAACAGCAGGGTCGGCTGGATGAAGCTTTAGTCGAGATCAAAGTTGCCAAGGATCTGGACCCACTTTCGCTTGTTAACAACACAGTGCTCGGTCAGAACTTGTATTTTCTCCACAAGTATGACCAGGCGATAGAACAGGAGCGGAAGACACTTGAACTCGACAATTTCCCCTATGCGCATTACGTGATAGGTTCGGCCTACGAACAAAAAGGTCTTCTTGAGGAGGCTATCTTGGAGTTTCAAAACGCCACAAAGCTTGACGCATTCCCAGTCTATCCCGCCGGGCTGGGACATGCCTTCGCCTTGGCCGGTCGAAGACGGGAAGCACAGAAACTGCTCGACGAATTGAGCACCCTATCAAAAGAAAGGAATGTTGCCTGGAATGAGATCGCAGTGATCTATGTTGGACTGGGCGAGAACGACAAAGCGCTGGCCATGCTGGAAACAGCTTACGAAAAGCATTCCAGTCAGCTTAACTGGCTCAAAGTGGATCCAAGATTTGACCACCTTCACAACGACCCGCGTTTTCAGGACCTGGTGCAACGAATGAACCTCCAGCCCTGAAAACCTAACCGTAGAAGTGGTCGTCTTTCGCATTTCGATTCGAGCTACACGGCGATAACTCCCGGTTGGTCGGCAAACCTTCCTTTACAAGATTAGGGAAGGGTTGGCCGTATACGGCCACTAGAACCAAACTGGCGCACAAGTTAGGGCTATACTCCCTGTTTTGAGGGTTGCAATGCAACTGCGGTGGGCCTATTTGTGTGTCAGGTCGTTGTCACGCTTCTGTCCGTTGCGATTGGGTTCCATTCCACGCGCCACCTCAGTCTGATCGTTAGGCCGGAGATCGCCCATGCATAGAAAAGCCCTCATTCTTACGCTCTGTATATTGCAGTCGCCAGCTCTGCTCGCTCAGGCTCCCATCCCGGACTGGTGCCGCGCGTTGCCGCGCCCGGAATACAAAACTGTCGAGCGCGTTTCGATCAGCGACCCATGGTTCGAAGTCTATAAGCCTGCCCAGGGCGTTTTCGCCATCTACGAACTGCACCAGGCCGAGGAGACCATCAGCTACTTGATCGTCGGCGAGAAGCGGGCTTTGCTCTTCGACAGCGGCATGGGAATCAGCGACCTCAAGAAAGTTATCGCCCAGCTGACCAAGCTGCCGCTCATCCTGTTGAACTCGCACACTCACAACGATCATGTCGGTGACAATTGGGAATTCTCTACGATCTACGGAATGGATACAGACTTTACGCGGCAGAATGCGCGGGGTTCTCGGCTGGACGCGCAGGCAGAAATCACGCCCGACCAGATTTGCGGCGTGCTGCCGAAGGGATTTGACTCGAAAGCCTACGCAACCCGGCCCTGGAAGATCACGGCTTACACGCATGACGGCGACCGTTTCGATCTGGGCGGTCGCACTCTGGAAGTCATCGCAACCCCCGGCCACACACCTGACGCCGTCTCTTTGCTCGATCGCGCCAACGGTCTGCTTTTTACCGGTGACACCTACTACCCCGCGCCCATCTGGCTCTTCCGTCCCGAAACCGATCTCGATGCCTACGCCGCTTCCATTCGTCTCTTGGCCGCACTCGCGACTCAGGTTAAGGTGGTCATGGGCGCTCACAATATTCCGGTCGCACCACCTACGATACTTCCACGTCTAGTCGCCGCGTTCGATGCGGTGCGCGCAGGGAAAGTCCAGCCGTCACCCGACTCGCCAGGAAAAGTGCTCTATAAGGTGGACGACATTTCCTTTCTGATGCGCGCACCAGCTGCGCATTAATCACGAAGACCACCCCCCTCCGTCTTCGCGCCGGCTCATTGTGTCAGCACTTCGCCCGCTCTTCGCTGATCGCCGTTAGTTCCGACAGATACTGAACCACAAACGAGGTTTTGGGTGGATTGTCGGCTACTCTTACCTAATCGGTAAGGTAAGGTTTGCCCGTCATCCGCCCAATGACCGAATCTAATGCTTTAGAATGCGGCATCTGTCAGTGTAAGTGCTCGACTTGGAACATTTCCATCCACACCCCATGCGTGACTTCCGGGGGTAGCAGAAAACTCGTGCCGTAGAACCCTTTGTAGGTTTCCAGCTTTCTTCCCATGCCCGACTCAGCCAATTGGCGGGCCTTGCCCAAATCAGCCACTTCGATGCTCAGGCCGATTATTCCTTCGTCATGATCGGATAGAAATTTTGTAAGCAGGCCGTCCTTGTTGCTCGACTCAAGAAGCAACAGCGCTCCATGACCAGCCTTCACTTCCCGTCCGTCGGCACTGAGGAACTTCGCCTCGCGGGATTCACCACCTTCGAAGCCAGCATCGCGAAGCGTGCGTAACTGTGCTTCCGCGTCGTGCACGGCAAACCAAACCGCGTGAATGCCCATAGCCGTGTTGGGATGATCCATCCGCCCCTCAGCGCGGGCCTTGTCCTTCCAATTGGTGGAAAGGTATTCGACCAAGAAAAAGGGTATGGTAAATCCTTTTTTGTTGGCTGCGGGCTTGTCAGCGGTGCTCACGTCATACCACATCGGTGGAGGCGGTGTGGTCTCACCTTCCTTCATGATGCTGCCTGGGTCTGGGCCCGTCACATCGAAATTGTGAGCTTTCAGGTAGTCCGCCGCTGCTTTGGCAGACGAAACGTCGATGCCAAGGAACATAGCGCCTTCGTGCTTCTTCACGAACTCGCCGACCTCGGAGGCATCGCTGTGCGCGGCAGCCGTGCCTCCGCTGAGCGAGAGCAGTTCGAGATAGGAGTTATTTTGGAGACTGACGCTGCAATTGGAAAGGCCTCCGGGAAAGTGGCCACCCTTGCTGACTTTGAAACCAAGCTGTTCGTAGTCGTGTTGGGTTTGGGCAAGGTCACGAACTCCGATACCGACGTGATCGACGCCCCACCCTTGCCCGATAAGAGTCTTGGCGGACGTTTGGATGTTGTTCGCGTTGGCGGCAGGAGCGGGTATGGTCTGAGCAGAAAGTGGCAAGGTCGTTAGAAGCAGCAACCCCGCAAGATGAACGCGAATCCCCATATGCCCTCCGTTTGGTCAGGTGGGATTCTACGCGGACGCGGGTCGTCTTACAATTTGGCCTTCCCCTCGCCTCAAATCTTGCGGAAGAAAGCTCTACCTTGCTTCGCTCGACCGCGTACACATCTGGTAAGCCAATGTAGGCGTGGAAATGGCTCACGCCATTGGGCTGTAGGCTCAGGTGGACCCGATTGAGCAGGAGACACAGGAGACAATGGACATGTAGCTGCGCTTCGCGGGCGGATTGTCGCCTAACCTTACCTTGGGATTACTTCTCGCTTGCCCGTTATCCGCCCAGAACCTGCATTTTCTGTTGCCAACTCTTAAGAAGCCGCTTCTAAGGCACCCGGAGATTTCACTTTGTCCACGCCACTTTGGCTTATACTTCCTCGAATGAAACCGGGCACTCCGGGTTGGACTCGCGTGTCCGAATGACTTCTCAGCGTGGAGGGTCCTGCGAATGATCGTTAACGAAACATCTTTGAAACCGGACACATGCCATGCGACGCCACTGTTTACGCTGATTGTTTCCAGACTCGCACTGATTGTCGTGGTTGTATGCGTGGTTGCTGCGTTCACCAGCTACGCACTTGGATCGAAAAAGCAGCGCCCCGCAGATAAAGCAGCATCGGATAAGCCAGCAGCCTCGAAAACGCTCGTCGCAACCGAAGGCGTGGAACATCTCGACAGGCTCGCCCGTGAACCGATGGTCGTCGAGCTAAGTGACGGCTCACTCTTCGTGAGCGGATATGGAGGCCACTACCGGGAAGCAGAGAAGATTCCCGATCTGTGGCGGAGCCGCGACAACGGCGCCACCTGGGAGAGCGTGAACGTAGGCCGCAACGCGGACGGAGCGATTGGCAACTCTGACGTGGACCTGGCGGTCGGCCCCGACGACAGCCTTTACTTCGTTGCGATGAGCTACGATAACCAGAAGAACGAAGGCACTCGCATCGCGGTCGGCGCCAGCAAAAACGCAGGCGCGACATGGTTATGGAAAGTTCTGTCGGAAGATCGCTTTGATGATCGGCCCTGGATTGGAGTGGCGCCAGACGGAACCGCCCATGTGATCTGGAATGATGGAAGCGGTATTCGTTATGAAGTCAGCCAGGATAAAGGCGCTAGTTGGAAGGAGCGGCCGCGGATCAATGAACAGGGAGGTTCAAGCCATCTTGCCATAGGGCCGCATGGTGAACTCGCGGTTCGCGTCATTCCACCATCGGCGTCATACAATAAATTCACACCTGGCGTTGACCTGATCGCCGTGAGCCGCGATGGCGGAAAGACATGGCAGAAGCATCCGGCGCCAGGCGAGCGTGATTGGAATGCTGACTCGGACAAGGGGACTCCACGCTGGGTGGAACCAATTGCCTGGGACGAGGACGGTGTTCTCTACTATCTCTGGGGCTCCCAAAAAGGCCTGTGGCTGGCGAGATCGCCGGATCAGGGTGAGACCTGGACCACTTGGCATATTGTGGAAAGAGATGAAGTTTCCTACTACCCCTACTTGATCGCTCGCAGCCATGGCGAATTGGCAGCCACGTGGTCCTCGGGTAAGGACGACACTTTGCAGGCGCACGTGGCCACGATCCATGTCGGCGACGGGAAAGCGCCGCCGCAAGTCATTGAATCACAACCATTTCAGACTGACACCTGGTCCCACCAGGCACACCCGGGAGATCCGGTGCATCGAGACACGGCAGGCGAGTACATACCGGTCATATTTCTCCGCGCCGGAGTCTTGGGCGTTGTCACTACGATCCAGAACGGCCCCGAGAAGCGTCTCGGATTTAAGTGGTGGAAGTTTGTGGAACGATGAAGCAACGTCGTTCCCCAATGGCCAGCCCTCAGTACCGATGACCAACTTCTCGAAGTGACCGCCTCGCCATTTTTGATTTGAGTCACTACGCGACAATTCCCGGTTTGTCGGCCAACCTTACCTTGGGATTATGTCAGGGTTGCCCGCCACTCGGGGCTCTAACAGGCTGCTGAAAAACCACTCCTAATCCACAGCCGATTGTGATACCAGAAGGCATGCGCGGAGACGATCAGCAGCAGAATCACATCTTCAGTTATCTGTCGCCGGA
>Ga0209067_10002785_pt1 | contig 10282 bp, 10 predicted proteins | sample ColStrG_CSR_2013_FD_187199 | JGI IMG/M metagenome (GOLD analysis project Ga0209067, IMG submission 187199) | Freshwater sediment microbial communities in response to fracking from Pennsylvania, USA - Cold Stream Run_MetaG_CSR_2013 (SPAdes)... | ecosystem: Environmental > Aquatic > Freshwater >... | reverse complement strand
CCGACCGGCGCGCGCCAACCCCGACGGCGGCGGCAGAAATCGTCACCCCCGAGTTCGCCGATCTGGCCGCGACTCTGGCCGACTTCGAGCGCCGGATGATCCGCGGTGGCGGACGGATCCTGGAACTGGGCCGCGCGCGCCTGGCGGGCGCGGGCGGGCGCCTGCCCAGACCACGCGACCTTCTTGGCCCGCCGACACAGCGGCTGGATATGGCCTCAAGCCGATTGGGCGCGGCGCTCTCGGCCAATGTCGCGGCCCACCGTCAACACCTGACCGCGACGGGCGCCTCGCTGCGGCCACGGCTGCTGACCGGCGCGATCACGGTCAAGACCGATACGCTGAGCGCGCTTGGCCGCCGGCTCGGCCCCCTTATCCGACAATCCCTGGCGCGCGCCGAGGACCGGCTGGTCAACCTGGAAAAGCTGCGCCGATCGCTCGATCCAGACCGACCCTTGGCGCTTGGCTTTGCGCGCGTCACGCGATCGGACGGACGGCTGGCGCGCGCGGCGGCGAACCTGGTGTCAGGAGAAGCGGTGACCTTGGTGTTCCACGACGGCGAGCGCGGCGCGGTGATCGATGGGCCTGCGCCAGCCCCCAACCCGAAGCGGCCCGCGACGTCGCCGCCAAAAGCTCCAGAGCAAGGGCGCCTATTCTGAACCGCCCGCACACGCTAAACCGACCGCAATGAACGCGCACGACAAATCCTTGAACAACGGCGACCTGGCGGTCGTTCACTACGGCGACGGCGAGATGACCGTCGTGCGGCCAGGGCGTTACGTGCTCTGCGCCGTCAGCGGGCGGAAGATTCCGCTCGAGAACCTGCGATACTGGAACGCGACCGTCCAGGAGGCGTACGCGGGCCCCGAAGAAGCGCAGGCTCGCTGGAAGCAGCTCAACGCCGCGACCTGACGGGGCCCCGTTCGCCACGTCTCAAGCGCCTAGAGACCTTCAGCCTTGAGCGCCGCGTAGTCTTCCCTCGGCCAGCGTCTGTGCACCCACCACCACTCTCCCGGTCGCGCACGCACCCGGGCCTCGAGGAAGGCGTTGATTGCGTCGACGCCCGCCTGAACGTCGGCGGTTTTATCGCCCGTGTCGGGAACGGTGATCGGGTCGTGCGCAATCACGCGGAACCGCGCGCCTTTCACCCGCTCGATCGACATCGGCTGAATTTCGGTCCCGAAGCGCAGGGCCAGACGCGCCGCGGCGGGGTTGGTCATCACGGGGCGACCGAAGAAAAGCGATGCCGTCCCGGCGTCGTATCGCTGGTCGTTGAGCATGGCGATGGAGCGCCCGGCCTTGAGCGCGGCCAGCAGGTCGCGGGCGCCTTCCGCCCCCTTGGGCGCGAACATGCGCACGCCATAGCGTTTGCGGCCCTGGCGAATGCGCTCGTCGACGAACGGGTTGTTGAGCGCGCGGTAGGTGACTTCGCACGGAATGCCCGCCTCGACGATCGCGGCGGCCATGATCTCCAGATTAGAAAAATGACCCGAGATCAGCACCACGGGGCGGCCGGCCCGGGCGATATCGACCAACCGGCCAGCCTGGCTAACGTCAACACGGCCGCCGGACGGCGTCAGGCGATCGGTCACCGGAAACTCGCCGAGATAGCGGCCGAAGTTTTCCCACTGCGCCGAAAGAATGACGCGAACCTCCGCCTCGGAGAGTTCAGGCATGGCCAGACGCAGATTGCGCCGGGCGGTGCGATGAGCGCCGGTCAGGGGTCCGATGAGCCGGCCAAGACCGCCGAACAGGCTTGACCAGGCCTCCAGAGGCGCCAGTCGCGCCAGGGCAGTGAAGGCGTCAAATCCAAGCGCTTCAAGCCGCCAGAGCCAGACTTGAACGGTGCGCGATCGGGCCCTGGCCATGGGGTCATTAGGCCCGCCGGCCGTGGCGTTGCAACAGGCCGACGGCGCATCGTCTGGCGAGCCTGGCGGCGATAGGGTAAGCCATCGCCATGATCCCAACGGCCCTCGTCGATCGCCTGGACAATTTCTTGCTGGAGCTGAACCGCGCCTCCGGGGCGGCGATTCTGCCGCTTTTCCGCGCCGATCACGGCCTGGAAAACAAGGCAGGACCCGGCGACTTCGATCCGGTGACGTCGGCCGACCGCAACGCCGAAGCGGCGATCCGGGCGCTCATCGCCTCGACCTTTCCCGACCATGGCGTGATCGGCGAGGAATATGGCGAGGATCGCCCCGACGCGGAGTTCGTCTGGGTGCTCGATCCAGTGGACGGCACGCGCGCCTTTATCGCCGGGCTGCCCGTCTGGACGACCCTGATCGGTTTGCGGTTTCAGGGCCGTCCTACGATGGGGTCCATCGGCCAGCCCTATCTGGGCGAGGTCTTCCTGGGCGCCGCCGCCGGCTCGCGGCTCGTTACGCGTGAGGGCGAAAAATCACTCGCGACGCGCAAGGGCCTAAAGCTGCCCGAGGCGATCATCCACACAACCGACCCTGTCGGGTACTTCAAACCCTGGGAAGTCGAGGCCTGGAATCGCGTACGGGCGGCCACGCGGCTGGCGCGCATGGGCTGTGACGGCTACGCCTATGCGATGGTCGCGCTCGGCGCCTTGGACATCGTGATCGAGGCGGGCCTGAAGAGCTGGGATATCGACGCGGCGATCCCGCTGCTGGCCGGCGCTGGAGGCGCGGTCACCGATTGGTTCGGCCAACCCGTGGGAAGCCGGGGCGGCCAGGTGGTGATCTCTGGCGATCCCGCCCTGATCCCCGAGATCCTGCCGTTGCTCAGGGACGGCGCGCGGGCCGGATAACGATCCCCGCCTTTTCGGCGAGGTCCTCGAACGCCGACCAGAACGCCGCGCGAATGTCGTCGGTCTCCTGCAGGAGTTCGTGATAGGCGCCAGGGACGTCTTGCAAAGTGACGTTGGGGATGCGCGCGGCCGTTGTCCGCGTCGCGGCGTTGTCGACGATCTTCTCTTCCCCAGCCGCCAGAATGCTGACGGGGATGGCGATCCCGGGAACGCCTGGACCCGTGGCCAGGCGGTCGGTCGCCTGGAAAGCGAAATCGAGCCAACCCCAGGTCGGCCGATCCACCGCCAGATCCGGACAGGCGGCGACCTGCCCCTCGTTGCGCGCATAGCGCGCCGCGTCGTGGGTCAGGATGTTGTCGGCGAAGGCCGTTTCGGCCCCCTTTGGCCGCCAGACGGGCGCCGCCGCCTGACCCAGAGCGCAATGCGCGCGCGCGATCACCCGCGTCAGCGGGCGGGGCACGGGCGCAGTGACGAGACCCAGCATCGGCGAGGAAAGGATAGCCCCGGCGAAACGGCGCTCGCCCTCTGCCAGAGCCAGGAGCGTAAGGCATCCGCCCATCGAGTGGCCCAGGGCGATCCACGGCTGGGGCAGGCGGGCGGCGAATGCGTTTAGCAGCGCATCGAAGTCGACCATGTAGGGACGCCAACCCCGGGCATGCCCAAGCAAGCGGTCGGGAAGGTCGCGATGCGACAGCCCCTGGCCGCGCCAGTCGTGAACCAGCACGGCGAAACCGCGCGAGGTCAGATCAAGCGCGGTCTCGAAGAATTTCTCAATCGGTTCGGTACGCCCGGGGCTGATCACCACCGAGCCGAGCGGCGCCGCGGGCGGCGAAAACAACGCCGCACGCAAACGCGCTCCGCCCGCGCCGCTGAACCATTCGGCGGTTGCGCCCGGAGGAACGGGCGCCGCCTCCGTGCCGATCAGCGGCGCGCTTTCGCTCACCCCTAGCCGAGCTTGGAGAACAGAGCCTGCATCTTGCCTTGCAGGCCCATGGCCAAGCCCATGTCGGAGAGCTGCATGCGCCCGCCCATGACCGCGCTCATGGCGTCGAGCTTGCCCTGACCCATGGCCTCTAAATCGGCCATGGAGATGGTGATGGTGAGGTCGGCGGGGCTGTCCTCATTGGTGACCGAGCCGCCGTTGATGAAGATGAATCCATCACCCTTCAGGTTGAATTTCAGCGACTTGCCGAGGCCGGAGTCGGCGCCGACGGCGGTCTTCATTTGATCGGTGATTTCCTGGAGCGTAGCCATGGATCTGAGAGTCTCCTCAAGGGGTGGCGCGGTCTCTTTGACGCGTGCGCCAGCCCTAGCGGAAGGTCGCCGTCTAATCAATTGAACATTGTTTAGACCGTCATCTCGGAGACAGTCTTGAAACCCGCCGCCGCCGCTCCAATCTAACAACGCGGAGGCGCTGGATGTCCGGGCCTCCCGGGTCATGCGACGCCAATCTGGGTCGCGACGATCCGTCCATCAACGCAACCTTGCTTGGCAAGAAGGATGCTTCACATGCGCACTATTGACCTGACTCCTCTCTATCGGTCGTTCGTCGGTTTTGACCGGCTCGCGGACCTGCTCGACGCCGCCGGCGCCGAGGCGGCGACGGGCTACCCTCCCTACAACATCGAGCGGACGGGCGATAACGCCTACCGCGTCGAGGTGGCTGTCGCCGGATTCAAGGCCGAGGATATCAACATCGAGGTCAAGGAAAATCTCCTGACCGTCCAGGGCCGCAAGGCCGCCAATGACGAGACCCGGACCTATCTGCATCGCGGCCTGGCCGAGCGCAATTTCGAGCGCCGCTTCCAGCTCGCCGACTATGTGGTGGTCAAGGACGCTCAGCTCGCCAATGGCCTTCTGAGCATCTCGCTTGAGCGGGAACTGCCCGAAGCCCTGAAGCCGCGCCGCATCGAGATTTCGGCGCCGGCCGCGGCCAAGCCGCTGATCGAAGGCGAAAAAGCCGCCTGATCCGCCAACCTGGGGCGGCGTTTCGATCGACTAGAAACGCCGCCCCAGATTCTTGCTTTGACGCGCGTTTGGGACCGAAAACCGGTCTTCGATATTCGGAGCGCGCTCTAAGGGATCGTCGGCGCGACCCCGCTGCTCGCGTCAAGGTAACGGACGGCGGTCGGCGTGAGCGCAGCCGAAAGCTCTACCCGCATCGGGTTGCCCGTCGGGATTTCGACGCCGGTGATGTCGGCGTCTGACACTGAGAACAGCATCTTGACGATCGATCGCAGCGAGTTGCCGTGCGCGGCGACCAGCAGGGTCTGACCTTGCCGCAACCGGGGAGCGATCTCCCCGGCCCAATAGGGTTCGACCCGTGACAGCGTGGTTTTCAAACTCTCCGTGTGCGGAATCGACACGCCCGCGTAGCGCCGGTCGGCGGTAAAGTCGTGCTCACCCCCCGGGGCCAGCGGCGGTGGGGCGACATCATAGGAACGCCGCCAGATCTGGACCTGATCGGCGCCATACTTTTCCTTTGTCGGGCCGTGCTCGAGGCCGGTCAGGCCCCCGTAGTGGCGTTCGTTCAGGCGCCAGTCCTTGGTCATCGGCAGCCAAAGCTGATCGGCGGCGCGCAAGGCGATGTTGGCCGTGCGGATGGCCCGCGTGAGAACCGAGGTGAACACGTGATCGATCTCCAGACCCTCCGCCTTGATCAGAGCGCCAGCCCGTCCGGCCTCGGAGACCCCTTTGTCGGTCAGATCGACATCCACCCAGCCCGTGAAACGTTGCTGAATGTTCCATTGACTCTGGCCATGTCGCAGCAGGATCAGGGTGGGCATCGTCGGTGGAACCTTCAGGAGCTGGAACGCGCCTGTCGCGCGCCGCCTTCGGCTAGGACGTCGCCATGCGGCCCGTCAAGACCGTGGCGAGCCCCGCACTTAGCCCCTATAGCTAAGCCGGCTGATGAAAGACTGGCTGTTCTTTCCCCTGACCGCGTTGATCGCCGCGGGCATGATCGCCCTGGCCATGGCGTGGCCCCAGGGACAGGGTGCGCGCTCATCGCCGCCCTTTGGTCACGCCATGCCAGAGGCTAGGCCCCAGTCGCTCCCTGGGCCAGCGCAACGATAGGCCTCCAGATGGGCGAGCTCATTACGAGCGTCGCCCCATCATCCTGATCACGGACACCAGGGTCGGCGGCTGGCCGGTGTTCAAGAGGTTGGCCTCAAACAATCGACCCAACAGGATCGACTCCAGCCAGATGAAGCCCAGGACCAGCGCGGCGGTGCCCTGAACCTCGCTCATGGTGACGCCTGTCACCAGCCGCGCCAACATCGCGAACGGCGTATAGATAGGGATCCACGACATGACCTTTGCGAACATCGACCCGGGGTTGGACACCGAGGTCGTGACAAGCGCCAGGACCGGCAATGTGATCACGACCATTACAGGCATCAGGAACGCTTGAGCTTCCTGGATCGAAGAGCAGACAGAGCCGATCGCCAAATAGATCATGGATATGATGAGATAACCGCTCAAGAAATAGAAGATCAGGGCGGCGACGATCCAGGGCTGATCAAGCGCCGACAGCGAGGGTCGCAGGATGGTCGTGACGATGCCCGCGCTCGTCGACACGGCGGCAATGGCGCAGGCGGCCCAGAACAGGATGATCGTGAGACCGACCGCCCCGAGACCGACAAGCTTGCCATACATCAACTCGCTTGGACTGACGCAGGCCAACAGCGATTCCAGGAGCTTGTTCGAGCGCTCCTCGATCATGCCCTGGAGCAGCATCCCGCCCGTCGTCATCATCGTCACAAGCAGGAGATAGACCAGGGCGAGCGGCACGATCGATCGGATGATGAGGCCATCACGTCCCCCGCCCGCCGGCGGATCGATGACCTGCATCGGCACGGCCAACCGCTCGACCCGGTAGGTCTCCTCCGTCGACAATCCATCGTGACCCAGGGCGTCACGCCGCGCGGCGCGCGCCAGCTCCTCGCGCATCGTGTCGATCAGTGGCGTGACCGAAGACCCGTTGGTCCACATTCGCACGGGTGAGGATCCAGCGCCGAAATCCTTTGGAATATAGATGGCCAAGGCCAGGGTCCGTGGCCCGCTTGGCGTCGGAATGTTCGTTTGAAACAGCCGGTTCAAAACGGCGCCGAACGCCACCGGATCGCCATCGTCCAGCCCGCTGGGCAGGGCCACGTCCCGATACATTCGCTGCGGTGTCAGGAACTCCGGCGCCCCATGGGGACGATGCGCGTTGACCGCGCGTCCGGCGGCTTCGACCCCGCCCATCGCTATGAAACGATCGATGCGGTCGTCGTTGTACCAACTGGGTCCGTCCGACCACGCGGCGGCGATCGGTCCCGGCTTGATCCGCCAAGCCTGTGCGTAGGCGGCGACCTCGGAGAGTCCGCGGCGCTGATAGTCGACCTCGACGCGGCGATCCAGACTGGCTGCGTAGCGGCCACTCATGTCCACAATCGTGTAGACCACGTCGCGGGGGGCGGCCGCCAACCTCGTCACCAGGGTTGATGCTAGGATAGCAAGCGGCACCAGCAACAGGGTGATCCAGAAGCCACGGGTGGTGGCGATCTGCCGATATTCGCGCGTCGCGATGATTGATACGCTGCTCATCGGCCGTTTCCCGGGCCGACCAAGCGAAGAAAAACATCGTGCAGGCTTGGACTGTGAACCGTAAAATCACGCAGTGGGAACGACTGGGCGGTGCAGATCTCCAGAATATCGCCAGGCACGACGTCAGGGGCTAGCCCCACGTCCCACAGATTCCAGCCGTCAGCGAGACTTTCAGCGAGCGAGACGCGTGACACGCCTGGCAGTCCGATGGGCGAGACCCGGCTTACCATGGTCAATCGCGCCGGCACGGCGCGGCGCGCGTCCTCCTGCCCGCCTTCGAACACCTTGCGTCCGCGGGCCAGGAACAGCATGCGATCGCAGAGGCGCTCGGCGTGCTGCATAATGTGTGTCGAGAAAACGACCGTTGAGCCGTTGCGCGCCAACTCGCGCACCACGTCTTCCAGAATGTCCTGGTTCAGAGGGTCCAGCCCGGAGAAGGGCTCGTCCAGAATGACCAGGCGCGGCGCGTTCACCAGGGCCGCCGCGAGCTGAACCTTTTGCGACATGCCCTTGGAGAGTTTGTCGACGGCTTGGCGAGCCCAAGGTACAAGGTCGAACCGCTCGATCAAGGCCATGGCCGACTTTCGCGCGGCGTCGCGTTTCATCCCCTTCAATCGACCGAAATAGACCACGGTATCCAGCACGGTCATGCGCCGATAAAGACCTCTCTCTTCGGGCAGGAAGCCGAGTTGGGTCGAGTTTTCCCGGCTTGGCGGTTTTCCGAGCACCTCGATCGTGCCGGTGGTCGGGCGCAGAATGTCCAGGACCATGCGAAGCGAGGTGGTCTTGCCCGCCCCATTGCCGCCCAGGAAGCCAAAAACCCCGCCCTCGGGCACGGAAAACGACAGTTCGTCGACCGCCGTAAACTCGCCAAAGCGTTTGACCACGCGATCTAACATCAAAACGGCCATCAACACTCCGGCGGCGGCACAGCACGGCGACAAAGCAATGAGAGCGCGCCAACGCAAGTGCCAGCGACATCATTTCGGGTCACGCGAGAGGATATCTCAAATGTAAATCAAGATGTCTCGACCCAGCGGCGTCCGGTAGGCGCTGTAAATCAGCGAGCCGCGTCGCGCACCGCGCAAGCGATCTGGCGAACCACCTCAGCGACGACAACCTCGTCATCACCCTCGGCCATGACGCGGATCAGGGGTTCGGTGCCGCTCGCACGGACCAGCACTCTGCCGCACCCATTCAAGCGGGCCTCGCCGTCGGCGATCGCGGCTTTCACGACCTCGCTCTCAAGCGGTTTGCCCTGAGAAAAGCGGACGTTTTCCAACCTCTGCGGCGCGGGCTCGAACTGGCGCGCCAGCTCGCTCATCCGCTTACCTGTCCGCACCAGTTCGGCCAGGACCTGCAGAGCCGCGATGAGGCCATCCCCCGTCGTGGAATAGTCCGACAGGATGATATGTCCCGACGCCTCGCCGCCAAGGTTGAACCCACCTTCGCGCATGCGCTGCATCACGTAGCGGTCGCCGACCGCGGTGCGTTCCAGCTTGAGTTTGCGCTCGGCCAGGAAGCGCTCAAGGCCCAGGTTCGACATGACCGTCGCGACGACGCCGCCAGCCTTGAGCCTCTTCTGCGCCGCCCAGGCCGACGCGATCAGGGCCATGATCTGATCGCCGTCGATCACCTGGCCTTTTTCGTCACAGATCAACAGGCGATCGGCATCCCCGTCCAGCGCGATACCGACATCGGCTCTATATTCCTTGACGGCCCGGACCATGGCCGCCGGCGCCGTCGAGCCGCACTCTTCGTTGATGTTGTAGCCGTTGGGCGCAACGCCGACCGGGATGACCTCAGCGCCGAGTTCGTAAAGGGCGGTGGGCGCCACCTTATAGGCCGCGCCGTTGGCGCAATCGATGACCACCCTCAGATTGCCGAGACTGAGGTTTCGCGGGAATGTCGCCTTGGCGATCTCGACGTAGCGCGCCTGGGCCTCATCCATGCGCACGACGCGGCCGAGGCCCTTCGGCGTCGCCAGCCCTTCCTGAAGGCCCTCCTCCATCAGGGCTTCGATCTTGAGCTCAACCTCGTCGGAAAGCTTGTAGCCGTCTGGTCCGAAAAGCTTGATGCCATTATCGGCGAAGCTGTTGTGCGACGCCGAGATCATGACGCCCAGATCGGCGCGCATGGACCTTGTCATCATCGCGATCGCCGGCGTCGGAAGTGGACCGAACAGGCGCACGTCCATGCCCACGCTCGTGAATCCCGCCACCAACGCCGGTTCGATCATGTAGCCGGACAGGCGCGTATCCTTGCCGATCACCACCAGATGCCGACGGTCGCCCCCCGACAGGAAAAGCTTGCCCGCCGCCATGCCAACCCGGAGCGCCACCTCGGCGGTCATGGGAAAATGGTTGGCCTCTCCGCGGATGCCGTCGGTGCCAAAGTACCTGCGTTTGTTCATTGCCGATGGAACTTCTGTTTTGCCGAAACGATGCGAAACCGAGATTTATGCCTCGCCCCATCCGACGAGGCGTATGACCCATGCCTCGCTCAACGTGAACACTCAATTTACAAGGCTCGGGTTAAGCGTGGAAGTGTATCCGTCGGGAGACTAGACGACAAATCATGTGCGGCATCATCGGAATTGTGGGCAATGCGTCGGTCACCTCGCGCCTTGTCGAGAGCCTCAAGCGCCTGGAGTATCGTGGATACGATTCAGCCGGTGTCGCGGGTCTGGTCGAGGGCGGCATCGAACGCCGGCGCGCCGAGGGCAAGCTGCGCAACCTCGAGGCCTTGCTCGCCGCCGAACCGCTGACGGCCACAGTGGGCATTGGCCACACCCGCTGGGCCACGCATGGCGCGCCGACCGTGCGCAACGCTCACCCCCATGTGAGCGGCCGGGTCGCGGTGGTGCATAACGGCATAATCGAGAACTTCGCCGCACTGAAGGCGCGCCTCAAGGGCGAAGGC
>Ga0209067_10002783_pt1 | contig 10285 bp, 12 predicted proteins | sample ColStrG_CSR_2013_FD_187199 | JGI IMG/M metagenome (GOLD analysis project Ga0209067, IMG submission 187199) | Freshwater sediment microbial communities in response to fracking from Pennsylvania, USA - Cold Stream Run_MetaG_CSR_2013 (SPAdes)... | ecosystem: Environmental > Aquatic > Freshwater >... | reverse complement strand
CGCTGGACCCGTCGGGGGCGTCGGCGCTCGGCAGGTTGGGCAGGTAGAGCAGCGCCTGGCGGACGGCGTCCTGGGCCTCTTCGGCGACGGTGTTGAGCGCGCGCTCCCGGTCGCCGGCGGCCCGGCTGTCGTCGGCCAGCTGCTCGGCCAGGGCGGTGTCGCCCGCCTTTCGGGCCTGGCCCACCTGCTTCGACAGGGCCTTGACCGTCGCCCGCACCTCGTCGCGCTCGCCCACCGCCGCGCGCGACGCCGCGTCGAGCGCCACCAGCCGTTCCACGTCGGCGGGGTCGACCCCCCGCCGGGCCAGGGCGGCGGTGACCGCTGCGGTGTCGTCTCGGACCAGTCGGATATCGATCATGTCGGCACAACGGTAGCGTGACCTCCCGTGGACCACGCCGACACCCCCGCATCCCCGCGCACCGACGCGCCCGCGGTCGAGTGCGACGGGGTGGTCATCCGCTACGGCGACACCCTGGCCGTCGACCGCCTGTCGTTCGCCGCGCACCGGGGCGAGGTGCTGGCCCTGCTCGGTCCGAACGGCGCCGGCAAGACGAGCACCGTCGAGGCCCTCGAGGGCTACCGTCCCGTGGCCGGCGGCACCGTGCGCGTCCTCGGGCTCGACCCCGGCCGCGAGCACGCCGCGCTGGTGCGGCGGATGGGGGTCATGCTCCAGAAGGGCGGCGTCTACCCCGGTCTCGGCCCGGCCCAGGTGCTCCGGCTGTTCGCCGGCTACTACGACGATCCCGAGGACCCGGACGCGCTCCTCGAGCAGGTCGGCCTGACGGGCGCCCGACGCACGCCCTGGCGACGCCTGTCCGGGGGTGAGCAGCAGCGGCTGTCCCTGGCCCTCGCCCTGGTGGGTCGACCCGAGGTGCTGTTCCTCGACGAGCCGACCGCCGGCGTGGACCCGGAAGGGCGGATCGTGGTCCGGGACCTGATCACCGCCCAGCGGGCCAAGGGCCTGTGCGTGCTGCTCACCACCCACGAGCTGGCCGAGGCGGAGCGGGTGGCCGACCGCGTCGTCATCGTCGACCGGGGCCGGCTGCTCGCCGAGGGCACGCCGGCGGCGCTTGCCTCGGGCACGGCCGACGGCTCGGTCCGGTTCTCGACCGACCCGGGCATCGACGTGGCCGCCCTGGCCGCCGTGGTCGGACCGGGGGCCACGGTGGAAGAGGAGCGCCCCGGCGCCTACCGGCTGTCGCTGCCACCGGGCACCGAGACCCCGCCGGTGGTGGCGGCACTGGCCAGCTGGCTGGCCGACCGCCGCCTGGCGCTCGGCGACCTGCGCACCGGGCAGTCGCTGGAGGAGGCCTACCTGGCGATCACCGGGGCGCGCGGTGAGCCCGAGCCCGCACCGGACCCGCACCGGGGCCGACGGGGCCGCGGCCGGAGGGCACGCTGATGCGGGCCCTGGCCGCGCAGCTCCGGGCCGAACTGACCCTGGTCGCCACCAACGGCGAGACGTTGTTCCTGACCCTCGGGATCCCGGTGGTCTTCCTGCTGTTCTTCAGCTCGGTGCACGTGCTGCCCACCGGCACGACGCACCCGGTGGACTTCCTGGTGCCCGGCGTGCTGGCGCTGGCCGTCATGGCCACGTCGATGACCGCCCTGTCGATCGGCACCGGCTTCGAGCGCGGCTACGGGGTCCTGAAGCGCCTCGGGTCGACCCCCCTCGGCCGCCCCCGGCTGCTGGCCGCCAAGCTCCTGGCCGTCCTCGCCGTCGAGGTGCTCCAGGCCGCCGTGCTGGTCGCCGTCGGCTACCTGCTCGGCTGGAACCCCGGTGGCCCGGGAGGGGCCGGGGCCCTGGTGGGCGAGGCGCTGCTCGCCATGTTGCTCGGCACCATGGCCTTCGGGGGGATCGGCCTGGTGCTGGCCGGAACGCTCAAGCCCCTGGTCAACCTGGCCGTGGTCAACGCCCTCTTCGTGGTCCTGCTGCTGCTCGGAGGGATGCTGGTGCCGCTGTCCAAGCTGCCGACATGGCTGGCCGACGTGTCGAAGGTGCTGCCGGCCGCGGCACTGTCCCAGGCCCTCCACGGCACCCTCGGCCACGGCACCCCGGTGGCGGCACGCGACTGGCTGGTGCTGGCGGTGTGGGCGGTGTGCGCCCCGGTGGTGGCCGCCGTCACCTTCCGCTGGGAGTAGGCCCGGACGGCGTGCGCCCGATCCGGTCCGCCCGCGGGGTCAGCGGCCGCCGGCCAGCCGGTGGACCCAGCTGTCGAGCTGTGACCGGGTGACCGGGCCGAAGACATGGCCGACCACCGTGCCCGTCTCGTCGATGAAGAACGTCTGGGGCTCGGCGTCGAGGCCGTAGGTGTCGGCGGTGACACGCAGGAAGGCGTCCTGGCCCACCGGGTAGGTGATCCCGGACTTCTCGATGAACGGCACGGCGTCGGACGGCTTGTCGGCCGCGTCCACCCCGACGAACTGGAGCACCGACCCCTTCGCCTGCTCGGCCGCGGCGGTGCCGGCGAGCAGCGGGGTCTCCTTCTGGCACGGGACGCACCAGGAGGCGAAGAAATTGAGGATCACCGGGTGGTGTCGGCGGACCCCCAGGGCATGGAGGTCGACCGGGGCACCGCCCACCACCGAGGGCAGGACGAAGTTCGGTGCCTGAGCGCCGACCGGCACCACGGCGCCGCCCCCCGAGCCCTTCGACGAGGTGGTGCCCAGGCCCACGAAGAGGAACAGGGCCAGGACGGCGGCCAGGGCCACGCCGATCAGGAACGCCCGCAGGCGGCGCGGCGGGCGCGGCACGGGTGGGGCGGGAGTGGACGGGTCGGGCGGGGTCGTCAATGCGTGATGAAGACGTCGACCGCCATCACCACGAACAGGAGGGTCAGGTACGTGATCGAGTAGCTGAACAGCTGCATCGACGCCTTGGGGGTGGCCTGCACCCACAGGCGGGCCGCCAGGGCGATGAACCCGGCGCCGAGGACGGCGGCAGCGACCACGTAGAGCGTTCCGAGATGGGCGACCGGCGCCAGGACGAAGGTCAGGGCGACCATGGCCACCGTGTAGGCCATGATCTCGATGGCGGTGCGGCGGAACGTGGCCACCACCGGCATCATCGGGACGCTGGCCGCTTCATAGTCGTCCTTGTACTTGAAGGCCAGCGCCCAGAAGTGGGGCGGCGTCCACAGGAAGATCACTCCGAACAGCACCACGGGTGCCCAGGCGAGCGAGTTGGTGACCGCCGCCCAGCCGACCAGCACCGGCATGGCACCCGCCGCCCCGCCGATCACGATGTTCTGCTTGCTCGTGCGCTTGAGCCAGAGCGTGTAGATGAACACGTAGAAGAGGGTGGCCGACACCGCCAGCACGGCCGACAGCAGGTTGACCCAGGCCCACAGCTCGACGAAGGCCACCACCTCGAGGGTGACGGCGAAGATCAGGGCGTTGCGGGGGGCGATGACCCCGGTGACTAGTGGCCGCTTGCGGGTCCGGTGCATCAGCTTGTCGATGTCCCGGTCGACGTACATGTTGATGGCGTTGGCGCCGCCGGCGGCCAGCGTGCCGCCCAACAGGGTGGCCACCATCAGCCAGACGTCCGGCAGGCCGCCCTTGGCCAGGATCATGGTCGGCAGGGTGGTGATGAGCAGGAGCTCGATGATGCGCGGCTTGGTCAGCGCCACATAGGCGCCGACGCGTGAGACCAGGGTGAGTCGGCCGGGTAGGGCCAGCGCGGGGACGGACATCGCCCGCCAGACTACCCCCGATCACACCCGGGGGCCTGATCCGCCCGTCGGCGCGTCGGGCGCCCGCTGTAGGCCGGGTGTCGGACGGGCCGATACCATCGGAGGACGGTGCGCTCCCTCATGACCAGCCCACGCGGCTTCCTCCTCCTGTGCCGGATCTCCCTGGCCACCATCATCCTCAACGTGGCCACCGGTGCCGGCGTCCGACTGTCCGACTCGGGCCTCGGCTGCCCCGACTGGCCCACCTGTTCCCACAGCCGGCTGACCCCGCCGGCATCGATCCACCCGGTCATCGAGTTCGGGAACCGGATGGTGGTGTTCGCACTCGTAGTGACCTGCGCCCTGACCTACGTGGCCTCGTTCACCCGGCGACCGGCGCGGCGGGACCTGCGGTGGCTGTCCGGCGGACTGATCCTGGGGATCCTGGGCGAGTCGGTGCTCGGCGCCGTGGTCGTCTACACCGACCTCAACGCGTATGTGGTCATGACCCACTTCATGGTCGGCATCGCCCTGCTGACCGTGAGCGTGGTCCTGTGCCTGCGGGCGAACCACGCCGGGGGCCGGGGATCCCTGGCCGTCACCCGGCGGGCGCTCCTGCTCACCCGGGCCTACCTGGCCCTCCTGGTCCTGGCCATCGCCGCGGGCACCGCCACCACCGGGGCCGGCCCGCACGCCGGCGGCAAGGGCGCCAAGCGGGTGGCCATCGGGCTGTCCGACATGTCGCGCATCCACGCCGAGGCCGTCTGGGTGACCGCCATCGTGCTGCTGGTCGTCCTGTGGACCCTGTGGCGGTCCGGTGCCCCGGAGCACATCCAGCGCTCGGGACGGATCCTGCTCGCAGCCATGGCCGCCCAGGGGGTGATCGGCTACACGCAGTACTTCACCCATCTGCCCGCCGTCCTGGTCGGGTTCCACGTCGTCGGGTCCACCCTGGTGTGGTCCACCGCCCTGTGGTTCCACCACGGCCTGTCCGACCACCGTCCCGAGGCCGTGGACACCGCCGGCTCGCCGGGGGGTGACGACGGCCTGGCGGTCACCGCCACCCCCGACCAGGTTCCGGAGCCGGCGTGAGGGAGCAGTTCCCGCGCCGACGACGCGGGGCCGGCGGCACCGTCGGGGTCGTCCCGCCCGAGGCCGCGCCCCTGGGCGACCTCGACACGATCCTCGACGAGGACGTCGCCACCGACGAGCCCTGGCTGGTCATCGTCTGGAACGACCCCATCAACCTGATGTCGTTCGTCACCTACGTCCTCCAGAAGCTCTTCGGCTACTCCAAGGAGAAGGCCACCGCCCTGATGCTCGACGTGCACCACAAGGGCCGGGCCGTGGTCTCCTCGGGGACGCGTGAACGGGCCGAACTCGACGTCTACCGACTCCACGAGCACGGGCTGTGGGCCACCATGGAGCAGTCGACGTGAGGTGCCGGGCGCGGTGAGCTCACCCATCCGGCGACGCCGGGACGGCCGCTACGCCGTCCGCCTGGACACCAACGCCCGCATCGTCCTGGCCGACCTGGCCCGCCAGCTGCCCGAGGCCATCGGCGCACACGACCCCATGGTGCGTCGGCTCTTCCCGCCGGCCTACCCGACCGCCGAGCTGGCCGGAGCCGAGCACGACTACCGGGAGCTGGTGGACACCGCCCTGGCGAACCACCACACCGACGCCCTCCGGACACTGGTGGCCACGGCCCAGGCCGACACGCTCACCGAGTCGGAGTTCCAGGCCTGGCTGGACGCCGTCGGCTCACTGCGCCTGGTGCTCGGGACCCGGCTCGACGTGCACGAGGACATGGAGGCCCCGGACCCCGAGGATCCGGCCGCCGCCGAGTACAGCCTCTTCGTGTTCCTGGGGGAGCTGCAGTACCTGATGGTGGAGGTGCTGGCCGACGATCTCCCCGCCGAGGGTCGCCCCGAAGGCGTCCTCTGATCCCTCTGCTAAAGTCCGTAAGCCCTATTCGGGACCGAGCCCCCATCGTCTAGCGGCCGAGGACGCCGCCCTTTCAAGGCGGTAACACGGGTTCGAATCCCGTTGGGGGTGCTGTAACTCCCCAGCGTGCAGTTGCTGGTTGGGGACCTGTGGTGCAGTTTGGAGTGCACGCCGCCCTGTCAAGGCGGAGGTCGCGGGTTCAAATCCCGTCAGGTCCGCCACCCCGGAGTCCCCTCGTGGGACACCGGGGCGAGGTCGGGTAGCTCAGTTGGTAGAGCGCGCGCCTGAAAAGCGTGAGGTCACCGGATCGACGCCGGTCCCGACCACCGGGAAGTGGTTCCCCAGTCAGCCAGTGGTGCCGGTCCGACCGCTGTCCTGTGCGTGCCTCCGTGTCGGCGCCATCCAGCGACCGAGCGCAAGCACCGCCCCGACCAGCGGACCTGGGGCGCTGCCGACCATCGCAACGGGGCGCCCGAGTTCGACGAGCGCGAGCGGAGCGGTCGGTGCGAAGGCGATGGGTCCGACGATCGACCCGGCGATGGCACCGGCTGCGTCTGCCCACATCGCTCCGGGTGCCGCCCACCGCCCGGCGGAGGTTCGACGTGTCGCACGGCCAGAAGTCCCCACAGCGACGGTTTCGCCGGTGGATCCCCTCCGGGACGGCGGTCCGCCGCCGCACCCCGCGGCGAGCGCCCGTCGAGAGCGCTCATGGCGCCATCGGCTCGAAGTGCCGTTCGAGCTCGTTGGCGTAGTGGCGTCCGAGTTGCCGGCCGTGCTCGGCCAGCCAACCGGACAGCGCCGTCGGCCCCGTCGCCGGCCCGTCCGTGTCCGCCAGGCCACCCGACATCGCCGTGTATTCGTCGGCGGTGAGGAGCACGTCGTGGAGGAACAGACCGAGTCCCCACGAGCACAGGGGCAGCGCCGCCCCGGGCACGTGGACGAGGATCGAGCGGCTGCCGGTCGCCTCCTTGAGCATGCCGACGAGCTCGACGAAGGTCGGGCGCTCCGGTCCGACGGCGTCGCTCACGCTGTCGTGGCGCTCGGCTGCCTTTGCCAGGCAGAGCTGGGCCAGGTCATCGACGTGGATGCCGCGGATGCGGTAGGCACCTCGGCCACCGATGGCGAAGACCGGCAGGTGGCGGAGCAGCCACGCGATGTTGTTCAGGAGCACACCATCGCCTCCGAAGAGGATGGCAGGACGCAGGACCGCGTAGGAGATGCCGGCCTCGGCCAGCGCCCGCTCCACCTGGGCCTTGCCGCGGAAGTACGGCAGTGGCGAGTCGATGCTCGGATGCGTGATGCTCACGTGGACGATGCGCTGCACACCCGCACGCTTGGCCGCCTGGAAGAGCGTCCTCGAGTTGGCCACCGCCACGTCGTGGTCGGTGCGGTCATGGGCGAATCGGACCCAGTAGGTGTTGTACAGGGTGGTCGCCCCCTCGAGCGAGGCGACCAGGCCGAGTTGGTCGTCGAAGTCGAGGGGTCGCACCTGGACGTCCGTGTCCGCCGGCGCTCGGTCGGGATGCCCGGTCAGTGTCCGCACCTCCCGTCCGGAGCCGCGGAGCGCTCTGGCGATTGCGGCGCCCGAGTAGCTGAACGCACCGGTGACGACATCGAGACCGGTGTCGGCGGGTTGCGCATCGGTCGGGGCCGGGGTGTGCAGGGTGTCTGTCATGGGGTCTCCTTCGTCGTGGGTGAACCGAGCGCCTCGAGCAGACCTGCCAGCTGCCTGGCGTGGGCGAACAGGGTCAGGGCAGGTGCCGGGTCGCCGTCGAGGTGGGTGAGCATCTCGAGACCGAGGTAGAGGGCGACCATCCCGTAGGCGACGTCCCTTGACGGCAGGAGCGCTGCGATCGGAGAGCCGCCGACGGACCCGTCGATGGCCCGCTCCGCGAAGTCGAACCACGGACCGATCCGTGCCGCGACCTCCGTGCCGAGCCCCGGAGTGGATGAGGCGCCGGCGATCATCTCGACGAGCACGGTGACGTAGCCCTGGTCGAGGTCCTCGCGGAAGATGGCGGTCGCCACGTCCACGAGCTCGGACGGCGAGCTGACCCCCGCCACTGCGGCGTCGTACCGGGCGAGCCGACGTGCGCTGACCTCGTCGAGGGCGGCCAGCAGCAGGTTGACCACGGAGCCGAAGTGGTAGAAGACCAGCCCCTGGTTCGACTCGGCGCGCTCGGCGATGGCCCGTGCGCTCGCTCCGGTGAAGCCGTCCACCTTGAGCGCCTCGATGGCGGCGTCGACGAGGAGCCGACGGGTCTCGGTGGAGCGGTCGGACGTCTTGTTGGAGACCTGGCTCGCGGCGCCTGACTTGGCCATCCCGCTCCTTCAAATGATTGAGTGATTGCTCAAAGCATACACTCAAACACGGGCCGGGCGGGGAGATGGCGGCGAGATCTCCACGAGATCTCCAGGACTCCGGCAGCTGGCGGGGACAGCGCGGGAAACGCCACGTTCCGGAACGCCGGAGGCGCGGCAGCCCGGCTGCACCCGTGCGGACCCAGGGATGCAGCAGGGGGGACCGGGCACCGGCGTCCGGTCCCCGTCGCTCAGTCGAGCGGCAGGCGCGCCGCGACCGCGGCCAGTGCCTTCAGGTGGGCGTCGACGCCGCCCAGCTCCGCCCCCATCGTGTTGAGGGTGACGTGGGTCGCGCCGGCCACCCGCCAGGCCTCGATCCTGGCCAGGACGTCGTCGCGGTCGCCCCGCCAGTCCACCCGACCCTCCATGCCGATGGCGTCAGGGTCGCGCCCGGCGGCCTCGGCCGACCGGGCGATGATCGAGCGGGCCTCGTCGAGCTTCGGACCTGGTTGGACGAGCGGGATCCAGCCGTCGGCCAGCCGGCCCATCCGCTCATAGGCGCGTGGCGATGCGCCACCGAACCAGATGGGGATCGGCCGCCGCACCGGCAGGGGGGCGATGCCGGCGGCCGTCACCGTGTCGAACTCGCCGGCGAAGGTGACCGATCGTTCCGTCCACAGGGCGCGCAGCAGGCCGACCTGCTCCTCGATCCGTCGGCCCCGGGTGGTGAAGTCCTCGCCCAGTGCCTCGTACTCCACCGCGTTCCACCCGATGCCGACGCCGAGCCGGAATCCGCCCCGGGTCAGCAGATCGACCTCGGCCGCCTGCTTGGCCACCAGCACCGTCTGACGCTGGGGCAGGATCGTGATGCCGGTGACCAGCTCGAGCGAGGTGCAGCCGGCCAGGAACCCGAACAGCACGAACGGTTCGTGGAACTCGGTGTCGACGTCGTAGGGGCCGGTCCACGGCGCATGGGCCTCGGGGTCGGCGCCCACCACGTGGTCGTAGGCCAGGACGTGCTGGTAGCCGAGGTCCTCCACACCGGTCCCGTAGGTCCGCACGGCGCCGACGGTCGGGCCGATCTCGGTCTGGGGCAGGACGACGCCGATCCGCATGGCAGGGCTCCTCATCAGGTGGTCCGCGGCACCGCCTCGGTGCGCACCGCCGACGCTACCCGTGCCGGCACCGACGACTCAGAGCGTACGGACCTCGGCCTCCACGTCCCGGCCGGCGACCGGCCTCCGGAGGTCGGATGTGTCGCCGGTCGGCGCGGCGTCGCCGGTGCGGGCCGGCAGGGCCAGGTGGCCGTCGAGCACGCCGGTCGTGCCCGTCCGGGAATGAACTCCCTCCCGCGCTGTTGACATCGACAGTATTGCGATATATCGTGACTGCACGTGAGCAGTCTGGATAGACCGCCTTACATACGCAGAGGCCGGTCGGACGACCGTCCCAACCGATCACAAGGAGACACACCTGATGCACGAGCACCACGAACACCACACACACGACACGACACGACCCGGCTCCCAGGGCCGTCACGGCGGCCCACCCTGGGCCGCACGGGGCGATCTCGTCCTGGGCACCGTCCGGGGCCGCGGTCGCGGACGCGGACGGGGCAGGGGGGACTTCGGTCCGCCCTTCGGCCGTCACGGCGGATTCGGTCCGGGCTTCGGCCGGGGCGCCAAGGTCCGCCGGGGCGACGTCCGCGCCGCCATCCTCGCCCTCCTGGCCGAGGAGCCAATGCACGGCTACCAGATCATCACCGAGCTCTCCGAGCGCAGCGGTGGTGCCTGGCGGCCCAGCCCGGGCTCGGTCTACCCGACCCTCTCGGCCCTCGAGGACCAGGGGCTGGTGACCGCCGACCAGGCCGAGGGCAAGCGGGTCTTCTCGCTCACCGACGACGGTCGGGCCGAGGCGGAGGCGGCTGGCGACGGCCCCTCGCCCTGGGAGGAGGCCGCGGCGGGCGACCGTCCGGTGGCCGACCTGCGCGGGCTGATGGTCCAGGTGGCCAAGGCCACCATGCAGGTGGGCCAGGCCGGCACGTCCGGCCAGATCAAGGCCGTGGCCGACATCCTCACCGACACCCGTCGGCGGATCTACCTGGTCCTGGCCGACGGCGGTCCGACCGACGACGACCCGACGGTCGCCGAGGAGGACTGACCGTCCCGGGTCCCGACCCGGACGCCGTTCCGAGCCACCGCAAGCGGGGCACCCGAGGGTGCCCCGCTTGCTACGTTCGCGGCACCGTCAGCCCCAGGAGGCTCCGTGACCCCCGACATCCCGCCGAACGCCCCGTCCACGCCCGCCCGCACGGGCCGGCTGACCGAGCTCGGGTTCTACGGGCTGGCCGGCCAGCCCGACAC
>Ga0209067_10002782_pt1 | contig 10289 bp, 12 predicted proteins | sample ColStrG_CSR_2013_FD_187199 | JGI IMG/M metagenome (GOLD analysis project Ga0209067, IMG submission 187199) | Freshwater sediment microbial communities in response to fracking from Pennsylvania, USA - Cold Stream Run_MetaG_CSR_2013 (SPAdes)... | ecosystem: Environmental > Aquatic > Freshwater >... | reverse complement strand
GTGTGATAGCCGTGGGCATATTGATCATACCGACTGTTCAAAGAAATTAAAGAAGATTCAAAGGCAGCGATAGCCGTGTACACGTCATTCAATTCTATTTTTCCTGGTTTCTTATTAGGAAACGCCTGTTGAAATAGTTCCTGGTAGGAGTCTATCTTATTTAGGGTCTGAAAAAGTTGTACACGGGTTGTTCCCATCTCATCAGGTGAGTACAACGGGCCGGTCATCTGGTCTTCCAGGGAGGTGGCCCGGGCGTCCCAAAAGAACTTTTTATAAAACGCCACATTCCATAAACTGGGCGCAGCCCGTTTGAGATTGGTGTGCTTTATTCCAACACTGGTTTTTAATCCGTCACTAAATCCCTTGTCGGGGTTATGGCAAGTGGCACACGACACGGTCCCGTCCTTCGATAAAACAGGATCAAAAAAAAGATAACGGCCCAAATCAATTTGTTGTGGAGTAAATCCATCACGCACTTTGGGCAAAGCCGTTTTCAATCCGCCAACACCGGCGTCATCTCCTTTTCCGGATTCATATTGTTGATAGAGTGTCCGGAGTTGGCATTCATTAGCCTCCGTCAACTCAAAACCTGGAGGACATGTTGCACAGAGCGAAAGCGCCGTCTTCTTTTCCGCTGACTGATTCATCCATCGCCATGAAAGCACGGCACAAAATAATAACGCTATGGAAACAATAGTCTTCATTGTGAAACAGGTTGGCCTGCCGCCTGCAGGTAGGCAATGACATCATTGATGGATTGATCATCGGGTAACATGGCCATCATCGTAATCATTTGTGCTCCCAGCTTGTCGTCTGGATGCGCCCCACGAATTGATTTTTTGAATTTCCAGATTTGCGTTTTCAAATACCAGTCATTCAATCCACTCAGGCGGGGCGCATTCAATTTTTCATTGCCGCTGGCATTGGGTCCGTGGCACGAACCGCAAATGCTCTGATATATATTTTTTCCATTCTTCTCACCACCCACCAGGTTGGTGGTGAGACTAGCACCCGGCATGATTTTAATGTAGGCGATAACATCGGCAACGGCGATTGTATCTTTTAATGTTTTTGCCATGGCCGCCATTTGAAATGCCAACGTATCATCAAAGTCGTACCCACGAAGTCCATTTCGATAATTAATCAGCTGACGATACAGGTACCAGTCATCGGTATTGGCGAGCGCAGGGGCTTGAAATTTTTTATTGCCCTCGGCCCCTTCTCCGTGGCAAGTTTTGCACGCATTATTATAGAGTAATCGCCCAGCCTCCACATTTCCGGCAAGCGGTGGCGTTACTTTGAGGGCATCCTTAGGCTTACTATGCCAGCAGCCTGCCGTCAGTACTAATAAAAGAAGGCCATAATACCATTTTGTCATCATTTGTCCACGACTTTGAAGGAGCCAAGGTCGATTGACGGCAATGACTTTTAATGGTGATTAGACGCATTTGGGGTAAAACGGGCCCATCCGGGGTAAAATGGACCTTAGCTATTCTGTATTAGCCGATCTTCAAAATCCTGCTGGTAGGTGGCTGAAACTGGCAATGCAATATCGGACGCCGAATCCATCTTTACCTGATACCCTCGAGGGGTTTTTGCGGCAGAAATCAGGTTTTGGCTGTTAATCATGTACGATCGGTGAATCCGGATAAAATTGGGGTGGACTAGCTCTTGTTCCAATTTTTTCAGGTTGGTGCGTATTAGCTCCTTTTTTAAATGATTTTCTACTTTATAATAAAGCAGCGTATAGTTGTCCTCCGATTTAAAATACAAAATACTCTTCGAGGCCAAATTGAGGATCACTTTTCCGTTTTCATCACTAATGCTTACGTTTTCAGCATTGGTAGGCCGGTTTGCTTTCAAGGTAAGCTGCTCAACAACCTGTAACTGCTCCTGAACATACAATAATAATAGGGCTAGAAAATAGGGCAGGACCGACGCCAGCAAGGTATACTTGAGTGTTTGCAGGTACTCGGTCCCATCCAGAATCGGATGTTTGGTCACCAAATGGTTGGCCGCATGAACCGCAATGGATATGAGAAAAAATTCAAAAAGTAGCCAGAAAATGAACCTGATGCGCGTTGGGAAATGAATCCTGAACAGTGAACGAACGCCAAATTGGGTCACCGCCAAGGCCGCCATGCCCGCTATTGAAAAAGAAGTAAGAATAAAAAATAATGGCAGATCAACCCCTTCAAACCAATTGCCGATTTTAAATGGCTCGAAGATGTTAAGGAATAGAAAACTAAAGACGCCACAGAAGATCACCAACAGCCACCGTGACTTAAACGAGTCAAGCAACTGAAATGGTTTTAGAAACCAGGTATGGGATGCCTTCATAGAAAGGGCCGATCAGTAAGGTCAGTAAGCGAACAATTTACTGAAGATTGTGGATTTCAGAAACTGATGGCGCGCCGATCAGAGGAATATGAACACGGGCAAGGTTACCTTGAATTAATGACGATGCCCTGCTGGGGTTGAATTTTTGAGTAGTTGAATTAGCCCAGCTGGGCGCTGGTCGGGAGTTCAATATTTGAACCCAATGCCCAGCGAAACAGAATTTATTATCCCGCTTTTGTAAGTGCTGTTAGACAGGTAAAGAAATCCGTAGTCTACGCCCAGGTATAAGTATTCGGTGAGCGTATAATAAAGTCCAGCTCCAGCGGTAAGCGCAATCCCAAAATCATTGTCGCTTAGGTAGAGATTCGGAGTCTCAGAACTTACTTTGGTGAATTGAAAGCCCGCCCCTCCTTTTGCATACCCCTGCAACTTGTCATTTCCGATCAGGTACTTGCCGTAAAGGCTAAGCGGTATCGTACGGAATTTGTTCACCGAGTTGGAGGACGTCTTGGATCCGATTTGTTTAAAATTAATGTAGTCGGCAGCAACGCCCCAAGCCACGTGGTCCTGAATTTCTGCCTTCTCCCACTGCCCCCCAATTTTGAATCCATTGACAGAGACGTCACTATTATTAGGCGAGGCAACCGCCCAACCGCCAGTCAATATAAAACTTTTAGTCTGACTAAAGGCGGTCATCGAAATAGTAAAGCAAAAGAGAAATAGTAGTTGTTTTTTTAAATTCAGAGAACTATCCAGCCATTTAAAATTACTCCAAGGAAACCCCCTTTTATTTTTTCTCTCTACGCGTTTTATAGATCTTAATTGCACTCATCAATAGAATCACAAAAAGAACTAGTCCAGTCAGTCCCCATACAAAACTGATATTGCTTTTAACAGAAACCAACATCACTATAGCCACCAGGAAAATAGTCGCCACTTCATTCCAAATTCGCAATTGCGCTGAGGTATATCGGAAAACTCCTTTCTGTTGTTCACGATACACCCGTTGTAGTGAAAAGTGATATAAATAAAGCCCAACAACAAACCCCAGTTTAATCCACATCCAGCTATCGATGCTCCCGTAGAGATAGAGGACAGTGGGTCCCAATAGCAAGGTCGAAATTGCTGAAGGCCAGGTGATTCCTAACCAAAGTCTTTTGATCATCAGGGTAAATTGCTGTTGAAGAACTTTTCGTTCTGTTTCCGGTCGGTCATTCGCCTCCGTGTTGTAAATAAACAACCGAACAATATAGAAAAGTCCACTGAACCAGGTGACTACAAAAATGATGTGAAGGGCCTTTAGATAAGAATACATTGTGTCAAATGTAATAGCCATTCGTCTTCAAAACCAAACCTTCTCAAATTCATGACAAAAATCAAGTTGCTTTATGAAAACCATCATCTTTACTAAGCAAAACTTCCTTCTACTTTTAGCTGTAATTAAATCGATGATATGCCATTTGAGGAGTTACTTAAAAAATACGATGTTCCGGTTCCCCGTTACACCAGCTATCCCACAATGCCATTCTGGAATGTGGCCTCATTCAACGTCGACCGCTGGCTTTATTCGGTCAGAAAAATCTTTGAAGAGACCAACTCCTCCAACGGCATAAGCCTTTACATTCATCTTCCTTTCTGCGAAAGTTTATGTACCTATTGCGCCTGCAATACCCGTATCACCAAGAATCACCAGGTCGAGGAAAAGTATCTACAGGCAGTGATCCTGGAGTGGCAACTTTATCTGGAATTATTTAATGAACGTCCTATCATTCGCGAACTTCACCTCGGTGGGGGAACGCCGACTTTCTTTGCTCCTGAAAATCTGGATAAGTTGATCCATGGCATTTTAAAGTTCGGTAAAGTCCACCCTCAAGCTGAATTTAGTTTTGAAGGCCATCCAAATAATACTAGCAAAGAACATCTTCAGCAGCTCTTTGATTTGGGATTCAGGCGTATAAGCTTTGGGGTTCAAGACCTTGATTACAAGGTGCAAAAAACCATTAACCGGATTCAGCCTTTTGAAAACCTGTGGCGCGCAACACATCAAAGTCGCGAAATCGGTTATCAATCAATCAGCTTTGACCTTGTTTATGGGTTACCCTTTCAAACCAAAGAAAGCGTTGACAGGACCGTAAGCCAAATCATAAAACTTAAACCCGATCGGATATCATTCTATAGTTACGCGCATGTTCCATGGCTGAGACCTGGCCAGCGCGGATACGAGGACTCCGATTTGCCAAGCGATGTGGTGAAGCGATCTCTTTACGAAACCGGTCGGCAGCTTTTTCTGGAAGCCGGATACGTTGATATAGGGATGGATCATTTTGCCTTGCCGCACGATGCCCTGGCGACTGCTCAACAAGAGGGAACCTTACACCGAAATTTTATGGGCTATACAACAACTTCCACTAATTTATTAATAGGACTCGGCGCCTCGTCAATCAGCGATTCCCATTATGGCTATGCCCAAAACGTAAAGAAAGTGGAAGACTACGAGGAAAAGATTTCCAAGGGGCAATGGGCGGTGTTCAAAGGTCATCAACAGTCCGAAGAGGACTTATTTATCAAGCGCTGCATTCTTGACATTGCCTGTAAAGGCGAATTGCCAACCACGGCAATACACCGCGTCATGACCGAATCCTTGTTCGAGGAATTGAGCGTAATGCAAGAGGAAGGAATTATAACGCTGTCTGATCGGGGCTTAAAAGTAACGGAATCGGGAAGAGCATTCATCCGAAATGTCTGTAGTCTATTTGATAAACGAATGAAGTGTGTACCAGAAAAGAAACAATTCAGCAAGGCAATCTGAACCAGGGCAATAAGGGGCTTAGTTTCCTGTTTTAATGCTAGCCATCTGCTTGATAAATAATTCCTCTGCTAATTTATCGTCATTCAATAGGTGTCGTCCACCAACATACCGCACGATCTCACCTCCGTGGAAAACAGGCATAATGGTAGCGTTCACCCAGTAATGATGTCCATCCTTGGCCTGGTTCTTAATGACGCCGCGAAAAACGTCGCCGCGTTGAATGGTAACCCAAAGGTGTCGAAACAAGTCCTTTGGCATATGGGGATGCCGGATAATGTTGTGCGGGCTGTTAATCAATTCATCCCTGCGGTATCCAGAAATCGAGCAAAACGCATCGTTGGCCGCTATAATTTTGCCTTCTAAATCGGTTTCAGAAATAATGACCAGGTTTCTTTCGCCGCCCAAAATTCCTTTCGGCCCTTCAAATAGGTTCTCCATTTGCCGCAAAAAGCAATTAAAAGAAATAGGCTTCAATGACAAATATCACTTAGGGGCCCAAAAACGTATGATATAAATCATATGCTGGCTTGTTGGAAATCATTCAGTTCGATTTCGTACTGTCTAACCTTTGTCATTCAAGGATTCTAATTCTGTTACCTGGCTTCCTCCCCTAATCAAAGACTGCATGAAAATTGAACAAATTTACACGGGCTGCCTGGCGGAGGCCGCCTACTACATCGAAAGCAACGGTGAGGTTGCCATCATTGACCCCTTGCGGGAATCCACACCGTACCTGGAGAGAGCCAAAATGGATAATGCCAAAATTAAGTACGTATTGGAAACCCATTTCCATGCGGACTTTGTTTCGGGTCATCTGGATCTGGCCAGGAAAACGGGAGCGCAGATTGTTTTTGGCCCCACTGCTCAACCTGCCTATGAGGCTCACATTGCAAAAGACGGTGAGGAGTTAAAACTGGGAAATGTAAAATTCAAAGTGCTCCACACTCCTGGCCACACCATGGAATCAACTACGTATTTGCTTATCGATGAAGCCGGGAAGGATTACGCCATCTTCACCGGCGACACTTTATTTATTGGAGACGTTGGCCGTCCCGACCTGGTGCAAAAGTTAAAAGCCGAAATGACCCCCGAAATTCTGGCGGGGTACTTATATGATTCCCTTCGCCATAAAATTATGCCACTCTCCGAGGAGGTCATGGTTTATCCGGGGCATGGGGCGGGCAGTGCCTGTGGAAAAAAAATGAGCAAAGAAACGGTTTCAACCTTGGGGCAACAGAAGAAATTCAACTATGCGTTGCGCTCTGATATGACAAAGTCAGAGTTTGTAAAAGAATTGCTAAGTGGGCTCGTTGAACCACCCCAGTATTTTCCCGGCAATGTTTTGCTCAATGTGAAAGGCTATACCAGTATTGATCATGTGCTTCATCAGGGAATTAAACCGCTGGGCGTTCCGGAATTTCAAGCCGCTTGGGAAACAACACATGCGTTGGTGATTGATACGCGCTCCAAAGAAGTTTTCCCTAAGGGATTTATTCCGGGCTCCATTTTCATTGGCATTGATGATACCTTCGCCCCTTGGGTCGGGACGCTGGTACCGGATTTAATGCAGCCTATTTTAATTGTGGCGGATGAAGGAAAAGAAGAAGAGGTGGTGATTCGTTTGGCGCGTGTAGGATACGACAACCCCATCGGATATTTGCAAGGAGGCATCGAAGCGTGGAAAAAAGCCGGACAGGCACTGGACACCATCCGCGAGATTTCATCCGAAGATTTCGCCCGGTACTATCGCTCTAAGGGCAACATCAATCTTCTGGACGTGCGTAGAGAAAGCGAATACAAAACCGAGCATCTATTAAATGCAGAGAATTTTCCCCTTGATTTCATTAATGGCAACATGTCGCAGTTGGACCGCCGCAAAACGTATTATCTGCACTGCGCTGGTGGCTATCGTTCACTGATTGCCGCCACGCTATTAAAGACCCGTGGATTTCAGAAAGTAACTAACATTAGGGGTGGCTATAAGATGTTGCGTGCCACAAAATTGCCAAGAACAAAACACGAGGAAGTCAATACAGAACTTTAGCTACCATAACACAGTAGTTCCTTTTTTTTCCTCCAATGCTTGCTCATACATCGCCTTGGCCACAAATAAATCAAATAGGGCCATGCCTGCCGACTTATATACCGTGGTCCCATTGACATCAATCTTTCTTTCTCCGGTGATGATTTTTCCCAGGGTAAATACGTTGTCTTCTTTCAAAAATCCTTTTTCAATCGGATTAATTATATCCCCCGTTTCATGTCGGGCAAACTCAGAATCAATTGTCAATTGGCCCGCCAACTGATAAACCGAATCGGGTAATTCTTGCATGGAAGGTTTATAGGAGCCGATACTGATGAAATGTTTTCCCTCCAGCAGGATGGAATCATTTGGCAAGACCGGAACCGCGGAGGTAGTCGCTGCAATAATAATATTTGTTTTTCCAGCCAATTCATCAGCCGTATGACAAGCCTCAGTTTCAACATGAGGGTGATGCTGTTTCAAAAAGGAAACTAAAGAGCCAGACTTATCTTTTGATCGATCCAGAAAATACATTTTAGAAATAGGGCGAACGGCACAAACAAACAGGGCCTGATGCAGTCCCTGCACGCCGCAGCCAATAAGTCCAAACGTCGTTTCATCAGAAGGTGTCAGGTGTCTAACACCAATTGCCCCCAGGGCGCCAGTACGCAGTGCCGTGAGCGCCGAGGCATTGAGCAGGGCCAGGGGCAAACCCGTGCTGGTCTCGTTCAACAACATGGCTCCATTGGTCACCGGCAAATGTTTCTTTTTATTTCCGGGCACAACCGAAACGAGTTTCGTCCCAAAATATTTCTTTTCCAAGGACGGCATGCAAAGGAAGGTGTTAGCCCCATGATCCATATGCATTCGTTTCAACACGGCAGCGTCTCCCCTTTCGTAGGCAATCATGGCCTCCTGTACCGCGTCAATCACCTGATTCAAGGAAAGAAGGTTGCCGAGGTCGGCATTCGATAGAACTAACATGGAATTTCTGATTGTTTTAGCACTCAAAATACAAACAAATCTTGAAGCCGTTGTCTAAATTCTACCCTATTCGTCCCAAATTGGAACTCTCGTCAATTTAAAAGCCTTTAAATTTATCGTTTTGAAGGCTTAATCTGCTTGGCACATTTTTGACGACGTAACTGCTACAATCAAAAGCCATGAATCACAAACCAACTCTCATTAAACTATACCACCTGCTGATCAACGCTGATGGACACGTCAATGAAAAAGAAGTAACGACGGGTAAACAAATGACCAAGGTGGAGGGTATCAATGAATTTGAATTTGATCACCTCATTGATTCACTGAAAAAAAGAAACCCCCGTATCGTCTATTCCGAATGCGTGGAAGAATTGAAGAAACTCAATCCTGCCATGCAGGTGCGTTGTATCGCCTGGCTAAGTGTCATTGCCAATGCCGATGGATTTATGGACAGAACCGAATGGCATTTTATTTACCAATTATACCACAAAGAATTAAGCCTTCGATTGGATGACGTAATGAAAAAACAAAAGGAATTGATGACATTAAAGGAACGATTTCCATTAATGCTTGCGGCCTTATAAACCATTACGTTTCAAATCCCTCATCTTTTGGTTCCCACAATTCAATTTTGTTTCCTTCAGGATCCATAATCCAACTGAATTTCCCATACGGATATTCTTCCATCTCGCCAACGATTTGAACACCTTCTTCCTTGAGCGCCTTTAGCAGTTCAACAAGATTTTCAACCCGATAATTGAACATGAATTGCTTCTCACTTGGCTGAAAATAATTAGAATCCTCTTTAAATGGACTCCACGCCGTTACGGCCAGTACTCTTGCTTCTTTATTGTGTGGATCGATCCACCGAAAAGATGAGCCATAGTCGTCGATAGGCAAGCCTAGATGTTTGCCATACCATTCCTTAATTTTCTTTGGGTCTTTCGCTTTGAAGAAAATACCACCCAGTCCGGTTACACGTTTCATTTTGATAAAATTATTTTGATGTTAACGTTAAAAATTCTTTTCGACGAAGCAAGCCTGCACTCAATAAAGAAATCACCATTCCCACTGGTGCAATTTCAGTTAGCGTAATGGCAAAGCGAAATAGAGGGTTTCGATACATCACTCCAAAATCGTCCATTTTCTTTTTGGCCACGTCGAGCGATGCCCGGGAAGCTCCCTCCTTTTTCATCTTCTCGACCGTTTTATCACTCATCTCTTTGATGAAATCTCCTTTCATCGTCTGGTAAGTGATTTCCCAGCACAGGCAATAAATCAAGGAGGCCACCAGGGTGATCAGCAGACCCACTTTTAAGCCACTCCAAAAGGTAATGCTTCCACTCGAATAATTATCACGATATGATTTGATACCAAAAAATACCAACGACAAGGCAATCACCATGGTGGTGTAGCCCAGCCATTCGCCATTTTCAAAATGCAGGGATCCGTCTTCGTACAGCGGCATGGTGATCAGCAGCATGGCACCGACAATGGCACCAGCGATAAGACCGTAAACAATAATTATCTTTTTCATATAATCGTTTTTTCGTCAAAGAAAACATGACCCATGGTCTAAACCCTTCACCCGAAAGGATGATTTGAATAAAATTAATAGAATTCCCCCAAAAGTTGGATCAGGATTTTCAGGGTTAGCGGACTTTGGCATCAAGGAATTAACCGGAATTCTTTCCCCTTCTGAATGGCTTGGGTTCTTCGGCTCACGTTCAGTTTAAGAAAAAGATTGGAGGTGTGCGTCTTGATCGTGTTGAGGGAAACAAAAAGGGTATCGGCTATCTGTTGGTTGGACAGACCCTGCGCGATCAGTTCAAGTACCTCGTGTTCTCGCTTGCTGATCCCTAACCGGCGCAACGCGTTTTCATCAAAGATAAATTCCGGACCAACCACAACCACATTGCGCCGAGTCAGTCGAAGCCCGGCCCAGATACCGAGGAATGTGAACATGACAGCAACAAGACCAACATACGTTTCCGTCGAAAGGTCACGCACAAGCAAGCGATACTCCAAGTACTGCAGCACAAAAATTAAAACGGCCATCGCCAGCCCGTAAAGAAGGATTGTCTTTTTCACTGCATGCGAAATTTATAATAATTCTCTCTGAATTCCCTT
>Ga0209067_10002781_pt1 | contig 10292 bp, 8 predicted proteins | sample ColStrG_CSR_2013_FD_187199 | JGI IMG/M metagenome (GOLD analysis project Ga0209067, IMG submission 187199) | Freshwater sediment microbial communities in response to fracking from Pennsylvania, USA - Cold Stream Run_MetaG_CSR_2013 (SPAdes)... | ecosystem: Environmental > Aquatic > Freshwater >... | reverse complement strand
GGCCGCTGCGCCGGCGCCAAGCTGCGGAGCACCGGACACCAATCCCGTCGCGATGCCGGGACCAAAGATGCCGAGCCCGAACAGCGCGAGTGAGGCCAGCATGAGAGCCAGTGCCGAATCGATGGTCGGCGTCATGCCGACCGGCGGTGTGAATTGACCGAAAATGCTGGATCCGATGCCGACAATGACGGCGAGCACGAGCACTTTGATACCCGAGGAGATGACATTCCCGAGGACCCGCTCAGCGAGGAATGCGGTCTTGTTCCACAATGCGAAGGGGACGAGTACGAAACCCGCCAGCGTCGTCAGCTTGAATTCGATCAGCGTCACGAACAACTGCACGGCGAGGATGAAGAAGCTCGCAATGACGACCAGCCACGATAGAAGCAGCACGGCGATCGTATCGAGGTTCAGGAACACATCCGGAAATCCTGACAGCTGACCCATCTGGGTCATCAATGGGTGCGCCGCCGTCACGCCAACGGCCGCGAGGCGCCCAGGCTGGAGCAGCTGCGCCTGGGTGATTGCTGATCCCGTCGCCTCGAGCCCCAACCCGGCAAACGATCGAAAGATGATGCTGGACAGGGAATTGAAGTTATTGAGGATGAATGCGAACGCGCCGACATAGAGAGTCTTTTTGATGAGCTTGGCTATCACGTCCTCCTGGCCGCCCATCGCCCAAAAGAGGCCGGCAAGCGTCATATCGAGCGCGACCAGGATCCCGGTGAGCCAGGCGACCTCCCCATGGACGAGTCCAAACCCGCTATCGATATAGCGGGAGAACACATCCGTGAAACTGTCGATCACCGAGAGGTTATTCATGAGAAAGTCCCGACCTCTTGCTCCGTGGCGACGACACTTTCACCTTCGAGGTCACTGCGCACCCCTTACGGCCCGTAGAACTGGACGGGTTGTGGCGTGTAATTAGTGCCTTGGGCACTGAACTGCAGCCGGACGGTGCGGGCGCGCACCTCCGCCGCGACGGCTCGGGCCTGTTCCAGGGCAGTGGCGCGATCCTGAGTCACGCGCAATTGCTGGTCCTGGAGCGCTTGCCGCACCTGCAGCGCGAGCAGCTGGTTCGTCGCCTGGCTGGCTTGCAGCGCGCCACCCGCCGATTGGCTCTGGCTCACCAAGCTCGCCAGAACTGACTCGTCACTGCTGAAATTCACCGCCGACTGTGCCTGCAGGCTGATCGAGGACAGCAAAGCGCTCTGGGAATTGGTCAATCGCTGCAGCGCATCGGATGCCATCTGGATTGGGCTGGTCGTGACGCCATAGCTCGCGGGATAGAACTGCGAGAACAGTTGCTGCGCCCGGGAGAGGGTAAACCCAACGCCTTGGGCCTGGGCGATCAGCTGGTTGGTCGTGGCGAGCGTAGCTTGCAGCTGACTCAAGGAGTTGAAGTTCAGGGACTTGAGGTTCTTGGCCTCGTTTTCGAGCATCAACGCCTCGTTCGTGAGCTGCTGAACCTGATTCTCGATTTGTTGCAGACTGCGCAAGGCGGTGACCGTGGTTTGGACCAGGTTCGCCGGATCGACGACGACCCACTGCGCCCGAGCCGGCAGGGTGAATGCCGCCAACAGGCACAGCCCTGCAACGAGCGATAGCTTTCTCATGATGACTCCTCCGTTGATGGTGAAAATTCCTCGGCCAGTGCCGCGGCCCAATCGAGACCCTTGTATCGCAGCCAGGCCGCGGCGAATCCTTGCGTGCCCTGTTCGGCCACGATCTGGTGCATGGCCATTTGGTCCTCTGGACGCGAGGCACCCGCGAAGGCGAGCGCCACGGGACCCAGATCCAGATCGAAAAGACGGACTCCGAGTCGAGATTGGTAGTAGTAATCCCGCTTCGGGGTCGCTCGCGCGATGATGTCGATTTGCCGATCGTTGAGTCCGAATCCCTCGTAGATCCCGCGGAGCTGCGGCTCCGGTGCCTGAGGTGAGGGCAAAAAGATCCGGTTGGGGCAGCTTTCGATGAGCGCCGGCGCGATCGGCGAGCGCTCGATGTCAGCGAGCGACTGGGTGGCGAAGATGACCGAGACGTTGCGCTTGCGCAGCGTCTTGAGCCATTCCCGGATCCGACTTGAGAACAGGGGATCGTCAAGAAACACCCAGGCTTCATCCAGAATCAGCAGGGTCGGTGCGCCATCGAAGCGCTCCTCGAGTCGACGAAAGAGATAGGTCAGCACCGGCAACACCGCGCTCTTGCCGTGCATCAGCTCCTCCATCTCGAAGCCCTGGACATCGCCCTGACCCAGCCGATCCCGGTCGGCATCGAGCAAACGTCCGTAAGGGCCCGTCAGCGTGTAGGGTTGCAGCGCCTGCCGCAGGCGGTTTGACTGCAGCAAGATCGACAAGCCCGTGAGCGTGCGCTCTGAGATCGGCGCGGAGGCGAGGCTGTCGAGCGCCGACCAAACCATGTCCTTCGTTTCCGGTGAGATTTCGACCTGCTCGTGGCCCAAGAGGCTTGCAATCCACTCCGCCGCCCAGGAGCGTACCGTGTCCTCATCGATCCGGGCGAGCGGCTGGAACGCGATCGTACTGTCGGCGCCCAGGTCATAGTGCTCACCGCCGAGGCCCAATACCGTGGCCCTCGCCGATCCGCCTTTATCAAAGATGAAGACACGCGCCCCGGCATAGCGCCGGAATTGCAGCGCGAGCATCGTGAGCAGCACCGATTTCCCGGCGCCCGTCGGCCCCACGATCAGCGTATGGCCGACGTCACCGACATGGGTCACCAGCCGAAAAGGGGTTGACCCCGCGGTTCTCGTCACCATTAGAGGCGGCGCGTTCAAGTGAACGTTGCGCGCGGGACCCGCCCAGACCGCCGACAGCGGCATCAGATGGGCAAGGTTCAAGGTGGAGATCAAGGGCTGCCGCACGTTGGCGTACACATGGCCCGGAATTGACGACAGCCACGCCTCGACCGCATTGAAGGTCTCCGAAATCGTCACGAAGCCGCGACCCTGAATCACCCGTTCGATCGCTTTGCGTTTGTCGTCGGCTGCCGCAGCGCTCGCATCCATGACCACGACCGTGGCTGTCACATAGCCGTAGGCGACGGCGTCCGACCCGAGTTCCTGCAGCGCGGCGTCGGCGTCGGCTGCCTTGTTATCGGCATCGGAATCCACGAGCGGGCTTTCCTGCTGAAACACGGACTCGCGCAGCAGCGCGACGATGTTCTTGCGCTTGGCAAACCACTGCCGGCGCAGCCGGATGAGCTCCCGCTCGGCTTCGGCTTTGTCCAGGAACAGGAACCGAGTAACCCACCGGTACGGGAAGGCGAGGCGATTCAGCTCATCCAGCAATCCTGGCCAGGTCGACGTGGGAAAGCCCCGAACGGTCACGACGCGAAGATGCTGGTCGCCCAACAGCGGCGCAATGCCTGCGATGAGCGGTTGATCGCTCAGCAACGCATCGAGGTGAAACGAGACTTCCGGAACTTCGACGGGGTGGTACTGCGTCGACACGGTTGCGTGCAGATAGGTCAGGACCTCCGCATCGGCGAGCCAGGCGACTTCCGGCACGACGCCTTCGAACAGCGTGAGGAACCGATCCGTCTCGGTGATGAATCGCGCGAGTTGCTCGCGCCAATCGACCCCTCCCCGCGATTCGGTCTCGAGCAAGAGTTGCCCAGCCCGGGCACGGGTCTCTGGCGACGGCAGATAGGTCGTCGTCAGGAAGTAGTTGCTCTCGAAATGCGAGCCGGCCGCCTCGAACGCGGCGCGCCGCTCCTCCTCGATCAGCCACGAGAGCGGATCGGGAAATTGGGATGACGGAAAGCCCGATGCCGGTCGTCTCTCCGCCTCCACGAACAGCGCCCAGCCGGATCCCAGGCGCTTCAGCGCGTTGTTGATCCGAGCAGTGGTCGCAATCAGCTCGCTGGGCGTCGCGCTATCGAGATCGGGTCCACGGAATCGGGCGGTTCGCTGAAAGCTCCCGTCCTTGTTGAGCACGACCCCCGGCGCGACGAGGCCCGCCCAGGGCAGGTAGTCGGCCAGGCTCGACGGGCGTTCACGATATTCGGCGAGACGAAACATCGCTTAGGGCTCCAAGAAGGGTTTGTGTTTGACGTGCCGTGCAAACACGTCCATGAACTGGGGATCGGCTTTCGCGCCCCAGACCGCGAGCACGTGACCGACCACTCCTAAAGCGATGCCGAGCAGCCACAGCCGCAGCCCAATCCCGACCGCCGCCGCGAGCGTGCCGTTGACGATCGCGACCGCGCGCGGAGCGCCCGCCATGAAGATCGGCTCCGTCAGCGACCGATGGAGTGGCACGTCGAAGCCGTTCAGTAGGGGTGCGTCACTCACGAGACGACCGCGCCGCCGGCAAAGCTGAAGAACGTCAGGAAGAATGACGAGGCCGCAAAGGCGATCGACAGTCCAAAGACGATCTGGATGAGCTTGCGAAAACCGCCGCTCGTGTCTCCGAAGGCGAGCGTGAGCCCGGTGATCACGATGATGATCACGGCCACGATCCGGGCGACGGGACCCTGGATGGAATCCAAGATTGACTGCAGCGGCGCCTCCCACGGCATATTGGACCCCGCGGCCAATGCCGGCACGGCGAGCAGGATTCCGAGGGTAGCGGCCAGAAAGCCGGAAATCCGCTTTTGCGCAGGGACGGCGAATCGACTATGCGTCATGACGATGCTCCTGTTGAGTTGAAAACCGATGAAACCTCATACCCAGCCTCGCCCAAGCCGTTTACTTGCACGATGTCTTCGACCCGACGGGCCCGGCCGCGACCGGCGATGAAGACGATCACGTTCACCGCCTCGGCGATCAGTGCCCGCGGCACCGTGACGACGACTTCTTGGATCAGCTGCTCGAGCCTGGTGAGCACGCCGAATGCAGAGCCCGCATGAATCGTGGCGATGCCGCCGGGGTGGCCGGTCCCCCAGGCCTTGAGGAGGTCGAGCGCTTCCCGACCGCGGACTTCGCCAACGACGATGCGATCGGGTCGCAAGCGCAGCGTCGAGCGCACGAGTTCCGACATGGAGACCACGCCGGGTTTGGTCCGCAGCGGCACGTGATCCGCGGCGACGCACTGCAGTTCGACGGTGTCTTCCAACAGGAGTACTCGATCGCCGGTGGTCGCCATCTCCTGCAACAGCGCATTTGCGAGCGTTGTCTTGCCCGTAGAGGTACCGCCGGCAATGACGATGTTGCTGCGCTCTCTGACCGCTCGCCGCAAGAAATCGACCTGCGCCAGAGTGAGGATCCCGTCGGCGACGTACCGCTCCAGGCGGATGACACCAACCGCGCGCTTGCGAATGGCAAAAACCGGGGCGCGGACCACGGGCGGTAACAGACCTTCGAAGCGTTCCCCGGTTTCCGGGAGCTCCGCTGACACGATGGGCGCACCGGCATGAACCTCGACCCGCACGTGCGCGGCGACCAGCCGGACGATCCGCTCGGCCGCAGAAGGCGACAGATCAAAGCCGCTGGCCGAACGCCCGCTCCCCAAACGGTCTACCCATAGCGCACCGTCGGGGTTCAGCATCACCTCGACGACCTCCGGATCGTCCAGCGCCGCGGCGATGACGGGACCCAGCGCCGTGCGCAACATCCGCGTCTGGCGATCGATCACGGTTCCTAAGGGCGTCAGCGGCAAAATGCGGGGTTCAGTCATTGTCGAACCTCCGTCTCCGAGTTGAGCGAGCGGTGCTTGTCGTCGGCCGGCGAGGGATCCGTCGGCTGGATCTCCTCGCAGACGTCCCGCACCAGGCTTCCGCCGCGCTGCAAATGGCGGGCGAGCTGATCGACGAATTGTTCGAATCGACCACGGCCCTGGGCGCGCGCCGCCTCTTGATGGTCTTCCGAGATGGGTGTCGTCACCGACAGGTAATAGCGAATGAACAGCGCCATCGTCTCGATCAGGATCGTTTGATCGCGCTCGAGCCGTTCAAACTGGCGAGTCAACTTGTCGAGGCGCTTCGCCGTCGCCACCTCCCGGCGCTCGCCGCCTTCCGGGGACAAGAAGGCGGCAAGCGCCGCGGCCACGACACTTGAACGGGACAGGTTCTTCATGGCGGCGAACTCGTCCAGGCGCTTGCCATGATCACGTTCGATATACACGTTGAGCCGGGCCTTGTTCATAGCGACATCCCGTCGCCGGGGTCCAAACTCGCGAGCCGCGCGATCCGCTGGAATTGGCGCTGTTGCTCGGGCCGCTGTGCGTCGTCATCGAGATGATCCTCGTCCAGAATCCCGAGGTCGTCGGATCGTGACAGGGTCGGCGTCGACTCCTCACGAATCTTCGGGTGCCGATGTAGCCCACCCTCATCGTCCATGTCGCCGGCTCCGATGGGGGCCGGCGCGACCGCCTTCACAACTGCTGGTATTGCCAGCCCGGTCCAGTCGTCCGACGTGGCCGCCGGCCGGTCGACGTAACCATGGGCCCGCAGAACGGGTGCCGGCAGGATCCGGCTGGTGAAGTTACTGTCCTCGAAGTAGCGCAGCTTGCGGCCCCGGATTGGCGGCTGGCCCGACACCATGACGATTTCATCGGTCGACGGTAGCTGCATGACCTCTCCCGGCGTGAGCAGCGGTCGCGCGGATTCCTGGCGCGACACCATCAGGTGTCCGAGCCATGGGGCAAGCCGGTGGCCGGCGTAGTTGCGTTGCGCTCGCAGCTCGGTGGCCGTCCCCAAAGCATCCGAGATCCGCTTGGCGGTACGCTCGTCGTTGGTCGCAAAGGCCACGCGGACATGACAGTTATCGAGGATCGCGTTATTGGGGCCGTAGGCCTTTTCGATCTGATTCAAGGATTGCGCGATCAGAAAGGCGCGAAGGCCATATCCGGCCATAAAAGCGAGCGCGCTCTCGAAGAAATCCAGGCGACCCAGCGCGGGGAATTCATCGAGCATCAACAGCAACCGGTGCCGATCGGGCAGCCCGTCCTTGAGCTCGACCGTCTCCGTGAGCCGGCGCCCGATCTGGTTCAAGAGGAGTCGGATCAGCGGCTTGGTGCGCGAGATGTCCGACGCCGGCACGACCAGGTACAGGGAAATGGGATGCTCCCCGTGCACCAGGTCATCGATACGCCAGTCGCAGCGCGAGGTGACTTCCGCGACCGTCGGATCCCGGTACAGGCCGAGGAAGCTCATCGCCGTGGAGAGAACGCCGGATCGCTCGTTCTCGCTCTTGTTGAGCACCTCCCGTGCCGCCGACGCGACAACCGGATGCGCACGGTCTCCCAGGTGTAGGGTGCTCATCATGGCCACCAGCGAGCGCTCGAAGGGTCGAGCAGGATCCGAGAGGAAGTTCGCGACACCGCGAAGCGTCTTGTCGGGTTCCGCGTACAAGACATGGAGGATCGCGCCAACCAGGAGCGAATGACTGGTCTTCTCCCAATGGTTGCGGCGCTCGAGCGCGCCTTCCGGGTCAACCAGGATGTCGGCGACATTCTGGACGTCGCGAACTTCATGGGTCCCGCGGCGGACTTCCAGCAACGGGTTATAGGCAGCCGAGCGGACGTCCGTCGGATTAAACAGCAGGCAGTGCGAGAATCGGGCGCGCCACCCGGCGGTCAGCTGCCAATTCTCGCCTTTGATGTCGTGGATGACCGCGGACCCGGGCCAGGTCAGCAGAGTCGGCACGACGAGTCCGACCCCTTTGCCCGAGCGCGTGGGGGCAAATGCCATGACGTGCTCAGGTCCGTCATGCCGAAGGTATTGCGGACCGATACGGCCGAGAACGATCCCCGTTCGGCGCGTGAGACCCGCGGCGACGATTTCACGCAGCGACGCCCACCGCGCGGAACCATAAGTCGTGACAATTCGCGACTGCCGCGCCCTCCATACGGATCCTACGACCGCCGACGCTGCGCCCACCAAACCGCCCGAAGCGGCGATCATGCCGGCGGTGTTGAACACTTTCGGCGCATAGGCCTCATAGGCATACCACCATTCGAAGATGCGCCACGGGTAATACACCGGGCAATGGGAGAACCGAAACCACGGCAACCCAAGACGCCACTGAAACCCGAGATGCCACGCCGCCCACTCGGTCGCGATCCAGCTCCCGGCAATCACGATCGAGAGCACGATCGCGATCTGTCCGATGAGTATTCGCGTGGGCGTCATGACGACTCACTCTCCCGTTTGTCGCAACACAAAGTCGTGCTGTCGTGGCGCGGAGAATTGTCGCGATTCGCGACGCTGTCAAAGACCGAAAAGGTCTGAATCGCCGATCGTCCCTGATTCGATCATGCGCAAGGAAAATCCGGCGAAGCCAGGAGTATTCAGTCGAGGAGCAAAACCGCGCAAAATATTTTTTTGGCATCTGCAGTTTGATGGAGACCGCGACGAGTTTGCCGCCCCATTTGAAGGGGATCGATTGGTCGGCTATCGCGACAAGCCGCGCCCGATGTCCCAGGAGACCGTGGGTCCCCGCACAATCGCCGATACGGATTGACCCAGGCGCGACTCGATCACGGGGCGCCAAGGCACGAGCGAGAACCCCACGCCGTCGTCAAGCATCGCAAAACGACCACTGCCGAGCAGTAGTGATCGCCGATACGTCCCGGTGACTCGGCTGTCTTCGGATGTAGGGCGGTAAACAAGACCGGTCTGGGCCTCGATGCTGCGCGCGGTGGATGCCAATTCCCGAGTGCGCAGAATGGCGAGAAGGTCCTTCGCGATGATGAGACGTTGACCCTGACGCTCCGCCAATCCTTGTTCCACGAGGAACATTTTCCGATCATCGAGCGCACGTGCGACGACGGCACCAAACCCCGCCGCGGACGGTGACCGCGCGTCTCGGGTCAGTTGCTCATCGAGCCAGGTCGCGCCCAGCGCTCTAACCTGCCGTTCGATCGGCAGGTGCGACCGGATCACAGGCTGCACGCCTGACAGTCGAGCTTGATCATGGCGCATCCCTCGCTCCGGGAGATCGGACGGCACCCGCCAAACCCCATCACTCAAACGCTCGACGATCGCGCCGCGGCGAAGCGCCTCGAGGCGGCGAACCTGAGCCTCGATCACGGACGCCGGATTTCGAACTGCCGGGATTTCCGCTTCCAGGCGTTCCTGCGCGAGCTGAGTCCGGTAAACCCCGTCGGTCGCCACTGCTGCAATCGAGCGATCCACGCGGCGAGGCTCTGCGACGCCTCGCAACTCAGCGACTCCTCCAATCGGGAGATCGGATAGATCGACCCCAGTCGCCAGGCGGGCGTAGTACGCACGACCGTCCACGCCGTCAACGATCACGTACGCCCGATCCGACAGTTCGTCGGTCAGGCCCTTGTCGGCGATCCGCCCGGTCACCGGCGCAGCCTGATGAGGCTCAAAGATCCGCAATTCACGTGACTCGCGGCCCAAGGCGCGCTGCAGCGTGCGGATGATGTCTCCTCGTTCGCCCAAGGTCCGGAGAGTCTGTTCAGCGGTCGGCGCGATACGCCAGCTGTCACCCGCCACCCGTTCCGCGAGGCCCATGGTGCTCAAGTGGCGCAGCCGGCCGATGACGAGGCTGCGCTCGAAACCATCCCGACCTCCGGCGGCCGAACCCAGGTCAAAGCGTCCGTCCTCGAGGCGTCGCGCGATCTGCGAGTCGAGAAAAGTCCAACGCTCCTGGGTCACCTCTCGAGTCAGGTTCTCGCGGATTTCCAGGTCGGTCCGGATGCCAAGCCATTCGGTCGCGAGTTCCCGGGCGCGCGCCTGCATGCCGCCGGCGATGTATTCCGGTGCGATGATGAGGTCTTTGCCGGAATCGTCCTTCCCTCGGAGGACGACGTGGGTATGCGGGTTGTCAGTGTCCCAGTGGTCGACCGCGACCCACTCGAGCTTCGTGCCCAGGTCCCGTTCCATCTGGTCCATCAGCTGACGGGTAAATGCCCGCAGTTCGCCAATGTCCTCCGCATCCTCGGGCGCGACGATGAACCGAAACTGGTGGCGATCATCCCGTCCGCGCTGCTCGAAGTCGAGGCTATCCGCTTCATCGTCGATCGCGCCATAGGCTTGTCCTGCTGCGCCGTCGCGAGTGACCCCATCCCGCTTCAGGTAGCTCAAGTGGGTGCTGGTCGATCTCGACCCCGCCCGCTTCAGATTCACGAGCCGCGCCTTGATGACGACACGGCGGAATTGCCGGCCCAGTGAGCGTCCCGCGACCTTGGCGGCGACCTGGCCGCGCCCCATGCGCAGGGAACGACGGCCTCCCTTGAGACTTCCTCCCGCCCGGCCGCCGGGTCCCGCCCGGGAGACCGCCCGCAGGACCTTCGTGGTAAAGCGCGGGGTCGCATGCCCGCCCTTGGAACCCGGTCGACCCGGCCGCGGGCGGTCTCCCGGGC
>Ga0209067_10002779_pt1 | contig 10303 bp, 8 predicted proteins | sample ColStrG_CSR_2013_FD_187199 | JGI IMG/M metagenome (GOLD analysis project Ga0209067, IMG submission 187199) | Freshwater sediment microbial communities in response to fracking from Pennsylvania, USA - Cold Stream Run_MetaG_CSR_2013 (SPAdes)... | ecosystem: Environmental > Aquatic > Freshwater >... | reverse complement strand
AGGTAATAGAGGCTCCGGCAACCGAATAATGATATTCCTCACCCGAGTTTAAGGGTTTATTGAATTTCATCAAATGCATATTGTTATCCCACATTTCATGAATGACCTTCGGTTCCATTCCATGTTCTTCTGGGAATATAAAGGTCGTGCTGGCACAGAGTTGAAGTTTGCCGGTTGGGCTTTTGGCTGTGGAGGTAAGGAGTTTTAATCCAACATGGGGGCGATCAATTTCGTTATAATAATTTTGAACGTCTTTCAAATCATCCGGTGCCTCCATAACGCTGGCAGCCGTGATAGATATAGCCTTATGGGCCTTAATGGATATATCCATTAAAACGGTAAAAGGTAATTGACGAAGGGAATAGCAGGTATAGGTTATGGTAGCCTTATCGAGGTATTCGAAACGAGTGGTTAAAGAAGCCTCCTTCATATTCAATTCCTGGGTAAAACCATGAATATTGCCGGCAGAAAGGCGTTTTCCGTCAATTTCCACATACATATTCAATAGATTGAAACTATTTAGGAAATTGCTAACCCTGCCTCTTCCATATAGATCATACACCCCGGCAAGCACCACATTTTTTACCTTAAAGGGTTCAGGGGCTGAAACCACCCCAATCATTCCATTAGCCACGGTTACCCCATAATAATTGGAAGGGTCGATTTTATCGGCTTTAACTATCCAAGGATTAGGGGTCTGGGCTTTAAGGGATTGAATGGCCAGTAAAAGGATGAAAAACGCGAAGCTCTTTTTAATCATGGGTCTATAATGAACCTTAATTTACTATTTCTTTATTAAAGAAGCTGCCTCCTGATCCATGAACCAGGTTGTTTCACCCTGATGGGGATGAATTAACTGGGCTGGATATTCAGGAATATTCTTTTCTCCTTCCAGTACATGGCGTACCGCTTCGGCTTTTCCGGAACCAAAAACCAAAAAGGCAATATGATGAGCCTGATTGATTAAAGGGGCATTAAAGGATAATCTAAAAACTTTTTGGTCCTCCAAATAAACCTCAGAAGTTCCAGGATGGGTATCCTGTAGAATTTCGGTATGAGGGAATAGAGAGGCTGTATGCGAATTATCTCCCAGACCCAATAAAATCAGGTCAAAATGGATAGGTTCTGTTTTAAAAAAGTCAAGCAGGGTGATATAATAGGATCGGCCTGCTTTTTCTACTTCCAATTGAGTTTGAAATGGAAAAATATTGGATTCAGGAATTTTAAGAGGGTCAAAAAAAACGGTTTTAACCATTAAATAATTACTATCCGGATGGGTAAAAGGTACATACCGTTCATCCCCAAAAAAGAAAAAAACCTTGTTCCAATCCAACTGGTTCTTATAGGAATCAGAGGCTAAAAGGGCATATAATCGTTTCGGTGAGGAGCCCCCTGAAAGGCTTAAGGTATATCGACCACGAGCCTCAATAGATTCCTTTCCGATTTTAATAATATGAGCGGCCAATGCCTCCAAGGAAGCATCGACTGTTTCAAAAATTTCTAAAGACATGTTTTGATTATTTTTTTAAAGGCAGTGAAAACCAATGATATCCATCACGGGCAATCAGGGCTTCAGCCACTTCAGGTCCCCATGAATCCGAACTATAATTCGGGAAACTTAAACTCTTTTTGGATTCCCAGGAGGATAAAATTGGCATAATTAAATCCCATGCCTCCTCAACCTGATCGGCCCGCATAAACAGAGTCTGGTCGCCTAATAAGGTATCGAGCAATAAGGTTTCATAGGCTTCCGGGGCTTCGGTGGTATAGGTTCCTTTATAATCGAAAATCATATCGACCGGATTTAAAACCATTTCCAGTCCCGGGCGCTTGGCCTGAACCTGTAGGCGGATACTCATTTCAGGTTGAATACTGATAATGAGCCGGTTTTGCTGCCAAGTTTCGGAGGTCGCATTCGGAAATACATTATGCGGTACATCTCTAAACTGCAAGGTTATAATGGAGGAACTTTGATGAAGCCGTTTTCCTGTTCTTAAATAGAAGGGAACCCCATGCCAGCGCCAATTATCCACAAAGAATTTAATCGCAGCAAAAGTTTCGGTATTGGATTCCGGACTGACATTTTTTTCGGTTCTATAACCGGGTACTTGTTTTCCATTGATCCATCCTTCACCATATTGACCTCGTACCGCATATTGACTAACATCCTCTGGGCCAAAACGACGCATGGCCTTTAATACATCCACTCTACGATCCCGAACTTCATTAGCATTGAAATTTACCGGAGGTTCCATGGCTACCAAACAAAGCAATTGCAGTAAATGGTTTTGAATCATATCCCTCAATGCACCGGCTCCTTCATAATATGGGCCACGATCCTGCACCCCTAATTGTTCCGTTACGGAGATTTGAACATGTTCAATATAATTTCGATTCCAGATAGGCTCCATAATGGAATTAGCGAATCGATAGGCCATAATATTCTGAACCGTTTCCTTGCCTAAATAATGGTCAATCCGATAAATCTGGCGTTCAGAAAAAATACCGGAAAGTAATTTATTAAGAGCCTTAGCCGAATTTAAATCATGGCCAAAAGGTTTTTCAATAACGATACGGGTTTTATCGGGATCCTCACAAAGTTTGGCTTTACAAAGATTTTCGGAAATAATAGGAAAGAAATTAGGGGCCACCGCTAAATAAAATATTACCTGTGGTTTCACTCCCCATTCCGCTCCCAGACTTTCAATCTTGGTTCCAAATTCACTATAGGTATTGAAATCATTGATATCCGATACCTGATACAGTAAATGAGAAGAAAAATCATTCCATTGGTTGTTTTCGGCCTTGCCTCTTCTTGAAAATTGGTTAATCCCATCCAGAATTTTTTCTCTGAACTGATCGTCCGAAAGGGGGGTTCGGCCTGTACCGATTATGGAGAATTTTTCAGGTAGCCAGCCATCCAGAAATAAATTATATAATGCAGGGCCTAATTTCCTTGCATTTAAATCGCCAGTCCCTCCGAAAATGATAAAAATGGTGGGCTCAGATTTAAGATTTGAGTTCATAGATTTTGAATGTTCAAAGGACTGTCTAGAATAGTTATGTTTTCGGACTAAGGGTTTTTTATTAAGCATTTCAATGCCAATGGGTATGAAATACGCCTTCCTGGCCGATTTTCTCGTAGGTATGGGCACCAAAATAATCTCTTTGGGCCTGAATCAGATTGGAAGGAAGACGACCGGTAGAAATAGAATCAAAATAGCTTAAGCAGGAGGAAAAAGCCGAGAAGGATACTCCCTGCTTTAGGGCTGAACTGACTATAGAACGGGTTCCAGAAACCGAACCTTTGATCAATTGGGCCACATCATTATCCAATAATAAATGTTCCAAATTAGGGTTCTTTCCATATGCCGTATAAATTTCTTTTAAGAATTCAGAACGAATGATACAGCCCCCTCTCCAGATTTTAGCAATATCGGATAGGGAAAGATTGAATTTATATTGTTCAGAAGCCTTGGCCAGCATATGCATACCTTGAGAATAGGTAATCATGGTGGCAAAATAAAAAGACTCCTCCAATTGGCTAATTGCCTGATTTAGGTCCATATCGATTGGGCTGTTTCCCGAACGGTATACCGAATCCAATTGGGTTCTTAAGGCCTTGTATTTTGATAAATCCCGCATGGAAACCGCGGTATCAATGGTTGGGGTTGGACAATCTAAATCCATGGCAATTTGGGAAGTCCATTTTCCAGTACCCTTCGCCTTGGCTTCATCTTTTATTTCGTCCACCAATAAAACGCCGGTTTCAGGATCTTTGAAGGCAAAAATCTCCTGGGTGATTTCAACCAGGAAGGATTTTAGACGACCTGAATTCCAGGATGCAAATACCGATTGAATTTTATTATTATCCAAATGAAGCCCGTTTTTCATAAAGCCATAGGCTTCAGAAAGCAATTCCATTAATCCGTATTCTATTCCATTATGAACCATTTTTACAAAATGGCCCGAGGCTCCGGGGCCAATATAGGTTACGCAAGGTACCCCATCCACCTTGGCGGCAATGGCCTCAAAAATAGGCTGCATTACTTTATAGGCTTCAGGATCTCCACCCGGCATCATACTAGGACCTCTACGGGCTCCTTCTTCCCCTCCGGAAACACCCATTCCGAAAAAATGGAAACCTTTTGATTCCAGTTCATCTACCCTTCGATTGGTATCGGTAAAATGGGAATTTCCCCCATCTACCAAAATATCGCCTGGGTTGAGTAATGGAATTAATTCGGCTATTACATTATCGACTATTTTACCCGCCGGAACCAGCATCATTATAGAACGAGGGGTTTGCAAACTGGAAACAAATTCCTTGATATCGGAAAAACCCTTTACATTTTTTGCTTCACCTTCCTTTTCTAATAGACTGGCTTTTTCAGGATCCGTATCATATCCGCAAACGGCAAAATCATGATCGGCCATATTGAGCAATAAGTTCCTGCCCATGGTACCGAGACCAATCATACCAAAGGCATATTTTTGAGGGGTAGACATAATCGTTTGATTTAAAGAATTTTAGATTTTATTCTTAGTGGTTTCGATAGCGTTTAATAATTTTTCATAAGGTTTATTGAATTTCTCAATTCCCTCGTCCTCCAATTTCTGGGTGATTTCATCCAAATGAATACCTATTTCGGATAGGGTTTCAAGGATATGCTCTGATTTTTCAATATCCTGCTCCAAACGGTCGGCCGGACTTCCATGATCGCGGAAGGCTACCAAGGTTTCCATAGGTATGGTATTTACCGTTTCCTTACCTATTAAGGCTTCTACATATTTGGTATCGGAGAACTTAGGGTTTTTACTGGAGGTACTGGCCCATAATACTCTTTGGGTTTTGGCTCCAGCGGCTTCTAATTTCTTGAAACGCTCGGTGCTGAATACCCTTTTATAGATTTGGTAAGCTAATTTTGCAGAAGCAATGGCCACTTCGCCTTCTAATTCTCCCTTTCCCTTTTCTTCCAAAATCGGATCCACCATCACATCAATCCGGCTTAAAAAGAAGCTGGCAACCGAAGCAATATGGTCGATAGGCAATCCTTTTGCATGACGTTGCTCCAATCCCAGGATATAGGCCTCGGCCACCTCTTCATAACGCTTTAAGCCAAATAATAAGGTAACATTAATATTGATACCTTCTGCAATCGCCATGGTTATGGCTTTTAAGCCTTCGGCGGTTCCAGGGATTTTGATCATTACGTTTTTACGATCCACTCTTTTCCAAAGGTCTATGGCCTGAGCAATGGTTTTTTCGGTATCTCGTGCCAGGAAAGGAGAAACTTCCAAACTCACATATCCATCACTACCTACTTCTTTTTCCTCATAAACTGGCAAAAAGAAATCGGTGGCTTCCTGAATATCCTTAATAGCCAGGGAAAAGAAGATATCCTCATTATTGGAATGATGTTTAGCCAATTCATGAATCTGGGCATCATAATCCGAACTACTGCTGATGGCCTTTTCGAAAATAGCTGGGTTAGAGGTAATACCTCGTATACCGTCCACCTCAATCAGGCTTTTTAGTTCTCCTGAATGCATGAGTTTACGATCAATAAAATCTAACCAAATGCTCTGTCCGAATTGGTGAATTTGTTTTACCAGGTTATTTTCCATGTTTTTAGGTTTATGAGTTCTCTACTTCTTTAATTTTATTTAATCGACGAAGGTGGCGCTCCCCTCCTATAAATTTCGCCTCCAAAAAGGTCAGTACTAAATCCAAAGCCACCATATTGCCTATGGTTCTTCCGCCCAGGCAAATCATATTCATATCATCATCCTCCACTCCTTGATGGGCCGAGAAATGATCCTGAACCAGGCAGGCGCGTACACCTTTCACTTTATTGGCCGCTACAGTAGCTCCAACCCCGCTACCACAAACGGAGATGCCTTTTTCTACTTGATGGTTCGCAACCGCTTTGGCTAGGGGAACTACATAATCAGGAAAATCATCCTGATTATCTAGACTTAAGGCACCAAAATCTTCGATTTCATAGCCTTTCTTCTCCAATTGTTCCTTAAGAAAGCCTTTTAGTTCAAAGCCCCCATGGTCCGATGCGATGCCAATTTTCATGATTATTTTCCTAAAAGTTTGGTGGATTGATTCACTACATTTTCTACAGTAAATCCAAATTCTTGGTAAAGAGCATCCGCTGGAGCAGATTCTCCATATCCGTTCATAGCGATAATAGCACCTTCATCCGTAACATATTTATGCCAGCCCATAGGAGATGCCATTTCAACGGCAATCCGTTTGCGAAGGGTTTTAGGAAATACGGATTCCTTGTATTCATCGCTTTGCTTTTCAAACAATTCCCAGGATGGCATACTTACCACTCTGGCATGAATACCTTTTTCGGCTAGAGCGGCCTGAGAGGCAAGAATTAAGGATACTTCGGATCCGGTTGCCATCAGGATTAATTCTGGGCTTTCTGCACTTTCTGATAATATATAGGCACCCTTGGCTAGATTTTCAGCCTTACCGTACTTATCCTGATCCAGGATCGGCAAAGCCTGACGGGTAAATACCAAAACAAGTGGGCCTCCTTTATGACTTACGGCAATTTTCCAGGCTTGAGCGGTTTCATTCGCGTCGGCAGGGCGGATAACGGTTAAATTGGGTATAGATCGTAGGGAAGCTAATTGCTCGATCGGCTGATGGGTGGTTCCATCCTCACCCACGCCAATACTATCATGAGTGAAAACAAAAATCGGATTGATTTTCATAATGGCCGCCAAGCGAATGGGAGGGCGCATATATTCTGAGAATATTAAAAAGGTGGCTCCGTAAGGTATAATGCCCGCTGTAAGAGCCATACCATTTAAAGCGGATCCCATCGCATGTTCACGAATTCCAAAATGGAAATTTCTTCCAGCCGGATTTTCTGCCGAATAGGAATCGTAAGCCTTTAAAAAGGTTTCTGTACTCGGTGATAAATCGGCCGAACCGCCGATTAAATTGGGAAGTACCGGAGCCAATGCATTTAATACCTTACCGGAAGCGGCACGGGTGGCCATTTTTCCGTCGGCAGCATTGAATTTTGGTAAGGCCGCCTCCCAATTTTCGGGAAGTTCACCTTTTGCCATTCTTTCGTATTCGGCGGCCAATTCAGGGTATTCAACCTTGTATTTGGCAAATAAGGCATTCCATTCGGCTTCCAATTTTGTGCCTTCTGATCCTTTTCCTCTATAATATTCTAAAACTTCAGCCGGAACCTCGAAACTCTGTTCCGGATCAAAACCAAAGAATTTTTTAACCAATTTTACTTCCTCTGCGCCCAGAGGTGATCCATGTGCCCCAGCGGTATTAACCTTATTTGGGCTACCGTATGCGATCTGGGTACGAACTTTAATTAAGGAAGGTTTATGGGTTTCTGCTTTGGCATTCTTAACGGCTTCTTTAATGGCGTTGAAATCATTTCCATCACCTACCGTTTGTACATGCCAGTCGTAGGCTTCAAAACGCATGCCCACATTTTCGGTAAAAGCAATATTGGTATTTCCTTCGATAGATATATGATTATCATCGTAAAGGAAAATAATATTGCCTAGACCTAAATGTCCTGCTAAAGAAGCGGCTTCGGAAGTAACCCCTTCCATCATATCCCCGTCACTGACAATGGCATAGATGGTATAATTAAATAATTCAAAACCGGGTTTATTAAATCGGGCCGCTAAATGTTTTTGAGCAATGGCAAATCCAACCGCATTAGCAAATCCCTGGCCCAAAGGACCCGTGGTTACATCCACTCCCTCAATCAAACCATATTCAGGATGGCCGGCCGTTTTACTATGCAATTGACGGAACGATTTTAAATCATCCAGACTAACATTGTACCCGGTAAGATATAAATAACTGTATTGAAGCATGGAACCATGGCCTGCTGATAGAATGAATCGATCCCGGTTGGCCCAATGAGAGTTTTTAGGATTATAATTCATAAAATGAGCCCATAAAACATGAGCCATAGGGGCGGCTCCCATAGGCATGCCCGGATGGCCAGAATTGGCCTTCTGTACTCCGTCAATAGAAAGGATTCTGGCTGTATTGATGCCTAATTGTTCGATGTCTCGGGAATTTGGTTCCATATTTATTTTGTTTTACTGGGTTTAGTAGATTTTTTTTTCTTTACTGTGGGTGTTTTTTCCGGAATAGGGTCTTTAAATTCCGGTACGGAAGATTTTAAGGGAACCGCGGTCCATAATCGTAAACCACCCTTAATGCCATCTTCATTGCTAACCAATTTCATATTTGGATCGAGTTTGAAATTGATTTTTGATCCATTTCCCCCCGAAATAAACAATCGATCGTAATTGAAAACGGTCTTTAGGGTAACAAATATCTTTTTTAAACGGTAATTCCATTTTTCTAATCCTACCGATTCCAAGGCTCTTTCACCGATATAATCGTCGTAGGTATATTTTTTGGTATAGGGATGGTGTGCCAATTCTAAATGGGGCAATAAAATACCATCCTTTAATAAGGCGGTGCCAAATCCGGTGCCTAGAGTAATTACCATTTCCAAACCTTTTCCATCGACTACCCCAAGGCCTTGTAAATCGGCATCATTCACCACCAAAGTTGGAAATCCTAGTTTTTCCTGAAGTTGGCTTCGTAAATCAAATTCATGCCAGTATTGGGTACCCAGATTAGGAGCGGTCATAATAACCCCCTCTTTTACATAACCGGGAAATCCTACGGATATTCGATTATAGGAATCAAAATTCCCGGCAAGACCTATAATGGCCTTGATAACATTTTCTGGATTGGCCGGGTTTGGCGTATCTACCTTATCATACTCCCTTCGTACCGCCCCTTGGGTGTCTAAAACCATAGCCTTTATATGGGATCCTCCAATATCAATGGAAAGAACTTGAAGGTCGGGTAGGGGTGTTTCGGCAGGGTTTAGAATATCCATCTATAGAAAAAGAGTAACAGGATAATAATGGGTGATTGGATTAACAGCTAACTAAATCGAAGCAAGTTAAAAAGAATGTGGGAAGTTACAAGTCAAAAAAGTTGGCCGATTTGTAAATCTCCTAATACCAAATCAATAGTTTTAAATTATTGGATTTCTGAACCGAAATTCCATAAATAAGCCTTGCTATGGAATTCGTTTTGGCTCCTAAGAATCTTTTGATTTTTTATTAAAAAGAAGATTTCTAAAAAAACTTAATTTATTCCACTCGCATTTCATTTTTTTTCTCATCTTTGCCCTTCCATTTCGGATCGGGGTGTAGCGTAGCCCGGTATCGCGCCACATTTGGGATGTGGAGGCCGTAGGTTCGAATCCTGCCACCCCGACTTAGGAATCAAGAAGCCTTGGCAAACGCCAAGGTTTTTTCATTTTAAGGCCTTCTAATTATTAGGAATAGGATATATTGTTTGGAGAAGGGGGTTCTTGAGGATTTTCAAATATGAAATAGTTCATTTCCACCCCATCCACCAGAATTTTATGTTGAAGAATAAAACCGGTTTTTTTTAAAACTCGGATAGAAGCTTCATTATTTATATTAGTAGTAGCCCCTAGTTTATTTTGGTTTAAACGATGGATGCCATATTGGATAAGACCTTGAGCAATTTCGGTCGCATATCCCTTTCCCCAATATTCCTGTTTTAACCGATATCCAATATGCAATTCTTCCATTCGTTTTGCCTCCCCTAAACTGGCCGCCCCTATCATAATGGGTTGATCCCTGAGGTTCACCGCCCAAACTCCCATGCCCGTATTAAGCGTGTAATACAGGATAAATCGATCAAAATCCAATTTTTGTTCTTCAAGACTTTTAACTTCTCCCTTTCCGATTTTTTCCATCACAGCCTCATTGGTATTCATTAAAATAAAATCCTCCCAATCGGTAGATTCTAATTTCCGAATATCCAATCTATGGGTAGAAAATATCCTGGTCATGAAATTCAATGGATTCGTAACAATTCAACCCGTTGGATGGAATCTAATTTGGGGAAGGATTTTAGGTATTGAATTCGATGATTATAGGATAAATCCATGGTTTGAGCCGATTTTTCAGAATATCCTGAGTAAATGGAATCCAAAACGGAAATCCCCCCAATGATTTTTCCAAATCCTGGAAAGCCTTTTACCCCTGCATACAGAACACTATCTAAAGAAGGGTTATCCTTTAGGTTAAAAAACAATTCAGATGATCGACTGTCCTTTCCTGCACGGGCATAACTTAATACCCCTCTTTGATTTCCTAAGATCACTTTTTCGTCGGGTATGGGAAACTTGCTCCATTTTTTAATAGCGGCTGAATCCGGTGATCCAAATTG
>Ga0209067_10002778_pt1 | contig 10303 bp, 8 predicted proteins | sample ColStrG_CSR_2013_FD_187199 | JGI IMG/M metagenome (GOLD analysis project Ga0209067, IMG submission 187199) | Freshwater sediment microbial communities in response to fracking from Pennsylvania, USA - Cold Stream Run_MetaG_CSR_2013 (SPAdes)... | ecosystem: Environmental > Aquatic > Freshwater >... | reverse complement strand
ATCCCCCGCGGGGTTTGGGGCAACGCCCCAAAATGCTACCGCACAAAAGAATCCGCCAACCCTCAGATCCCCACAAAACTGACGTTCATTACAGATTCCTGCTCAGAGCCTTTTTTTGGAATCTCGGCAAAATAGCTGGGTGCGTTGGCCAACGCTGCCAACCAAATCACACTTCGTCAGAGGAGTACGACATGGATTCCGATTTCTTGCCACCGCACCGCGGCCGGGCGAGCATCAACATGGCAAGTTTGAGACAGGCAATGAGCGGCACGGCGCCGGAGTCCCCCGATCGCCGTCGCTCCGAAATTACACCCGGGTGGAACGCAATCGTCGGCTCATGAATATCGTGATTGTCATAGGTCTGCTTACCGACAAAAGCATCCGAGTCGCGGAACCGATTACCATTTAAGGTGACATTGTCCCGGGCGTGAAAGCGTCGGTGCGGCTCAAGAGGTTCTCAACCTTGCTCTTCCGTTCGGGACTCCTGGACCTCCCACCCTGCATACTTGTCTCGGAACAGTTAGTGCCGTACTTCCCGGAACTCCGATCTGATCGAGCCGGTAGTGGACATCAGCTGGGCACCAAATACCGCATTGTGGTCTCAGCGATTTGTGCCCCATCCAGTGCTGCACTGTTCGGACGTCGAAGCCGGAACGGAGCATGCGCGTCGCGTATGTCGAACGGAACGTCTTCAGGTCAAACTTCGCGGGGTCTAGCCCGGCTCGTTCAGCGACGGCTTTGCACTTCAGCAACATGTTGTGCTCGCGACTGCCCGTCGGGGACGGGAAGACAGAGCGTTCGCTGTTGAGGTGCAGCCGGTTTTGAAGCAGTTCAACCAACTGGAGGGGGATAGGGACTTCGCGCTCCTCCCACCGCTTCGGAAATAATCCGAGATGCGGCTTCGAGGTCACCCTGACTGTCCTCAGCTTTGAGATTGATGTCAGTCCAAAAGAGGAATGCAACCTCCTGCTCTCGAAATCTGCGCGGTGCGGTGGTGGGGAAAGCCTGTTAATAGGAAGGAGACGGCAAAGAACAGTTGTAATTCGGCCTCGTTGTACTCCCGTGGCAGGGGCGAGATTTTCTCCGGCAGGTGCAGCGCCGCGTCAGCCCGCCTCTGCCGTTTCGCTTACAGAACTGCGCGATCATCACCACGTTGTGAAGCACCGTATTCGTGACATCCCGGGCTTCTTCAGCTCGACGACGTAATCATTCTGCTCCTCAACGGAAATGGCTTCGAGCGTGCGTCCGTCGAAGCGCTTCGTGAACCTGTCGAGAACTGCATCGTACTTGCGGAAGGTGTTGGGCTTCTTCAGGGTCTTGATCTGATCATGGTATCGATCTAAGGGCGACCTCGTGTGCTGCGTCGGCCACGTTCAGCCCCAACGCGGATGCTTCGAGTTCGTGTTTCTTCCTACGTTGGGCCTCCATCGCCTGTGCCGCGGTGTTCCCGGCAGGCAGCCGCCGTCGGCGCCCGTCTTGCCGCCACTCGAGGAAGTAGTCGCCCTCGGGCAGGTCCGTCCGGTCGTAGTGTCAGGACTCTTTCTTGGGGCTTCCTGCCGGCGCCCGGCCCCTGGCCCCTACCTCACGCAGACCACCGCCGCTTGCGGCAGCGCCGCGCCGGCCTTTTCGCAGAACCCCGCAGCCGGTTCGCCCGCCGCGGGCATCACGTAATGGATATTCGCTGCGTCCTGTTGTTTCTTCGTATAGCTCCTGGTCAGATAAACGATTGGCGCCACCGAAAGCGGCGTTCCGTTGGCCAGGTCGCCTCCCGTCGCCACGGCGATCACCTTGGGCGCGGCGGCGGGCATGCCATTCAACTGTTCCGCGATTTCGACCAGGCCCGCATCGAACGCCGAAGCCACCTGCGGATTCGGCACCCAGAGGTCGAAGTACACGTGGTAGGGCTGCCAGCAAAGTCCCAAGGCCATCAACGCGCCCACGCCTGCCATCCCGCCGGCCGACACCTTCGGTGCAACGCTCGCGTACACCCGATTCGCTCCCACCGCCGCCAACACGCAAACCGGCGGAATCGTCAGCACCGATCGCAGTGCGTGCGGAATCCCATCGTTGGACAGCAGCACCGGCACCGCCGCGATCGCCAGCCACCCCAGCATCACGCCGTGCGCGAAGCTGCCGCGCCGCGCCGCGCCGGCCGCCACCACGATTCCCAAGGCCACTAGAATCGCCACCGGCCAATAGACCTCCGCCTGCCCGTCGTAATTGTGCCGCCAGTTGGTGTCGCCACTCACGAAATACATCAACGCGGTCTTCCATAGGTTGCCCGCAACACGTAACATGGGATTCGGATCGTTGGTGACCGACACCTGCGTGGTCCGGCCGAAGAACGTCCCCGGGTTCTGCGCGAAATAGATCATCAGCGGAAGCGCCACCAACACCACCGCGACTCCAAACGCCGCTGCCCCTTTCCAAAACGCGCCGCTCCAGCCTTCCTTGCGCGCCCGCCGCAGGTAGTAGACCAACATGACGACCACCAGTAACGGAGTCGCGCGATAGGCGATATAGGTGTGGAAGCCGAGCCCGTACACCACGCCCGCCAGCGTCATCGCAGTCACCCCCGCCTCCCCGTCGCGTTGCCGCTCAACCCCCGCAACCAACAGAAACAGTCCCCACGCCAGGAAAAAGCCGGCCGCGTTGGCGCGCAATGCCATGCGCGAAAACGTCACGTGCCAGTAACTCGTGGCCATGAAAAACGCCGCCGCTAGCCCCACCGGAACCGCGAAGAGTTCCGCCGCCAGGCAGTACACGCCCCAGACGGTCAAGATCCCAAAAAGCGCGGCCGGCAGCCGGATGGCATACGCCGTGTTCCCCAGCACGGAAACAAACGGCACACAGGCGTTGATGAAGAGCCCTTCGCGCCCGTTGTTCTCCGGATAGAAGACCTGGAACCGGCCGGTCTCGAGAATCTGCAGCGCGTTGTTGCCGTTCATGGCCTCGTCGCGATACAGGCCGCGCGGCTGTGTGCTGAGCTGCCAAAGCCGCAGAAGGGCCGCGACCAATAGGATCGCCGCCAGCATCATGCGGCCCTGCTTTTCCGAAACGACAAAAGGCCGGCTCACCGCCTGCGGGCCGATGCGCCGGCCTTTACTGCTCATAGCACGCTACTCATGGGGGTAACCCGCCATTATACGACCCGCCGTTCCAGGTCGATCAGCGCCCGTTTGCGCGCCAGCCCCCACCGGTAGCCACCCAGTTCCCCGCTGCCGCGGATCACCCTGTGGCACGGAATCACGACGGCCACCGTGTTCGCTGCGCAGGAGCGCGCCACCGCCCTCGCCGCCGAGGGCTTCCCGATGCCGCTCGCCACCTCCGCGTACGACTGCACCTCTCCGGCCGGGATGCTCTGCAGGTAATTCCAGACCCGCATCTGAAACGCCGTGGCCCGAATATCCAGCGGGATCTCGTGACTCACGCCCTTCGAGCGCCCGGCTAAATGGTCCCGGAGCGCGTCCATCCAGGCGCGAAACTGGGGACCCGGCGCTTCGCCCTTCGCCTCCACCTCGGCCTTCGGATACTCCTTCCGCAGCGCCGCCGCCAATTCCTCGCGGTTTTCACCGAACTGCACGAAGCAGAGGCCCCGGTCGGTCGCCCCGATCATCATCAGCCCCAGCGCCGTCTCTGCCGTCACGTACGTGATCTGAACCCCTTCGCCGCCCTTCCGGTATTGGTTCGGCGTCATGCCCATCCGTGTATCGGCGCGTTCGTATACCCGGCTGGACGAACCAAACCCGGCATCGTAGACGGCTTCCGTTACATCTTTCGCACGCTTGAGTCCGCTCTTCAGCCTGGCCAGGCGGCGGGCATCGGCGTACTGCTTAGGCGTCACCCCGACCACCGCCTTGAAGGTCCGCTGTACGTGGAACCGGCTCAATCCGGCGCGCTGTGCCAACGCCTCCAGGTCCACGCGATCGTCGCTATGGCTATCGATAAAGCGGCACAGTTCCCACATCTGGGCCGCGGTTGCGGTTCCCGATGCCACCGCCAGCGGCTGGCAGCGCAGGCAGGGCCGCAAGCCATCGCGTTCCGCCTCCTGCGTAGTCCGGTAAAATCGCACGTTTTTGCGAAGCGCGTGGCGCGATGTGCACGAAGGCCGGCAGTAGACCCCCGTGGTCATCACGCCCACAAACCACTGGCCATCCTGGCTGCTGTCCCGCCTCTGGATCGCCTCCCAGCAGAAGGCCTCGTCTAATGTTGCAACTGGCATTTGTTTGTCTCCAGCCATATGTTGCCCTATTCAGCCCTCCGCCTTCTATCCGCTTATTGCGCTGAATTCCGAAGCAGGGAAAGCGCCGCGCGAGCGTCGGCGGCATCCTGCTCGCGGCCGTTCTTCACCAGTTCTTCCAGGAAGCCGAGGGCCTGCTCGTCGCGCGAGATGCAAAGCCCTCGCAGCACCACCCCGCGGAATTCGGGGTGGCGCGAGCGGCTCCACGCATCGCGCAGCAGTTCCACGGCAGCGGCCATGCGCGAGGCCCCCAGCGCGAGCGCCGCCTCTTCCGCAATCTCGCCGCCCGCCGGACTCAGAAACTCCGCGACGAACCCCAGCGCCTCCTTCCGTTCCACCGCCAGCAACCCCTCCAGCGCCTGCCCGGTCACGCTCGCTTCGCGGTCGCCCATCCGCGCCTTCAGCCGCAGCAGCAGAGCGGCCTCTTCGCCGCCCATTTGAGCGATGGCCCGCGCCGCATCCACCCTCACCGTGGGGCCGGCTTCGGTGAGCCCATTCACCAGGTGCCGCAGAATCTCCTCGCGTTTGAGGTCGGCGCAGGCCACCAGCGCCAGCAGGCAGATGCCGCGGAGCGTGCCCGCCGTGTCCTCCTGCCCGCCCCATACCGGTTCCATCTGGACGTGCCGCGCACCGCGCAAAAACACGGCCGACTCCCGGTGCTCCAGTTCCTTGAGCGCTTTGGCGATGGCATTCTTGCCCCAACACTGTGGGTCGCGCTTCACCGGGTCTTCCAGCAGCCGCTCGAACACGCGCACCAGGTCTGGCGTCGCCTCGTGAATCAGCAATTCACCGGCAATCGTGGCCGCCTTGGCGACCACCAGGTTCACGCGGTCCGTCAGCGCCTTTCGCACCGGCGCGACCGCCTCGGAAGGCGGCCCCCCGCGCAACCGGCTGAGCTGTTCGATCTGGGCTTCAATGTTGCGGGCAGGCATCGGCAGGCGTGCCTGCTATTCAGGATACAAGATGGTGGGCGGGAGAACGTAGTCCTCACCATTCGGCGGTTCCACACCGGCAAAGCTGCCCGAAGCGCTCGTTCAATGGCTCCGTAGGGCATAGTGGAAGTCGAACATAATGGTTTCGACGCTGCAACTCGGTGACGCGCATGTCGACAGTCCGTTGCTCGCGGAATTGGGCCACCGTTACGGCGTTCCTCAAGGACCTCCTCTCTGCATGGCCGCAAGATTGAATCAGTTCTTGAGTCCACCTGATCGGCGAGGCGATCAGTCGTCTGCCTGCTGAACTGAGAGAGCGCCATCGTGAACTGCCGGGGCCGCAGATCATCGCGGAACGGCACGGGATCGTCCCTGCATATTTTGATCTGGATTGGCAAATTCTTCGGGATGCCATACCTGGATTTCGCAGGCAGGTCAGGAACCGGGCCCCCAACTCTGGCGAAAGGTCTAGATTCCGGTTTATATTCGGACTTGGATTCTGGTCCGAATCCGTGCTAACCTGGAATCACGGCATGATCAAAGTCAACATTCAGGAAGCCAAGACGCACCTCTCACGTTATCTTGATCGGGTCGAGCAGGGTGACGTCGTCGTCGTCTGCCGGCACAACCGGCCAGTGGCCGAACTCCGCGCGGTTGCGGCTGCGCCGGCTCGTCAGCCCCGCGTTGCTGGTTTGCTCAAGGGCCGCGTACATTGGGAGCCGGGTGCTTTCGCGCCGATGACCGTCGAGGAACTTGCTGAATTTGACGGTGCGCCGGCCCTTCCCCGTGTGGGCCCTGCGTGAGGCTGCTACTCGATACGTGCGCCTTCCTCTGGTTCCTGGCGGATTCGCCCCAACTCTCCCCGGCGGCGCGCGCTCAAATCCTGGACCCTGCAAACGAGGTCTACCTCAGCGCGGTGTCAGTTTGGGAGATTGCCCGCAGGTACGCATTGGGAGGAATCTCCTTGCCGTCGCATCCTTCGACCCTGATCCCTGCGGTTCGCGAGGATTCAGGGATCGCGAGTCTTCCACTCACGGAAACCGACGCACTTGCGGCTGAGAAGCTCCAACTGTTCCACAAGGATCCCTTCGACCGCATGCTGATCGCCCAGGCGCTCATGGGCGGACTTGCGATCGTCACGGCGGACCGGGCCTTTGAGCCGTACCCCGTGCGCGTGATCTGGTAAAGACTCACCCGAACTGGACGCGACGATGTGATGAATCGGCTCCCCGTTTTAAGCCTTGGTGAAGTGTTTGGTGCGCAGCGAGACGGGCGGTTGGGGGCCATTCGGGATGCGTCGGCGATACGCGTGAGACTGTCTAAACGTTTCGGATCAAGCTGGGCAAACTTAGCACGGTCGAAAACCTCGCGATACCCGGCGAGAATTTCTGCCAGAGATATATAACTCGACGGCGCGGCAGCCGGCCAATTCGAGCACCTGTGCTTGCAGACCACGCGGTTGTCTGGCGGCAAAGATCAGCACCGGGCCTCCCGAAACCCCAAACCCGACCCGAGCCCTCATCTCTCCGCGATGTCCTCTTCCTCTCAGAGCTTGAACGCCCATCTCAGTGGGCGCCCAAGCTCCGTGGCCGAACTTCGATCCAAATGCTATCGCCCCAATTCGATTAGGGTCTGGCTTGGCTTTTTCTCCGCGTTTTGTTCCGTGTCTCCGCGACCCCTCGGTCGAGAAACCCTTCATGCCACGCCGCCATCCGACAACGTTTGAGCAGCAGCATTCCCGGGTCCTCTCGTGGTAACTTCGGTGTTATGACGCCTGAACAAGCGACTTTTCTCTTGAACGAGATCTACCTGCCGCAAATCCGAAATGAACACGAGACCACGCGGCGGGTCATCGCCGCCATCCCCGCCGATCAATGCGACTGGAAGCCTTCTCCGAAGTGCATGAGCGCACTCGAACTTGCATGGCACATCGTCTCGGCCGAGCAGTTCTTTATCAACGGCATCGTCGCCGGAAAATTTGCACCGGGCGGGAAACGCCCGGATTCGCTGAAGACGCCGGCTGACGTGCTGCAATGGGACGAAGAAACCTATGCCAACACCGTCGCCAAACTCGCCACGCTCCAGCCCGAGGATCTGGTCCGCCCCGTCGATTTCTTCGGGATGATGACCTTCCCGGCGGTTCAATATGCGGGTCTGCTCAGCAACCACTCCATCCATCACCGCGGCCAGCTCTCCAGCTACCTGCGCCCGATGGGAGCGAAGGTTCCCAGGATTTACGGCCCCAGCGGTGACGAGCCGATGCCTATACCGGTGCAGGCAGAGACGGCATCGGTCTGACCTGCCCTCAGAAAGTACACGACAGGCTTGTGTAGCCCGTCTGCGCCCGGTAGTAGGGCTGGTATCCGAAATACGCGAACTTCTGGTTATAGCGGTAGAACTCCCAGCCGCCATTCCACTGTAGCTTCGGCGTGATCTTGATGGAGACGCGCGCCATCGGGGCCTGATAAGTCATCGGGAACGTGTTTGCCAAGGCCAGATATGCTGCAGCCGGGTCCTGCAGTCCCAGGTTCTGAACCCCGCGGCCATCGCCCGTGTCGCGTGTGATATTGTAGCCCGCGTAGAATGTCCCACGCTTGATGCTGGTCCTGACGCCAAGCGATACAGTATGGATGTTACTGATGTATCGGGAGACATAGCCCGGTACGCTGACAATCGTAGCCGAATCGGCTAAAGGCAGCTCGGCCCACAAATTGGCGATGCTGTCGAGATGCAGCTTGGTATAACTGAAATCCAACGACAAGTTGCGGCTTACCTCGATCGACGAGGTGGCGGATAGGTCGCGCGAGTGTGAGGCGTAGTAAGGAGCGGGCGGCACGCCATAGGTGCTGGTAAACACCACCGGAGACGGCGCACTCAGGTTATACATCTGCCGGTAGGTGGCCCCGAACCGCAAGCGCTTATTTGGCCGGTAATCCACGCGCGCCTTGATGTTGTGGAAGTGGGCTGGGCTCACGGGCGTCTCCGGGTGGTTATCCCGTCCGACGGTCGCATCCAGGTTGATGGAGAGCGGCTTCACGGGCTTGAGTCGGAAACCCAAGGTGCCGGTATTCAGGTGGTCGTCGAAGGCGTTGAGGTCCTTCGAATTGGTAGTGCCCGTGCGGATCAGGTTATTGTCAATCCATCGGTCGGTGTACCGGTACTCGGCGTGCAGGCCAAGCCACTTGGTCGCGCGGTAGTTGGCGTCGAGAGCATCGCTGATCCGGCCCGAGCCCATGCGGTAATTCCAGAAGATGTTCTTGGTCGCCGCGGAGGTGTTCACTTGCAGCATTTGTCCAGTGCCGTCGAACTGCCAGCCTTGCGCCGAGGTGCTGTTGACGATGGTCAGCCTGCTAGTGGGGAATAGGCTCAAGGTGAGGTCGCCCGCGGTAAAGGGCGACCGCCCGTTCCCGGGCATGAATGTCGTGGCGGTCGCGGGTTTTCCAATACCGCAGTTGGAGCAGGCGGCATTTGCGGCCACCGCCGCTCCCGACTCGGTTTCATAGTAGATCGAATTCTGATCGCCCTTGTTGTAAGTTATGCGGGCGTTTATTGCCCAATACTTCGCGTTCCTATTGAGGTTCCCGGACCATCCCGGAGTTCGGATATGCATCGGCTGGCTGCGGTCGTACGCGGTGGCGATGCTTGGATAAGTCACGGGGAGGGCCGGCTGGAGTGGCTGGTTCAGCAGGTTCGCCAGCGGGTAGGTCTGGCCCGGAACCAGACTGGCCACCGATGTGTCGTCTTTGTAGAAGTCCCACCGGCGAGTAAGAGTGAGCCGGAACCCGAGGAAATCCAATTGCGTGCCCACCCGGTATTCGTTCCAGTCGCGCCGCGCGTCCTTGTCGATGGGCAGCACACTGCGCGCCAGCCCGCCGATGTAGAGCTCGTAGGATGAGATCTCGGGTCCGGTTTCGTGGTTCCGGCTGTAGCCTAAGTCGAGCTTGGCCCATTTGGCCAGCTTGATGGCGAGATCGTGGTCCTGCATGACGCGCTGCGTGTTCTTGAGCGTATCGCTTTCGCCGTTCAGCAGCGCCGGGTTGAAGTAATCGCTGCGCCGCCAGGTTAGGTCGTAGCGGTAGAGTTCGTTCTTCTCGATTCGTAGCGTGGCTACGCCATAGGGGTCGCCCGCGATCCCCTGCGTGTTCAGAGACATCGAATCGAAAAGCAGGCCGTGACCATCCTTGGAGTTGGCGGTGAAGTTGCCGCCGAACAGGCGCAGCCCGTTTCCGTAGTTCTGCATGCTGCGGTAGAGGCCCGAGTCGCCTCCCACGGCTGCGAAGCGATAGCCAAATTCGAACGTATTGGTCACGTTGTACGAGCCGATGTCCTCGCCTTTCGAGGCGCCGGTCCGGCCCGGTGACGGAGCCACAACGGGCTGTGCCCGGAGCAGCGGCAGTGCCATCAGAAGCGATAGGCAGAGTATTGTTGGCTTCATTTCTTCTCCTCCTGGAAGCGGCTCTTACCGTAAGAATCGGTAATGAACGTTGGAACCGTGAATGGTCACGTGACACGATGTGCAGCGTTGATAGTGCGGATCGATCTCGCTGTGCGTCGCATGGTCCGGATAGGTGATGCCACGGTTCGATCTACCGCCAAAATCGCCATTGCCGGTGTGGCACTCCAGACAAAGTGCAGCCGTTGTGGCTCTGGTCAGAAGCTTGGCATTGGCGGATCCGTGCGGCTTGTGGCAAGTGATGCAGCCATCCACCTCCCCCGCCTGGTGTTCGAAGACAAACGGCCCGCGTCTCTCCACGTGGCACTTGAGGCAAGGCTGCTCACTGCCGTGTGCCTGGTTCAGCATCTTCGAGGTCTGTCCCATGCCGAGAGTGGGTGTGAAGCCGCCATGAGGGTTGTGACAATCGCTGCACGCCATGAGGCCTTCATTGACCCGGTGCTTGCTGGGCAGGTTGAATTGCGACCGCACGTCCGCGTGGCATTCGTAACAGGCCTCCGGCTGGCTTTTGGCGAGCAGGTTCTTGTCCGTTGCCGGACTGTGAATCGAATGGGTGCGGCTACTTTAGAACGACGGCCAAGTACTCATAAATTCAGCCGGTTAGGGGCAATCGACCTGTTTTCTGCGATCGCTTAAACTGGGGATATCGGAATAACCCCCGTTTTTGATCAATCCTGG
>Ga0209067_10002777_pt1 | contig 10307 bp, 4 predicted proteins | sample ColStrG_CSR_2013_FD_187199 | JGI IMG/M metagenome (GOLD analysis project Ga0209067, IMG submission 187199) | Freshwater sediment microbial communities in response to fracking from Pennsylvania, USA - Cold Stream Run_MetaG_CSR_2013 (SPAdes)... | ecosystem: Environmental > Aquatic > Freshwater >... | reverse complement strand
ATTGAGTACCTTCCTTATTTTTCCAGTCTGATAGAGGTTGTTGTTGGTTGATGTTTTAGCGCTGTTCCTGCTTAGCGATGGACAGTGCTTGCACTACGGAAGTTGATATTGATGTACGCCACTGCCAATTGCGAACGCCCTACCATTTGGCAGAAAAACAGATGCAGTTGTATTCGGCGGAATCGTTACAGTAAACGTGTGTGTCTTCTGCTGCCAATCCGATATCACCGTTCCGTAGGCAGAGTCGTACTCGACATGAAGCTGCGGCAAAGCCGCATCGAAGTGGGGCTTGATCACCAGGTGCTTGTAGCCAGCACCTTCGGTGTCCGTGTCAATTCCAGCGGCACGGCGATAGACCCACGCCATCACCGACCCGAATGCGTAGTGGTTATAGGAGTTCATACTCGGGTCGCCGGTGTCTCCGTTCCAGCGCTCCCACCACGTCGTTGCACCCTTCTTGATCATGTAGCCCCATGAAGGATAGGTATCCGACAGAAGCAGTTTGAATGCGAGATCGGACCGATTATGTTGGTCCAAAACTGACAGTAAGAAAGGAGTTCCTAGAAATCCAGTGGTTAGGTGATTGCCATGTGCCTCAACGTCCCTTGTGAGGCGGTCGACCATTGCGGTCTGCAGATTTTCTGGCGCCAGACCGGTGAAGAGGGTTGCGGCATAAGCAGTCTGAGTATCGCCGACCACGGACCCATCGGATTTGATAAACGCAGACCGATACGCCACGGTGACATGGTCGTACACGTCTCGGTACTTGCGCACGTCATCCGGTCGATGAAGCGCCTCGGCCATTTCTGCCATCTCGCGTGCAATCAGCGCCCAATATGCAGTAGCGATAAGGTCTTTGGGTGTATGCGGATCGGGAGCAAGCCAATCGCCGTAATTGAGGCCGAGGTTTTGCTGACGCAGATAATTCGGGTTGTGCTGCAGAATACTCGCCATCCATCGTTGCATCGCGGGCCAAGCCTGCTCAACGATGGATGTGTCCCCATACTGAAGCCAGGTGGCGTAGGGGATGAAAATTCCCGCATCTCCCCATCCAGGCGCGCCCGTCGTCGGCCCGAGGAGATTGGGTGAAACATCGGTAAACTCTCCATTTGCAGTCTGTGCGTCTTCCACGTCCAGCATGAACTTGTGCGAAAACGCCTCGATATCAAAATTGAAGGTGCCAGTGCGCCAGAAGACTCCAGCATCTCCCATCCAGCCGAGGCGCTCGTCGCGTTGTGGACAGTCCGTGGGGATTGAAACAAAGTTGCCACGTTGGCCCCACGCACCCAGTTCATTCATGCTGTTGAGCGTTGCCGAAGAACTGTTAAGACGCACGGATGGCTTCTCGGGCAGTGAATTGAAGACAAGACCCTCGATAGTCTCGAGCGTGGGTTCTTTTACGCCCGCAACTTCAACATACCGGAAGCCGTGAAATGTGAATGCCGGGGTATAGATTTCCTCGCCGTCGCCCGACAGGACGTAGGTATCCGTGACATCTGCATTGCGGAGGTTTTCCGTGTAGATACTTCCGTCTGGGTTCAAACGCTCAGCGAAACGCATCCTGATTACCGTGCCACGTGTACCACGGACATGGAGTCGGATATTACCCACCATGTTCTGGCCCATATCAAATGTTGCGGGATGCGATGCATTGGCAGGATCAAGCGCTATGGGTTTGAGGACCACGGTATTGCGGATTGAAAGATCAGGTTGCGCAATCACAGCAAGAGCAGGGTTGGAGGGGGATCCAACTTCGGCTGGCAGCCAGCCCGTGGCGTTCGAGCCTGGGCTGGCCCAATTTCTGTCCACCAACCGGGCGTCAAAGGACTCCCCACCGTAAATCTCCGAGAAATCAATGGGCGAACGCGTCGTCAACCAGCTACCGTCCGTGACGACCGTCTGCCGAGTGCCGTCGCTGAGTGTGAGATCCAATTGAGCGCGTAACAAATTGGGTCCGGGGGTTGCGCGTATCCCCGCCCACGTCAAGGGGGAGCTGTACCATCCCCCTCCTAGCATAGCGGCAAGCGTATTCGCGCCGCTGGACACAAGACCGGTGACATCATAGGTCTGATACTCAACTCGCTTGCTGAAATCTGTCCAACCGGGAGCGAGCAAAGTCGTTGGCGCGACGGGTTTTCCGTTCAAGTACGCAACATAAGCACCAAGCGCCGTAATGCTGAGGCGCGCGGATTTGACACTGGCGTTGGCGGTAAAGTCCTTCCGAAAGAGCGAAGCGTCGGTCGACACGCGATCGGGCCCTGGTCCAGGGTCCAGACCAGTGATGTCCCGGCTGTACCTCAAAGAGATAGGGCCCACGACCTGCACTGGTGCCCACGAAGCGTCATCTGACTTCCTTGCAAGCCATGTTCCGTCACTTACGATGCGGCGTTCCTGACCGTTCGAGTCGGTTACGTGAACCGAGAGGGCAATAGCGGAGCGCGAAGATGATGCAGCAGTATCTCCTTTTCGTGCGGTGCAATCCAATTCGATCTCGTTCTCGCCGGCGTGAAGGAGATCAGTGATCTCTTCGCGGTCGAACGCTCCCCAATCGTCGTGGTGGCCGCTGATCTTTCCATTGACACGCGCGACGGCAGAGCCGGCAGCTAGGAGGTGAAGGCTGGCAGCCTGGGGCTTAGAGTCCAAGTGGAGGCGGTAAAGAAAATGGGCTGAACTGCCGGGTGGGATATGTTGGGTGTCCACACCGGGCAGCCAGATCCAGCGAACGGCGCTAACCTCAGCTTCGGCGATTGGATCTTTGCGCAAGATCCACTGGGCCTTCCAGTCTGAAGGAGAGAGCAAGCCCGTTTCGAAGCTCGCCTTAATCCACGAGCTGGTCCTTCCTTTACTGTCCCAAACCCGGACGGCCCATACATAACGCTGCTGCGATTTCACCGCAGGACCGGAATAGGGGACATTCAAAGAGTCCGAAGAGGAGACCCGTCCGGAATCCCAGACATCCGGCTTACCGGGAGCCACCAAGCCCTCTCCGGTGGTGACCACAATCTCGTAAGCTGTTTGCTTCCAGTTCACCGTGGTCGAATCGCTTTGCCACGAGAACAGTAGCTTCGGAGTTCCTATGCCGATTGGGGTCACGAGCGAGTTTGTGCGTAGATGCGTCGGCTCGCCAAACGCAAATTCTGAAAACGAGACAACGACGATTGCCGCCAGCAGCAAAGGCCTTATCAAACGGACGAGATGCGGCCCACCAGCCCAGGTTGGAAAAACCTTAGAATTTTTCATTTGACAACTCCGTACAGTGCTGTCTATATTCCTCCCTGTTGGCAGAAACTGTCAAGTCCTGCGGAAACTGACAACCAAACATCTTTCGAGGATTAGACATTCCTCAGACGAAAGTTCAGGAGGCAACATGTTCGACAAGTTTTCGCCGCGGTCCATTGGCAGGCTGTTGGGTGTAGCGTTATTCATAATTCTGCTGTCCACGTTGGGCTCAGTGCGTATCTTTGCTCAGGGTTCGACTGCGTCCTTGGATGGGACGGTGAAAGATAGCACAGGTGCTGTCATCCCTGGGGCGAAAGTCGTGCTCGTTCAGACCGAAACGAACCTAACGTCTGACACGCTGTCGAAGCCAGACGGCTACTTTCGATTCCCGTCTGTGCCAGTTGGTCCGTATACCCTGAAGGCCTCGAAGGATGGATTCGCGACCTATGAGCAGTCCGGGATCGTATTGGCGGTTGGGCAGGCCGCTACAGTCCAGATCGCATTGAACATCGGTGCATCTTCCCAAGAAGTCGTGGTGACGGCCGAAGCGCCAGCGGTGGATAGCACGGACAGTACGATTCAGAATGTCGTCGACGAGAGGACCGTGTCGGACCTGCCGCTGAATGGCCGCAATCCCGCCGCTCTCATGTACACGACAGCTGGCGTCACGGATGCGCTCATCAATCCGATTGGCACCAATGCGAACAGTGCAGTAGCGCCGGGAGCGGCTCTCCTAAGCGAGAGCGCCCCGACCGCCAACGGAGTCCGTCCCGGAGGTACCTACTTCTCGTTGGATGGAGCCACCAACATAGACCCGTTCGCCGTAGTTGGGGGTCCATTCCCAAATCCGGACGCAACGCAAGAGTTCTCGGTTGTGACGGGTTCCTATGGTGCTCGATACGTCTCTGCCCCTGGCGGAGCGGTCAATATCGTGACGAAATCGGGCACGAATCATATTCATGGCTCTGCGTTCGAGTTCGTCCGCAACGGCGTTTTCAACGCTCAGAACTTTTACGCTACGACCCCAGACACTTTGAAGCGTAACCAGTTTGGATTTGCCGTGGGAACTCCCATCGTCAAGAACAAGTTGTTTGCGTTTGGTGCGTATCAACAGACTCTCATCCGCGCGCAAAATCTTGTCGACGACTATGTCGGCATCGTGACTCCAACTGAAAACATGCAGAAGGGGCAATTCAAATCGGCGACTACCGGTGCCATCGTGACCGTACCCATGAGCAAGGTTGCAAGCAACCTCCTCAAGTACATCCCCCCGCCAAACTACACGCCGCCTGGGGGAGCTCTGACCAACTACAACACGACTACGCCCAACAAGACCAATGACCCGCAATGGGTGGCGAAGGTCGACTATGACCTCGGGCACCATCGACTCTTTGCGCGATACTTTGCTGACCACCAAAGCACCGCTGCCGATCCGATGGCGGCCAGCAGTCAAACGGCCAGTGGGTTCAACGCCCTGACTGCTACGCAAGGCTCCTCGGGCAAATGGGACGCCGTCGCCCTCGGAGATACGTTCAGCCTCAATTCCTGGGTGATCGACGGACGGGCGTCTTACATACAGGCCCGTACTTTTGTAGGTCCTTCCCCGAGCCTTTCCAACCTCAGCATCACGGCCCTCGGAGCTACGGGTGTAAGCACCGGCATCCATCCCACGCTCCCCACGTTCTATGCATTTGGCGGATTATTCGCGTCAGGCGGTAGCACCGGGGACCAGAAGACGACAAGCTGGGATTACAGCCTCGACGTACTCCACTCAACTGGCAAGCACGAATTGGCGTTTGGAACAGATTTTCGATTCGTGGGTCTGAACGAAGTGAACGACACAGGGCAGAACCCCAGTTATGTATTCGTCGGGCTCCATACCCGTTTCCTGGGTCCCGGGCCTCTGGATAACAACGCATACGCAGACCTCGTCGAAGGATACCCGTTTGAGGATCTTCAGGCTGATGGCACGTTCTCGTCGGTCACCGGTCATCTCTTTGGCCTGTACGCTCAAGACAAATACCGCGCGACCAACCGGCTTACACTGACGGGTGGACTTCGCTGGGATCCATATCTCCCTTACACCCCGAAGAACAACCAGATAGACTGCTTCAGTCCCGGTCAGCAGTCCCAGATCTACACAAATGCTCCGAAGGGATTGATCTTTCCTGGAGATTCCGGATGCAGCAGTGGCGGTACCTCCGCGAAGTATGGATTAGTACAGCCCCGTTTTGGGTTGGCTTATCAGCTTGACCGTAGCGGAAATACCGCTGTGCGTGCGGGTTATGGCTTATATTCCACTCAGTTTCAATTGGAAAGCCTCAATGGGTTTTCGGCCCCGCCCTTCGTTCGTAGCTTCCTGATCCTAAACATCCCGTTTGCATTTCAAAATATCGATGCTCCGTGGACATCAGCGGGCCAAACTGATCCTTTTGCGGGCGGCTTCAACAACGCTAGCTATCGGCCCCCGTCAAACGTTAGCTTCGCGGCTGCGCAAGCAATCGGCTTCGCTGACTCTGCAATCGACAAAAACTTCCGTCCTGCATACGTGGAACAGTGGTCATTATCGCTGCAGCATGCGTTCACTCATTCGGACAGCATGGAACTTGCCTATATCGGAACTCAGGGTGTCCACATAGCGCAGAGTTATGACTCTAACCTTCCGGTCTATAACGGTAACTCGGCGAGTCCAGCCGGCACACGCCCATATGGATCCGAAGGGTTGACTCAGATACTCACGCTAGTCAGCAATTCGACCGCGAACTATCACGGCCTCGATTTCACGTATCGGCACCACGGCGCAGGCGGCCTGGACCTGGTTTCAGCGTTTAGCTGGTCGAAGTGTCTCGACGACGGCTCCCAGCCACCAACAACGAGTGGAATCTTCGGCGCAACGGGCGAGAGCAACAACTTGGCAGCGAACGGCGCATACCTTCCGCATGCCCGGTATGGACGGTGCGACTTCGATCAGAATCTCACTTCCCGGACCACGGCAGTCTGGAACCTTCCGGCTCTCAAAGGCTCAAGCAGCCTTGTGCGTACGATCGCGGGGTCGTGGACAGTGAGCGGCCTTATTGTGGCCGACGCAGGTCAGCCCTTTAGCGTGACGGATTCGGCCGGACTCTCACAGACGGGCCTTAGCCTCGATCTCGCTGACCGTGTCCCTGGGGTTCCCACCTATGTGAACGGGAAGCTTAATGCCGCGGCCTTCACCAACAACGCGCCTGGAACCTACGGCAACTCCGGACGGAACTCTCTGCGTTCGCCCGGCTACGTACATGTGGATCCAGCCATCATGAAGACATTCCCCTTGTTTACGGAGAAGGCACATTTCCTGTTCCGTGCTGAGGCGTTCAATGTCTTCAACCATCCCAGCAAGCTGCTTCCGGGTCATGACATCAACACTCCGAGCACGTTCGGGTTGACAACCGCTGCACGCGATCCTCGTATTCTCCAGTTGTCAGCGAAGATACTGTTCTGAGCCTGACGGGGCATCAACCTGCCCCGTCTGCTTCCCAACAAGATCTTGTCATGTGTTTTCTGTACGTCTCAGTGTCGTTGTCGCCGCTCTAATGCGAAAGATATTCAGAGCGGCGACTTCTACTCAGTCCACTTATCGGTGAAAGGAAATGATGCCTGAACTCGCCTCGAATTTTTCGGTGGCAGATTCTGCTACTCTTGGCAGTATTCGCGGAGTGTGTCAGGCTGCGAATAGAGGGATTGGAATGCAAAATACACTTCATTCGCGCAAGCAGGATTTAGTTCGAGACGCAATCTACGACGCAGCCATAGATCTGTTTGCTCGCGACGGTTTTGACGAGACGACGCTGGAGGACGTTTCAAAGGCAGCCGGAGTGTCGGCGCGAACACTTTACCGGTATTTCGCGACAAGAGATGAACTCCTGGCGCACGGAATAGTTGGGTATGGAAAACAACTGGTGGTTGCGGTCAAGGAGTGTTCCCCAAAGCTGTCCGCGCTAGAAACAGTGAGGTATGCCGCGCTTGCGGCCACTCAATACACCATTGCCCAGCCGCGCATCAGGGAGATTATCAAGATTTCTGCCACCCATCCCTCGGTGAGGCAGGCTCAGCAGTCCGGAATTGTGGGAATTCAGGCACGTCTGGCGGAGGCCTTTGCAGCACGTTTACGAAATGCGTCGATGGATGACCTGAAGCCACGGATGCTTGCGAGCGTGACGCTGATGGTGGTTGAGAGGGCTATTCCACTTTGGTATCAGGGTGAATGCAAGGATGCTCCGACAGCAGTGAAACAAGTGTTCACAAATCTGTCCCGGTTGTTTTCAGAGAAAATCTACTGACGCAGCCAGGCCAGTTTCCGGAAAACGAAAGTAAATACGAAATGACGAGGGGAATTATGCAAAGCGCACACAAGGTTAGATGCGTAGCACACGCAATATTGGTCGTCTCACTCGGAACCGCCTTTGCCGTCACTCCCCTGGTCGTACGCGCGCAGACGAAGCCTGGAAACAGCACCCCAAATGCAGCCGAGTCTTCTGACCTTATGTTCAAAGAACCGTACATTGACGTGGACGAGTGGCGCGATAAGCCAGTTCGTCACCGCTATGTGCATGGTGGTTTCAAGGGAACTGACGCACGCTTCTCCTTTTACTTCCCCCCAAAGGAAAAGTATCAAGGCAGATTTTTTCAGCACAATACACCTTTCCCGGCAAGTGAGAACCTCGAACAGCAAAGCACGGGCGAAGAAGACAAGATCGGCTTTTCGATTGCGAGTGGTGCGTACTTCATCGAGACTAATGAAGGGGGATCTGCCGTAGTCGGAGCTTCCGCCCCTGCCGTGGCCGGTTATCTTGTCAATGCTGCTGCGGCGCGATATTCGCGTACAGTCGCAGCGCAAATGTACGGTCCGCACAGAACTTACGGCTATGCCTTTGGCGGCAGTGGAGGCGCGTTCAAAACCATCAGCGGTTTCGAGAACAGTGACGCCTGGGATGGGGTGGTTCCGTACGTCATTGGGTCGCCGATGGCGATTCCGAATGTGTTCACTGCACGCATGCTTGCGCTCCAGGTACTTTCGAATAAGTTTCCTTCAATTCTCGACGCGATCGAACCAGGCGGAAGCGGAGACATGTACGCAGGATTGAACGAGGAGGAGAAAAGTGTTCTGCGGGAAGTAACGCGGATGGGATTTCCGCCACTAGGTTGGTACAACTACAAGACGATCGGCCAAGGATCATTTCCTGTACTCTTTCCCCTCGTTCGCATGTTGGATCCAAACTACTTCACGCATGATTTCTGGTCGGTCCCTGGTTATGACGGAGCGAAGCCGCCGAACTACCTTCAACATGCGAGAGTTCAACTCAAGACGAGGGTCACGAAAGTCTTTACGGTCGAAAATCCAGAGACAAGCAAGGCGCTTGGCGGGGTAGATACCGCGTGGAAACAGCTACAGGCGGAGGCTCCCGTTGGCTTTGAAGTGGAACAGGTTCCACAGGGAGAAATAGGAGACGCCCTGCTCTACTTCACGAGCGGCGCCGCCGCCGGCAAGGATTTAGCTATTGGGAAAATTGTCGGCAACAACATAGTGATCGGGATTAATCCCTTCGCGCCTACGGATTTCGCAACCTTGAAATCGATCAAAGTGGGCGACGAGATCCGAATCGACAACTCTGACTATCTTGCGGCATTGACGTACCACCGCCATCAGGTTCCCACTCCCGACTATTATGTCTGGGACCAGTTTCGCGGTCCGGATGGGAAGCCGATTTATCCTCAGCGACCGATGCTGATTGGCCCAATGATCACGGCTGGCGGCGCAGGCTCCCTCCAGACCGGAAAGTTCAAGGGCAAGATGATCGTGGTTGAAAACCTGATGGATCAGGACGCCTTTCCATGGCAAGCGGACTGGTATCGGACCAAGGTGAAGGAAAACCTCGGAGCCGGGTTGGATGACAACTTCAGGCTATGGTTCACTGAGCACGCAATCCACGGCGATCAGGAGAAGCAAGAGGATGCCACCCGTACGGTCAGCTACCTCGGAATTTTGCAGCAGGCGCTTCGGGACTTGAGCCAGTGGGTTGAAAAGGGAATCCCTCCTCCTCCCAGCACAAGCTACAAGGTAACGGACGGCCAAATTGTCGTACCAGCGACCGCTGCGGAGCGTCACGGGATCCAAGCGGCTGTCTCTCTGACCGCGAACGGTAAAGTGCGAGCCGATGTCGCAGCAAATCAAACTGTTCACTTCACGGCGACGGTCGAGCTTCCTCCGAATACGGGCAAGATAGTGGCAGCGGAGTGGGACTTCGACGGCCAAGGGGCTTTTCCGGTCGTGCAGAGCTTAGCCACGATGAAGCCTGTTGGTCCCGGATCACGTGTAGTTCTGTCGAGCACACACGCCTTCTTGAAGCCTGGGACATATTATTCGGCAATCCGAGTTACCTCACAGCGGCAAGGCGACGTCGTGACGCCTTATGGCCGCATTCACAATTTGGGTCGAGTTCGCGTAGTCGTGCGCTAACGCAAGAGAGCTGCAAGAGCGCAATGGAGGAACATGAGCAGACTGACAATGAGCGCTACTAGCATCGCCGGCGGTGCTTTACTGCTGTTCACCGGCGCGGGCCTCTGGGCTCAGTCGGTCGCGACTCCGAACTATCGGGATGCAACGAGATCTACGACCGAGCGGGTAAAGGATCTCCTCGGTCGGATGACTATCGAGGAGAAGGTAGCTCAACTGGAGTCGGGAATCACCAAGCCTGCGATTCTGGGTTCGCACCCTGAATCCGTCATTGAAAACGGTCAAGTCAATCTGGCCGTAGCGAGGAGGATTTTGTCAAACGGTCTGGGAACGTACGCGTTCCTCGACGAATTCGTAGGTGAGTCGGGAGATGCTCATGCCGGGGCGGAGCGCCGCAACCTGTTGCAAGAATGGGTGATGAAAAATACTCGGCTTGGAATTCCGATCCTTTTCCACGGAGAGGCGCTCCACGGGGCTGTCGTGAAGGGTGCAACTTCCTTTCCGGAAGCGGTTGGGCTGGGAAGCACATGGGATCCGGCCCTGATAGAACAGATGTTCACGAGCTACCGTCGTGAACATCTGTTCTATCAGGGCC
>Ga0209067_10002776_pt1 | contig 10307 bp, 6 predicted proteins | sample ColStrG_CSR_2013_FD_187199 | JGI IMG/M metagenome (GOLD analysis project Ga0209067, IMG submission 187199) | Freshwater sediment microbial communities in response to fracking from Pennsylvania, USA - Cold Stream Run_MetaG_CSR_2013 (SPAdes)... | ecosystem: Environmental > Aquatic > Freshwater >... | reverse complement strand
CTTTCAGAAAGCGCAACCATTCCAGCAGAATTCAAACGCTCACGCAAGTGACCGAGCAGGTCGGTTGCATTTGCTCCACACTTTTTCGCAGGTGCAGCAAAGACTTTCGTTGCGTTTTGCGCAAGTGACCGTCTAGAATCAAAAATTCTGAAAGCGATTTCAGATGTTTTCCGCACTGCACACAATTACCCGGAAAGAAACGCATGAAGCTGGACCTGCCCCCAACCCTGCCCGAATCCGCCGAGGAGTTGAGTACCCTGCGCCAGCGCTTCCCCGCCGATTTCGTCTGGGGTGTCGCTACCTCTGCCTTTCAGATTGAGGGCGCCACGCACACGGGCGGGCGCGGGGATTCCATATGGGACAGCTTCTGTCGCGTCCCCGGCGCCATCGCGGACGGCAGCAATGCCGATGTGGCTTGCGATCATTACCATTTGCTCGAGGCGGATCTCGACATACTGTCAAAGCTCGGCGTGAATGCCTACCGCTACTCCGTGTCCTGGCCCCGTGTGCAACCCCTGGGGCAGGGCCCCTGGAATGAGGAGGGCTTTGCCTTCTACGAGCGCCTGCTCGCGGGGCTTGAGCGCCGCGGAATCGCGGCCCACCTTACGCTGCACCACTGGGACCTCCCCCAGGCCCTGCAGGACCAGGGTGGCTGGGTCAATCGGCAGACCGCCGAACACTTTGCCCGCTACGCACGCGAAACGGCGCGGCGCTTCGGTGCGCGCACCGCTTCGATTGCCACCCACAATGAGCCCTGGGTCATGGCCACCCTGGGCCATGAAGTCGGCATCTTTGCGCCAGGCTGGAAAGAACGCAAGGCTGCGATGCAGGTGGCGCACCACCTGCTCGTGGCACACGGCCTGGCCCTGCAGGCCATGCGCGAGGAAGGCTGCCCGGCCCCGCTGGGCATCGTGCTGAACCAGTCGCCCATCCATCCGGCCACCGACTCCCCGGAGGACAAGGCCAAGGCCCGCCTGGACGATGGGCTTATCGTGCGCTGGTACATGGATCCGCTGTTCCTGGCGCGCTACCCGGCTGACGTCATCGAGCACCTGGGATCGGATGCCCCCCAGGTCGTCGAAGGCGACCTCGCGCTGATTGCGCAACCGCTCGACTTCCTGGGCATCAACTACTACACCCGGGCCTACGCCTCCGCCGGCGACCCGGCCAACAGCACCCGTGAAAAAGGCGAGCTCACGGACATGGGTTGGGAAGTGCACCCCGACGGCCTCACCGAGCTGCTGGTACGCCTCAACGCCGACTACCGCCTCCCAGCCATCTACATTACCGAGAACGGTGCCGCCTACAAGGACGAGCTTATCGACGGCCGCGTGCACGACAAGGACCGCATACGCTACCTCCTCTCGCACATGAGCGCCGCTGCCGATGCCCTGGAGCACGGCGTCAACCTGCGCGCCTATTTCGTCTGGAGCCTGTTTGACAATTTCGAGTGGGCATCGGGCCTTTCCAAGCGCTTTGGCATCATCCATGTTGATTACGAAACGCAGCGCCGTACCTTCAAGGACAGCGCGTACACCTATCGCGCCTTCCTGGCTGCTGCCTAGCGGCGCGCGCAAAGCCGCTCGAAAAGCCCGACCATCCCGGAGATCCCGATGGGCAAAACCCCCGCGGCGCCACCACAGGAATGGATCCTCGTCTGGAACGACGAGTTCGAGGGTGAGAACCTCGACCCCAGCAAATGGGACTATGACCTGGGCAACGGCTTCTTCGACTACCGTACCCACACCTGGGTGCCCGGCTGGGGCAACGAGGAACTGCAGTACTACACGCGCGAACCACAGAACGTCTACGTCCGCGACAGTGTCCTGCACCTGTGCGCGCTGCGCGAATCCCTGCACGGCTGTGGCTATACCTCGGCGCGCGTCAAGACGCGCCGGCGCGACGGCAGCGCGCTGTTTGTCAAGCGCTATGGCAAGTTCGAATTCCGTGCCCGCGTACCCTACGGCAAGGGCCTGTGGCCGGCCCTCTGGATGCTGCCGCAGGCCGAAGCCTATGGCCCCTGGGCGGCCTCCGGAGAAATCGACGTGATGGAAATTCATGGCGAAGAGCCCGGCAAAGCCCTGGGAACGATCCACTTTGGTTCCACCTATCCGCGCCGGGAACTCGTTACGCATACGCACGAGCTCCCCAATGGCGGCAGCGTCGCCGACTGGCATGTCTACGCCGTGGAGTGGGACCCGGGCGAGATCCGCTGGTCACTGGATGGCACCATCTGGGCCCGCCAGAATTTCTGGTGGAGCTGCAGTCGGCTCGCGGACGGCGTGGGTGTTGATGCCGCCAGTGCCGCTGACCTCAACGACTGGCCGGCGCCCTTTGACCAGCCGTTCTATCTCCTCATGAACGTGGCCGTCGGCGGCAATTTCCCCGGGGCCCCCAACCCGCAAACCCGATTTCCGGCTGTTCTGGAAGTGGACTACGTCCGCGTCTACGATCGGGTCGGGGGCTACCCGGCGCCGGCGCCCCGCGGCGCCGGAACCTTCCCGTACGACTCTTCCCCTTCCGCCACCGGAGCAGCTCATGGCACATGAAGACGATCGGCTGGCAGTCAGCGAAAAGCTCGGATACGGATTCGGGGATCTGGCCTCCAATCTCTTCTGGCAGATGTTCTCCATTTTCATCGCGAAGTACTACACCGACGTCTTCCTGCTGGGCGCGGCAACCATGGGCACCATGCTACTGGTAACCCGCCTGGGTGACGCCATCATTGATCCGGTGATCGGCGCCATCGCCGACCGCACCAAAACGCGCTGGGGCAGCTTTCGACCCTACCTGGTCTGGATGGCACTCCCCATGGCAGGGAGCGCGGTCCTCACCTTTACGGTTCCCGAGTACAGCGGCAATGCCCGCGTGATTTACGCCTATCTCACGCTGAGCCTTATGATGGTCTGCTATTCGGCCATCAATATTCCCTACTCGGCGCTGCTGGGCGTACTCACCCCTAGCTCTGCCGAGCGCACCAGCGCCTGCTCCTACCGCTTCGTGATGGCCATCCTGCCGGTATTCATCATCGTCAATACGGCACTGCCCATGGCTACATACTTTGGCGGCGACGAGAATTCGGCGCCGGGCTGGCAGATAACAATGATCATCTATTCCACGGTAGCCGTCCTGCTCTACCTGGCGACCTTCGCACTGACGCGCGAGCGCGTTGCGCCCGAAGCGCGCCAGAAATCCTCCCTGGCCAGCGACCTGCGTGACCTGATGGGCAACCGGCCCTGGCTGATCCTGTGCGGCGTGGGTATCGCCGCACTGACCTACGGCAACATCCGTGGCACGGTCAGCATCTACTACTTTGAGAACGTGGTTCCTGGGGGAAAAGCCTACTTCGGGCCGGTCATGACCACCGGGGCCATAGCCGTGATCCTGGGCGTGATGGCCACCTCGCCGCTCGCGCGCCGCTTCGGCAAGAAAAGGCTGTACATGGTCTCCATGGCCCTGACCGCATTGTCGGCCACCGCCTTTTACTTCGTGCCCGCCGACAACCTGCCCTTGCTCTGGACGGTGAACACCCTGGTCAACCTGTGTGCGGCACCCACGGCGCCGCTGGTGTGGGCGATGTACGCTGACACCGCGGACTACTCCGAATGGAAGGCCGGTAGACGCGCAACAGGTCTGGTGTTCTCTGCCGCGTCCTTCTCCCAGAAATTCGGCTGGGCCATTGGTGGTGCCGGAGCCGGCTGGTTGCTTGCCTATTTCGGGTACCAGCCCGGGATTGAGCAAAGTGCCGGAACGCGGGACGGCATTGTGATGATGATGAGCCTCATCCCCGCGCTCATGGCCGCCATAGCCGGCGCGGCGCTGTGGTTCTACGAACTCGACGAACCGATGGTCGCACGTATGAGCAGCGACCTGGAATCCCGGCGCGCTGTGGCCGCCGCAGGCACGGTTCAGCCCACGGACGCAGCGCCCGTGGCAGCAATCTCCGCCTCACTCAGCGGGGGATCCGGGCAGCCGATCGGGCTCGCGTTCGCCTCCGACCAGGGTGGGATAGGCGAGCGCAAGGTAACGCCATCCGCACCGGGTGGGGTGGCAATGTTCCGCGGAGCGGGCCCGGCAGGCGCGGGCGTGGAGCCCGCGCCCCTGAGCAGCGAACAGGCGCGGGAACTGCAGGGACAGGTGCGCGCCCTGCTGCAGGACCGCGTACACGGCTTGTGTTTCAGTCCTTACCTGCCCGGGCAGTCACCCGGTGACCCGGTGAGCGCAGCGCAGATCCACGAGCGCCTGCAGACCATCGCGCCCCATACTCGATGGATTCGAACGTTTTCCTGTACCGACGGGCATGAAGAGACACCGCGTTTTGCGCATGCCCTGGGGCTCAAAACCCTGGTCGGTGCCTGGCTGGGCAAGGATGCGGCGATCAATGAGCGAGAGATCGAAGGCCTGATCGCCATTGGCCGGGCCGGTCACGCGGACATCGTCGCGGTGGGCAACGAGGTATTACTCCGTGGGGACCTGAACGAAGACGAACTGCTGGCAGCCCTTGCGCGGGTACGTGCTGCACTGCCCGGCATTCCCGTGGGCTACGTGGACGCCTATTACCTTTTTGAACGCCACCCGCGCATCGCAGCGGCCTGTGATGTCCTGCTCACCAACTGCTATCCGTTCTGGGAAGCCTGCCCGCGGGAACAGGCGCTACCCTACATGCAGGAAATGCTCCGCCGCACCCTCGCGGTAGCGGGGGGCAAGCGCGTCATCGTCAGCGAAACCGGCTGGCCGGACCGGGGCAGTCCCTTCCACGCCGCCGTGCCATCGACCGAGGGCGCCATGCGCTATTTCATCGACACCCAGCGCTGGGCGCAGCGCGAGGGCCTGGAAGTGTTCTACTTCGCCGCGTTCGACGAAGCCTGGAAGGTGGGGGCCGAAGGGGACGTGGGTGCCTACTGGGGCTTGTGGGATGGCCAGGCGCAGCCCAAGTACGGCGCCCTGTAGCCCATGCTCCGTACCGCGACGGCGCCAGCGGCGCGCCTGGACGTGCGCAGTCTCGGCACTCCGAACGCCATCTGCTATTCCGGGTACCGCGAGGGCCAGAGTCCCGCGCTCGAGCGCTTCCCCAGCGTGGACCAGATCCGCGAGGACCTGCACCTGCTGAGTCGCCATTGGCGCTACCTGCGCCTCTATGACTGCAGCACCCATGCCGAGCGTGTGCTCGAGGTCATTCACCGTGACGCCTTGGATTTGCAGTGCCTGCTGGGCGCCTACCTGGGTCCCGAGCTGAGCAACCCCGGCTGCCCCTGGGGCGCTGACTACACTGCCGAGGCGCTCGAGGCCAGCCGGAGAGCAAACGAGCGTGAACGGGCCCGGCTCGTCCGCCTTGCCCAGGACTACCCCGACATCGTCTTCGCCGTGGCGGTGGGCAACGAAGCTACCGTGGACTGGACGGACCACCTCGTTCCCGTCGAGCGCATGATCGAACACGTGCGCTGGGTGCGCGAGCGGGTGGCCCAACCCGTCAGTTTTTGCGAAAACTACGTGCCCTGGACAGGCAAGCTGCAGGAACTCGTACCGGAACTCGATTTCCTGTGCGTACATACCTATCCGGTATGGGAGTACAAGACCATCGAGGAGGCTCTGACCTACACCCAAGACAACCTCCGGTCCGTGAGTGAGCGCTATCCCGAAAAACCCATCGTGATCAGCGAGGCCGGATGGACCACCGAGTCCAACGGCCGGGGAATCCTGCCCGAGCGGGCCAGCGAAACCCTGCAGGCCCAGTATTACGAAGCGCTCATACAGTGGACGCGTGCGGCAGGCATCCTGACCTTCGTCTTCGAGGCCTTTGACGAACCCTGGAAGGGCTCGCCCGACCCCAGGGAGCCCGAGAAACACTGGGGACTTTTTACGGTCGACCGTAAACCCAAACAGGTTATGCAGGAAATCTTCGACTAGCCGACGCCGCAAAAATCCGGCCTTTCGCCACACCCCGGGGGGATACGGCCGCATAATCCGCCCCCAAGCAGGTGTCGCGCCGAAAAGGCGCTGCCGCACGAAAGGAAGCCAGCATGAAAAGCGTCGCGGAACTCCTTGCTCCCCGGGATATCCTCCTGGATATCACCGTGGCCGACAAGGCGGGGCTGTTGGAGAAGATTGCCGAGCACATGGAGTGGGTGCATGGCCTCCCGCGCGAGGCGGTGCTGCGCAGTCTGCTGCATCGGGAGCAGATCGGCTCCACGGCTCTGGGTCAGGGCATCGCCATTCCGCACGCCCGCATCCCCGAGCTCAATCGTATTCAGCTCGCCTATCTGAGGCTCAAGCCCCCCATCGCCTTTGATGCCCCGGACGGCAAGCCGGTTTCGGACGTGCTCGTCATCCTTGTACCGCGTCAGGCCAGCGAGGAGCATCTGCGTATCCTGGCCGATACCTCCCAGGTATTTTCCGACGCCCGGTTCCGCGAGCAACTCCACCGCTGCGTGCAGCCGGATGAAGTCAAGCAACTCTTTGACGCGCGCCCCCGCTCGTTCTTTTGAGCGCACCCCACCCGCCTGAACCATTGCACCCGGCCAAACGCGAGCAGTCCGGGGGCGGCATTTAAGCCGCGAAATGCCGCTGTACCCGGTGCTAATTCCGCTAACCACGGAGTGTCAGCCGCCACTAGCATCCCTAGTACGTGGGCATGGGTCGTCGCACGTCTGCTGACAAGTGGGAGAGCTTCCGTGGCTTTGAAAAACCTTAAAGTGCACCAGCGCATGACGCTGGGAATGGCAACCATCCTGGCCATTCTGGCGTTGGTCGTTATCGCTGGGCTCGTAGGATTAAGCCGACTTCATGGCAACGTTGCGGAAATAACCGGAGAACGCCTCGTAAAGCTGGAAAAAATATCACAGGCCCAGATTACGCTGCTCCAGATCACCCGCCATTCGCAGAACGCAGCCCTGGCCGAAGACCAGTCACAGATCAAGAGCGAAATGCAGGCGATGCGCGACGAACGCAAACTCCACGACGAAAACATCGACTGGCTCAAGACCCACTCCACCACGGCCAAAGGCAAAGCGCTCCTCGAAACCATATCGGCACTGCGCGACAAATACAGCGAAAAGGAAGCAAATTACATTCGCCTGCTGGAAAGTGGTGACATGCCCGGCGCCATGCAGTTTCTCTGGAACCAGCTCAAACCGGTGCGTGCCGATTACTCCAAAGGTATCAACGACTACCGCGATTACCAAAAATCCGTCATTGAAACCATGGCCACAACTGCGGAAGACACCTACAGTGGTGCCGCGACACTGATGGTCGCTTTTGCAGTATTGGGGCTTGGGCTTTCCATCGCGACAGGAATCTACCTAACGAAATCCATAGCCCGCCAGCTGGGCGGCGAACCGGACTACGCCGCCAACATCGCGCGTGAGATCTCCACGGGCAACCTTGCCGTTGAGGTCAACACCGATGGCGCGCATCCCGCCAGCCTGCTCGTCGCCATGAAGGAAATGCGCGACAGCCTCGCCCGCATCGTTGATCAGGTGCGCATGAGCAGCGACAGCATTGCCACCGGCTCCAGCCAGATCGCTGCCGGCAATCAGGAACTGAGCGGCCGCACGGAACAGCAGGCCAGCAGCCTGGAAGAAACCGCGGCCTCCATGGAGGAACTTACCTCGGTGGTGCGCCAGAGTGCGGAAAACGCCCGCCAGGCCAACCAGGTCGCGGCTTCGGCCAGCGAGGCTGCGGCCAAGGGCGGCGCGGTTGTGAGTGACGTGGTCACGACCATGGACGAGATTGCCGCTTCGAGCAAGAAGATTGCCGAAATCATCAATGTCATCGACGGCATCGCCTTCCAGACCAACATTCTCGCGCTCAATGCCGCGGTCGAGGCCGCACGCGCCGGCGACCAGGGACGGGGCTTTGCCGTGGTGGCGGGCGAGGTGCGCAACCTCGCCCAGCGCAGCGCGCAGGCCGCCCGGGAAATCAAGTCCATGATCGGCGAGAGTGTGCAGAAGGTGGATGCCGGAAACAAGCTCGTGAGCAACGCCGGCGCTTCCATGCGCGAGATCGTGGGCCAGGTGCAGCGCGTTACCGACCTCATCAGCGAAATCTCCAGCGCGGCCATGGAGCAATCCTCGGGCATAGGCCAGGTCAACGAGGCCGTGACTCAGATGGATCAGGGCACGCAGCAAAACGCCGCGCTGGTCGAGCAGAGTGCCGCTGCCGCAGCGAGCCTGCGCGAACAGGCCGAGCAGCTGACGGCGGCCGTGGCGGTATTCCGGCTCAATGCGGGCGCCGCCCGCACCCCGACGCCGCCCGCTGCTGCGTACAAGTCGGCACCGGCACAGGGTTCCGCTGCTCCGGTCGCGGCGACGCTGCCGGTGGCACCGCCAAGCGACAAACCCGGCTGGGCCAAGCCCGCTCAGGCCAAACCCGCTCAGGCCAAACCCGCTACCGTTTCCGCCGGCGCCACGCGCACGCGCACGGCCCGCGCCGCACGTGCGCAAACCGCAGCTGTGCCGCCTGCACCCATCCGCCCGGCAGCCGCACGCAAGCCCGCACCGGCTATGGCAGCAACGGCATCATCCGATAACTGGGAAGAGTTCTAAGCAACACGCCCGAGCCCTGGAAGGGGTGCGGGCATGGTCCTTACCAAAGGCGGAAGCGCTGTTCGGGCGCCAGGTACATCGGGTCCCCCGGCTTGATGCCGAACGCCTCAAAAAAGGCCGGCTGGTTGCGCAGCGGTTGCGTAGCGCGGATCTCATCCGGCGCGTGCGGATCGGTCTTGATGCCCAGGATCAGCTCATCCCTGCGCACCTTTTCCCGGCGTAGCTGGGACCACCCCATGAACAGGCGCTGTGCGCCACTCAGCCCGTCGATGACCGGCGCCGGTTCGCCTTTGAGCGAGCGCAGGTAGGCCTGGTAGGCGACCGCCAGCCCTGAGTTGTCGGCGATGTTCTCGCCCAGCGTCAGGGCGCCGTTGACAGGATAGCCGGGTAGGGCTTCCAGCGCGTTGTACTGGGCCACCAGCGTCTGCGTGCGTGCCGCAAACCGGGCGTAATCCTCCTGCGTGAACCAGCCGGGCGAGCCCAGCAGCCGGCCCTCCGGGTCATGCAGGCTGCCCTGGTCATCAAAGCCGTGGCTGATCTCATGCCCGATTACTCCACCGATGGATCCGTAATTCACGGCTTCATCGGCCTGGGGGTCAAAATACGGCGGCTGCAGCACAGCAGCCGGAAAGACGATCTCATTGAGTGTGGAATCGCTGTAGGCATTGATCGTCATGGGCGTCATGGTCCACTCGTCGCGGTCAACGGCTAGCCCCAGCTTGCCCACCTTGCGTGCCCATTCGAATCGGCGTGCCCGCAGCACATTGGCCACGAGCTCACCGCGCACAATACGCAGCGCGTCGTAGTTGCGCCAGCGTGCGGGATAGCCAATCTTGACGGTCAGGCGCGCCAGCTTGGCCCTGGCACGGGCGCGCGTCTCGGGGCCCATCCAGTCCAGCGTGTCAATGTCCGCGGCAAAGGCCGCCAGCAGGTTGCCCACCATCTGGTTCATGCGCTCGCGGGACGCACTGGGGAAATGCCGGGCTACGTAGAGCTTGCCCAGGCCTTCGCCGATGGCGCTGTCCAGAAGATCCAGGCCGCGCTGCCAGCGCACCTGGTTTTCCGGAATGCCGCGCAGAACCGTTCCGGTAAACGCGAACTGCCGGTCAACCCAGGCCTTGCCCAAATAGGGCGCCATGTCGCCGAGCAGGTGGGCACGAAAATAGGCCTGCCAGACCGGCAGGGAGTGCGTTGCCAGGATCCCGTCCAGCGCAGCCAGATAGGAAGGTTGGGCGACCACCACCGTGCCCAGCATGGGCGCTGTGCCCGCTTCTGCCAGGAGGCGCGGCCAGTCCATGCCCGGCGCCAGCGCCGCCAGCTGCGCAAGGGTGCGTGGATTGTCGGTCTTGACGGCGTCGCGACTGTCGACGCGGGTCCACTGCGCCCGTGCCAGCGCGGTTTCCAGGGCAAGCACTTCCTGGGCATGGGCGGAAGCCTCAGCATCGCCACCCAGACGCAGCAGACCCTCCAGGTACTCCTGGTAGGCCTGGCGCGCCCCGACCAGCGCGCTATCGTCCAGCAGGTAATAGTCGCGGTCGGGCAGCCCCAGCCCATCCTGATTGAGCGTCAGCACGTTGCGCGTGGCATCGCGGGCATCGCGGTCTACGCTGAAGCTGAACGGGGCTGGTATCCCCAGCGCATTGAAATGGCTGATCAGCAGACCGAGCTCGCGCCTGTCCCGTATATGCTCAATGCGTTGCAGTTCCTGCGCCAGCGGGGCGAGTCCGGCCCGCTCGATGGCCGCCTCGTCCATGAAATCGGCAT
>Ga0209067_10002773_pt1 | contig 10311 bp, 11 predicted proteins | sample ColStrG_CSR_2013_FD_187199 | JGI IMG/M metagenome (GOLD analysis project Ga0209067, IMG submission 187199) | Freshwater sediment microbial communities in response to fracking from Pennsylvania, USA - Cold Stream Run_MetaG_CSR_2013 (SPAdes)... | ecosystem: Environmental > Aquatic > Freshwater >... | reverse complement strand
TATTGTCAGGGCGATTGTCGAAATGGCGCACAGCCTCGGGTTGACCGTGGTTGCGGAAGGCATTGAAGATACGCCGACGCTGGAAAGACTGATCGAGCTGGGTTGCGATTTCGGTCAGGGATTTTACTGGTCGCCGGCCTTGCCGGCCGCCGATTTTTTCAGGTTCTACAACGCCAATCAGATACGCTGAATTGAATTAAGGGCGATACCGTCCACCCTAAGGTGGTGGCACAGAAGATGGTGGAAAGTCCTCTATAGTGACGTTTCCATCAATATCGACTCTTACGACTTTATTAATGATGTCCGACAAAGGTTCAATTACGTCGAGTACCCTTTCAAACAGTTTGGCTTGTATGATCCTGCCCTGACTGCCTGGTAAAATTATGATCAACCCTGGATGCAGACATTCACTTTTGTATAAGGACAAGAAATCCTTGCCGTTATTGGTGACAAAGACGAAATTTTCATCAAGAATAATCGGCATCAAGTCATCATCAGAGGTTCCTTGAAGGTTGCGAAAAACGATGTGAGTCGCATCGTGCCCTCGTACATGGGCAAGCGCAACCAAATCTTGCGTTAAACACTCGTCAATGAGAAATCGGTCCAGCATCTATTTTCTTTCCTTCTTTTTCCCATTCAATACAAGCGTCAATACCATCAATCGGAAGCGATGGATAACTACGGAAAATCTCAAATCGACTGGAGCCGGAGGCAACTTCAGCTAAAACAGTTTCAGCTGGAACGCGCGTGCCTTGCACCACTGGAGTTCCTCCGAGAATTTTCGGGTTAGATACGATAGGAGTTTGTTTCACGATTCTCTCCGGTTAAATAAATGTTCATCCGTCACATAATACGATTAAAGTAAATCGGATTCAATCTGCATGGTCAATCAAGGATTAAGGGGACCGAATTTATCCTTCAGTCTGGGTCGCAGCCCCATTTGATTTTGGTTTGAAATTCCATTCCCCGGCCAGCACGGCCAGTACCACTATCATAGCGCCGACCCCGGCGCGCAGCCCCATGGTTTCCGCCAGCCACCACCAACCGAACAATGACGCGAACACCGGTTCAAGCGCATAAATGACCGCCGCCTTTTCAGCGGAAATATTTTGCTGGGCCAGTGCCTGTAAAAACAGGGTGCCGGCGCTGGCCACCACGCCAAGAAACACCAGAATCATCCACACCGGCTCGGCACGTGCGGGCAGCGTTGACAGGGTGTCGTTATGCAGCCCGGTCGTGGTGGTGGCAACGATGCACAGCAGCGCCATCACCACAGTCAATGTTGATGCCAGCGTAATCGGATTGTGGGCCTTGGCAAAGCGCGACAGTAAAACGATATACAAAGCGTAAGCCAGTGCGCTGCCCAACGTGGCGATATCACCGACGATGTTGCCGCCACCCTCCCAGGACATCAGGCCGATGCCAAAGCATGCCATGCACGCGGCAAGGATAATTTGCAATGACAGGCGTCCGCCAAACAGCAGACCGAGAAACGGCACCATCAACACGTTGAGTGCGGTAATGAAGGCACTGCGATTGGAAGAAATCAGTTCCAGACCATACGCCTGACTGACATACGACAGCAGGGCGATGCTGCCCAGAATTGCACCGTCGCGCCAGGTTTTTTTACCGGCCTTCAAAGCAAAAGGAAACAGGCAGATTGCCGCCACCATAAAGCGCAATGTGGATGTTTCCAGTCCGTTCAGATGAAAACCGGTGGTGCGCAGCAGCGGAAAGGTGGTACCCCAGATGACGGTGACCAGCACCAGCAGGATGACGTTCAGATTCATATTGTTGTTGTGATTGGATGGGTTATGGAATTTTGATAAAGCGGTATTTGTTATCGCCGAATCCGGCGCCGCCCGACACCCGTGCAATGCCGTTGATGAAATAACCGACATTGGCATAAATCGGCGCGATGGCAAACTTGCCGGCCTTGTTGATGTAACCGTAGTTGCCATTGATCGAGACCACGGCATAGCCATTTTTGAACGGACCGGCATAATCAAATTGCGGCTCGATCACGGTTTTTCCGGACTTGTTGATGTAGCCAAAACGGCGGAACATGCGGCCATTGGCATCATTGCCCCCCATTTCGTACTGGCACAGATCTTCCGAGAAATACATCAACCGTTCATTCTGGGTCGAGCTGTAGGTGAACCTGGGTTTGATTTTGACCGCGCCGGTTTTATCAATGAAGCCAACCTTTCCTTCGTCTTCAAAGCGCGCCAGCCCTTCGGAAAAAAAACTCAGTCCGGTATAGCCTTTGTCGAACACTTTTTTGTTATTTTTATCGATGACATAGCTGACCCGATTCAATTCGACGATCGCCATGCCGTCTCTGAAAAAACCCGGTGCGTCATAAGTTGGCGCAATCACCATGCGACCGGTTTTATCGATGAAGCCATATTTGTTGCCAACTTTGACTGCGGCCAGATCTTCGCTGAAGTCGTACGCCTCATCAAACTTCTGCGCAATGACCATGGCACCGGTTTTGTCGATGTAACCGAATTTGGTATTCATGCCGAACGTGGCAATCGTGGTGCCGATAAAACTGCCGCCGATCACAGCGAGTCCGCCGGCAAAATGCGGTGGCGCGTAATAATTGCCTTCAAATTTGGGTTTGATCACCACCTTGCCGGTTTTGTCAGCGAACCCCCAGCGCAGCCCGACCGGATCATTGCCTTCGATGCCGCTTTTTTGCGCCGAGACAAAATTCACCGCAACCAGTCCGTCAGAAAACACGGCATTGAATTGCGCCTGATACGGATTGAACTGCGGCGCGATCACCAGTTTGCCGCCGGTGTCGATGAAGCCCCATTTGTTATTGATTTTGACGGCGGCCAGTCCTTCACTGAAGTCGCCCGCGGCGGCATAGGCCTGATCATTCAGTGGTACGGTTTTGAGCGCGCCGGAATCGGATTTTGGGGTGCCGGTTTGTGCCAGCGCCATTGGACAAGCCAGGGACGCCGCGATGAAGAGGGTAAGTAATTTCTGCATGACCTGTGTAGTTTCGTTTTTGGTTTGTCTGGCCGACCTGCATTGTCTTAAAAGTATTCAATGCGTTATACCGTCGTCTGAACACCAGATTATGGCATCGTGTCAGTACCTGATACCAACGCTTTTTGGATTCAGGTGCGCGTTTTTTCTTTCGTGTAGTCTGCTTTGATTATTCTGCTCGCCCTCAGGGAATTACCATATAGGTCAAAAGACGCTCAGATTCCTGTCTGGCCTGTTTGAGCAGAGTTTCCCAGTCGTCTGGCGGATGTCCAACTTGTAACATCGATCTGAATACCCTGTATGCGTCGGTGTTTTGTTCGTAAGCACGTTTGCATTCTTCGTCATTAACCCACGCCAGTACGATCACTTTGCTTGGAGCGTGATAGCGAAAAAAAAGTCGATATTGCTGAAAAAATTTGGCCCGGAACCAGTGTCTGTGTTCCTCTCCCAGCGTTTTACCGAGACGATATTCTGGTCTGGATGGGTCTTGTGGAATCACTTCGAACGCCAGTTTTGCGATTGCCGCAAGTCGCTTATTGGCATTTTTCTTTTGATACAATTCAGGATCTTTTTTCTTTAAATCTTCAACCTGGCTGGTCAATGTTGCCAGTTGATCCAGAAATAATGGATGAGCAAAAATTGTCCAGCCATTTATAACCAAAGTTTGGCTCATTCATCCTCGGCTGAAAGTGTTGCGTTAAGATCCAACTCTGTTTTGCCAACCAGTGTTTGAATATGTTCGACGAGATGCGGTTCGACCAACTGCAGCCGCAGCGGATTTTGCGCAATATCCTTGGCCAAAAAATTGAGAAAAGCTCCAAGCACTGGATCTGCTTCATTTTGGTTTGCGGCCCGAGATAGCATCACTTCTCCTCCGGGCAGAATGGTGTAATGCAATTTGTCGCGTTTTCCGAGCCCCAAAGTTCGCCTGACTGTTTCAGGAACGGTTGTTTGGTAGCGGTCGGTCAGAGTTGATTCGACATCCAGAACGTTATTCATCTTGATCGCCTGTTGCAAATAGAGATGTTGGGATGGTAATGCGATTGCATTACCGTGTCAATGTGGATGATCGTTTGATTTGGATTGTTTTCTGGATAATAAGTTCATGAATTGGAAAAAGCCGCCCCCCAATTCCGCTTCCCAAACTGCTCCGCCAAAAAGTCCACAAACGCCCGCACCTTGGGCGGTGTCAGGTTGTAATGGGCGTAATAAACATGAATCGAGCCGGCGTGCATGGTGTGCTGCTCCAGAACCTGAACCAGACGGCCATCTTCCAGAAACGGTAAGACATGGTGTGCGCCCAGTCGCGCCAGTCCCATCCCGGCCAGTGTCGCATCGCAGATTGCTTCGAGGTCGGTCAGTATCACCCGACCCTGTACCGGCACTGTTACGGTTTCGGTCTGATTTTTAAACGTCCAGTCGCGAATCCGACCGGTGGTTGCCGAACGCAGCCGCAGACATTCATGGTGGGACAAGTCGGTCAAGGTGGAAGGGGCGCCGAATTGGGCGAAGTAGGCAGGTGAGCCGACCGTCAGCAGATTAATCGGCATCAGCAGGCGCGCCACCACGTTGGCATCGGCAGTCATTGCTGATCCGATGGCGGCATCAAAGCCTTCCGCGACCAGGTCCACATGACGGTTTTCAAAACTCCAGTCCAGCTTGATGGCGGGATAACGGGTCAGGAATTCCGGCATCAAAGGAAGTACATACTGCCGTCCAAAGCCAGGCGCGACGCTGATCTTCAGGGTGCCGGAGGGCTGGGCGTCGTGCTCGCTGAAATTGCTCATGGCCTGGTTCAGTGCCTTGGCCGGAGCAGCCGTTTCAGCATAAAAGCGCTCGCCGGCTTCCGTCAAAGTCAGGCTGCGCGTGGTGCGCCGGAACAATCGCACGCCCAAATCCCGTTCCAGTTTGGCGACATGTTTGCTGACCGCAGCGGGTGTGATGCCGAGCTGGCTGGCGGCTGCCGAGAAGCTGCCAGCCTGTACCGATTTCAAAAAGCTGTTTAAAGACTGTAACTCGCTCATGGCTATTTGATCCATTTCGTTGAATGTATTTCTGCGAATTATAGGCTTATCAGATCGAATTAGTCTCCCTACAATGCAAGCCATCAACTTCATTGCCAGTTGAAATCACTTTTAAAGGAATCCATCATGTCCCAAACCATCTTCATTACCGGCGCATCAGGCACGATCGGCAGCGCATTGATTCAGCAATTGCAAGGCAGCAGCAACCGGATCATTGCCGGTTCGTCAACAGGCAAGTCAATTTTGAACCGCGAAACCAGACGGGTCGATTTTTCAAAACCAGAAACCTTGGCGGGGGCATTCAATGGTGTTGATACCTTGTTCCTGCTGTTGCCGTTGCAAAAAAATATGGTTGAACTTGCCCGCAATGCGATCCATGCTGCCAAAGCAGCCGGGGTTAAACATATCGTGCGGACCTCGGGAGCGGGTGCCGACGCAACCTCACCGGTGGCAATTGCCCAGGTTCAGGGTGAAATCGACCAGTTGGTGATCGAATCCGGATTGTCCTGGACCATCACCCGCCCGACCAGCTTCATGCAGAATTACATCAATTTTTATGGCGCGATGATCAAAGGTGGTGCGATCTATCTGCCACAAGGTGAAGGAAAAATATCGCTGATCGACGTCGCCGATATCGCCGCAGTCAATGCCGTCATTTTGCAAAGTCCGGCCGCGCATGCCGGCAAGATTTATACGCTGACCGGCGCAGAAGCTTTATCCAATGCAGATGTGGCCAGTCAGATCGGCCAGGCAATCGGCAAAACGATTGCGTACGTTGCGGTGCCGGACAGTGCTGCAATTGAATCCATGAAAAGTATGGGTTTGGATGACTGGCATATCGCTGCGCTGATGAGTTTGAATCAGATCATTGCTGCCGGCTATGCTTCCGGCGTGTCGGAAGACGTTGCAACTATTCTGGGCAGACCGCCTCTTCGGTTTGAGCAGTTTGTGCAGAACAATCTGGCAGCCTGGCGGTAATTGCGACGTTCCGAAAGTCCGGCGAAACAGCATTTTTGGAAAAATAAATCTGTACTTGCGATGAAACATAATCAGTTAATATTCTGCAATTCTGATTTTATTTAACCTTTCGGCCATCGTTATGCAAACGTCCATCATTAAAAATATTGTCATTGTTGGCGGTGGCACCGCCGGTTGGATGACCGCCACGGCTTTGTCAAATCTGCTGCAGGACAAGGCCCGAATCCAGCTGGTTGAATCGGATGAAATCGGGATTATCGGCGTAGGTGAAGCCACGATTCCTGCGATTCAGCTGTTTAATACGATGGTCGGTATCGATGAAAATGCATTTCTGAAAGCGACCAACGGTACCTTCAAATTGGGTATCGAATTTGTCAACTGGGGTCGGCAGGGTGACCGGTACATGCACGGTTTCGGCCGGATCGGCCAGAACCTGCGCAACGTGCGCTTTGATCAATATTGGCAAAAGTTGCGCAGTATCGGTCAGGCTGACAATCTTGAGGCCTATTCCATCACCCGCATGGCAGCGCGCGCCGGCAAGTTCATGCCGGCACCGCCAGACATGGTCAATTCGCCTTTGAATGACATCGCCTACGCCTATCATTTTGACGCCAACCTGTATGCCCGCTTTCTGAGAAAACTGTCGGAATCGCGCGGTGTCATTCGGACCGAAGGCAAAATCGCCAAGGTTTCAATGCGCGACAGTGACGGTCATGTCGACGCAGTGGTGTTGGAAAATGGGCAGCGCATCGAGGGTGAACTTTTTATTGACTGTTCCGGAATGCGGGCCCTGTTGATCGAAGGCGCATTGAAAACCGGTTACGAAGATTGGACACATTGGCTGCCCTGTGACCGCGCAGTTGCCGTTCCTTGTGCATCGGCCGAGCCGCTGCTGCCCTATACCAGAAGTACCGCACACCAGGCAGGGTGGCAGTGGCGCATACCGCTCCAAAATCGTATCGGCAACGGGCACGTGTATTCAAGCAAATTTATCAGCGACGATGAAGCGCAGGCAACGCTGTTGGCCAATTTGGATGGTGCGCCACTGGCCGATCCGCGTCTGATCAAATTTACCACCGGCATGCGCAAGCAGGGTTGGAACCGCAATGTCGTTGCAATCGGACTTTCCAGCGGTTTTCTGGAGCCGCTTGAATCAACCAGTATCCATTTGATTCAGTCGGCGATTACGCGTTTGATTGATTATTTTCCGAATCGGAATTTCGATGCCACGGTCATCAATGAATACAACCGGCAATCCCGCTTTGAATATGAACGGATCCGCGATTTTATCATCCTGCACTACAAGCTCAACCAGCGCGACGATGCGCCGTTCTGGAAATTCTGTGCCGAAATGGAAGTACCGGAAACGTTGGTGCATAAAATGGATCTGTATCGCGCCAGCGGACGGTTATTGCGCGTCGATAATGAACTGTTTACCGAAGTGGCCTGGCTTCAGGTGATGGATGGACAGAATCTGCACCCGCGCAACTATCATCCATTGGCTGATTTGCAGTCTGAAAAAGACATGGCGGAATATTTCAGGAGTGTGCGCAATGTGATCAACAAGTGCGTTGATGCCATGCCTGTGCATGCTGCCTATATTGCCGAGCACTGTCTGGCACCGAAATCAATGTAACGATTTGGAAAGTGTGCGGCTGTTATACAACCACCTGCCGGTTAAAGATGCAGCTTCACAAACACCTTGGCGTCATGCAGGGTTTTAAAAATGGTCAGGTTGATTCCTGCATCCATGTAAGCGTCAATCAGCGCCGAACCCATGACGGTGGCGCCTTCAACGTCATCGGCAATGACCATTGCGGTCACGGTCGCATTCAGATTCTGACGGCCCAGTTCCGTTAAATAGCCGGTGAAATCCTGCAGCGCTTCGGCTGAGGCCATGGCATTATGTTTGATGATGACAATATCGGCCCATTTTTCGTACACCTGCATTTGCTGGATCAGATCCTTTTCGGTCTCGGCAATGGCTGCCAGCAGCTCTCTGTTGAATGGCCCCACCGCTTCGCAGATCAGAACATCATCCTCTTTGTAAAAATTGACGCGACCGTGCGGCCGAAATTTGATCGGGTCATAATCGTCTGTGGAAACAGACTTCTTCTTTTTCGTCATGGTGGTCACTTAAGTGATGGGCGCAAAACACAAAGTGGACAATCTGCAAGCAATGTAGGCAAACTATCCCGGCGACGCAATGTCACAGTTATAAGGGCGGTCGAAATCAGAGGTGCAGTTTGACCCACACCATGGCTTCATTCACCTTGGGAAATACGGTCAGCGGTATTCCCGCCTCCGCATAAGCCTGAATCAAACGGGGTTTCATGATGGAGGCACCTTCGACAGTATCGCTGAGAGCCAGGGCTGTGACATTCGATACCAGACCGAGCGCAACCAGTTTCTTCAAATACGCCGTGAAGGCTTCCAGAGTGGCCTCAGAACCAAGGGCGCTGCCACTGATGACGACGATATCGCCCCATTTTTCGTTTTCTTTTATCTCGTGGATCAGGTCAATTTCGACTGCTTCGATCGCTTCGATCAGCTCCTTGTTGAACGGACCGACTGCATCGCAGATTAATACATTGTCATCGATGGTGAAAGTGACCCGGCCATGTGGTCGGAAGGCCAGTGGGTCAAAGTCGTCGGTGGTGCCAGCTTTTTTTTGTGACATGGTTCTATATCTGTAAATTCAGCGGTCCCCAATCAGGTCGCTCCTCGCCCTGCAGTTTAGTAAATCAACCGGATAGAGCAAGGCTTCGCTTTCAATTGGCTGCTTTTCTCATGTGAAATCGTCCGGAAAATGATTATAAAAACCATTTCCCAAAATTAAAAGCGCTTTGGATTTTTCCGGTTTTTGACTTAAAGCGCTTTGAATTTTCTGGAAAAAATGAAATTTAAACAGATTTTAAAGTAGTTTTGCTACACAAAGTTTTGATGTGATTAAACAACGAATCAGGATCTTTATAGGTGAAAATCGGATTAATTCTGAATTATTTGGTCTGTTTGACGTTGACACTGAATTTAGTTTAAGTACAGAATGGCTTCGGAACTAGAGTTCTGTTACCTGAATACAAAATTCGGCAGCGAGGCTGCACTTAATGAGTTATAAGACAAACAAGGAGACTTCAATGAGTCAAAGCACCAAAAGACAGAGTGTTCATCTCGGTCAGCAAGGCACTACATTTAAATTGAAACCGGTTGCAGCAGGCTGTGCCGTTTTGTTATTCGGAATGATGAATGTTGCATATTCACAAGAAGCTGCTCCAGCCGCCGGTGATGTTGCAAATGGCAATACCGTGGTTGTTACCGGTATTCGTAAAGGTATTGAAGATGCGATTTCGGTCAAGAAAAATGCCGAAGATATCGTCGAAGCCATTTCTGCCGAAGATATCGGTAAATTGCCGGATCAAAGTATTGCTGAATCGATTGCGCGCCTGCCAGGTATTTCTGCGCAACGTGTTGCCGGTCGCGCTCAGGCAATCAGTATTCGTGGCCTGTCACCAGACTTTGCCAACACAACGTTGAACGGTCGTTCGCAAGCCAGTACCGGTGACAACCGTGCAGCAGAATTTGACCAATATCCAGCCGAACTGTTTGGCGGCGTAGTCATCTACAAAACACCTGATGCGGCTCTGACCGACCAAGGTTTGTCCGGTACGATTGATATGCAGACCTTTGATCCATTGGCTTTTGCTGGCCGCACAGTTTCCATGAATATTCGCGGTGAAAAAAATTCGCTGGGACCGATAGCCAATTCGAAAGACACCGGCAATCGTTTCAGTGTCAACTATATTGATCAGTTTGCTGATCGCACTGTTGGTGTGCAAATTGGTATCGCGCATCTTGAGTCACCACGCAATGACCACGAAACAGGTCTGTATGAACCGTGGAAAGATGGTCAAATCGGTGGTTTCAATGGCGTAAACACGGTGAACGGAATTAAATCTCTGGCTGTCAGCGGCACAACCAAGCGTGATGCTGTTGTTGGTACGCTGGAATTCAAACCCAGCAAGGATTTCACCAGCAAAATTGATTTGTTCTATTCGAAATTTCAGGAAGTCACCACCAACAATCAGTGGGAAGAAAATCTGGGTTGGGGTGGTCCGGGTAATCCGTCACCTTCCGCAAGCAACGCTAATATTTCCAATGGTGTCATGAACGGCGCCACGTTCTCTGGAGTTTATCCACTGGTTCGCGGCGAATATAACAACAGACAGGACAGCATCAAGTCCCTTGGCTGGGGTAATACAAAGACATTTGACGGTTGGAAATTGCTGGCGGATCTGAATTATTCCAAAGC
>Ga0209067_10002769_pt1 | contig 10321 bp, 9 predicted proteins | sample ColStrG_CSR_2013_FD_187199 | JGI IMG/M metagenome (GOLD analysis project Ga0209067, IMG submission 187199) | Freshwater sediment microbial communities in response to fracking from Pennsylvania, USA - Cold Stream Run_MetaG_CSR_2013 (SPAdes)... | ecosystem: Environmental > Aquatic > Freshwater >... | reverse complement strand
GAAGTAGGCACGATCGGCAAGCAGCCCGTGCTTGATGATCTCTGCCAGACCGGCGCTGATCTCGCGCTCGGGCAAGGTGCGCAGCACGTCGGTATCGGAGATCACGGCACTGGGCTGGTGAAACGCCCCGATGAGATTCTTGCCTTGGGGGTGATTGACACCCGTCTTGCCGCCCACCGAGGAATCCACCTGGGCCAGGAGCGTGGTGGGCACCTGCACGAAACGAATGCCGCGCATGTAAACGGCGGCGGCGAACCCGGCGATGTCGCCCACCACACCGCCACCGAGCGCCACGAGAACGCTGCGCCGGTCGGCGCGCCCGCGCACCAGTGCATCGATGATTACCGATACCGTCGACAGGTCCTTGATGCCTTCGCCGTCAGCGATGGTGCACAGGTGCGTGGGCGCAACCGCACGGCAAGACTGCTCCACCGCCGCGGCATAGAGCGGCGCAACCACGTCGGTACAGACGATGTGAATGGAGGTGGGTGCCAGCGGTGCCAGCACGTCGCCTACCGTGCCGATCAGGCCGGGACCGATCAGGATGTCGTAGGAACGACCCGTCAGATTGACCGTGATTTTGCGCATGCGCTCATTTTACGTCGCAAGAGGATCCTCCGCACCACCAGGTGGCAGCATGGTCGCCATGACGGGATGGGCAAGGATGGTGTCGGCGAGGCGCCGGGGATTGCGGGCCGGCGACCGGAATCGCAGATGCGCGCTTGCCCGGTACAGCGGCAGCCGCTGCTCGAGCAGGGTTTCGATGCGGGCGCGGCGATCCGGGCTGTTGAGCAGCGGACGATTCACGTCATGCTGGGTGCGCCGTACGATCTCCGGGGCAGCCACATCGAGGAATATCACGAGGCCGCGCGTGCTCAGGCAGGCGCGGTTTTCCGGCCGCAGCACGGCGCCGCCGCCGGTTGCCAGGACGATGCCGGTTTGCCGGGTCAGTTCGTCCAGGAGCAGCTGTTCGCGCTCGCGGAAACCGGCCTCCCCTTCGAGTTCGAACATGGTGGCAATGCGCACCCCTGAGCGCCGCTCGAGTTCGGCATCGGCATCGATAAAGGCGTAGTTGAGACCCTGGGCGAGCAAGCGGCCAACCGTGGTCTTGCCGGCACCCATCATGCCCACCAGGAAAACCGGTGATCCGCGCCCCAGCCCGGCAGGTATCTCGGGCGGTTCGTCCCCGGGCGGGGACGCCGCGTCGCCGGTGTCGTCGATCACGCCAGCGCGACGCGGGGATACTCTATTGGGCCGCCTGGTTCACGCGTTCGGACACGACACGTGGCGTAATGAAGATGATGAGTTCGGTCTTGTGGTTGACCTTGACCTGGTCGCGGAACAGCGCGCCCAGGTAGGGGATCTCTCCCAGCACCGGGATGCGCGTCGTGGTGATGCTTTCGGTCTGTTGGAATATCCCGCCCAGGACCACGGTGCCGCCGTTTTCCACCAGCACCTGGGTGGACACATTCTTCGTGTCGATGGAGGGTGGCGCATTGTTGCTGCTTTGGTTGGGCGTGTCCTTGTTGACCTTGACATCCAGGAAGATGGCACCCTCCGGCGTGATTTGCGGCGTGACCTCGAGGCGCAATACCGCCTTGCGGAACTGGATCTGGCCAATGCCGCCGCCAGCGGAGACGGTCTGGTAGGCGATTTCCGTACCCTGCTCGATTGCGGCCTTGATCTTGTCGGCGGTAATGACGCGCGGACTCGAGATCACCTTGCCTCGGCCGTCGAGTTCAAGTGCCGACACTTCCAGGTTCAGCAAGTTGGTGACCGATTTGTCGAACAGCGTGATGCCCAGGGTGCCAGCGTTGAAACCGTTAAGGCCCCCGGCAGGCAGGTTGACGAAGTTGGGATTGGTGATGTTGACGCCGTTGACGCTCAGAGAATTGGTTCCCGATGCGGCCGAAGTACCGCCATAGGTGGCGCCAGCGCCGCTGCTCAGCCACTGGTTGGAGCCCACGTGGACCATGCCCAGCCGTGCGCCAATATCCGAACTGAAATTCTCGTCGGCTTCGACGATGCGCGCCTCGATCATCACCTGGGGAACCGGGATGTCGATGCGGGTGAGCATACGGCGGAAATCCTCGAGCTTCTGGGCCGTGTCGGTCGCGAAGATCTGGTTGGTGCGCACGTCCACCACAACGCTGCCGCGCTTGGAAAGCATGGTCTGCTTGGTGTCGCCAACCAGCAGCTTCTTGATTTCCTCGGCCTTCTGGTAGTTGATGACGAAACTCTCGGTGCGCAGCGGCTCGAGTTCGGCGATCTGGCTCTTGGCTTCGAGGTCGAGTTTTTCCTTGGTGGCCAGTTCATCGCGGGGAGCCACCAGGATGACGTTGCCGTTCTTGCGCATGTCCAGGCCCTTGCTCTGGAGAATGATGTCCAGCGCCTGGTCCCAGGGCACATCCTTGAGGCGCAGGGTGATGGAGCCCTGCACGGAGTCGCTGGTGATGATGTTGAGATTGGTGAAGTCGGCGATGACCTGCAGGAGCGATCGCACGTCCACATTCTGGAAATTGAGCGACAGGCGCTCGCCCTGGTAGCCCTTGCGTGAGCCCTGGAAGAGGCGCGTGGGGTCCTCCTTGACCGGCTTCACCTCGACGACGAGACGGCTGTCGCTCTGGTAGGCATTCTGTTCCCACTGGCCGCGCGGCTCGATGAGCAGGTGGGCGTTGGGGCCGACCTGCGAACCGGTGATTTGCGCCACGGGCGTACCGAAATCGGTCACGTCGAGGCGCTTGCGCAGGTTCTCGGGCAAGGTCGTGGCGGTGAAATCCACGACCACGGTCTGGCCCTTCTGGTGCACATCGACACTGGTATTGGGGTCGCTCAGGTCCACGACGATACGGCCTTCGCCATCGGCGCCGCGGCGGAAATCCACCGTGCGGATGGAGCGCGGTTCGGGCGTCTGCGCCATGCGCTGCGCCACGGCCGGCGCAGCCGCCGTCGGGGAAGGCGGCGGCGCAGCAGCAGGCTCTGCTGCTGCCATGGGCGCAGGCGCCGCCACCGGCGCAGCGCTTGCCGCCGGGAAAGTGGGGGCGTCCGGCGTGACGCCCAGCGCCACGACAACACTGTTCCCCTTGACGGTCAGTGTGTAGGTCAGCGGACGACGCAGGTTGAGCACGACGCGCGCCCGGCCCTGGGCCTGAACGACATTGACGGAGCGCAGGTCGCCCTGGTTGATCTCGATGGAATTGCGTCCCAGGTTGTTGGCCGTGGCGGGCAGGTCGAGCGCTACGCGAGCGGGATTGGTCACGGAGAAGCTGTTGGGCACGGCAGCCGGGGCGTCCTTGAGCTGGATGGTGAGGTACACCCCGGCCCCCGACTGGGATGCATCGATGCGTTCGATGCCGTTGCCGCCGGCGGCATTTGCCGCGACCTGTGCCGCGGCGCTGCCGGCAGCCAGCAGAACGGCGGCCGATGCCAATGCCGCCAGTGCCGCGCGGATCGAATGCTTACTGGAAAAAATCATCGCTTGCTCCCTTGCCCGGAGCCGGCCTGGCTCTCTTGCAACTCGAGTTTTTGGGGTCGTTCGACCCATTCACCGGCGGCGTCCTGGTAGATTTCCTTCAACACGACTTCCGTTTCGGAAATGCGTGTGACAAGACCGAAATTCTGCCCCGCATAGTTGCCCACGCGCACCATGTGCGTGGCGCCGTTGGTCTCCAGCAGGGCAACGTTGTTGCCGCCCTGGCGCATCATGCCCACCATGCGGATCTGATCCAGCGGGAAACCTTCCAGCACCTCACGACGCCGCTCCAGGTCGGGCTTGATGGCGCTGGCGCTGCCGCGCTCTTCGCGCTGGCGCGCCACCACCATGAGTATCTTCTGCGGGTCGAAAGGATCGGCCTGGCCATGCGGCTCGTAGGCGTAGGGCGCGAATTCCTTGGGCTCTTCGACCTTCTGGGCGGTGGGCTTCATGGCCTGGCGCTGATCGGCCATCCACTGCTGGATTTCGCTTTCATCGGAGAGCCCGCAGCCCGCGAGCGCGAGCACCGCGGCGCTTGCGACCATTGCGCCGGCAAGGCGACCCAGGAGATCCGTGTTCAATCGCGAAAGCATCATTTCTTCGCCGCCTTGGCCGCATCGCGCGCGCGGCGCTGCGTGGCCATTTCGTCCTCATCGAAGTAGCGGAATGTCTTGGCCGTGGCGTCCAGCGACAGGGTCAGGTCCTTGCCGGACTGGATATTCAGGTTGTTGAGCGTGACGATACGCGGCAGGTTGGCGATGTCGCTCGCGAAGGCGCCGAGGTCGTGGTAACGACCGGTGACCTTGACGCTGATAGGCAGCTCGGCGTAGTAGTCGCGCAGGTTGACCTGGCCCGGGCGGAACAGTTCGAATTGCAGGCCCCGGCCGATGCCCGCCTGGTTGATGTCGGACAGCAATGCGTCCATCTCGGCCTTGCTGGGCAACTGCTTCTCGAGGGTCAGCACGTACTGGTTGACCTGTTCCTTCTGCCGCCGCAGTTCTTCCAGGTTGATGGATTGTTGCAGCTTGGCGCGGTACTGCTCCTTGAGCGAGACTTCCTGTTCGCGCAGGGTGTCGAGTTCAGCCATCTGGGAGCTCCAGACGGCGAAATACCCCAGTGCGGCGCAAGCCACCACCACGCCCGCCCAGAGGGTCATGCGCGGCAGGATGGGCCAGCTGCCGACGTTGTCGAGCGTGAGCCCGCGGAATTTGGCCGAGATTTCGGATAGGTTCGCCATGATGCCTAGGCCTTCTTGTCCGGGCCGGAACCCGCAGCGGGCTTCTTGGTTTTGGCCGTACCGGTTGCCGGCGGCAGGCGGTCGGGGTTTTGCTTCATGTAGAAATTGAGCGAGAACTCGAAGAGCCGCCGCTGTATGGATTGCGGACCCTGCGATGCTATCTTGATCTCGATGAGTTCCGGGCGCTCCACATAACGGCCGTTGTTCTGCAGGTTGCGAAGGAACTCGGAGACCCGCTCGTTCGACGCAGCCCAACCCACCACGTTGACCTTGCGGTCTTCCTGCTTGATGGACTTGAGGTAGATGCCTTCGGGCGTCTGGCGCGTGAGCTCGTCGAGCAGGTAGACCGGTTGGTTGCGGTCGGACTGCAGGTCCTCCACGGCTTTTTGCCGCGATCGCAGGGCGTCGATTTCCTGGCGCAGGGAGGCGATTTCCTTGATCTGGATGTCGAGCTTGGCGTTCTCGCGCGTGATCAATTCGTTGCGGTCTTTCTGGTTGCCGATGTAACCCTCGAGAACCGACCAGACCAGCAGGACGAGCGCTGCGCCGGCAACGACGCTCAGGCCGGTGAGGAAATAGAACGCGTTCTTCTGGCGCTTGCGTCGCACCTCGCGGTGCGGCAGCAGGTTGACGCGGATACTCATTTGTCGAATCTCCGCATCGCCAGCCCGCAGGGGGTCAGCAGGGCTGGGGCATCAAGACGCAACTGGCGCTCGCGCAGGTTGGAGGCCAGTTCCATGCCCTTGAACGGGGAAATCACCGATGTCGGCACCTGGGCGCGATCCATCAAGGCCTCGGGCAGGCCGGTCAGGACCGATGAGCCACCCGCCAGCATGATCTGGTCCACGCGCGTATAGGGGGTGGAGGTGAAGAAAAACTGCAAAGCACGCGTGATTTCCGTCGTCGTGGAATCGATGAACGGCTTGAGGACCTCGGCCTCGTAGTTGGCCGGCAGGTCGCCGTTGCGCTTCTTTTGTTCGGCATCCTCGGCCGTGATGCCGTAGGCTCGGGCAATGTCGCCGGTCAGCTGCTGGCCACCGAACGGCTGTTCGCGCTCATAAATGGCCTCGCCGTCGAGCAGGACCGTCACGCTGGTGGTATTGGCGCCAACGTAGAACACGGCGATGACCAGCCCCTCACCCTGGTTTGGCAGCTGGCCGACCAGCCGCCCGAGGGCCGAGCGGGCCGCGAAGGATTCGACATCGACCACCACAGGGTTGAGGCCGGCTGCCTGGGCCACCGCCATGCGGTCCTCGACCTTTTCCTTGCGTGAGGCAGCGATCAGCACCTCGACGTCGTCGGGTGCATTGGGTATGGGGCCGAGCACCTGGAAGTCGAGGCTGACCTCGTCGAGGGCAAAAGGAATGTATTGGTTGGCCTCGCTCTCGACCTGCATTTCCATTTCTTCCTCGCGCAGGTTGCCCGGCAGGGCAATGCGCTTGGTGATGACGGCGGAGGCCGGGAGCGCCATGGCGACGTTCTTCACGCGCGAGCCGGCGCGGCGCCAGACCCGCTTGACCGCATCGGCGACGATATCGATCTTGTCGATGTTGCCATCGACCACCGCGCCGCGGGGGATGGATTCGATCGCGTAGCGTTCGAGACGCAGCACACCGCCGCCGGCATCGGTCAGTTCGACCAGCTTGACGCTGGAAGAACCGATATCCAACCCGAGCAAGGGTGGCGTCTTGGACGATAAAAACGGCAAATCGAAGGCCAAATTGGCACTCCCAGTCAGCCCGCAGATCCCGGACGATACAGGCGTCCGGCGATTGAAGGGGTCCTTCCAACAGGCATACCGCTGAATCTGCCACCCGCCAACGGACGCGTTACGCGACCGAACCGCGGAGCAAGCTACATGCGGCGCGAAAACCCATGTCTACCCGCCAAGCCTTGCACGCGTGCCCGCAACTCCGGGAATCCGCCAATGCAACACGACATTATCAGGTACTCAGCAGAATGCTAACAAGTGCAAGGATGCCAGCCAAGCCCATCTAACGGTTGATCTGCGGCTGTTTTCCGGTATTGCGAATGCTCTCACCGCCGGCCAAACACGCGGCGGCGATGCGCCTGCCTCTGCCGGTATTGCAGCAGCACAGGAGCCTGCCGGCTCCAGGAGCCGACATCGGCCCCTGCCTATAATCAACCGGTCTTTCCCTCCCCTCACATTCGGTGATCACCCTGGCTTCGTCATCCGGCTTTCCCCGCAAGGCTGCCGCCTGGCTGCGGGCACAAGTGCGCTCCCGTCCGGCCCGGATTGCCGGATTCGCCATTGCCCTGGCGGCCGGTATCGCCACCTGCGCGCTGCTGCTTGGCACCTTTGTATTTGCCATCGCCTACTACCATCTGCCCTCCATCGAGGCGCTGACCGACTACCGGCCCAAGGTACCGCTGCGCATCTGGAGCGCGGACGGTGTGCTGCTGGGGGAATTCGGCGAAGAACGGCGCAATCTCGTCACGCTGCAGGAGGTACCCGTCAAGCTGCGCGAGGCCATCCTCGCGGCCGAAGACACGAATTTCTACCATCATGGCGGCGTCGATGCGCTGGGCATACTGCGGGCAATGGCCGCCAATGTCCTCTCAGGGCACCGCGGCCAGGGGGCGAGCACGATCACCATGCAGGTCGCGCGCAACTTTTTTCTCAGCTCCGAGCGCAGCTACACGCGCAAGATCTATGAAATTGCCCTGGCCATCAAGATCGAGTCCTCGCTGAGCAAGGACCGCATCCTCGAGGTCTATATCAACCAGATCTACCTGGGCCAGCGCGCCTACGGCTTTGCCTCGGCTTCACAGGTGTATTTCGGTAAGAACATCGCCGACTTGACACTGGGCGAATGCGCGATGCTGGCGGAACTGCCCAAGGCGCCCAGCACCGGCAACCCGCTGACCAACCCCAAGGGCGCGCACGCGCGGCAACGCTATGTCCTGGGGCGCATGCTCGCCGCCAACTACATCGACCGCAAGACCTACGACGCGGCCATCGCCGAAGACGTCCATGTACGGGCGGACCGCGCCGATAGCGCCGGCGTCACCAACATCACGCATTCGCGGGTGCGCGCGGAATATGTGGCGGAACTGGCACGCCAGCTGGTAGCCGACATCTTTCACGAAGAGGCCTACACCCGTGGGCTGAACGTGTACACCACCATCTCCAGCGGCGACCAGCAGCTGGCGTATGACGCCCTGCGGGCGCAGGTGCTGGCCTACGATCAGCGGTATGGCTATCGCGGTCCGGAGCGGCAACTGGACTGGAGCGGCGACGCGGCCCAGCACGCGCGCAAGGCGAGTGAAGCCATCATGGCGGCGGCCGACGTCGCGGGATTTCCTGCCGCGGTGGTCCTGGAGGCGGGACCGCGCCTGGTCAAGGCGCAGTTGTCCAATGGCAGCACGGTGCGCATCGAAGGGGAGGGACTGCGCTTTGCGGCGGCAGCACTGGGTGGCAAAGTGCCACCCGCCCGCCGCATCGTGCCGGGCTCCCTGGTGAGATTGGTGCGGGGCAGCAAGGATGGCTGGAGCATCGCCCAGCTGCCGCAGGTTGAAGCGGCATTCGTGTCGGCCGACTCCCGCGACGGCGCGGTCCGTTCGCTGGTCGGCGGATTCGACTTCAACATGAACAAGTTTGATCACGTGACGCAGGCCTGGCGGCAACCAGGCTCCAGCCTCAAGCCCTTCATTTATGCCGCCGCCCTGGAAAAGGGCATCATGACCAGCACCCTTGTCAATGACGCGGCGATCAGCGTGCCGCCCAGCGAAACCGGCGGCACCCTGTGGGAGCCGAAGAACTACGAAGCCGGGTTCGAAGGGCCCATGCGCCTGCGCCAGGGCCTGGCACGATCCAAGAACATGGTGTCGATTCGCGTCTTGCAGGCCATAGGCCCGCGCTATGCGCAGCAATACCTTGCGCGGTTCGGCTTCGACCCCGACAAGCACCCCCCCTACCTGACGATGGCCCTGGGTGCCGGCTCCGTGACGCCCTGGCAGGAGCTCAACGCCTATGCGGTTCTCGCCAACGGGGGCTTCGGCGTGCGTCCTTACCTCATCCGCCGCATCGTTGATGCCAACGGGAAGGTGCTGATGGAGGCCAAGCCGCAGGTTGCAGGAGACACGGCGCCACGCGTCTTCGATGCCCGCACCGATTTCCTGATCGACTCGCTGCTCAAGGACGTGACGCGAGGAACGGGCACGGCTGCGCGTGCCGCGATATTGGGCCGCTCCGACGTCGCCGGCAAGACCGGTACCACCAACGAATCCCACGACGCCTGGTTTTCCGGGTATGCCGGCGGACTGGTCGCCGTGGGCTGGGTGGGTTTTGATCAGCCGCGCCAGCTGGGCGTGCGCGAAACCGGCGGGGGGCTGGCCTTGCCCATCTGGATCGACTACATGGCGGGAACGCTCAAGGGCGTTCCCGAAGCAACGCGCGAAATGCCGCCGGGTGTCGTCGAGATCAACAATGAGTTCTACCTGGAGGAGTACCAGCCTGGCCAAGGCGTCGCCAGCCTGGGTATCGAAGAGCCACCAGCGGATGAACACAAGCTGCCCGGTGAGCCCGCCCAGCAACCTGCCACAAGCAATCCCCAGGGCGTTTTCTGAAAAGGCTGGCCGCCCTAGGGGCCGCCTGGAGCACGCAAGACCACGGTCTCTCCCTGGATGGCGGAGATGGCATGGGACAGCGCCGCAAAGAATTCCTGCCCGTTGCGGGTATCGCGCCATGCTGCGCCATCGTGGGAGAAATGCTGGGCCCCGATACGCGAGGCCAGCCAGAGCTGGCGCATGGGGGCCTGTGCGTTGACGACAATCTTTGCGCCGTCGTCGAATTCAATCGTGAGGATGAGCGCTGCCTGCGAGCATTCGGCAGCGATTCCGGCAGCCTCAATGGCCGCTTCCACCTGGGCGAGCGTGGCCTCGACCGTGCGCAGGAACTGCGATTCACTCATGTTAGATTTGTGCCATGAATCCGCATTGCATTATTAATGGGCGGCCTGCGCGCCTTCTGCCCCCTGGCCGCGGCGCTGGCCTCATGGCCGTGCTGATGGGCGCCTTGCTTCTGGCAGGGTGTGGGCAAAAAGGCCCGCTGTGGGTGCCGGGTCACGCGAAGAATACCCCGTGGCCGATGAAGCCGGCCCCCGACGACGACAATACCCCGCCACCCAAGCCGGTTCCGCCCGCGGCACCCGGCGCGTCCGATGGGACCGGGCCGGCAACGAGCCCAAAATGAACAACATGGATTTGCCGGCGTTTCATTACGTCGGCGGGGAACTCCATTGCGAGTCGACGCCGCTGTCGCAGATAGCCAGCCAGTGGGGTACGCCCACGTACGTTTACTCGCGCAGCGCCATCCTGGCCGCCTATCAGCGTTATGTTGCGGCCTTGACCGGACGCAAGGCCATGGTCTGCTACGCGATGAAGGCCAACTCCAACCTGGGTGTGCTGAATCTGCTCGCCCGCGCGGGCAGCGGCTTCGACATTGTTTCGGGCGGTGAACTTGCCCGAGCGCTGGCAGCAGGTGCGGACCCGTCGCGCATCGTGTTCTCGGGCGTTGGCAAGAGCGCGGCGGACATGCGCTCGGCGTTGCGGGCGGGCATTGCTTGTTTCAATGTCGAGTCGGCGGCAGA
>Ga0209067_10002767_pt1 | contig 10324 bp, 14 predicted proteins | sample ColStrG_CSR_2013_FD_187199 | JGI IMG/M metagenome (GOLD analysis project Ga0209067, IMG submission 187199) | Freshwater sediment microbial communities in response to fracking from Pennsylvania, USA - Cold Stream Run_MetaG_CSR_2013 (SPAdes)... | ecosystem: Environmental > Aquatic > Freshwater >... | reverse complement strand
GTATTATTTATTACATCAATAAATTCTAGATTTGGGCCCAGCAACGGCGATTGCTGACCTGTTTGTATGTGAAATTCTTTTCCCTTATTTTTAAGCAATATCTTTTCGTTATTCATTGTTTTTCTTCCTTTTAATTAATCCATCGATAATAATGGCAATATACAAAAGACACAATTTTTCTTAAAAACAACAACAAATAATATGTGCAAAATTTATGTGAAATATACACGAGTATTAATTATCAGAATTACTAAATTATTATCAAAATAATTTTGATAATTCTGATAAAAATTATAAATCAAGCTTTATGGCTGATTATTTAATCAAAGAAAAAACTTTTTATCAAAAATATATATCGAATTTAAATTTGTTACTGTTGCAATTGTATCACTATTTTTCCGTCTTTATCGGCAAATTGATAGGGAAAATTTTGTTGATTCCTGCGAATTTTACAAACCCTGTGCGCGTTTCCAGCGCCTGAATCTGGCTCGGCAACTGAATGGCTGATCTGATAATTTGAATCGATGCCGACGACCCTTTTCCTCTACCATTCGTGCCTTGGCCCTGCTTGTTTTCGTTTTCTGAGACTTGTACGCGTGTCTCCTGCCATTCGCATTCGCCTATTTCCTCGCTGATTTTTTTAGCCAATTCCACAGAATTCGCTCGTAAATAGAGCCGGTTTGAAAAATTACCAAAAATCGTTTGCGCTGTTTCCTTGCCGTAATTTTCGACGAGCTGGCTTATGTCCTGTACAGCCGCGACGACTGCAATGTTGCTTTTTCGCAGCCGTGTGACCGCTTCTTTTAATCCTGTAATCACACCGATTGAATCCAGCTCATCAATTATAATCCACGTTTTTTGCTTTGTGTTTTGTGACGCGCGTTCGAGCCCGGCCAAAACTAAAATGTCAATCCAAGCCGAAATTGCTGGGCCGCATATTCCCTTTTTCGCGTCATGATATGGTAGCCAGAGCCAGCGTCGGTCGGATGAAGTCATGTAATCGCGCAGCGAAAAATCGCCGGATTTTCCGAATTGCCAACCGCCCAACTTTTCGCCGATGTTGTTTCGCACAGACGTTAGATAGCTGCTTTCACCACCTGCGACCAATGTCTGACTACTCGTGCCATCGAGTAGTTTTTTCAAAGCTTCTACAGGCCAGTTGCTAAAAATTTCCAATAGCTTTTGGTTCGTTGTTTCCGCCCCCACCTGGCGGCACACATTTGCAAAAAATGCTTGTGCCTTTTTTGTCCATTCTGCGCTTTCGCCGCTGCCGATTGCGGGTAAATAACTGGCTGCAAAACGCGTCCAATCCGCCTCGTGTCGCGCCTCATTTCTTAAATCCCAGCCCACAGAATCTGCGTCCAATGGTGAAAGTAAAAGATCGTCCTTTTGCCGAAAATTTTGCGAAAGATCGTAACCCGCATCAATGATAATGACTCGATCGCCGCGCTGCCGCAAATCGGTCAAAAGTTGCCGGAGGGCAACGGTTTTGCCGGTGCCAGTCGAGGCGCAAATTAGCGTGTGATAATTTTCTAAATCACGAGGAATCGGCAGATTTCCGATCCTTACCATCCCATTTTTAGCTGCAAATTCGCCAACTAAATTGACGTGCGCATCTGCTGCCGCCTCTTCGTCACTTAGTGCGCGTCGTTGTATTATTGCGTCCGCCCGGATCGCCTCAATGTCTAATTTTTCTGGCACCAACGCCTGAAACTTGCGCAAGAAATCGCGCTCTTTCTTGTCGTCACCGTCGCTCAATGATGACGCAGCAAGTGCCGAAATTTCGCCTGGCACCTCTACCCGCGACAGCAATTGCGGACCGCGTAACAGCTTGCGCGTTACGCTCGCCTTCACATTTTTTGTTCGCATTTCATCGTCGTAAATTGCTTTTGCGATAATCGCGCCAATCACCAAAGCTAGACTAAACCCGCCCGAATATTTCAATGATCTGGCCATTGAACCCAAAGAGTCGACCGGATGATTTCCTGTGATACTCCGCCACAGATTCTGCCAAAACGCGAAGAAATTTCCCTCATTCCAAACGAAACGATTCCATGTCCGTACTGCGGCTTCAGTCGTCTCGCTTGCAGCAATATCGACATGCATTATCCCTGCAAAAAACGGGAAAAGAACTATTGGCAACAGGACAAGCGCAGCAACAATCAATGCGCTGGTGGTAAGAGTCCAAAATGGCTTTTTCTTTATATTATCTGTCATTTTAGTTCCCCCGCTCGGCAACTTCTCCTAATTGTCCTAGCAAGTCGGCGAGAGCCATTTTGTCGCTTTCCCGCAGTTGCGCCCTTTCAATTGCGTCGATGAGCACCCGCGCAGCACTCGCTAATTTCAAAGCCTGATCGATCATCAGGCCTCCGACGATTATCTTTTGCCGCGTGTCCTTTGCCCGAGCTTTTTCGCGCAGCCCGGCCAGCTTCTTTTCGGCCTCTGCAATTTTTTGATTAATCGTGCGCGTCATTTTGCCATCGCCCCATCATTTCCCTGTTTACTTGTATCGAGAAATACGCCAAAGGTAAGGCAAGCTGAAAATATTAAGAGCACGCTTATACATTGATAAATCAATGTGCATGGTCTCAAGGGTCTAGAGCCCCGCCGACAGCTCCCCTAAGCGCTCGCGCGCTCTTGGAGGGCCTCCCCCAAAACCCAGGCCAACGTCATGCCGCTGGACACGCTTTAATGGCCATTTTTAGATTGTCTGCCTCCATTATTTCCCGTGCAAAGGGCCGCTCAGCAACTGCCGCTGCGGCCTATCGTGCCGGGGAGCGGATCGAGGATCGCCGCACCGGTGACGTGCACGATTACAGCCGGAAGGGTGCGGTCGAGCAAACGCAAATCTTCGCGCCAGACGGCACTCCCGACTGGATGCTTGACCGAGCGGCGCTTTGGAACGCGGTTGAAGCCGTTGAGCGCCGGAAAGACGCTCAGCTTGCCCGAGAAATTCAGCTTGCTTTGCCACGCGAATTGTCTTCCGAGCAGCGCTATTCTTTGGTTCGTGAATTCGTGCAAAGTGCTTTTGTTGCTCAGGGGATGATCGCCGATGTGGCTATTCACAACCCGCCCGCTCAGGATGGCGGAGAGCAACCCCACGCGCATGTCATGCTGACCATGCGCGCGCTCACAGGCGAGAGCTTTGGAGCGAAGGAGAGGGCATGGAACTCCGACGAATTGCTGGCGAGCTGGCGTGCTGGCTGGGCGCAATGCGCTAACCAACACCTTGAGCAGGCCGGAAGTTTTGAGCGAATTGATCACCGCTCATTGGTGGCTCAGCAGGCAGATATTGAACAGCGGGCCGAGGCGGCCATGCCCGGGCCGGAGCAAGTCGCCTTGCAAATAAAATCTGCCGAGTTGAAGCGCGATCCCGTGCCGGCATTGCGAGCAGCCTGGCACATTGAAGAGCGCGCACGGCAAAGAGCAGCAAACGATAATCGGGTCTATCAACCGGTCACGGACCGGGGGCATTGGCTTGAAGAATTTCGCATCAAAGCTGTTCAGCGGATGGTGCTTATTCGCGAGCTAGCCCATGTGCTGAGCGAGCGTGCCGCGCAGCTTTGGGCGCAATTCACAGAGCAGATTTCGGGCCGTGACGCTTTAACCGCCAAACCCATAGCAGCAGAGGACGCGGCACGTTTATCAGCGGCAGATCGCTTGCTGGCAGCAGAAAAAATTGCTGTTCAAACCCATGCGCTACAAGCCGATCAACACAAATCGACCGCAGCGCAAAGGTTGCAGCAGGCCGAAGAAATTGCACGCGCCCGTGCTGGGCAAAAGGGAGAAGCTGATCAGAAAGAGCATCGGCATAATCAGCAGGGTTTTAAGCGCGGCGAAGAGCAACAGAGATGAGGACAATGGAAATTTTTGAACAGGTTCTTGATTTGAAATTCACATATTGAACCCAGTAAATTTTGAAGGACACCCCATGAAATATTCAGTGATCGCCATCACCAGCTTTTTGCTTTTAACCATTGTCTCCGCACAGGCGGAAGAGCCTGCAAAGGCCCTTGGTCTTTCGACTGGTTCACACTCGAAGAGGCTTTTTCCAGCAAATTTGGCATCAAGCGACGATTTTGAAATTCTTAAAGCCGTTGGAGATGTTGTTAATCACGGCATCATTAAGAACAGCTGCGACGAAATCGTAAAGCCGCAAATCGCCTATTTCGCCCCTGGATTTGCCATAGAAATTGAGGCTAGCAGCGGCGCTTGCGCGGGCTCAAATTTGCCGAGCGATATTACCGTGCTGAGCCGAAATACAGTCAAAGGATGGAATCTGGAAATCTCGACAATTGGCGCTGGATTTCGGTTGGCGGGCGATGATGAAAAACACCCAACCATATTTGTGCAATATCCTTCGTACCAGAAGGACTGTCCTGTTTTGATGTGGGATGGTTCAAATTACGTAATGTCAAAAGGCTGCAAGTAAGTAGGAACCAGTCGGGACACGACGTCGCGAGTGTGGAGAGAAGGCGCTGGCTGATTCCAGAACTCGTTATGTCTCAGTCCTTGCAGCTGCTGCTAGGGCTTTAGCCCCTCAGCCTATACGGGGTGCAGGGGCAGAGCCCCTGCCCGAAATGACCCACCAATTGGCGAATTATTGCCGTGAGGCTTCCGACACAGCCAAACCTATCCTTTGCCGTATGCGACTCCAGTAGGTGGTGGAACGTTCAATTCTCTGATTGACCCAAGTTGACTTACGTAGCGAACGGCAGAGACTCTATGCCCGTGGCACCGAAACAATGTCACTTCAAGCCGGAGGAAACAGCAAATGCGACTACTTTTGGTAACAGCAGGCATCATGCTTATTTCGCAATCGTTAGCTTATGCCGATTGTCTGGAGCAGGATAGAGGCACCGTGCAAAATGACATCGATTGGACCATTTCAAAAGACGAGGGCGCTAAGGCATGTATGCGCAAAGCCATGACGAGAGGCGAAAATCGCAAAACGGGGATTGATGCCCTTAAGGAGTGCAATAGCGGGATGGACGCACGGAAACTTGATGCTTGCTCAGCTTGGGCGTGTAATTATCTTAACGCAAAAACATGGAGTCCTGGCTGCTAAAACGCTCGAGTTTCGAGGGTATCTTAATCAGCGATTGGCGTGTCCCTCTCAAAAACTTAAGTTTTTCAGATGCAGTCGCCGGACGCGTCCGGCGACCCAAAGCCTCGCCAATTCGTCTCTTGAAATTCATTCTCGATAACCGCCTCTCAAAAGCGGTGCTTCGCGCCGTGCAGATATCAAGACTTTTGCAGTGCGCTTGTGAGGTGCGTGGCAACGACGGCTAGTCCCAAAACGAATCCGAGTTGCGCAAGATGCGATCCGCCCAATGGCAGATACCGGGCGCACAGAGGCACGGTGCCTTCAATGCAAACGAGGAGGGTCTCGACGGCGAGCGCAAAAGTGATAAAGCGAGCCAGCAATGTAGCCTCCTTTTGCCACCAAGATGCGGACGTTAGTTCTGGCGAGATTTCGGTAAGTAGCTTGACGGACACACGCAATCTGACTAAATAGAATGCTTTGGAATATGTTCCAAAGCATTCCAGTAAATGCTGATTGAGTCAAGGGGGGTAGGTGGAGAAATTGGTGTCTGAGGCATTTTCCAAGATGCTTGATAACTTGTTGTCCAGAGGGACAAGACCGGACGGGAACGCCGACTCGATCGGCAAGGCGTGGTCTAATTCCGAGCTCGCGAAAGCGTTAGGGTCAAACGAGCGGACAGTCCGCAATTGGAGGAGCGGAAGATCCCTTCCGATCGAAATATCGACACTGGAAGGTGTTATATTTGGAAATAATAAGAATTTTGATGATTGGAGGGTAGAATTCCGAGAGGTGTACAATAGGTGTCGCCGTCTTCCTGGGCCAAAAGCAATATCCGAATTCGAAAAAAATGTTATTGATGAACTCATTGAGCAAACCGTCGCTCAGCGTGCTAGTGGCAAAACAATCGGTGCAGATTTCATTCACGAAATGGCAAGCCGCGTGGATGCGAGTTCGGGGCTGGATATCGAAGGCAAAATGCAGGCCGTTCGGAACGCCATCGATCTCTATGTTGCCGAAATTGCCGGTGGAACAACCCAGACCAACCTCGGCGATATTGTCGATCCTGCGCTCGCTAAGGCGAGAAGTCTATTGGATCAAGGCAAATCCGGTCTCGCCCGCGCCTCTCTACGGAAGACGGCTGAAGGCCTGAAACGCACCGAGGAGGACCGTCGCGCTCATTATGCCGAAAGCATTCGAGCCTTGTATGGCCGTGAGCGTGATATTGCCCTTGCGGTATTCGACGGTCATGCCGCCGCAGAAGCCGTTTTGGCAATGGCCGAAGCGTTGCACTCGAATGATCCGGCGGGAGCGCGCGGCGCAATAGAATCAGCAACATCTGACCTGATGACTTTTGGCGACGAAAAGGGCAGCAATGTCCATCTCGTTGCGGCCATTGCACTTTATCAGCATCTGGTATTAGTGGCCGAGAATTTGCAGGAAAAAGCCAGAATTCAGAACAATCTCGGCAACGCGCTCAGGACACTCGGGGAGCGCGAGAGCGGGACGGCGCGTCTTGAGGAGGCGGTGGCGGCCTATAGCGCGGCGCTGGAGGAAAGGACGCAAGCGCGCGTGCCGCTCGACTGGGCGACAACACAGAACAATCTTGGCAATGCGCTCTCTACACTCGGGGAGCGCGAGAGCGGGACGGCGCGTCTGGAGGAGGCGGTGGCGGCCTATCGCGCGGCGCTGGAGGAAAGGACGCAAGCGCGCGTGCCGCTGCAATGGGCGGCAACGCAGAACAATCTTGGCACCGCGCTCAGGACACTCGGGGAGCGCGAGAGCGGGACGGCGCGTCTGGAGGAGGCGGTGGCGGCCTATCGCGCGGCGCTGGAGGAAAGGACGCAAGCGCGCGTGCCGCTCGACTGGGCGATGACGCAGAACAATCTCGGCACCGCGCTCTGGGCACTTGGGGAGCGCGAGAGCGGGAACGCGCGTCTTGAGGAAGCGGTGGCAGCCTATCGCGCGGCGCTGGAGGAAAGGACGCAAGCGCGCGTGCCGCTGCAATGGGCGGCAACGCAGAACAATCTTGGTGCCGCGCTCCGGACACTCGGGGAGCGCGAGAGCGGGAACGCGCGTCTTGAGGAAGCGGTGGCAGCCTATCGCGGGGCGCTGGAAGAAGGGACGCAAGCACGCGTGCCGCTGCAATGGGCGGCAACGCAGAACAATCTCGGCAACGCGCTCCGGGCACTTGGGGAGCGCGAGAGCGGGACGGCGCGTCTTGAGGAGGCGGTGGCGGCCTATCGCGCGGCGCTGGAGGAAAGGACGCAAGCGCGCGTGCCGCTGCAATGGGCGGCAACGCAGAACAATCTTGGCAATGCGCTCTCTACACTCGGGGAGCGCGAGAGCGGGACGGCGCGTCTTGAGGAGGCGGTGGCGGCCTATCGCGCGGCGCTGGAGGAAAGGACGCAAGCACGCGTGCCGCTGCAATGGGCGGCGACGCAAAGGAACTTTTCGCGCTGCCTTGCTTTGTTTGAACAGCGCTACAAAAAATGAAATCGGTGCATATCTCAAGAATTGTGCACAAAACCCATGCCCCTGATTTTAATGTGGTTTTTCTGTGCATTAATCAGGTGCACAATCCCATGCTTGACACTTGACAAAACTACGGCTAAGCCGTATCATTATGAATGACGGAAAATTCCAGTGGGACGACCGCAAAGCGGCGACAAATCATGCAAAGCACCATATCACCTTTGAGATGGCGCGTGACGCGTTCCGTGACCCTTTCGCTCTGGACTGGTCAGATGAAACCCAAGACGCAACAGAGCAGCGGTTTTCTCTTTTAGGGATGGTGGAAGGGCGGCTCTTGTTCGTCGGCTATACCATGAGAGGCGATTGTATTCGGATTATCACGGCACGGCGAGCCGAGCCATTTGAGCGAAGGAGATACCATGACGAAAACCAAACATGACTGGAGTCTCGCTGATGCGATGACCGATGAAGAAATTCATGCCGCAGCATTGAGTGATCCAGACGCGCAGCCGCTTAATCCTGAAGACTTCAAGCGCATGAAGCGGACGCCGCAGGTGAAAGTTATTCGCCGCGCGCTTGGATTGTCGCAAGAGGATTTTTCGGTGCGCTTTCATATTCCGATTGGCACCTTGCGAGATTGGGAGCAAGGGCGCAAAGATCCAGATGCAGCGGCACGAGCCTATCTTGTTGTCATTGGGAGAAACCCCATTGCAGTGACAGAAGCGCTGCACCCAGCCCCGTAATCTACGGCTATGCGCCTTTTCATTCATCGAGACAGTAATGTTTTTGTTCGGGAGCACGGTGAACCGGATAGGCCGGTTGATCGTGATGATCTTCTCGCGCTGGCAGAGTGCTTTCGGGCGGGTGTTGAATTTGAAGAAGGCCTCACAAGCGCACAGTTGTTTCGTGCGCTCCGTCCGTGGGCTGAAATTCTTTCCCGCGCCGCGTGGATCAATTTTGATGCATGGCAGGAGAACGCAACGCGCCCAGCCTTGCGGATCGTCGAGGCGCAGCCACCATCTGCGGATGATAGAGACGAGCCAGAGCTTGGCGCGGTCGTCATTCACCCCGTTTTTGTCGTGCACAGAGTCCGCTCTAAAAAGTCCCCTTCGATAACCTTCAAAATTATCTGGCACACATCAGGACGTTATGCGGTGCCGCAACCAAACGGCTTTGGCGGCGAAGATAAATATTGCTCGCTGTCTTTCGCGCCGCCGGAAAGTTGGGCGCATCTTCCGCTTATCATTGATCCAACATTGGTCATTGATGACGTTGACGCCTTCAGCCAAGCTCTTATCGACGTTTCAAAAACGGCGCGCGACGTGCTGCAAGCCGAACCGGTTTTCTTTGATTCAATCGTCCTCGGCTTTCTTGATGACGTTTCATTTCACGGCACACCGGCTGAAATTGCCGATGCGCGCAAAGAATTGTGGGAGCGCGTTGATCAGCTCAACCCCGCAAACAACGAACAGGATTTAGAGGAAGGCGCGCCATGATCTACGGCTATGCGCGCGTATCGACCGACGGCCAGAGCGTTGACGCTCAGGTGAAGCAGTTGCGCGAGGCCGGAGCGGAAAAGGTTTTTGACGAGACGGCCAGCGGCGCGAAAACCGACCGCGCCCAGCTTCGCCGTGTTATCGACAAGCTCGAAAAAGATGACGTGCTTTTGGTGACGCGGCTTGACCGGCTGGCACGTTCAACCCGCGATCTTCTCAACACCATTGCAGCAATCGCCGCCAAGGGCGCGGGTTTCCGTTCGCTTGGCGACACATGGGCAGACAGCACGACCGCGCACGGGCGGCTCATGTTGACGGTTCTGGGCGGTCTGGCAGAGTTTGAACGCGACCTCATCAAAACCCGCACAGGAGAGGGCAGGGCGCGCGCGATTGCCAAGGGTGTGAAAATGGGCCGCAAGGCAAAACTCACGCCGCACCAGACCGCCGAGGCGATCAAGCGGCGCGACAAAGGCGAGGAAACGCTTGCCGAAATTGCCCGTTCCTACAATGTCAGTCACAGCACGATTTCGAGGTTGTGAGGTATGAATCCGGCAGCCACGCCTAAACTTGATGCAGAGACAGAACGCGCGGTAAGGGCATTCATGCAGCACATTGTTGGTCGCTATCCAGTGCGCGCAGTGCTTCTCTTCGGATCACGCGCGCGCAATACTCACACGTCCGAAAGCGATGCAGATATCGCCGTGATTTTAAGTGGTAAACACGGAGATCGTGCCGCTGCCGTCAAAGACATGGCAGGCATTGCCTTTCATGTGATGATGGAAACCGGCGTGATGGTCGAAGCCCTGCCTTTGTGGGACGACGAGATCGAGCGGCCAGAGATGTTTTCCAATCCGGCTCTGATCAAAAGCATTCTGCACGATGGTATCCGCCTATAATAGCAGCCTTCATTGTGGTGATTGCCTCACAGCTCATTTCGAAACAACAGCAGCAGAAGCCAATTTAATCTGAAAAGCTGCCAGAATTACATCAAGATGATCGCTTATAACCCACAGGCTGAATGCAAAGGTTGCCAACACCAGTGCCAAGCTGATGATGCCGTTTTCCCCTGAGCAGATCAGGCGGATTTTTGTTCCAATAATCATATCAAAATCGGCTTTCTTTTTCATTCCAGTGCTCCTTGTCTATTCGAAGCATTTTGTCACGGCGGTGCAGTTGGCTACATGTAGCGGCTTGCAATCATAAGAGCCTTGGCTCGCAATCATCGGTTTGTCTGGCTCACGCTCATTGCAACTTTGATTTTGGTTCTGGCTCAGATTGATTGCAAGCTGGCTCAGTTGCAATGATGTCC
>Ga0209067_10002764_pt1 | contig 10333 bp, 8 predicted proteins | sample ColStrG_CSR_2013_FD_187199 | JGI IMG/M metagenome (GOLD analysis project Ga0209067, IMG submission 187199) | Freshwater sediment microbial communities in response to fracking from Pennsylvania, USA - Cold Stream Run_MetaG_CSR_2013 (SPAdes)... | ecosystem: Environmental > Aquatic > Freshwater >... | reverse complement strand
ATTGAGTAATTATGTCCTTCACGCCATAAATTTATCGTGCTCAACAACTGGCTCTGATTCGATACTTTGCAGAAACAACTTTTTAAACAACTCTCCAATCGCGTTAGGAGCACTATCAATACCCATAACATTAAATTGGCGGTTGAAATTGGCAAAAAATTCATTGTCTGCCAGCAATTGAAATTCAATAACACCGTCAGCGTGGTAAGTAGGTGTTTCAACAAACAGTCCACTTCCGCGTAAAAATTTGAGTTCGCTATTAAAGACAGCAACGGAATCCTGATCTTCGATCCGAACGATTAGTATATAGCCACTTCTAGCTATTCTCGTCGTCTCGCTACCACCGTTACAGCCGAGATATCGTTGCAAGTTGTGAGGAAGATCGTCGTCTGAACCGTGTAGTGTTCTTAGTCGAACTGGCTCGATATTTGTATTTTTATAGTTCACTCTGTTTGGCTCCAAAATTTACTGCTTAAATTAAACCAACTCTCAATTTTTTTGCGACCAACAACCAATAAAAAGCCAACACGAAGGGTTGGCCTAGGCTCCTATTCAATAGATTGAATAGAAGGAACTTGCACTGCCAGTAACTTTCTCATGATTTGTGTTGCTAGCCTTGGGTCATAATCCAAACCGTATTTCTTCCTGAGACTCAAATACCAATAAACGCTCGAAACCAACTTATTCACGTTTTCTTGCGGTAGCTCATCTAAGTTCTCACCAACGTAGTCACACATTTGATACAAGCGATTATAAATCTTAGCCTGTAAAACGTGATCAATAGGTTCACTCAGGGAAGTATGGTTTACATCAAACGGATTCGGTTGGCCAGTATATAGCCAGGCTAGTGTTGTTGTTTTATCGTAGCGACCGGGTACCAAGAGCAATAAGTCGGTCACGACTTCGCTAAGCATAGAAAACTTTGGTGGACAGTCTTCTTTTAACCACCTAGCGACAGTATTCGGTACGCATTTCCACTTTTGGCTACCCCACGTTTGACGGGTATCTCTAGGAGCACCAGCCAAATCAAAGAGGTAGTTAAGCCTTCCGCTAAAACCGGGAATGCCGTTACCGTCTTTGCTATTTTTCGCTTCTGTAGCCAATGACCTTACCCTTTGTGAGGAATGATCTGTATCATTACACGCCAATCATAACACAAAATCCTATCTTACTCGCAATTTTATTGCGAGGAAACTATTTAGGGTGGATAATGCCCCACCGCGACCCAAGTTAGATCCCTATGTTACGACTAGTATCACGATTCTTAGCCATTACAGTGCTGATGCTTGTCATCGGCAATGCTAATGCTGTGGTACGTTTCAAAGCGCCGGAAGGCAATGACTACACTGCGTTAATCGATACGTTTTCTCTATCAATCTCAACGATCCCCGATTCGCCAAGGCCGCTGGTTGTCACATTAGGTGAAACAGAACTTATTACGCAGCTTTCGACATCGGAGCAAACTCCGATCCTTGCACTTCTGATCAATAGCTCTACTTACTACGATATTATTGAATCATTTAAATTAAAGCCGCACGGGCCAGTGACGGCAATTTTTTCCGACCCAGATCCTCGTTTGCAAATCCAATTAGCCCGGGCTTTAGCACCGGGTAAATCAATTATGATTGCGGGAACTGCAGGCGTAACGAATGACCCACTTAAAACGATTTCCGAATTTGGGGGGCAGGGGATAGATCTGCTGCTTTATGCTAAAGGAGATATAAAACCACTTATTGCTGATATGGATCGTTATGATGTGTTGATCGCGGTACCCGACAGCAATATCTATAACGTGTCTACCATCCAATCGATTATCACATCCTTGTATCGCCGAGAAAAATTCATCATCGGGTACTCCATCGGGATGGTTAAGGCTGGTTCCCTTGCTTCGGTAATTTCAAGCAAAGATCAAATGGCACTCCAGCTACGTTTTGCGATTTCACAGTACTTGTCTACAGGCGCATTACCGCCACCCTCTTTCCCAACCAACGTCAGTGTAGCGGTGAATAAATCCGTCGCTCGCTCGTTGGGAATTGTGAATACCGACGAAGTTGAATTACAAAAGAAGCTAACAAACACGACACATGCGGGCGGTAACCAATGATCGTATTTAAAACGGTTGCAGCAAAGCTAGTATTTTCCGTTCTCGGTTTAATGGCCTGTTTCCTTATTCTCTTGGGCTTCCAGTACCAAAGCAGATCACATGAAATTACTGCTCGCTATGAGTCTGATCTATCCGCGCTCATTGAATTTTTAAAACGCCCCTCTGAAGATTTACTGTTCACCGGAAATAGCAAGTCGTTGGACGAGATTTCGGAGAAGATTGTTGGTAAAGGGATTGTTGGCGCACTAACAATTTCAGATCAAAAGGGCATAGAGGTTTATCGCGCACCAATGAAGTTACCGACCGAGTCTAAAGTCCGGGAAATTTCCTTGACTCAAACATTGGACGAGGGTGACTTGGCTATTGTGCCAGAACTCACATCTGATCAGGTCAAAACAAAAGCGCTGGGCGTTATGACGATTTACCTTGATCATACCGAGATGGATGCGGCCACAAGGGACCTGCGCATTCAGCTGTTAATTTTAGTCTCCATCACTTTATTAAGCGGCGTATTGACTGTGGCGCTGGCTATAAAAATTATCAGCAATCCCTTGAAAAAAATTCAGCAGGCAATGCAGTTGATTCAACGGGGACACTATGACGCTACATTGAATATCAACCAGCGTGACGAGATTGGGCAGCTCGCCCAGCTGGTGAACGATGTTTCCTTGGATCTATGTCGTAAACGCCAACAACATAAAGAGCAGATGAAGGAAATTACAAATGCTCATACCGAGTACACTAACTCGCAAATAGAAAAAAACACCGTTTTGGATCGACTTCTTGAGGGTGTGATTCCGGCACTCTCTGAAGCTATGGATTCGGTACGAATGATCAAAGATCAGGAAGGGCTCAAACTTAACCTATCAAGATCGGTGTTTTTTGCATTAGGCCTTACTCAGGAAACAAAGGATCTCGTCTCTTCCTATTCCGACCAAGTTGTCTTTTCTCCAGAGCGAATGTCGTTTCTAGATATGGTCGATAGGGTTCGTGATACGTTGACGCACCTTGCTGAACATAAAGGAATTATTGTTGAGCCTCGCATCGATGCAAAGCCAGAATTGAGAAATCATTTTGTAATTGTTGACAACGTTCGGATTACAAGGTTGTTTTCACACATCTATGAAATGATTGATCTGAAAACCAGCACCTCGGTAAAAGTTGACTCAATATGGATAATTCTTGATGGTGTCGAATCCGACAAAATAAATGCCACTGTATTGCTGCAGGTTGGTGGATCTGATCTGAGCACGGACTTCATCCAATCAGTCAATCACTTCTTAGCAACAGATATTTCCGACGACTCAATCAGTAGATTTCGCGCTGACTACGAACGGTTTGCCAATGATTTCAATGCCTCAAATTTTGCAGTTCAACTCTACACCGTTATAGGATTGAAAAAAATCATAGACAGCTTGAGGGGTAACTACACAATTATCAATTTGGGGTCACAACGTACACTCCACACGTTTACGTGCGCGATTCCAGCCTCACAAAGCGAAGACGCTATTAATGAGCGCCTTCACCAATTTACTCGCAATCTAAATCAACAAGTGTGCATTATCGGCTCTGCTCAATTTATACGAGCACAACGCAGCCGGCTGTTCGGCGCCGATGAAAGCATTTCCTATATTCACTACGATAAAGTGACTAAGCAGGATCTCAGTACTCAAGTTCATTACATCATTGATCTAATGAGCGACCGCATGGTCGGCCAAGCAATTGCTAAAGAGATAATTGAACTCCGTTCAACCACTCATAATGTTTGCGCCGCTCTCGCATCGAGTGATTATCGAAATAACACCGGCTACACAGAACTTGGCTTTGATTATGGATTTGACTTTTCTCTCTGTGAAACCGTTAGCATAGGGGATATCCAACGAATTCGTAGCCGTAAAAAGCTAACGGAACGAAATGATGCGTTGAAGGAAATTTTCAAAAAAATTCAGGAAGACGAACTCTAATTGCTTGCATTGTGTAATGACCTGTAACTAGCCAATTCTCTTATTGCCGTGATTTTCAAAGTAGGTACACTTATGTCCATGGCCAAGATTTGCAGCACACATAATTTGTTGGAATCTTCGCCAGTACACCTAAATCTAACAGAAATGAAATTATAAAAGGAAAAGAGAAATGAACGTCCTGCTTTGGGAAATGTTAATACTAACAATCTTACCCACAACTGCAGTTTGGTTTAATCGGAGTTATTTCAAAATTCCATTCTGGTGTCTAGTCTTGTGCTCCTGCACAACCATTGCTACCTTGATGGGACTTATGAAGTGGCAGGGCTTGTTGGCCATTATCATCCCCCTAGTGTTATCGACGCTAATTAACCTGAAGCCTACGAATACTATCATCGTTAAATCATTCAAAGTTCTCTTAGTTGGCTACTGTTTGATACTGGGCCTGAACATACTGCCGTTTTTTGAACGTATAACTTTTGTGGCACCAGAATTAGTAGGTAACGGAACAATTCCAGTTGGCCTGCAATTTTCTCTCGCAAAACCTTTATCTGGAATATTACTTCTGGGTCTGCTAGCGCCAACCATTTCCACCTATTTTGATTTCAAAGAGTATTGCAAAGCTCAGAAATTTATTATCGGCGTTGCCGGCCCCACACTTATTGTTTTGTGCATAGCATTTGCGCTAGGGCTCCGGTTTGACGTCAAATTTGTAAGCTGGTGGTATTTGTTCGTGATTTCCAATCTAGTATTTACGGTCGTTGCCGAAGAAGCGTTTTTCCGAGGCGCCATTCACTACCCACTTCTTCAGAAATTTGGGCAAAAAGTCTGGGTTCCAGTCATCGTTGCGATCATCTTCGCGGGTCTACATTATTCACCAGTCGGAGTATTTAACGGTAAGGCTTTGCTCATGGTATTTTTTGCAGGTGTCGTATACGGTTACAGCTTCCAAAAATATGGGAAAATTGAATTCTCAATTTTGACTCATTGGCTGGTAAATAGTTTGCATTTTGTATTTTTCACCTACCCCTTCTCGACCACTTGAGACCACAACATCCTTAGTGAAATTTAGGCCAACGTAATGGTTGGCCGTTAACCGAACGAAATCCGCTAGAACAGCTACAACTTTATGAAACGTATAGGATATATAGCGGCATTAATCATCGCTTTCAGTCAGTTGAATTTGTCGGATATAAAATGAACCATGAAATTGTAATTGGAATCGTCGTAGGCGAAGCATCAGGAGACATTTTAGGTGCCGCCTTAATGCGTGAACTACGTAGAATCTATCCCTCGGTTAGATTCGAGGGTATTGGTGGTCCACGTATGTTGGAAGAAGGTTTTACTTCGTTCTTCGCTCAAGACCGTTTAGCTGTCATGGGTATAGTTGAACCGCTTCAACGAATTTTCGAACTACTTAAGATACGTAGATTTTTGCGAAATCATTTCATCGCAAATCCTCCAGCCGTTTTTATCGGAATCGACTCACCGGATTTTACGATTCCCTTGGAACGCAAGCTAAAAGAGGCCGGCATAAAGACAACACATTACGTTAGTCCGTCGGTATGGGCATGGCGTCAGAGCAGGGTATTCAAAATTGCGAAATCGGTAGACCTTATGCTGACTCTTTTACCCTTTGAAGCTGCCTTCTATGAAAAACATAAAGTGCCTGTCGTCTTTGTCGGACACCATCTTGCGGATGAGATTCCTCTGGAAATTGACGCTGGACGTGCGCGGGATAATCTTGGTATTGCCAAATCAGCAAAGGTCGTTGGACTATTGCCTGGTAGCCGCAGCAGTGAAATTGAAAAAATGGGATCGCTTTTCATGAATACCGCAGTTCGTTTACTCGAGTATGATCCAACTCTTGTTTTTTATATTCCTGCAGCCAACCATGCTCGCTTTCTTCAACTCCAAAAGATTTTAGAGGACTTTAAGGACTACCCAATACATTTAGTGCCGAAACAATCTCATAAAGTTATCGCTGCGTCAGACGTTGTCTTGCTTGCGTCTGGCACGGTTACGTTCGAAGCACTTTTACATAAAAAGCCAATGGTTGTAGCCTATAAACTTTCCGGGCTCTCTTATTGGATACTCTCAAAACTCGTGAAAACTCGATATGTCTCCCTGCCAAATCTTTTAGCCAATACTATGTTAGTTCCCGAATATCTCCAGACCGATGCTTCAGTAGAAAATTTATCGAAAGGGATAATTGAGTATTTAGCATCACCAAGTAAGTCGCTGGATCTTGCAGAGAAATTTCACTCCATACATAACGAACTTCGGAGAAACGCCAGCGAGAGTGCCGCTAAAGCGATTGCAGCTCTCATAGGAAATTAGAAAGGAATTATCAGTTAAGAAAATGCCCGCTGCAGCGGGCATTTTTTGGACGTTGCTTCCTGCATAAACTAGGGCCTTTTCGCCTTTGCAACGGGCGGGTGCGGCCAAACCAACGGCAGTTTACCTTCATATTCCGCTGAGCGTTAATATCAATTAATTCTAAAACTCAGTCAAACTAGGTCAAGTTTAACCAAGCCCTCTCTTTCCCCATAGAAAATCCCGAAATCCTTGCTATGACCGGCTTACAGGCGATCTATGTAACATTTGTAGGGCGCTTGACCCGTTCCGCAAAATATTACACTTCCCGCTGAAACCCAAGCCACACAAGGCTTTCGGAGGGTTTATCAATTTATAGACTGCTATTTTAATGCGGCACATGATCTATTTATACACCCCATTCGACCGTTATTTTGAGTTCCTACCGGAGTCGACATCTCAATGATTCAATTGACTGACTTTTAACATTGTCTATACGAATTATATGGTTATAGCTGTTCTGGCGGATTTCGTTCAGTTAACGGCCAACCTCATCATTCACTTTGCCAATCAGTGAACCCGAAAATGAAGGGACTTTTTAAGTAAAACCCTTGCTATGACTGGATTACAGGCAGTTTATGTAACATTTGGCGGAAATGTTCTGGCGCTGGATATTCAGTAGGCTGCGTGGGTAGAATGCCCACGCAAATGAGAATTATTTGCTATGGACAAAAATGGGGTTTTGTTTAAAGTTAACCTAAGCTGGAAGAAATTCGATACAAATGCCCGCGATGCCGTCTACGAGTTTTTTGGTAAGTCGGATTTGTTGGTGGTGTGCGGTAAGTGCAATTGCACACTGGTACAAATGATTAAATAGAGAACCCTGCGAAAAAGCATAGTCATCATGGCACAAGTGCCTAGTTATGTAACATTTGGCGGAAACTCTCTGGAACCCATAAATGGAAATCTGCCCACTTTCATCTAAACTCAGTCTTCAATCCTAAAAAGCGGTCATTCGATGAATATAACAACATGGAATATGCAAGGATCAAACGCCACATCAGAAAACAAATGGCAACGAGGAGTTGTTAATTTATTTTCAACACAAGATGTATGGAGACCTGATGCTTTATGTTTACAAGAGTGCGGCCCGTTACCTGCTAGCGTTAGAATGCCTGCCATTTTAACTGTGAATTTTCGATCTCCAATTCCTAACGCTCCAAATGAAGCTGTAAGTCTTTATTCATTTGGTGGTACAGAAGATAGACCTTTAGGGTATCTTGCAATTAATGAGTGGGATGTAGCTGGAAATAGAGTTAACACCGTAGTGATAGTAAGATTAAATAAGCGCCTTCCAGATCCCCCGACTCAGGATGACTTATTTTTAACATGGGCAAGACAGGGCGCACAGTATAGACCTGCCGTTGGTGTTAGATACGCGGGGATTGTATTTTATTCATTCCATGCAATATCACCTGGTGGTGCGGATGCTAGTGGGATTATTGCAGCTATCGCAGAATCTCATGCAAATGAAAGATGGTATATTGGTGCTGATTGGAACAGGGAAACTATTAACGTATTACCGCAAGGCACCTTAATTTGTCCTTCAAACGCCCCAACATATCCAGCTACTGCGCCAAGATCATCGTATGACTATGTGATATACAATGGACGTCAACCAACAAGAGGTGTAACTCTTTCACTTTTAATGAGTGACCATTTACCTGTCGCCTATATTTTTAACAATGACCTTTAATGCGCTCCATTTCAAGTCGATGAATCAGTGCGAGCCACTGCTCTCCTACTGTGATCCAGGTGAACTCATTTGAGCAGGCTCTTTCAAAGCACTGAAGCGCAATACTCTTACGCATAGAAGTGTTCTCGACAAGCTCCAACATAGAAGATGCCAGGCGCTCTAGGTCAGCATGATGTCCTGTTGAAACCTCGTCGATAACCACTGTATTTGGTATAACGGGTACCCATTTTGGAGCCCCTTCCCAGATTTCAATCAACCCTTGGTGTTTTAGTAAAATCTGCGCGGCACCAGCAAGTGCGTGCTCAAAAGATACTAGGCCCCATCCTTCTCCTAAGGATGTGTTAACTCCTATCTCGCAACACCGATACAGCTCATGTAGCTTTTGATCAGTCCAGTTTTGGCTGGAGTTTTCCTTAGTAAAAATTACTTTTCCGCCAAGTCTCAATCTATCCCTTTCAATTCGAAGATCTAGCCCTCTCCGTTTTAGGTCACAATGCATAACCAATTTAACTTGCGGATGCTTTTCAGCCATTCGTGCGAAAGCACGCATAGTGACTTCAGGCTGCTTCCGATGGTCATTCCTATTGGCATTTAAAATCCAAGGGCCATCTAATCTATTTGTGTGATCAGGAAAAAGTCTAGCCCTAAGATTATCTATAGGCTCATCCGAATGAGTCGTAGGTCGATCAATTGCGTGAGGAATGACTACAACCTTCTTTGAAAACTCCCTTAGGTTCTTCTTGGTTTTAAAAGCTCTTTCTAGCTCAGCTGCCCCAAATTTTGTATATGCTACGACTAAATCGCTCTGAATCAACCCTTGAAGTGCACGTGAATCATAAATTGGCCCCTCTACAGGAGTATACGCCACCACGAACCCTTGAAAACCACTCCGTCTTAGTTTTATTACTTGCCAGCTCAAAAGTTGTGCTTGTCCAATAAGGATTACAAATTCTGGCGATAACTGTGCAGCTAACTCAAGTAATGTGTAGGTTCGAGAAACATCTAGCTCATGATGTGGATATCCAACCCACATGCTTGTAGGTTCGCTGTCTCCCAAACCAATTACATGCACCGAGTATCTAGTCGACAAAGCTTCCGCCATACCCACGGCTATCCTCCCGAACCCAGACTGCCTAGGGGTATTACTCGATATCAATATTCTTTGCATGGTCTAATAAATAGGTAAATACAGAGGAAAAGCTACATTAACGCTTATATTTAATTGTTCTGACCACTCCTTATCAGGTGGATTGACATAGGTACGTGGATCAAAAAAACCAGTTTCGGAACTTCCTGTAAGTTGCGCATTTAGCATTCCGACTCCAACAAATTGGTTACCGAAACTATAATAGTTATGCCAATCAGTCAGTTCCACTCCGCAAGAATTTAACCAACTTATTGCATTTACGCTCAAATTTTTTGGCTGTTCAGCAGCGGCAATTACTGCGACCCAATATGGGTTAGTTCCACCAGCATGCTTGGCTTGTTCAATTAGCGTATCAAAATCATCTGGGTCGTCTGACAAAACATTTTGATTGAATTGAACATTGCCTTTTTCATCAGCAAGTACAATCCAATAGTTGGGTAACGGATTATTTGAAGTGTTTGGCGCGTCAATATTGACATTATTAATGTTTATTGTGCCCGCAGCTCCAGTAAAAACAATCGCTCCATAAGGAAAATTGTCTACATTTGTTTTAATTCTAAACTCATGGCTGACATAAATACCGGCGGATAAATAAACGCTTAGGGCTTTATCGATAATGTGGCTTTGACCAATCGGCGCAAGCCGCGCGATCGATTGCAGCTTGGTCTCAATTACTGCTGGATTTGTAACCACTGACGCCACCCAAGTATTTACTAAAGATTGATAATTAACGGGTTGCGACGGGTCACTAGGAGGAACTGCTTGAGTCAATACATCCGGAGTGCCGCCAGAAGTAGTTAGGCGAGCCTTACGACTAGAGACCCAAGAGTTATCAAGCTTGGACCAATTTACCTTGAGATCAGCAGACCCTTCAACAAACAAAGCGTCGTACTCAAAGCCAAGATTGGCGTTAACTGCTTCTTTCGTGAGATTGGATGAAGAGGATACAGCAACCAGATAATTTAACATTCCACCGACTACAGAAGTAGTTATAACATGAGTTCCAAAATTGTTAAAAAAATCAAAAAAAGCTTGCTGTGTATTAGAGG
>Ga0209067_10002761_pt1 | contig 10338 bp, 9 predicted proteins | sample ColStrG_CSR_2013_FD_187199 | JGI IMG/M metagenome (GOLD analysis project Ga0209067, IMG submission 187199) | Freshwater sediment microbial communities in response to fracking from Pennsylvania, USA - Cold Stream Run_MetaG_CSR_2013 (SPAdes)... | ecosystem: Environmental > Aquatic > Freshwater >... | reverse complement strand
CTTCGTCCACCAGCGTCCCGAAGGCCATGGCTTCACCCGTCGCCCAGTCGATACCCTCGCCGGTTTCGATCATTTTGGCACGGTTATCGAGAAAACGCTGAATGGTCTTGTGCACATTGAATGTGGAGGGCACCGTGCTGATCTTGCTACCAATTTCCTTCAGCTTGGCCATATCCACGCCGGTCTGGCCTCGGCGATCATCATCGCCCAGTTCCTGCGCCGGCTTGAGGCCGGACCAGCGCCCGTCCAGCCAGTCCGCCTTGTTGGGCTTATAGGCCTGACCAGCTTCATATTCGGCTTCCAGACGCGAGCGCCAGTCAGCCTTGAGCTTGTCCACTTCGCCCTGCGTCACCACCCCTTGTGCGACCAGCCGCGCCGAATAAAGCTCCAGCGTGGTCTGATGCTGGCGAATGTTTTTATACATCAGCGGCTGGGTGAATCCCGGCTCGTCGCCCTCGTTATGGCCGAAGCGGCGATAACAGAACATGTCGATCACCACCGGCTTGTGGAACTTCTGCCGGAATTCGATAGCCACTTTGGCCGCAAACACCACCGCTTCCGGATCATCGCCATTGCAATGGAAAATCGGCGCTTCGATCATTTTCGCCACATCGGACGGATAGGGCGACGAGCGCGAATAACGCGGATAGGTGGTGAAGCCGATCTGGTTATTGACAATAAAATGCACCGAACCGCCGGTGCGATGGCCTTTCAGGCCCGAAAGGCCGAAACATTCGGCGATCACGCCCTGACCGGCAAAGGCTGCGTCGCCGTGAATCAGCAGCGGCAGAACCTTGGTGCGCTCGACCACATCGCCCAGTTGATCCTGCTTGGCGCGAACCTTGCCCAAAACCACCGGATCCACGATTTCCAGATGCGAAGGATTGGCGGTGAGCGAAATATGAACCTTGTTGCCGTCAAACTCGCGGTCTGATGACGCGCCCAGATGATATTTCACGTCGCCTGATCCCTCGACTTCATCGGGGGCAAACGAACCGCCCTTGAATTCGTGGAAAATCGCCCGGTGCGGCTTGCCCATCACCTGAGACAGCACGTTGAGACGGCCACGATGCGCCATGCCGAACACAATGTCCTGCACGCCCAGCGCGCCGCCACGCTTGATGATCTGTTCAAGCGCCGGAATCATCGCCTCGCCGCCGTCAAGACCAAAACGCTTGGTGCCGGTATAACGAATGTCGATGAACTTCTCGAAGCCCTCGGCTTCAACCAGCTTGGAGAGAATGGCGCGTTTGCCCTCTCTGGTGAAGGTGATTTCCTTATCCGGCCCTTCGATACGGGCCTGCAACCAGCCCTTCGCCACGGGGTCAGAAATATGCATGAATTCAAAACCGATGGTGCTGCAATAAGTGCGGCGCAGAATCACCAGCATTTCGCGCAAGGTGGCAAATTCCAGCCCCAGCACCTTATCGATAAAAATCTTGCGGTCATAGTCGTCATCGGTGAAGCCGTAGCTTGAGGGATGCAACTCCTCATGGTCCTTGCGCGCTTCAATGCCGAGCGGATCGAGATTGGCATGCAGATGGCCACGCATGCGATAGGCGCGAATCATCATAATGGCGCGCACCGAATCGCGCGTCGCACGTTCGATGTCGGCGCTCGACAGGTTCGGCGCGCCAGCCGCGACGGGAGCCGCCACCTTGGCTTTCAGCTTGTCACTGACAATCTTTTCAACCACGCCCCAATTGCCGTCCAGCGCCGAGACCAGTTCGCCATTGGCCACAACCGGCCAGTTCGGCTTTTTCCACGAGGCACCGCGCGCGCTCTGCTCAACCGAGGCACGATCATCCGCCAGCCCGCCAAAAAATCCCTGCCAATCCGTATCTACAGACGAGGGATCGGCCTGATATTTTGCGTAAAGGTCCTCGATATAGGCGGCATTCGCGCCGTAAAGAAAGGAGGTTTGCAGCAAAGCGTCATTCTGGAATTGGCGAGCCATTTTTATCATCCCGTTCAAATTCTACAGGTGCAGGCGGAAACCCGCCTGCACTCAAATCTTGCGAAGATTTACCGTCCTGCGAGGGCTTAACCCTTCAAAACGTCAACCAAGGTTTTTCCAAGGCGGGCCGGTGACGGCGAGACACGAATGCCCGCAGCTTCCATCGCCGCAATCTTGTCTTCTGCGCCGCCCTTGCCGCCCGAAATGATCGCACCGGCATGGCCCATACGGCGACCGGGAGGGGCTGTGCGCCCGGCAATAAAGCCCACCATTGGCTTTTTGCGGCCGCGTTTGGCCTCATCGGCAATAAACTGCGCCGCATCTTCTTCCGCTGAACCGCCGATTTCGCCGATCATGATGATCGAAGCGGTTTTCGGATCGGCCAAAAACATCTCCAGCATTTCAATGAATTCGGTGCCCTTGACCGGGTCGCCGCCAATACCGACAGCGGTGGTCTGGCCGAGGCCTTCCTGTGTGGTCTGGAACACCGCTTCATAGGTCAGCGTGCCGGAACGCGACACGATGCCAACATTGCCGGGTTTGAAAATATTGCCCGGCATAATGCCGATCTTGCACTCACCCGACGTCATCACGCCGGGGCAGTTCGGCCCGATCAGACGGCTCTTCGAGCCGATCAGCGCCCGCTTGACCTTGATCATGTCGGCCACCGGAATGCCTTCGGTGATGCAGACGATCAGCGGAATTTCGGCGGCAATCGCTTCGCAAATCGCATCAGCAGCGCCCGGCGGCGGCACGTAGATGACCGAAGCATCAGCGCCGGTGGCGTCGCGCGCCTCTAATACGGTGTCGAACACGGGCAGGCCGATATGGGTAGCGCCGCCCTTGCCGGGCGAAGTGCCGCCGACCATTTTGGTGCCATAGGCAATCGCCTGTTCGGAGTGAAACGTGCCATTCTTGCCGGTAAAACCCTGGCAGATGACCTTGGTATTTGCGTTGATAAGGATGGACATTCGTTAAGCCCCTTTGCGTGCGTCTTGCACAGCTTTGACGATTTTCTGCGCGGCATCATCAAGATCATTGGCCGAGAGCACATTGAGGCCCGAAGCGTTCAAAATCTTCTTGCCAAGCTCAACATTGGTGCCCTCTAAACGCACCACCAGCGGAACCTTCAGCCCGACGTCCTTAACCGCAGCAATCACGCCTTCCGCGATCACGTCGCAGCGCATAATACCGCCGAAAATATTGACCAGAATGCCCTTCACATTTTCATCAGCAGTGATGATCTTGAAAGCTGCGGTCACCTTTTCCTTGGTGGCGCCACCGCCCACGTCCAAAAAGTTCGCCGGCGCTTCGCCATAGAGCTTGATAATGTCCATGGTCGCCATCGCCAGACCCGCGCCATTGACCATGCAGCCAATCGTGCCATCCAGCGTGATGTAGTTCAGGTCAAATTTCGACGCTTCGATTTCCTTGGCATCTTCTTCCGATTCGTCGCGCAAGGCGGCAATATCAGGATGACGATACAGCGCATTGCCGTCGAAGGAGACCTTCGCATCGAGGCACTTGAGCTGGCCCTGCTTGGTCACGATCAGCGGGTTGATTTCCAGCATTTCCATGTCTTTGGCGACAAAGGCCGTATAAAGCTGGGCGCTGAGCTTTTCCGCCTGCTTGGCCAGATCACCCGAAAGGCCGAGCGCCTTGGCAATCACGCGGCCATGATGCGGCATGATTCCGGTCGCCGGATCCACCGAAAAGGTGTGGATGAGCTCGGGGGTCGAATGCGCCACGTCTTCAATATTGACGCCGCCTTCGGTCGAAACCACAAAGGACACGCGCGACGAACTGCGGTCCACCAGCATCGACAGATAAAATTCCTTGGCAATGTCGGAACCGTCTTCGATATATAGCCGGTTGACCTGCTTGCCTGCGGGGCCGGTCTGGATGGTGACCAGCGTATTGCCGAGCATCTGCTTGGCGAAGCTCTTGGCCTCGTCGATCGAGAAAGCAAGGCGAACGCCGCCTTTTTCGCCCGCTGCCGCTTCCTTGAACTGGCCCTTGCCGCGACCACCAGCATGAATCTGGCTCTTCACCACATAAAGCGGGCCCGGAAGCTGCTTGGCGGCGGCTTCGGCTTCATCCGCCGAAAAAATCGCCACACCTTTCGACACCGGCACGCCGAATTCCTTCAGCACGGCTTTGGCCTGATATTCGTGAATGTTCATCGAAAATCCCCTTTGAGCATGTTTGCGCGATGCAATTCATGCGGTGAAAAACTGCAAAACCTCCGGCGCAAGATGCGCCGAAGGCTTCACATGGATTTTAGGCAAAAGCCGGGTTGATCACCTTGCAGGCGTCCACCAGCGTCTTGACCGAAGCGACCGACTTTTCAAACATCGCCTTTTCAGAGGCATCAAGCTGGACTTCAACAATACGCTCGACCCCATTGGCACCGATGACCACCGGCACGCCGACATAAATGTCGTTCAGGCCATATTCGCCATTGAGCTGTGCGGCGCAGGGCAGCACGCGGCGCTTGTCCTTGAGATAGCTTTCCGCCATCGCAATGGCCGAAGCGGCAGGCGCATAGAAGGCCGAACCGGTCTTGAGCAGATTGACGATTTCGCCGCCGCCCTTGCGGGTGCGCTCGATGATCGCGTCCAGCTTCGCTTGTGTGGTCCAGCCCATCTTCACGAGGTCGGTCAGCGGAATGCCCGCAACGGTGGAGTAACGCAGGCTCGGCACCATATCGTCGCCGTGGCCGCCCAGCACAAAGGCCGTGACATCTTCCACCGAAACATTGAATTCCTGAGACAGGAAATACCGGAAACGGGCCGAATCCAGCACGCCCGCCATGCCCACCACCTTGTTGTGGGGCAGCCCGGACGCCTTACGCAACGCCCAGACCATTGCGTCGAGCGGGTTGGTGATGCAGATCACAAAAGCGTTCGGTGCGTGTTCAGCAATGCCCTTGCCTACCGATTCCATCACCTTGAGATTGATGCCGAGCAAATCGTCGCGGCTCATGCCGGGCTTGCGCGGCACACCGGCGGTGACGATGATCACGTCTGCGCCCGCAATGCCCTCATAGCTATTGGCGCCCGACATATGCGCGTCAAATCCTTCGACCGGCGAGGCTTCGGCAATGTCGAGCGCCTTCCCCTGCGGCACCCCTTCAGCTATGTCGAACAGAACAATATCACCGAGTTCCTTGATCCCGGCGAGCAGCGCGAGGGTGCCGCCAATCTGGCCCGAACCAATCAAAGCAATCTTTTTGCGAGACATGAAAACCGTCCTTAAAACGTGCTGACAGAAGTTGTTTCGCTGGTCTTTTGACTCTATGCGTCTCTCAAGGCAAGTCGTAGAATAGGTGTAGATATTTGGATATTTTGATGCGGCACAGCAACGAGGCACACGAAAAAACAAGCACTTAGCCATAGCCTGTGTTTGAATTTCACGCAAATCCCGTCAATCTTATTTCATTACAAATTACATATTATGTATTTTGTAACATCAAATTTTGGGCAATTCCGACTCCCGCTGCAGCAGCAGTGTGTGCGGCGACACCGCTTAAATCCGTCCGCTGACAATCGTCCGCAAGACCATCTTTGTCAGCCGCTCCACGCGCAAATCCAGCGCATTGCGCGGAATGTCGCTGTCCATGCGTATCGGCACCGGATGAATGAAGCGGTGCATCGCGTCAAACACCAAACCAAGCGCCTTGCGATGGTCGGTCAGGTCAAAGGTGCCGCCCGCGATACCCTCCTCGATCACCCGCTGCATCGTGCCCTGAACCTGATTGCGGTGCTTGCGCGCCACGCCACGCCCCTCGGTCACTGAATCGGCAAACAGATCAAAAATCAGCGGATCACTCTCGAATTTATTGCGATAGGTCCGGTGCAGCACAAACAGCACCCGCTCCAGCTTGTCATAAGCGGGGTCAGGCGAATCGGCCGAATCGCGAATACCGGCCTCGAGTGGTTTGAGCCAATGCGCGGTCACCGCATCGAGCAGCGCCAGCTTGGAGGGAAAATAGCGGTAAACATTGGCGTGCGTCATACCGAGTTCTTCGGCCACGCCAACGACGGTCATGCGCTTGACGCCAAACCGCCGGATATGCGCCGCCGCCACATCAAGAATGCGCTGGTCCATCGCTTCGGCATAGGTCTTGTTCATGTCTCCACCAGACCAGTGGTCTGCGAGGAGGCCTGCGAATCGGCCCGTCCATGCGGCAGCGCCAGATAGGATTCGCTCCGCATTTCGATCAGCCGCGACACGGTGCGGTCAAATTCAAACGCTTCCCGGCCGCTTTCCGCCACATAAAGCGCCTGCGGCTCGGCTTGCGCTGAAGCAATCAGCTTCACGTGCTGATCATACAGCGCATCAATCAGCGTGATGAAGCGTTTGACCAGATTGCGCTCCTCCGAACGCACCACCCGGATATCGTCGATCACCAGCGTATGAAATTGCTGGGCCAGATGGATGAAATCCGCCGCGCCCAGCGGCTGCTCGCATAAATCCACGAACGAAAACCGTGCCACACCGGAGGCGGCCTGTGGCACATGCAAAAACCGCCCCAACAGGGGCAAATCGAATGGTTTGCCCTTTTTCTCGCCGGTCAGACCCAAAAAAGCCGCATCGAGCGCAGCTTTGGCCTGAGCATCGGCGGGGACATAATAGACCGCTGCGCCTTTCAGCTTTTCCAGCCGGAAATCTTTCACCGCATGCAGCTTGACCACATTCATCTGCACGCTGATCTGCCGGATGAAGGGTAAAAACAGCGCCCGGTTCAGACCGCCGCTATACAGATCCGGCGGGGCCACATTAGAGGTGGCCACCACAACCACATTCTGCGCCCAGAGCGCCGTGAACAGCCGCCCCAAAATCATCGCATCGGCAATATCGGTGACGGTGAATTCGTCAAAACACAGCAAACTGGCCTGCTCGGCCAGTTGCGCCGCCACTGGCGCGATCGGATCATCGCCTTTGAACTGCGGTCCGACCTGCCCGGCTTTTTTGGCCTGCCGCCAGGCATGAATGCGCGCATGCACATCGGCCATGAAATTATGGAAATGCGCCCGCCGCTTGCGCGGCTCTGCGACGCTCTCGAAAAACAGATCCATCAGCATGGTCTTGCCACGCCCGACCGAACCCCAGATATACAGCCCCTTGCGCGGCGCAACGGCGCGCTTGGAGCCAAACATCCAGCCCAGCGAGCTGGATTTTTGCGCCAAACGGCGCTCTTTGAGCGCGTCACCCAGCGCATCAAGTTGCCGGGCAACCTCCTCCTGCGCGCTGTCGCGCTCCAGATGCGCCCGATTCACCAGTGCGCGATACCGGCTCAGAACCCGATCATTCAACCTCAAGCCCCTCCCGGCTACACTTTTTCGGGCGGTGCCCGCTCCAGAAGCTCATATGGCGGCTTCCAGCCCTCTTGCGCGGAAATCCGCGTCAGCCAAGTCTTGATCTGCAAAACAGTCTTGATTTGCGGAACAAGCCTTGATCTGCGGAAATTTTGTCCAGTCCATCCCGTATTCCTCACGATAAAAGAGATAGGCCGACATGGATAGATCGACAATGGTCATGTGGCCGAGCATAAAGGACCTCTGCCCGAGGTGCTTTTTTAACGATCAAAGCCGCCGCCATCACCCGGCCGCGCAAAAATGCCGTCACCGGCGTCTCGCCCGACTTCACCAAACCCGTCAGAAACCGCAGCGCCGAAATATTGCCGGTGAATTTCCGGGCATCAAACAGCAGCCAGCGCATGCATTGCAGCTCTGCGTCCGGCGCAGGGCCAAACGCCCGGTCTTTTTGGCCAGATAAGTCAAAATCACCCCCGATTGCGTCAGTTTGAACGAACCATCGACCAAAACAGGCACTTCGCCCGTTTCATTCACCTCAGCGCGAAAAACATCGCTACGCGCCTCACCATTGCAGAAATCGACAGTGTTTTGACGTCATTTCAGCCCGCAAAACTCCAGCATCAAGGCAGCGCGATACGAGTGACCCGATTCGCCAAATCCGAAAAGCACCAGTTCTTGCATCGAATCCCCCTGTTCCGGCGTTTTCAGTCGCCCGCGTGACTGGCTCATTTTTTCGCAACCTTGCATGAAACTGGCAAGAAAATCGTGCGAATCAATATGAAAATCCCGCCGGATTCGGGGCTGATTCAGCAAACGTTTAGCACAGAACAAATTCGCAGCTTGATTTTTGCCGCAGTGCAGCATATATCTGTGACGGGGTTGGAACGTTCCGAAATACATTTTGAAAGTTTGGAGATAATCCAATGGAACCCACTTTTGTACACGCTGGCTACATCCGGCGTTTGTGGTCCGCAGATCTTCCGCTGTTTCGCGACCATCTGCTGCGTCTCGATTCAGAGAGCCGCCACGCACGTTTCGGCATGGCCGTGTCTGATGATTTTTTACGTGATTACGCCGAACATTGCTTTGTCCTGAATGGTGTGACCTTCGGCTATTTTGTCGATGGCGTCATCCGCGGCGCCGGCGAATTGCGCCCGCTTTATGAACCCTATGATCACAAGGCTGACCGCACTGCCGAAGCCGCGTTCAGCGTTGAACGCGAATGGCGGCGCAGGGGTGTGGGCACCGAATTGCTTGGCCGCATCATCCGCGCCGCGCGCAACCGTCAGGCCGACGAATTGTTCATGTCCTGCCTCGCCTCAAATCGCGCCATGCAGAACCTGGCCCGTCACTTCAAAGCGGACATCACCTTTGAGCAGGACCAGACCACCGGCAAGCTGATCGGTCGCCCGCCCACTCCTATGACCATCATGCAGGAAGTGTTCGAGGATTCGGCCAGCTACGCCACCGCCTTCCTCGATTTGCAAAAGCGCCTGTTCAGCGCCGCCGTCGCCTGAACACAGGCGATCCCATTTCAATAAAAAAACCCGCCGGTCTGGCGGGTTTTTTATTGTCCCAAGGTGCGGGGGCCTAGTTCTGCCGCGCCACCATCATCTTCTTGATTTCGGCAATCGCCTTGGCCGGATTCAGCCCCTTCGGGCAGGCCTGTGCGCAGTTCATGATCGTGTGGCAACGATAGAGCCGGAACGGGTCTTCCAGAAAATCCAGCCGTTCTCCGGTGGCCTCATCACGCGAATCGATCAGCCAGCGATAGGCCTGCAACAATACCGCCGGACCAAGATAACGGTCGCCGTTCCACCAATAGGACGGGCAGGAGGTCGAGCAACAGGCGCACAAAATACATTCATACAACCCGTCGAGTTTGCTGCGGTCATTGTGCGACTGCAACCATTCCTTTTCCGGCGCGGGGGTCACTGTGTGCAGCCAAGGCTCAACCGCCGCGTGCTGCGCGTAAAAGCGGGTCAAATCCGGCACCAGATCTTTCACCACCGGCATATGCGGCAGCGGATAAATTTTTACCGCACCGCTGACTTCATTCATGCCTTTGGTGCAGGCAAGGGTGTTGGTGCCGTCGATGTTCATCGCGCAAGACCCGCAAATGCCCTCGCGGCAGGAGCGGCGGAACGTCAGTGTCGCATCAATCTTCGATTTGATCCAGATGATACCATCCAGAATCATCGGGCCACAATCATCGAGATCGACCCAATAGGTGTCGATGCGCGGGTTTTTGCCGTCATCAGGATTCCAGCGATAGATGCGGAATTCCTTCAGATTTTTCGCGCCCGACGGCTTTGGCCACACCTTGCCCGGCGTGATCTGGGAGTTTTTGGGAAGTGCAAGTTCAACCATGATAAGATCGCTTCTTTTGCTTCATTCGGGGAGATCATCAACCATAATTGAGTGATCCAAAAATAAACTAATGCCCGCCATATAACTATCTGAAATTGGAGCCTTCAAAATATCCAAAACAGCGTCTGAATAGTCATATGCTTTAGTTTCGAGAGCCGATTGGCGATTTATCAAAGGAAAATCACCGAAATCCCGGATGAATATCCTTATTAAATCACCTTCAACATGTTTATACGCGTCCGTTGTTTTCTGAACTCGAGGAGATCCAAAATGGATAGAAAAAGTAAGCCCAAGGCCTTTTTGTAATTTTTCCATCCACTTAGAATGTCCCTGATTAAGTCTATTCCAAACCGCGCCTCGGCCAATATAAAGTATATTGGACGGTCTCCTTGGATAAGAAATACAAAAGGGTTCATTTATTGTTATAATATATACTGCTCTTTTATCTTCGAGGCCACCAATTGCTTCTTTAGAAGAAAGTCGCTTTCTCTTTTCGGTTAGATTATCTCTCAAATCTATTTTATAATTATACCATGTAAAATCGACAGTAGGCATAACAACTTCCTCAATACACCCGGGCTTTCGGCTGGATATATTCAATCTCGTCGCTCATCGTATAGGTATGCACCGGACGATAATCGATATTGACGCTCTTTTTACCGGCATCAACATAGGCCAGCGTATGTTTCA
>Ga0209067_10002758_pt1 | contig 10343 bp, 13 predicted proteins | sample ColStrG_CSR_2013_FD_187199 | JGI IMG/M metagenome (GOLD analysis project Ga0209067, IMG submission 187199) | Freshwater sediment microbial communities in response to fracking from Pennsylvania, USA - Cold Stream Run_MetaG_CSR_2013 (SPAdes)... | ecosystem: Environmental > Aquatic > Freshwater >... | reverse complement strand
CGCCCGCCCTTCTCGCGCTGCAGTCCCAGTCTGGCAAGAATTTTCGACATTCGCATCTCCATCCCCCGATTGATCGAGGTTGGAGTACATCCAACACCCCACTGCAAAGCCTCTCGGCTGGTAAATCCAAACGCCTTCCAAGTCTCCCCTTTTGCCCTTCCCGGGCCTGTGGATAACTCGTCCATAACCGGCGACTCCATCCACTCTTCGACCATCTCCTCCCACGAGTCGAGCATCGCGTACTCACCGTGCTCTGCCGCCGCCAAGCGGTCAGCGTCCTGCCAGTGCACCCCACCCATCATGTAGCGCTCGGCGCCCTCGGCCCACAGTTGTTCCCGGTCGCGCACTACCGCGTCAATGTCAACCCCGGCGAGGTCACCGACCCGCATAGGCAGCCACCGGCGCTCGTTGCCCGCGTCGTCCGACAGGAACTCCTCTTTGTCGGTCGTGCCTATGAGCGTGAAGCGGCGCAGCACCGAGGTGGCGAACTCGCGATACTTGGGCACCCACTCGTCCTTGGTCGCGCTGATGAAGTCCTTGATCGCCTCGGACCCCTTCGTGTGCAGCCCGCGCAGCTCGGCGATCTCGGCCACCAGCCGCCCGCGCAGCTTGCGCGCCATGTCAGCGTCGGGGTTGCTCAGGTCGATGCGCGTGGCGTACTCATCACCCGGCGCCAGGGCGGCCACCAGACGGGTCTTGCCGACCCCGCCCTTGCCCACCAGAATGGGGACCATGTCGCCCTTCACCCCCGGCGAGAGCACCCGACCGGCGGCCAGCGTCCAGTAGTACGCCCCCACGGCCCGGGTGTACTCACTGTCGACCGCGCCAGCGTAGCGCGACCAGAACGCATCGACCCGCGGCACGCCGTCCCACTTCAGCCTATCGAGCCACACCTGGGCCGAGTCGAACTCACACTCTCGCGCCACGAGCGACACCGCATCACGGATTAGCTCACGCCCCACCGGTGCGAAGCCCGACTTCTCGAGCTCAATGCGCGCGCGGGTGTAGTCCTCATCCCCCCAGCTCGCCCACTGCGCCTCGCTTGCGCGCCAGTCAGCGTGCATGACCTCGCCGCGGAACGCGTCGTACCCCAGGCGCACGTGCCAGCCCGGTGTGCGCAGCGCCTTGCAGACGTTATCGATAGTCGCCAGCCACCCCTTGCGGTCGCGCGTCAGCCCCTCACCCGGGATAGGAGACGACCACAGAGCCGTCGGGTCGTCCGGTATGTCAGCACCACCACCCAGAACGCCCAGGCCGACGCCAGATAGGCCAGCAGCGCGAGCCCCACGCTCGCGCACATCCACCCGAGCAGCAAGACCAGTGCGCCCAGCCACAGCCACAACTTCAGAACGGTCATCATCGATCTCCTGTATCTCGTCAAGGAAGCTCTTCTGGTAGCCCACGGCGTTGAGGAACACCGCATCGCTGCGGTGCGCGCAATGCGCGTGCAGGCACTTGAAATGGCCCGTCTCGTAGCCGTTGGTACCCGCCGGGTAGTAGACGGTCTCGGTTACTCCGGAGTCGCCGGTGTGCTCGTGCTCGAAAGGGCAGTGGATAAGACATTCGCCGTGGCGTCCCTCACCGCGAGACCAGCCCCGCTGCTCCAGCCACTGCACGACAGGGTCTCCTCGCTCTCCTTGAGCCAGCCCTCTCTTCGCTCGAGCGCGCTTTTTAGGTCCTGTAAGGCCTGCTGGTTTTGTTTGGCCCGCAGGTTCAGGAACGCTGCTTCCTTCTCCTTCAGCGTCCAGTCCGAACTCTTCCTTGAGTTCATCAATAAGTCGTTCGAGACTTGCGCTCGAACATTCAGGTATCTCGCCAGGGAGTCCTCCTTCCCACTGATAGCGTCCGCCGCTGGGGTGGGTGCCGGCGGCGATGAACTGCTGTCCGTTTCCGAGAACCTCGAGCGCTCCACCCCCTCGCAGTCGTACGATCCGTTTATTAAATTCACCAGGGACAACACATGCGAGAACGACACGAGGGGACCCCGCTCTACCGCGAGCCGGTAGCTGCATCTGGAGCAACTGAGCGACGCGAGCACGGATTTTTGAGACGGTGCCGAGATCGTCACAGTCAATGTCGATTGCGCGGACTGATCGTGTCTGCAGGCAGATTGAGTATTTTCCATTTTTGCTCCATTGGTCGATTTGAGAATCACTGGCGTGTATGGCGGTCCAGTGCGCGATGCCCACTACCTCGCCTTGCGCGTTGTACTTGCAGGGCGTCTTGCCGACGCCCTTGATGGTGCTGTTCTTCGATATCACGGCGCTGGGGTCCGCCACAGCCGGCAGCAAGTCGCTCTGCAGCCCCAGCACGTCGGAGAAATGCACCCACTCGGCGAGCGTCGCGCCGTATTGTTTTTGCATGGTGCCCCCGAGGGTTAATGTTCGATGTCAAGCCAGCCAGCGTGCAGACCGAGCGCTACCTCGGTGTCGCGCGCGAGTTTTTCCCCTACTGTGCGCTTGGGGTTGTCTCCTATGAGTTGCGAGATGAAGGCGGGCGACACGTCGAGCACCCGAGCGAAGTCGGCCTGCGAGGCGTAGCCCCGGGCAAGCAACTTGAGGTTTGCCGCGCGCGTTCGGAACACCCTCTCGAGAGAGGAGCGTTTGACGCGCTTGCTGAGGTTAAGCATCTGATTCCTTTCTGGTGAAAAATATTTTTGAAATTGGTGTTGCGGATCATAAATCATCCGCTATACAATTATCAACACAAATTGGAAAAATCCTCTTTGTGTATTTTTCAACTCTCAATAGGAGGGACGCTATGTCTCTGGAAGAAAAGGTCAGCGCGCTGGTAGATGCTATCAGTGCAAACACAGACGCGCTACAGCATTTGGCTGCGTCTATCCGTGGCTTGGGTGTGGATAAAGTTGTGCAAGTCCCTGCGGCTGCCACTGGCGAAAAGGCAGTGGATAAGCCCGTGGACAAGTCCAAAAAAGAGACCGCAAAAAAGTTGAAGGAGACGCCGCCGGCCGACCCTCTTTCTGTGGCGGCGTCCACAACTACCGCCACCCCGGCCAATGCCCCGGCTGTGGCCAGTGGGTCCGCCGCGGCTGAAGGAACGTATGCTGATCTGCAGGTTCTGGTGCCTGAGCTGGCTGAGAAGAAGGGTCGTAGCGCCGCTATGTCTATTTTTGCTGAACTGGGTTTTCCGAACGGCAAAGAACTAGCGGCCAAGGCCCCGGAGATGATCCCCGCAGCGGTGGCTGCCTTTCGTAAGGCGCTTGCGTAATGTCTACCGAAGTAGTCGTGGATACACACGCTATTTGGTCGCCGTCTTCGGCGAAACGCAGGCTCACGTGCGTGGGCTCTATCGCGATGGAAGCGAATGAGCCCGACAGCGAGAGCGATGCGTCTGCCGAAGGCACCACGGCGCACGCCTACGCCGCCCAGTGGCTGACCTCGGGCGAGGTGCCCGGCGGTCTTGAGGGCGAGATGCTGCACTACGTGGGCAACTACGTCACGTGGGTGCAAGCGACGATCAACGAGTACATCAACCTGGGCGCCACCGTTGAACTGTTCGTCGAAGTGCGCCTGCCGCTGGTAGACGTCACCGGCGAGCGCGACGCCTACGGCACGTCCGACGTGGTGCTGATCATCACGTGGCCCTCGGGCGACAGTTGGGTGCACGTCGTCGACTTGAAGTACGGCTACCGCGAGGTCTCCTCGGGCGACCCGCAGCTGCAGGTCTACGGCCTGGCTGCCATGCGCAAGTACGGCCTGATGCTCAACATCGTCAAGGTGCTCGCCACCGTCATGCAGCCGCGCGTCAAGAGCGAGCCCGACACGGTCGAGTACGACGGGTTGCAGATGGAGGAGTTTGGTGAGCTCGTGATGGCTAACGCCACGCTCGCGTTCTCGATCCTCGAAGCCCCGGCCAGCGCGCTTAACCACCTCGTGCCGAGCGAGGCCGGTTGCCACTTCTGTAAGGCCCAGCACAAGTGCCCGGCGTTCGTGAAGCAGATTCACGACACCGTGTATGGTGAGATGCAGGACCTCACGGTCGAGGGTATCGAGCCGGTTGACGAGACGACGTTCGACGGCCCGCCGGCCGACTTCGCCGCGCTCTTGCCGCTGTTCATGGACCGCGTGCCGCAGATCGAGGCCTGGTGCAAGTACATCCGCGCCAAGGTCGAGCAGCAGCTGGTCCAGGGCCTGCCGGTCAAGGGGTACAAGCTGGTGCAGGGCCGTAACGGCGCGCGCAAGTTCACCGACGAGGTGGCGGCCGCGCACGTGCTCACGGCGAACATGGTGCCCAAGGAGTTGTTCCTGACCTCGCCCGAGTTGCGCACGCCTGCGGACATCGAGAAGAAGGTCAAGAAGGCCTACCCCGGCGCGTGGAACGCAGTGGCAACACTCATCACGCAGGCGCCTGGTGGCGCTTCGGTCGCGCCCGATAGCGATCCCCGCCCGCCTTTTAGCGCTCCGGCGTTCGATGGCGAGTCTTATGTAGCTGACGATCTCATTTAAGGAGTAGATCATGGTTGAAAAAGTAATCACGCTGAAGAACGTCCGACTGGCGTTTCCCGCTCTGTTTGAGCCTAAGCAGGTCAATGGCGAGGGCAAGCCGGCATACAGCGCCGCGCTGCTGCTCTCCGCAGATGACCCCCAAGTCGACAAGCTCAACGAGCTGATCGACGCTGTGGCAGTCGAGAAGTGGGCCGGCAAGGCCAAGACCCTGCTCGGCGTGCTTCGGGGCAAGGACGCGGTAGCGATCCACAACGGTGACCTCAAGGCCCAGTTCGATGGGTTCGAGGGCAACTACCACGTCTCGGCGCGCAGCTACACCAAGGTGCTCGTCGTGGACCGCGACCGCACGCCCCTGACCGCAGAGAGCGGCAAGCCCTACGGTGGCTGCTACGTGGACGCGAGCATCGAGGTGTGGGCGCAGGACAACCAGTGGGGCAAGCGCGTCAACGCGACGCTGCGCTGGGTGCAGTTCCGCCGTGATGGCGACGCCTTCGCCGGCGGCGCACCGGCGTCCATGGACGAGATGGAAGACCTGTCTGACATCAGCGATGACGATCTGATCTGACATGGTCAAGCGCACGCTCTTCCCTGATGGAACCGTGATCACCTTCGGCAGGAAACTGTCGAAGGCTGAGAAAAAGAAAATCAAGAAGCAGCGCCAGATCGCGGCGCGGCTTCCTGTAACACATCAACCCGTTGTTGCCGTTCAACATGACCACCCTATGGCTTGACCTTGAGACCCGCAGCAAGGTGGACCTTGCGCGCGCGGGGGTCTATGTTTACGCGCAGAGCTGCAACATCCTGCTCAACAGCTGGGCGGTCGACAACGGTCCTGTGCGCACCGACGACCACCTCACCCTGGACTTCAACCACGCGTTCAACCACGCCGACCGGATCGTGGCGCACAACGCCGAGTTCGACCGCGCGGTGCTCTCTGCGCGCATGCCGGACATCCGGTTCGACCGCTGGTACTGCACCATGGCTCAAGCGCGCCGCCACGGCCTGCCAGGGGGCTTGGACAAGCTCTGCGACCTGCTAGGCGTGCCGCTGGAGAAGGCGAAGCTCAAAGACGGCCGAGCCCTACTGATGCTGTTCTGCAAGCCCAACAAAGACGGCACGTGGAACACCAAGGAGACGCACCCCGAGCAGTGGGCACGTTTTGTGCAATACGGCAACATCGATGTGGAAGCCATGCGCGAAGTCCACCGGCGTTGCCCTAAATGGAATGACGCATATGAAACACCAGTCTGGCTGGCCGATCAGGCTATTAACGCGCGAGGGTTTCAAGTGGACCTTCAGTTCGCCAAGGCGGCGGTTGACGTCTTGGGCGAAGAGAGTGAGCGCACCGATGAGGAGGTTGTGGAGGCAACTGACGGAGCGGTTACATCCGCGCGGCAAGTTAAACTTTTACTTGACCACGTCCTTAGCGAACACGGCGTTGATCTGCCCGACATGCAGGCGGCGACACTTGAGCGGCGAATTGCTGACCCTGATCTGCCGGACGCAGTCAAACACCTGCTTGTGCTGCGGCAACGCTCTGCAAAGACATCGACGTCAAAGTACGCAACCTTCCTTCGGTGTGCTAGTGCAGACGGACGAGTCCGGGGAGCGATAACCTATTCCGGCGCCATGCGCACCAAACGCTGGGCCGGCAACCGGGTGCAGCCGCACAACATGCCCCGGCCCGAGGTCGGCAAGCTGCGCGGCAAAGCACTCAAGACCGAGATCGCCCGGGGGATAGACGCGGTCAAGGCAGGCGTTTACGACCTGATAGGCACCTACCCCATCACCCAGGTGCTCTCGAGCGCTGTGCGGGGCTGCATCGTGCCCTCGCCGGGCAAACTTCTTACCGTGGGGGATTACAGCAATGTGGAAGGACGAGGCCTTGCCTGGCTCGCGGGGGAAGGGCGCAAGCTCCAGGCTTTCAGAGAACTCGACGCCGGAGAGGGGCCCGATTTATACAAGCTTGCCTACTCTCACGCTTTCGGAGTGGCCGTTGATGATGTCGACGATAAACAGCGTCAGGTCGGAAAGGTCATGGAGCTTATGCTGGGGTACGGAGGCGGCGTCGGCGCGTTCGTTACGGGTGCAGCGACCTACCGGATCGACCTCGACGATCTGGTAGAGAGCGCGTGGCCCCAGGTCCCTGACGACATCAAGGCGGACACCGCCGGCATGTGGCAGTGGGCCGTGAAGAAAAAACAGACCTACGGGCTGCCCGAGCTGACCTTTCGCACGTGCGACGCGATCAAGCGCATGTGGCGCCTGGCGAACCCTGCGATTGCGCAATTCTGGGACGACCTTGAGACCGCAGTCAAACAGGTGCTTGACGGCTCGGCGCCGCGAAAAGTTGGCATGCTCACCGTCGACAAGACCGGCGCATGGTTGCGCATCCGACTGCCCAGCGACTCGTACATCAGCTATCCTGGCGCACGCATCGACGAGAAGGGCCGCATCAGCTACATGGGCCAGAACCAGTACACCCGTCAGTGGTGCCGGCTCACGACTTATGGCGGGAAACTGGCTGAGAACGTGACGCAGGCCCTGTGCCGGGACCTGATTGCCGAGAGTCTGGTCAACGCCGAGGAGATGAGAATCGGGACGGTGCTGCACGTGCACGACGAATTGGTGATCGAGGACGGAGAGGAAGACGATCTGATTCAGTGCATGACCGACATACCATGGGCCGAAGGCCTGCCGCTGGCCGTCGCGGCTTACACGACGGATCGCTACCACAAGGACTGAGACATGAGCAAACTTTTAGAACTGGCGGATGCGTATGCAGAACAACGCTGTGGAGCAACCCGTGAACATTGTCGCGGAAACACCCCGGACTGGACTTGGGTAGATAAAACCCGCGTAGCACTAGTCGAAGAGATTGAGCGCGTGGAGCGTGATGCTGCGCGGTATCGTCATTTGCGTGATGGTGACGCTTACGAGGGCTGGCTCCCAGATTACTGGAATGGGCGCGGAAAAGCGCGTCATGAGTTCACGTTTAACAGCGACATTCAAGACGTTGACGCCGCCATTGACGCCGCAATAGAAGCCGCGCACGGCATTGGAGTAAAGAAATGATGCGCGTTGGACAAATACCGAAGTGCGGATGCGGCAAGACCAAAGACCCGAACGGGGGCTGCGACGGCAGCCACAGCAAGGTCACCGAATCGGACATCAAGGACTACTTCCTCAAGCAGGCTCGTGCGTTCGGCTGGCTCGCGCGCAAGGTGACCTGGGAGAACGTCAATAACGCCCCCGACTGGGTGCTGATGAAGGCGGTCGGCACCCGAGCGCTAACGGCCCGCACGACCGTGTGGTGCGAGCTAAAGCGCCCGGGCAAGGCCGCGACACCGGCGCAGCGCATCGAGCACGAGCTGATGCGCCGCTACGGCCAACCGGTGTTCGTGCTCGACTCGTACGCCGCGGTCAACGAGATGTTCGACAAGCTATGACCCCCACCGACATTGAAGCCAAAGCGCGCGCCCTGTACGAGGCCAGCACGCTGTCAGCCCCGACCTGGGACCAGCTCGGGGAGACGACTAAGCAGGTCTGGCGAGACCGGGTGTGGAGCAGCTACGCGGGCGACCTGATATGAGACTGCTATGTTGGTTTTCTTGTGGTGCGGCGTCCGCGGTCGCCACCAAACTTGCTATCGCCCAGTACAGCCTGACGCATAACGTGGAGGTTGTGCGGTGCGTAGTGAAAGAAGAGCACCCCGACAATGACCGCTTTGCCGCAGATTGCGAAAAATGGTTTGGCCAACCCGTAATCAACCTGATGGTCAAGGACAGGATGGAAGAAGATGAAGACCGAACTGCGTGAGTACCAGACCCAGGCGCTGGAATTCCTGCGCGAGCGCCCGCGCGCAAATCTGTTCGCCGGCATGGGATTGGGAAAAACTCTCACCATCGAGACCTTGATAGCTGAAATCAATTCAGACTACCCGACCCTGGTTCTTGCACCCCTGCGCGTGGCCCGAAAGACCTGGGGTGACGAGGTCGGCGACTGGGCGCACCTCAGGCACATGAAGGTGGCAACGATCACCGGCAGCCCCGAAGAGAGGATGGCAGCCCTCAAGACCGCAGCCCACATACACACCATCAACTATGAAAACATCGAATGGTTACTCGAGCACATACCGGCCGATCGATGGCCGTTTAGAACTGTTGTCGCTGACGAGTCTACGCGGCTTAAGTCCTATCGGTTACGCCAGGGTGGCAAGCGTGCTGGAGCACTGGCGACAGCGGCACATCGAGCAACTCGTTGGATCAACCTTACCGGAACGCCAACGGCCAACGGTCTCATGGACCTGTGGGGACAGCAATGGTTCATCGACGGTGGAGCTGCGCTGGGCCGCTCGTACAGTGCTTTTGAGGCGCGATGGTTTTACCGTGAGGCCCATGCTGGGCGACATTCTCGGCTCATCCCTTTCGCCCACACCCAGCGTGAGATAGAAGAGGCGATGCGCCCCACAACCATGTCGATTCAAGCCAAAGACTGGTTCGACATCAAGGACCCTATCCACACCGTGGTGGAAGTCGAGCTGCCGCCCGCGGCGCGCCGTGAGTACCGGCGCATGGCCCGCGAAACGCTCGCCTACCTCGGTGATGGCCGGGTGATCAACGCGGTCAACGCCGGGGCGAAGTCGATGAAGCTGCGCCAGCTCGCCAGCGGCGCTGTGTACTCTGCGGACGACAAGTCGTGGTCCTATGTCCACGACGAGAAGATCGAGGCGCTGAAGTCGATTGTGAACGAGTCAGGCGGCGCGCCGGTGCTGGTGAGCTATGAATTCCAGCACGAGCTGGCGCGCATATTGAAGGTGTTCCCGCAGGCCCGGGTGCTCAAACGCAAGGTGGACGAGGACGACTGGAACGCCGGCAAGATCCAGATGCTGGTGGCCCATCCCGATAGCGCCGGGCACGGGCTTAATCTTCAACACGGGGGGAATATTCTGGTGTACTTCGGGCACACGTGGAAGATGGAAGGCCACCTTCAAATACTTGAGCGCATTGGGCCGGTTCGCCAAATGCAATCGGGCTATGACAGGCCCGTTTTTGTGTACAGCATCGTGGCCCGAAACACTGCTGATGAGGCAGTGATGGCCCGAAACGCAGGGAAGGCCTCGATTGCGGACGCATTCATGGACTCCCTGCGGCGCACCGCAGCCTAGGCTTTCTTGCCTTTGGCAGGCGGCGCGGCGTTCTTGGGCATGGGCTTGCCCTTGGGGCCTGCGTTACGCAGGTTCTTCACCGTGTCGGTGTTTGCTTTTGCAGATTTTTGCGAGGTAGCCATGGTCAATTTCCTTTGGTTGCGTTGATGCGTTCAGCCACGTGTAAACCACCCAGCCCCAGCATGCCCATTGTCAGCGTAGCCAGCGGGCCGATGTCCAGCTGGGGCAGCGTGATGGGGTGCCCGAAAAGGGTGGCGAACGCGATTATGAGGGGCTGGCCCACGAAGTTCCAAAAATACGCGAAGCTGCACACCCAGCCCAGGCCGCCGCGCCAGTGCTGCAGTGGGTCGCTGGACTGCGCTTCGGCCAGATTGATGTTGGTCTGCGCCTGGATCAACGCCAGGCTTGCGGCGAGCTTGGCTTTGTCTTCCTCGGTCTTATCCGGGAAGAACATGCCGATGATGCCTTTAGCAGCCTCTGCTGCAGTGCCAATTCCGGTGAGGTCGACCATTATTGCTCTCCTTTGAAAAGTTGCTCGACCTCGGCGGTGCGCCGGTTGAAGAGCCCCTGGTTGTACTGGCCGGCGCACTTGTCCCAGAGCAGGAACGCGGCCGCCGCGCCGTCGAAGTCGCCCGCGTTGAGGCAACGACAGACGGTAGATTGCGTGAACGCGTGCACGCCGATGTTGAATGCAAGGTCTACGCAGGCGT
>Ga0209067_10002757_pt1 | contig 10344 bp, 6 predicted proteins | sample ColStrG_CSR_2013_FD_187199 | JGI IMG/M metagenome (GOLD analysis project Ga0209067, IMG submission 187199) | Freshwater sediment microbial communities in response to fracking from Pennsylvania, USA - Cold Stream Run_MetaG_CSR_2013 (SPAdes)... | ecosystem: Environmental > Aquatic > Freshwater >... | reverse complement strand
CCGGCCATGTGCGCGGTTCTGGGGTTCACGCACCCTGCACGGGTAGCACTCAACCAGCGGTTGCAGCGTCATCTGATGGAAACCGGCGAACAGTTCAGCCGCACGCCAGGGCGAGCGGGCATGGCCATGGTGGTTTTCGCTCCGCCTTCCTTTCCGTATGTGTTCAAGGTGATCCGCGACTTCTCATCGAAGACGGGTTGGACCGGACGAACACGGATCATGGATCTGTACCGGTGGGTGCACGAGATCAACAGAGGCCGCCTGATGTTGGATGCCTGGCTCTATAGGAATCTCGACTTCCCCCGCCACCACTTCGACGATGGCGTTGTTCAGGAGCTGTTGGCGAGCGCGCCAAATTCCGTTCGTCTCGAAGGCGATCGAATCATTCTGAAGCATGTATACGCTCAGAGAAGGGTTCAGCCTCTGAACACGTTCTTTGACGAGACGCGAGACCCGGCGCTCCGTGAAGGCGTAATCGACGCACTGGGTACCTTTATCAAGGACTTGGCAGGGATGGGCTTTTTTGTCGGAGACTGCTACGGCTTGACGTTCAATACCGGACTGACACACGGATTCAATGTGACGCTATTTGATTTCGACGATCTCGGCCCTCTATTTCGCTACCGCTTTCGCGAAACGCCGCAACTGCCAACCGAGCAGGACGAATTCCTGTGGAACCCGGAAATCGACGGCGCGTGGTTCGCAGTGGATGAATTCGATGTCCTCGTGGACGAGTGGGAGCGGTTCTTGGGTGTGCCGCCCGACTTGCGCGACTTCTTCCGCCGGAAACACGGCGATCTTTTCACGATCGAGTACTGGTTGGATATGCAGCGCCGGCTTGCCGCCGGTGAATTCCACTATGTGGTCCCATACCCGCCGGAACGATGCCTGGCGAACCAGCCGGAGGTAAACGAACGAGGCTTACGGAGTACGGCTGGATAGGAGATTCCAGCCGCTGTCACAAAGCGGCAGATCCACCTCTCTGTTCATGAGCCTAGCTTCTTGAGCAGCCACGCAATGGTCCGTGCCTGCACCGATCCGCGCAAGGGAGGGGATGCAGTCCGCGGCTAATTCTCCATTCTTGGCGGGGTGTGCAGCCGGGAAACGGCGTAGCGCGAAAGCCTCTCGCCCGGCAGGTTGAAACGATTCCGTCGCCATTGTCCCTACGTGTATGAGCTCAGCTCAATCGATTTTTGCAAGGAGATTTACCATGGCAGACGAAAAACAGGTTTCCAATGTTTTGAACGCGCCGCATGAAGCTGCCGCCAAGGCCGCAACTACGGCAGGTCCAGGACCAGCGGCGGTACCGCCGACACCGGATCCAAGATGGGGGGTAGAGCACTGTTGCGTTCGCGAATTCTGGGCGGTTATCGAGCGCGACGCCAGCCTGGTTCGTGGCCGTAACGTTTTGCGCACGGCCAAGTTGGGCACGGGCATCTACGAGGTCTTCTTTACCGGGGACGTCAGCAATGGCGCCTTTGTCGCCACCATCGGCCGGCCCGGAATTGCCACCGAACCAACCGGCGAGATCACTGTGGCGCTACGCTGCTGCCCGGGTTTGGGCGCGTTCCGGCCCTTCGACGACAACAAGGGCGTGTGGATACAGACTTTCGATTCCACGGGCAAACCCGCCGACCGCTCGTTCCACCTGATCGTTCTCACCCATTGAAGTCAGGGTTAGCGTGGGCAACGGCGCAGCAAGCGCCGGGCCCACGCGACGGGCATTGCCGGCTACTCGCGCTCGCCCAGGTGGACCATGTTGCCGTGGCGGTCGCCCGGATTGGGATATACTAACACCAGGAGAAAAAGCCCCGAATCTATGGATATCCTGGACAGGCGCGACCTGCTGCGGATGGCGGCGATCGCCGCGGCGGCTAAGAAGGCGAATGCGTCCGACGCTTTGCCCACGGTTCGATTCGGCGCCCACAAGATCTCCCGGTTGATCGTGGGCGGCAACCCGGTGAGCGCCAATTCTCACGTTTCGCCCCAACTGGACGCGGAGATGCGGGATTACTTTACGACCGCCAATGTGAAGAGGCTCCTGGCGGAATGTGAGCGCGCCGGCATCAACACGTGGCAGTCGCGGGGAGACCGCCACATCATGCGCGTGCTCCACGAATATCGCCTGGAGGGTGGACGGATCCAGTGGATCGCTCAAACCGCTACCGAGTACGGCGATTTGCGGCGCAACTTGAGCGAGATTGCAGCGCTCCAGCCAATCGGGATTTACCATCATGGCAGCCAGACGGACAAGCTTTGGCAAACCGGCAAGCTCGATCAACTCAGCGACAATTTGAAAGCTATCCGGCAGACGGGCGCGCTGGTCGGGTTGGGGACGCATATCCCCGAGGTTGTGGACCACGTGGAGTCCAGGGGTTGGGACTTGGATTTCTACATGACCTGCGTCTACCATCTGACCCGGAGCCCAGAGGAAGCGGCGAAGTTGGCCGGCCATGCAGTCGAGGGCGAGTTCTTCCGCGATGCGGACCGGGAGGAAATGCTGGCTCGTGTAAGCCGAACACCCAAGACCTGTCTCATCTTCAAGGTTTACGGCGCGACGCGGCAGTGTGCAACGGCGCCCTCGCGTCGCGCCGCGATTGAATTCACGTTCCGCGCGGCCAAGCCGAGCGACGCAGTGGTCATCGGGATGTTCCCCAAGCGCCAGGAGCAGGTGCGGGAGAACTGCCGCTTGGTGCGGGAGGCGATCGCCCGCCAGGCCACGTGAGTGCGTGCGCGGTGAGATCCACCATCCATCGGATTCGTCGCGGCCTGACGAATGCTGGGCCTACGCCACCAAAGGTGATGAGAACGCCGGGAGCAGCCGTGGCGCACACACTCGTGTGTGCAGCATCGAGTCATCTCGATGCCCCGGAGCTATCGTGTGGCCCCGCGTGTCGCGAAGAGTAAATCGGGTACCCTCACGAGTCAACTTGGGCTGTGGTACATTCTGACAAACAGTCATGCGAACACGTATCCTGGCGGTTGGATTCGTAGTGATGGCGGCGCACGCCGAAACGGTGTCGAGCCTCTGGTTGCGAGGCTATGCGGTGCTACCCGAACCGCAACAGGTGGAATTGCGGGAGGGCGATGTACGATTCGGACCCGCGTGGTCGCTCGATCGCGGCGCCGGCGTGGCGCCGGCCGATGCGGCGGCCGAGGCGCTCTCCGATGAGCTGCGATCGCGCTTCGGCCTGCCCGCGGCAGCGGGCGGCGGGACGACGGTACGCCTGGAAATTCGCGCCGGCAGCGTGGTGCCAGGGCAGGCTCTCGATCCAGATAAGCAAGGCATCGCGGACCAAGCCTATCGCCTCGAGATCGGCGACTCCGGTATTGCCATCCAGGCGAACGCTGCGCCGGGGCTGTTTTACGGCGTCGAGACGCTGGTGCAACTTCTCCGCCGTCGCGACGGCGGCGTGTACCTGCCTCAATGCCGCATCACGGACTGGCCTGACCTGCACCTGCGGCATATTTACTGGGACGATGCGCATCACCTGGAACGTCTGCCCGAATTGAAGCGCGCCGTGCGGCAGGCGGCATTTTTCAAGATCAACGGCTTTGCCCTGAAGCTGGAGGGCCACTTCCAGTTCCGAAGCGCGCCCGCGCTGGTGGAGCCCTTTGCACTCTCGCCCGCCGAGTACCAGGAATTGACGGATTACGGACTCCGCTATCACGTGCAGGTGATTCCGTACCTGGACGGGCCCGCGCATATCGCATTCATTCTCAAGCATCCCGAATACGCCAAATACCGCTCGTTTCCCGACAGCAACTACGAGTTGTGCGCGACCAATCCGGAAGCCGTGAAGTTCCTCTCGGGTATGTTTCAGGACTTGGCCGACGCCAATCGCGGCGGTAAGTTCATCTATTTCTCAACCGACGAGCCCTACTACGTGGGAATGGCGGACAATCCCGACTGCCGGGAAAAAGCCGCAGCGGCCAAACTCGGCAGCGTCGGCAAGCTCTTGGCCCAGTTCATTACTCAAATCGCCGAGCCCTTGCATGAACAGGGGCGCACCGTAGTGTTCTGGGGCGAGTTTCCGCTGGTGGTCTCCGACATCGAATCCCTGCCGCCCTATGTGGTCAATGGCGAAGTCTATGGACCCGATTTCGATCCGGTATTCCACAAGCGCGGCATTGAGCAGATGATCTACACGTCAACGCAGGGTGAGGAGCGCTTCTTTCCCGACTACTTCAGCCTCCCCGATGCCCGTCGCCTGCATCCCAGTAGGGCGGAGGCGAACCGCGTCGCCGATGGGTACCGGAAAATCGCTTTCGATCAGGCGCGCCAGCAGACCGACCTGATTGGGGCGGTAGTGGCTGGCTGGGCTGACGCGGGCCTGCACCCGGAAACGTTCTGGCTGGGTTACACGAGCATTACGGCCGCGGCCTGGCGGCCGGGATCGCGTACGGCGCAGGAGTCTTCCGCGGCATTCTACCGGCTGTTCTACGGCGATGGGGCGGTCAACATGAATCGCGTATATCAGCTCATGAGCGAGCAGGCGCAGGTCTGGTCCGATAGCTGGGAGCCAGGTCCCTCGTCGCGTATAGGGCTCTTCGGTTATTCCGAGGGCATCTACAATCCGCGCAAGCCGGTGAAGGATCAGACGCTCAAATTGCCGGCCGCGGCGGGTCCGGACCTGAAGGCCAGCGGCGCAAAATTCTGGCTTTCCGATAACGCCCGTCGCCTCCACCTGGCCACTGACGCGCTGGCTGACAACGACGAGTTGCTGGGGCTTCTGGAAGAGAATCTGCGGACGGTGGAGTTTAACCGGTACAACCTGGAAGTTTATATTTCGATCGCTCAGCTCTACCGCCAGAACCTGGAAATGCTGCTCGGCATTGGCCGCATGTGCTCGCTCGTGGATTCCGCGCAAAAGGCGGCCGCGGCGGGGAAGGCCAAAGGCGCTCTGGAATCGCTGGACAGCGCGCTTGAAATCGCGAAAAACATCCGGCAGCAGCGCAACATCGCCCTCCGGGATGCGGTGTCCACATGGTACAAGAGTTGGTGGCCGCGCGCCGCAGAAGCCAACGGCCGGCAATTCCTGCATCAACTCGACGACGTGAAAGACCATGTTCCCGACCGTACCGTGGACATGAGCTATCTGGTCTATCGCGAGCTGCAGTTGGCGTTCGGCGACTGGGTGTCGGCGCTGGGCGGCACGCGGAATCAATATGCAGCGGCCAACCACCTTCCCGGGAAACCAGGCGAGTTTGACTGGCGCGACACAGAGGACGTCCGTTGACCGAACCGATCGGTCAACGCTTCCGGTCCGCGATACTCGTCCTTGCCGTGGCGACAACCGCGGCTGGGCAAGTCTACTCTCCCAAAGTCTTGCTGAAGGGTCAGCCGGACGCATCCGATTTGCATTCGCTCGCCGAGGGCATTTACGCGCAGGCCGGAGCGCACACACCGCGCCAACGTGCCGAAGCTATTTGGCGATTCTTCCTGACGGATGGCCGGTTCGTGAAGCCCGGATTCTGGTATCACATCGCCGGATGGGCTTATGAAGAGCCCATGGGCGAGGTCCTGGATCCACTGAAGCTGCTCAACAGCTACGGATTCGGACTCTGCTACCACATCGCGCCTTTGCTCGAATCGGTTTGGAAGGCCGGCGGATTCGAAGATGCGCGCGTTTGGTTTCTGACCGGGCACACGGTGGCGGAGGTTTTTTACGACGGCGCTTATCACTACTACGATTCCGACATGATGGGCTACAATCCGGTCGGCCGCGGTTCCGCCAAGGAGTTGCCGGTGGCGTCGGTGCATCAGATCGAGCAGGATGGAAACATCATCCTGTCGAAGCTGAAGGGTCCGAAAGAGGTCGATCCGGCCGCCGTCGAAGCGCCCTGGTATCCGGCCGACGTCCGCGAAGCCGCCATCGGCGATCTGGCCAGCTTGTTCACGACTACCGCAGACAACTGGCTCTTCCCCTTCGAGCGGGCGCCGCAAGGTCACAGCATGAGTTTCGAGTTGCGTCCGGGCGAACGGCTGATCCGCTACTTCGAGCCGACGCCCGCCGGCCTTTACTACCTGCCCTACAAATCCACGGGCGGGGCGTGGGAGGAATTCCCGCAGGAGATTGCGCAGTATCGGATCAAGACGGCGGATGGACCGCGCAGCCAGAAGGACCAGCGGAGTTGGGCAACCGGTCTGCTTGAATACCGCCTCCCGATGCGCGGTGAAACCAAGTCGGTATTTGAGGTCCACAGTCCTTATGTCATCGTCGATGCGCAGTTTCAATTCGACGCGGTGCTCTCCACTGAGGGCCAGACGCTGACTGTCGAGACATCCACAGATGAGGGACGCACGTGGTCGCACGCCGGTACGCTGCGCGGGCAGCATCGGGGAGCATGGCAGATCGTGCCGGCCGTACTTACTCGTTCCGATCACGGACGGCGTACGGCCGTTAGCGGCTCGTACGGTTACCTCGTAAGGGTGACGAAAAGCGGTGGCACGGAATGGCGCAGCGGCTTGTTGCGGACCCGCATTCAACTGAACCCGCGGACCCTCCCGGCTTTGGCTGCCGGCCGCAACGAGTTGGTCTACACGGCGGGGCCGGCGATGGTGAGACGCTCCATCATGGCTGAGCCATCCCATGTGACGAACGCCCGTTACGTTTCCGATGGCGCGCAGGGGTACTGGGTTCCCATTGCGGAAGGGCCTGGCGAATTCGTTTTTCGTCTGGCAGGTCCCGACGGCGCGCCGCTGGCGGGCTTTGACGCCGGCGGGCGCTTCCTCGATTTGAGCAGCGGCCTGGCTCCAGACAAATTCACGGCAGAGGTGCGCAAAGTGGCGCCATTTCCGGCCAATGGCCCGGCCACCCACGCGGCGGCGTCAATCGCCTGGAGCACGTCTCCGGACGGGCCTTACCAAACGATCTGGGAATACGATCCCCATCTGAAATGGAAAGACGGAATTGCCATCGACCGCACGCTGCTTTGGCCGGAGGTGGACCGGCACGTCAAAGTTTCTGCCGCGCCGGAGCTTTATGTGCGCTACCGGATCCGCGACCTGGCCCTTGATTATTTCCGGCTGGCGGTCGAGACACCCGGCCGCGTGGCCCCTTCGGCTCTCGAAGTGACGCACGTGTGGAGAGAAGATGGCACGGCCAAGACTCGTAATCAGCGAATCCCGGCCGGCGCCAGCGCGTACCCGTACACGGTCGAGATACCGAAAGGCGCGAAGGTAGTGAACCAGGCGGTCATTTTCGAGTGCGCCGCCACCCCTGGCGGCGCAGCGCGCTGACCGCATCGTCGATCGTCACCCCACATCGCCACCCTGGTTTGGCCGGGCAAAAACGTGCCGCTTCGCCGTCCATTTGGCGTCCAGATACTCGCCCATGTCCAGCACGCCCGACATGGTGTCGCCTGCCAGCTTTCCTGTAAAGCGATAGGAAAGCGCTGCGCCGTGAACTTCGCCCACGTTGCTGGCAATCACTACGTCATCGCCGGCGATGGTGCCGGAGCAATCGCGCGTAACGAATGCCCCCTGGTGGGTACCGGCGATCTGGTTGTCCTGCTGTTTGATGTGCAGCATCTCGTCCGCACTGCCCGCCGCGAACTCGATGCGGACGTCCCAGCGGCCGGTGAGGTCGCCCGCGGGCGCTTTCGGCGGTTCCGCCTTCCGCTCCGGCCGGGAGGCTGAAAGTGTGGCGTGGATCCGGTCGCCGACGATCTTGTCTTCTCCCGGGGACATCATGTAGGCAGTGATGGAGATTCCCGTCTCGCTCCCCGCGCGGCCGCCCCTGCCACCTCCGCCACCGCCGCCGAGGACAATGCGCGGCTCGGTGGTGTCCAGGATATGAGCCACTTCCTGTCCGGTGATGCCCAGTTTGGCAGCGTCCCAACCGATCGACAGCCCCGGGCTATGGTTGGACAGCCCTCGCGGCTCGCGAACGGCCGCGGTGACGCCATCGATTTTGGAGACCCGATCGGCAATGTTGTTCATCCAGGAGGTCCACATCGCCATTTCGGCTTTGTGGTCGCGCTTCATCCACATCTCGATTGCCATGAGCATGCCGATGGCCTCCTCCTTGCCAAGTTTCATGGTGCGGCCATGGCCATGATGCGGCGCGCTGGAGACCCAGGCGGCCTTGACCAGATCCTTGCGGCCCAGCAGGATTCCGGCGCACTGCGGCCCGCGGATGCACTTGCCGCCGCTATAGCCCACCAGCGTGGCGCCCCTTTGCAAGTGGACGTTGGGAACGGTGAGCATCTCGGCGGCGGCGTCCACCAGCACTGGAATGTTCTTTTTCTTTGCGATGCTGTAAATGGCGTCGTAAGGCAGCGGTCCGGTTTCGGCCCGCGGCCCGGCGAACACGTAGACCATCGCGACCTTCGGCCCTAACGCGGCCTCATACTCCGCTGCGTCTCCGACCTCGACGATCCGGACGCCGACCGAGCGGACGGCTTGATCGTATTCGTTGCGGGAGTGCTTGGGGATGACGACTTCGTCTTTGGGAAAGCCGGCCAGGTTGGGAACCTGCACGTGCAACTCGGGATTGCCGCCCGTGACGCAGGCCGTGGTGGCGTGCGCCAGCGCCGCCGCGCAACCGGCGGCGACCATCCCCCATTCCGCTCCCGTCAACTCCGCCAGGCGATTGCCGATGCCTTCCATCAGCTCGTCGATCTGCACGAAGTGCTGCGCCGCGGCATCTTTGGCCGCCCGAACTTCGGGCAATTCCAGCGAGCCGCCGACCACGGTCAGGGTTCCGCGACAGTTGATCAGCGGACGGACGCCGATCGATTGGTAGATATCGGGGCCGACGCGAAGGCCTCCGTTGAGCGGCGCGGCCTCCGCTGCCGGACCACGCAGAAACGCCGGCGCCGCTGCCAGCAGACCGCCTCGCCGAAACAGCTCACGGCGGCTCAAGCCTCCCAGGTACTGTTCGAACACGCCTTTCATCGAACGGAACATAAGGACCTCCCCAACGGACACTCTACCCGATCTCGCGGAGGGCTACAATCCCGTCACGGCTTGTTGCCGGGGACTTCGCCTATATTCGCGCCAACCCAACAGGCCGGACGCGATGGACGAAGGTGCCTGCGAAGGACACGAGCTTCGCCGGGGACGGTTCTCGAAGTGGATCGCATCGGCCAAATCCAGACCCTGCTCCGCCGGGAGTCCCAGCAAGAGGGTCAGCGCGTTTCGCACGCACTTGTGCCAAGACGCCCGGGACAATGTTTCCGAAGCTGTGTGATGGCGGTGAGACGGCCATCAAGTGGATTCGATTTTACGCCGTGACTTTTCCGAGCCTCGGCAGTTTCTATGATTAGACATGCCGCGCGGGCGACATTTACGGCAGTCCCAGACCGATTGGGCCAAAGAACGCCCGCTGATCGAGGCGGCGCAGCGCGACCCCACGCGTTTCGGCGATCTTTACGACTCTCATTTCGACCGCGTCTACGCGTACGTGGCGCGCCGGGTCGGCGACCGCACCGAGACCGAAGACCTCGTGTCCGACGTCTTTCACCAGGCGCTCGCCAACGTACGGCGATTCGAGTGGCGGGGGGCGCCGTTTTCGGCGTGGCTTTATCGCATCGCGGCGAACAAGATCGCGGACCGTTCGGAGCGGATCGGACGGGAACGCGCGATCCAGCCATCCCCGGAAATCGAGGAGGCCGATCAGGAAGTCGCGCACGACTGCGCAAAAGTCTTCGCGCTGGTGCGGGACCTGCCTGAAGACCAGCGCAAGGTCTTGGAACTGCGCTTCGTGGAAGAGAAGAGCACCCGCGAAGTCGCGGAGGCTTTGGGGCGCAGTGAGGGAGCGATCAAACAGTTGCAGTTTCGTGCCCTGGAGAGCCTGCGGGCGAGGATAGGGGGCAAACATGGCTGAACACGATCCGATCGAGCGACTCGACGACGCGCTGGAACAACGCGCTCTCGACGGTCGGGCCGCGCCGGACCGGGAGATCCGCGAACTGGTTGGCGTGGCGCGCCGCCTGCGCGACATGCCTCGCGAAGCTTTTCGAACACACCTTAGAACTCAACTCAGGGAGGAAGCAATGGCATCAACAGCAGCAACAGCAGCAATTCAACTGCGCGAGGGTTTTCATTCCATCACGCCTTACATCATCGTGCCAGGCGCGGCGCAGTTTATCGAATTCGTGAAACAGGCGTTCGGAGCCGAGGAGAAGCTCCGTTATCCATCGCCGGACGGAAGCAGCATCATGCACGCCGAGGTCAAGGTTGGCGATTCCATGATCGAGCTGAGCGACGGTAACGAGCAATATCCGCCGCGGCCCGCTGCGATTCACCTTTATCTCCCGGACACGGACAGCGCCTATCAGCGGGCGCTCGCCGCAGGCGCGACTTCACTCCATTCCATCGAGGAAATGCCCTACGGA
>Ga0209067_10002756_pt1 | contig 10345 bp, 8 predicted proteins | sample ColStrG_CSR_2013_FD_187199 | JGI IMG/M metagenome (GOLD analysis project Ga0209067, IMG submission 187199) | Freshwater sediment microbial communities in response to fracking from Pennsylvania, USA - Cold Stream Run_MetaG_CSR_2013 (SPAdes)... | ecosystem: Environmental > Aquatic > Freshwater >... | reverse complement strand
TGCAAGAATTGAATCGCGAAGCTAATACACTGTCGTCAAAAAGTATTGTGAGCGACACGACTCAAGCAGCGGTGGAGTTAAAAGTATTGATCGAGCAAATGCGTGAGCAGGTGCAGAATATTGAGTAGTATTGTCGATTTTATAGATTGATTGGTTCTTAATATTAAGTTTATAAGATTATTTGTAATTTCTGCTGGTGTTTGACACACGAATCCCCATTGTTAGTCACGTCAATAGTTGTGACCCCCATCGATGGAGATTTTTATGTCAGTGTTATTTGAAGCAGTACAATTAGGCGATTTGCATTTGGCGAGTCGTATTGTGATGTCGCCGCTTACGCGTGCTCGTTCTAGCGGTGAGGGACGCGTGCCCAATGATTTAATGGCTACCTATTACTCGCAGCGCGCTTCAGCCGGGTTGATCATTAGCGAGGCCACTTCTGTCACCCCTATGGGTGTGGGTTATGCGCGTACACCGGGAATTTGGTCTGATGAGCAAGTTGAAGGCTGGAAAAAATCTGTTGCGGCAGTGCACGCCAAAGGCGGCAAAATCGTATTGCAGCTTTGGCACGTGGGGCGTATTTCTGACCCTATGTTCCTCAACGGCCAGACACCCGTTGCGCCCAGCGCCATAGCGCCTGAAGGTCATGTCAGTTTAGTGCGCCCTGAAAAAGCCTATGTGACGCCACGCGCGCTGGAAACCAGCGAAATTCCCAGTATTGTCGAGGCTTTCCGTAAGGGCGCCGAGAATGCTAAAGTTGCTGGTTTTGACGGTGTGGAAATTCACGGTGCCAATGGTTATTTGATCGACCAATTCCTGCAAGACAGTACTAACAAACGTACGGATGAATACGGCGGTAGCATTGAAAATCGCGCACGCTTGGCGTTGGAAATTACCGATGCGGTGATCGGTGTTTGGGGTGCTGGTCGTGTTGGTTTCCATATAGCGCCGCGCGGCGATTCGCACACCATGGGTGACTCGAACCCCGAAGCGCTGTTCACCTATTTGGCAAGCGAATTGGGCAAGCGCAAAATTGCGTTTATCTTCGCGCGTGAACATCAGGGCGACGGTTATATTGGCGATAAAATTAAGGCGGCGTTTGGCGGCGCTTATATTGCCAATCAACAGTTGACGCGCGAAAGTGCCGAGGCGCTGATTAACTCTGGCGGCGCAACGGCGGTGGCATTTGGCTCTAAGTTTATCGCCAACCCAGATTTACCGGCGCGTTTCGCCAAAGACTTGCCGTTGGCAGAAGTAAACTGGGAGACGGTTTACGGTCCTACGGCGGTGGGCTATACCGATTATCCGGTGGCAAGTTAGTTTTTGACACTGTAAAAAAGCTCGGCCTCAGCCGAGCTTTTTGTTTTCAGGCGAGTGGTTCGCCACCCTCTTCAACAATTTGTACCAGCGTGGCTATGCCGTTGGTGCGCAGCTTATCCATCAGTTTGGCGAGTTTTTCCACTTGAATGGCATCGAATTGTTCGCCGTGAATGAAGGTCAGGCGTTTTTTATCAACCAATTCCCGCACATAATCAGGGCGCACACGCAGGCGTTCAGCGGTTTGAGTAATGGAGAGGAGTTGTTGCAACATAGTGAACGCCTGTACCTAGGTGGCTTGCGCGGATTGAGTCGCTTGCCGGATTGAGCAGCTTACTACTATGCCACAAACCGGCAGCTTGCGAAGTGCGAGTGAATACGAAAAAAAGCCAAATACCATAAATTGTGAAGCCTCGGTAAAGCTGTGCCATAATTTGGCTTTCGCAGGCGGTGAATTTATCATCGCTGATAGATTCAGAACCACTTACGACAAGCGCAAGGTAGTTTATGGCAATGCTCGGCACACTTTATACTGTCTCGGCTCCTTCGGGGGCAGGCAAAACTAGCTTGGTTTCGGCGCTGGTCAAATCTAATCCTGAAGTTTGCGTTTCTATCTCCCACACCACGCGCCCCATGCGCCCCGGTGAAGTCGATGGCGTGAATTACCATTTTATCGATCACCCCACCTTTGAGCAGATGCTTGCGGAAGGTGCCTTTCTTGAGCATGCGCGGGTGTTCAGCAATCTTTATGGCACCTCGCAAAAATGGGTAGAAGAAACCCTCGCCCAAGGGTTGGATGTGATTTTGGAGATTGACTGGCAGGGTGCGCGCCAAGTGCGCAAGCTCATGCCCAACACCGTTGGCCTGTTTATTCTGCCGCCCTCACTGGCTTGCCTGCGTCAGCGGTTGACTGGCCGTGGGCAGGATGACCAAAGTGTGATAGATGCGCGCATGGCAGAGGCGATTAGCGAGATGTCGCACTACAGCGAAGCTGATTACCTGATCATCAACGACGATTTCACCACCGCCTTGGCGCAATTTCAGGCACTCATTACCAGCCAGCATTTACGCTTGAGTCGACAGTTGGAAAAGCATACTGGCTTGATCCAAGATTTGCTCGCTTGATTTTTAATCACTGATTGGTCTGCAGTTATTGGCAGTTTTACCCAATCTAGCGCATAATGCGCACCGTTTATGCTTTACCGCATTTTTTCTGGCACGTTTTTACTGAGTACCCAAGTTATGGCACGTATTACTGTTGAAGATTGTTTGGCTCACGTTGATAACCGTTTTGAGTTGGTGATGGTGAGCAGCAAGCGCGCTCGTCAATTGGCCATTGGCGGTAAAGAGCCTCATGTTCCTGCGGAAAATGATAAACCAACGGTTATCGCTCTGCGCGAAATCGAAGAAGGTTTTATCGATGCCAGCATTTTGCTGGAAAAAGACACACTGCCGCAGCCAAAACCAGAGCGTGTGTACGACAACGAAATCTAATTGCCCGGTTCTGTTTGCCAAAAAGCCCGCTTAATGCGGGCTTTTGCGTCTCTGCTGAGCGTGAAATGTGTTCATCTGCGCTTCAGTGAATAGGCTTAGACTTCCCAAGAGACAGCTTCCTGTTAGACTAAACCGATTCGAGTAGTGGAGTACGCCTGTGCAAACCATAGAAGCCTTAAGCCATCGGCTTTCGTCTTATCTGGAAACGCCCCAAATTAATTTGGTGAAGCGCGCCTATTACTATGCCGAGCAGGCTCACGACGGCCAAAAGCGCCGCAGCGGTGAAGCCTATATCACTCATCCTTTGGCAGTGGCGGATATTCTTGCCACCATGCACATGGATCACCAAAGCCTAATGGCGGCCATGTTGCACGATGTAATTGAAGATACCGGTATCAGCAAAAAAGCCATCGCCAAACAGTTTGGCGATTCGGTGGCGGAGTTGGTGGATGGCGTTAGTAAACTAACTCAAATTGAATTTGAATCCCACGCGGAAAAACAGGCCGAAAACTTTCAGAAAATGGCTTTGGCGATGGCCAATGATTTGCGCGTGATCCTCGTTAAGCTTGCTGACCGTCTGCACAACATGCGCACTTTGGGTGCCATGCCACCCGATAAAAAACGCCGTATCGCCAAGGAAACGTTGGAAATTTATGCCCCCATCGCTCACCGCTTGGGTATGAACGATTTGCGTTTGGAGCTTGAAGATCGCGGCTTTTATTCCATGTATCCACTGCGCGCCACGCGCTTGCAAGCCGCCCTCAAAAGTGCCCGCGGCAACCGCAAAGAACTGGTGGAGCAGATTCAAACAGCGCTGGAAAAGCGCCTGACCAGCGAAGGCCTAACGGCTATTGTCATTGGCCGCGAAAAGCATCTTTTCAGCATTTATGAGAAGATGCGCACCAAGAAGAAGTTTTTCAAAGAAATTATGGATGTGTACGCCTTCCGCATTATTGTGGACAGCGTGGACACCTGCTACCGCGCGTTGGGCGTAGTGCACAACCTTTATAAGCCGGTGGCGGGCGAGTTCAAAGACTATATCGCCATTCCCAAGGCCAACGGTTACCAATCGCTGCACACGGTGTTGGTGGGTATGCATGGTGTGCCCATTGAAGTGCAAATCCGCACCAAAGAGATGGATGAAATGGCCAATAGCGGTATCGCCGCCCATTTCCTCTACAAATCCAACAGCAACGATACCCTGAGTGCCAGTCACAACCGTGCGCGCCAATGGGTGCAAGGGTTGCTGGAGATTCAGCAGCGCGCTGGCAACTCGCTGGAATTTATCGAAAACGTCAAAATCGACCTCTTCCCCGATGAGGTTTACGTGTTTACGCCTAAAGGTAAAATTGTGGAGTTACCGTCTGGTGCCACTGCCGTGGATTTTGCCTACGCCGTGCACACGGATATTGGTAATGCCTGTGTGGCCTGTCGCATCAATGGTCGCTTGGCGCCGCTCTCGCAACCTTTGTTGAGCGGGCAGAAAGTTACCATTATGACTGCGCAGGGGGCTCAGCCTAACCCCAATTGGCTGAACTTTGTGGTCTCGGGAAAGGCACGCAGCGCTATTCGCCACTACTTGAAAAATCAGCGCCACACTCAGTCTATGGCTTTAGGCCGCCGTTTATTGAGCAAGGCTTTCAGCGATTTGCAGATGAACCTTGATAGTTTGACCGAGGAGCAACTACAAAAATTACTGCAAGAAACCAAAGTGGATTCACTGGATACACTTCTGGAAGAAGTTGGTTTAGGTAATCGGGTGGCGATAACACTAGCGCGCCTGCTGAAAACGGATAGCGATGTAAAACCGCGCTCCAGCAGTAATGCGCCCATTACCATAGATGCTGCCGAAGGCATGATGATCAGTTTCGCGCGCTGTTGCCGCCCTATTCCCGGCGACCCGATTGTTGGGCACATCAGTTCCGGCAAAGGATTGGTGATTCATCAAGACACCTGCCGCAATATTGCCGACTTGCGCAATAGCCCCGACAAGATTAGCCAAGTCAACTGGGCGGCCAATGTCAGTGGGGAATTTTTAGTGGATGTGCGCGTGGAAGTGAAAAGTGAGCGCGGTATTATTGCTACTATCGCCAACCGCATTAACGAAGAGGCGGGCAGCATTGAACACATTAATGTGCAGGAACGCGATGCGCACAACAGCGTGATTAATTTATGCATAGGTGTACAAAACCGCGTCCACCTCGCCAATATTTTGCGCCGTATTCGCTTGATGAGTTTTGTGATTCGGATTCATCGCGCGAAAAATTAATCAGGTGTTTATCTATCGCGCATAAAAAGGCCTGCATGTGCAGGCCTTTTTTGTCTCTTTCATTTAGCGGTAGCACGTCGAAAAGGTACATCCAGTGTTAGATAAGTGCCCGCACGCCATACCCATTCCAGTGGGCCGTAATGGAAGCGTTTTAACCACCAGTGTGCAAAGCATACTTGTAGTGTGAAAAATACTGCGCCTATGGCGAGGGCTTGAGCTTGGGAAACTTTATCCCACATATCTAAGCCATAGCCGTAAAAAAAGGGGACGCCGCACAAGCTTTGGGTGACATACAGCGTGAGTGTCATGCGCCCCGCAGGGGCGAGTAGGCCAAGTACTTTTTGGCCGAGGCGTTTTTGGTAGATGGCGATAAATGCCAGCACCAAAATAGCCATAAACGCCAAGCAGAAATAACCATCCACCCATTCGCCAAGATACCATTTGGCCATATCGCTCTCGGGCCAAAGTGTTTTACCTGGGCCGGCTAAATATTGTTGAGCGGCGAAGAAAAAAATCGCGCCGAGAATAGCGATTATCAGGGCATTTTTGCGCAGGCGGATAAATGCCAGCGGACGTACAAAAAAGCCCATGCGCCCCAGCACCAAGCCCGCTAAAAACAACCCAAATAATTGAAAGCCACGGCTGCCATCAAAAAAGAAATACCATTTTGCTAGGGAGCCAGAGGTGAGGTTGAACATGAGCACCTGAGACAAACTGCCGTTAACCCACATATCGCCCGTGGGTTCATAAAGCACCCAGCTTAAAGGTTTGTCATTAGCGCCGGGGAAGTTGTGCAGGGCAGCGTAGCAGTGATACACCAGCAGTAAATTGAGTAGAAAAAAAATCGAGCCGGCCATTAACCACTTGTTGGGAATGCGATATACAAACACCAAAATTAATCCATAAACGGCGAGTACCTGCAGTACTTCGCCTGAGTAGACCATACTGTTGAGCGTCCCCATCACAAACAACAAGATTAATCGCCACAAAAAGCGCCCACGAAAATCTATGCCTTTTTGCGCTTGTTTATCCATGATAATAAAAAAGCTAACGCCGAAGAGCATGGCGAAAATGGCGTAGGCTTTACCTGCAAATAAAAAGAAAATCACATCGTGCACTTTGCTGGGTACGGGGTTTTTCCAGTAAAGCTCAAAGAGTTCGCAGGAGTGAACAAGGAATAATCCCATCAGTGCAAAGCCACGCAGGGCATCCACAAGGGTAACGCGCTGGGGTTCGCCGGGGTGTTGTAAGGGTAAGCTAGTCATAGGCTTTTTCTTATGGGGTTGATAATGGACGCTGCCCGATAAGTGTGGCGAATAAACCAGCATTTGTCTTTATAGAAGGGTTAAATTTTGTTTACTGGGTATTTACGCAACATAAAAAAGGCCCGCAGTTGCGGGCCTTTGAGTGTCAGCTGATGGTTACAAGTAGGCTTTCTTAAATGCTTCTTTGGACTGCTGGATATATTCGCGGGTTTTTACCGCGTGCATTTCCCAGGCTTTGCGGTCATCGGCATTACTGAAGGGGTTTTGGTCAGGTGCGATGGACTTATCAAACTTGTCGTAAAAAGTAATCATTGCAGAGGTAATTTGATTGAAGCGCTCTTTGTATTCTTGAATCGCATCTATATTGCCGTTGGCTTTCAACATAAATTGCACTAATTGCGCATTAGATGTTGAGCGAGTTTGCAATGCGTCTGCTTGACGTGCAAAACCATCGTTAATATCTTTTAAGGCTGCAGCACGAATCTGGTCATCTTTACTCATTACACGGTTATAGTTTTCAGCCATTTTGTCTTGGCCGCCGTAAATCAAATATTCTTTTAAGTGTTTGCTTAAATCTTTGCGAAATGAGTCTACATCCGTTTGAATATCCGCTAAATCTTTATCCAGTGCATTGGCTTTATTTAATTCTTTTTCAATTTCACCTAAGAATTTTTCAGCGGTTTGATAAACGGTAATACCGTTTTTCTCTGCGAATTTCTGCGCTTCTTTATTCGCGCCAGAATTTTCGTATGACGATTTTTCAAACGAGGTTGCCACAATAGATTTGAACGGTTCGGCAAAGGCGTTAAAGGCACCGGCAGTCACAATATTTAATGATGCAGTGGCAATATCACCGAAGGGTTTAATCAAGGAGTCTAAGCGAGTTTTTTGAATGGGTGAAGAAACTTTCTTTACGTCATCAATGACATGTTTAAACGTGGAATAGCCGAGCGGGTTAGCCATTTTGCTGCGTTCAGAGGTGGCGAGTACCAATGAAATGGTTGAGTAAATACCGTTGGCATATTCAATATATTGACGTTGAACTTCAATTTGCGAGGTGTAATTTTGGCCGAGGCGTTTTAGCGCATCAGTTTGTAATTGATAACTTTGGTCATCGCGCAATTTTCCCAGTACTTCATCCAACACAATTTGCTGATTTTTTTGCAGTGCGGTACTGAGTAAAATTCTATCGACAGAAATATCATCAATGTTTAAAACACCGCCCACCGTTTCTATATCTAAACGCAAATATTTTTTGCCTGGATCATCCACTGAAACGCGCTTGGCATGATATTCAGTATCGTTGTTAGAGCCTTCTAAGGTGCCCGCTTGAACCCAGCCTGCATCGTTGCTGAGAGATGTATTCACAAATACTTTGATTTTGTAATTGGTCACCGGTGTGGATGTGCGTAACCAGAGCTCCATGGTGCCTGATTCGGCCACCATGGTTTTTGTGCGAATGGATGCTTCATTCTCAACTTTGATGGAATTAGTGCCGGAATGAGCTTGCGTTGAATCCAGATCGGCACCGTAGACCAGCGACCATTTTTGCGAATCACCTTCAAAATCGCTGGAAAAATTAGTATCGGCGTATACCGATGCGCAGGCTGACAATAGCAAAGGAAGCGCAATAACTTTAGCGTAGGTCATGATAGTCCTGTGAATAGAATAAAGGCAGAAATGAGCCGGCAGGGCAACTATAGGCCGCGCAGAGTGAACATAATCTGAACACTGCCGTGCAAAACGATGCGTATAATATCGCTTATCGCCCCAGCGCGCAGGGCTTTTGGTTTATTGCGGCGCTTTTTGTCGGGTCATTTTACGGAATTCATACAGGCTTTAACGGTTCTATTTGCCCTAGCTCCCGTGGCTTTACTATACTCACCCTTTTTGCCCCCTGCGTAAGGATCAACATGACCAACAAAGCGATTATTCACAGCGACCATGCTCCCGCGGCCATAGGCACCTATTCACAAGCGGTAAAGGTCAATAACACCGTGTATTTGTCCGGCCAGATTCCGCTTGATCCCGTTATTATGCAACTGGTGGATGGTGATTTTGCGGCACAAGCTCATCAAGTTTTTAAAAATTTGCGGGCTGTATGCGAAGCGGCCGACGGTGGTTTGAAAGATATTGTAAAACTGAATATCTACCTGACAGACCTTTCTAATTTCCCCATAGTAAACGAGGTGATGAGCCAATACTTCAGTGCCCCCTACCCTGCTCGTGCCGCTATTGGTATCAACCAATTGCCGCGCAATTCGCTGATTGAAGCGGACGGTGTGATGGTGATTTGATGTTTTTCACCCAACAGGAATGTCTGTTGGGTGTGTGTTACCAACGATAAAAACCTATAGCCTTTGGCTTACCATTTTTCACAAGGAGTTCTGGAGTGTTTAAATACGTAATTGCTGTTCTGCTATTTTGTTGCACCTATTCATCAACCTCACTGGCACTGCCGGTAGAAGCCTTTGGCAGTTTACCGGATATTACCCAAGTTGCTTTGTCCCCCAATGGCGAACAAGTTTCGGCGATTGTTAGAATTAACCTACCAAACACCAAGGGTACGGCAGTTCAAGTTACCAATTTAAAAACAGGCGATAAAAAATTCGCTGTGTTTACGGATAATAAAAAATACGATTTCAATTGGGTTAGTTGGAAGGATGATAAAACCTTGTTAGTTGGATTGGTCTTTCCAGAAAAGCGCGATCTAACATTAGGGTTCAGCAGTTTTAGATCAAAAACCCGTGAAACCCGTTTGATGATTGTCGATTTAGAGACTAATGAAACTTTCACGCCTTTTTCAAATGCATTTATAGCCAAATATAAATTTGCACCTGTTAATGAAGATAATGTTGTTGATATCCTACCCGATGAGCCAGACACTTTTTTAATGGCTTTACCTACGGATCAAACCTTAGCCTTTGGTAATAATTCTTATGAAGGTGTTTACAAAGTGAATTTTCGTAAGCACTCCGTACACCTTGAGCAAGGTTCGGAAGAAAATGTTTATGATTGGTGGGCAGATCAGCAACATCATATACGTGCGGGATTTTTTTATGAGAATACAAGCGGTATTCGAAAAATTGTTTTTAAGAATACTCAAGATACCAAATGGCAAGCGCAGTGGCCGCATAAATTATTCTCCGAAGAATCGGTAACCCCTATAGGTTTTGGGGCTGATCCTAATACGCTCTACGTCCATGCGTATCACGAAAAACGTTTAGCCGTGTTTAAAGTTAATCTTGCTGATAAAGACTTAAAAAAGGAGCTGGTTTATTCGGATCCTGTTTACGATGTTAATGGTGGATTAATTTATTCATCCGTAACCCATGACGTTGTAGGTGTTAGTTATTCTGCAAGAGGTGGCGCAGTTTTTTTCGATCCTGAATTGAAAAAATTACAAGCGAGTATTGATAGAGCTTTACCCGATACCACAAATGTTATTTATTCATTTTCTAAAGACATGCAGTCATTCGTGCTCTTTTCGAGCAGTGACATTAACTCCGGCACCTATTATATAGGCCATCGTAACCCGATAAAATTGGAGGCTTTTGCGTATCACTATAAGCAGCTGCCGTCGTCATTAATGGCACCTGTGAAGCGCTATGATTACAAAGCGCGTGACGGTCTTGCTATTGAAGCCTATCTCACATTGCCTAAAAATTCGCTGGGTAAAAATTTGCCAACCATTATTTTTCCACATGGCGGACCTATCTCGCGTGATGACGATAGTTTTGATTATTGGGCACAATTTCTAGCAGACAAAGGTTATGCGGTATTAAAAATGAATTTTCGCGGATCTGCAGGGCAAGGTTTAGAGTTCCGTAATGCCGGTTTAAAAAACTGGGGTATGGAAATGCAGGATGACATTGAAGATGGTGCGCGTAAATTAATTGCCGATGGTATCAGCGATGCAAAATCTATTTGTATTTTGGGTGCCAGCTATGGTGGTTATGCAGCGCTGATGGGCGCCGTAAAAACCCCGGATGTTTATAAA
>Ga0209067_10002754_pt1 | contig 10346 bp, 12 predicted proteins | sample ColStrG_CSR_2013_FD_187199 | JGI IMG/M metagenome (GOLD analysis project Ga0209067, IMG submission 187199) | Freshwater sediment microbial communities in response to fracking from Pennsylvania, USA - Cold Stream Run_MetaG_CSR_2013 (SPAdes)... | ecosystem: Environmental > Aquatic > Freshwater >... | reverse complement strand
AACTAAAGCTGTTGCGCCCGCCACAATCGCGGTGCCCGCCAGCGCCAGCACAATCGCCGCCCTCAAGGCAAACGGATCGCGCCGCGCCAGATCGGACTTTGGTTGAGGCGGGCGCAACAGCTTTAGTTTTTGGGCCAGCCGCCGCCGATGCTCGGCCCACAGCGCGTTTGAACGCACATCACCCAAAACCGCACGGTCCTCATAGGCCGCCGCTATGCTCAGCGCGCCGGGAGCTTCCGCATCCAGCCTCCGCACCGCTTCCGACCGCGCTGGCCAGCGCAATTGCGTCGCTCTATAGGTCAGCGCCAGCGCCGCCACGACAAAAATCGCCACGCCAATTTCGCGGCCCATCACCGGCAAAACCAGCCAGACTCCGGTAAAAGACAGCGCCAGAAACCCGCTGGCCAGCATGCCAAACCCGACAACAAAGGGCCAAATCCGTTCGATCAGCAGCACGCCCCTCGCGCGGCGCACCAGCCGTTCAAACGGCGCGGGCTTCGATGGCTCTGGCGAAAAAAAGGACAACAAGCCGGATTTCCCTGACGCCGGAATGTCCAGCGTCTCTCATCATAACCGCAATCCGGCGCTACCTCAATCCAGCCAGCCAGGAACCTTGTCGAGCCCGATCAATTCTTCATAAGAGGTGCGCGGGCGGATGATCGCATATTCATCGCCCTTGACCAAAACCTCCGGCACCAGCAGGCGCGAATTATAGGTGCCCGCCTGCACCGCGCCATAGGCCCCCGCCGACATCACCGCGATCAGATCGCCGGCTTGCGGCTTTTGCAGACTGCGGCCCAAAGCCAGATAATCGCCGGTTTCGCACACCGGCCCGACAATATCAGCCTTGATATGCGCGGCTTCCGCGTTGACAACCACAGGCCGCACCTCATGATACGCCTCATAGAGGGTCGGACGGATGAGATCATTCATCCCGGCATCGACAATGACGAAAGACTTGTTTTCACCGTCCTTCACATAAACCACCTGCGTCACCAGAATACCGGCATTGCCGACCAGCAAGCGCCCGGGCTCGAACACCAACTGGCACTCCAGCCCCGCCGTATGTTTGGCGACGATTTTCGCATAATCGTTGGGGTGCGGCGGCGGCGCATTGTTGTCGTGATACGGAATGCCCAGGCCCCCGCCCAGATCGAGATGGTCAATGACATGACCGTCGGTGCGTAAAACACGCACAAATTCCGCCAGCAGCGCGAAAGCATCATCGAAGGGCTGCAAATCGGTGATCTGCGAGCCGATGTGCATATCGACCCCCGTCACCTTCAGCCCCGGCAGCCTCGCCGCCTCGGCATAAACTGCGCGGGCGCGCGAAATCGGAATGCCGAACTTGTTCTCGGATTTGCCTGTCGAGATTTTCGCATGGGTCTTGGCGTCGACATCCGGGTTCACCCGCAACGACACTTTGGCCACCTTGCCGGCCAGCACCGCGCGCTGCGACAAAACCCGCAATTCCGGCTCGGACTCAACGTTGAAGCACAAAATATCATGCGCGAGGCCCAAATCCATTTCGCGTGCGCTCTTGGCCACGCCCGAAAAGGTGATCCGCTCGCCCGGCACACCGGCTGCAATGGCGCGGCGCAATTCGCCCTCCGACACCACATCCATACCTGCGCCCATCCGCGCCAGAGTTTTCAGCACCGCCTGATTGGAATTGGCCTTCATCGCATAACAGACCAGCGCCTTGCCGTCGAACGCCTGCGAAAACAAGCGGTAATGCCGCTCCAGCGTCGCGCTCGAATAGCAATAGAATGGCGTGCCGACCTCGCGGGCAATCTCACGCAGATCGACGTTTTCGGCGTGCAAAACGCCGTCAATGGCCTGAAAATGATTCATTTTTGTCTCGAAAATGCAGATTAGAGCAGGGGATCAAGCACAAATGCGCCGGTTCCGGGCTTGATCGGCGGCGGCTTATGGGCTTTTGACGGCTGCAAGGCCACATCACTGCCACCCACCACAGGTTTTTCCTCGCCCGCGGGCGAAGCCGCGGCGAGGCCGGGCGGCGGCTCCAGCGCGCCCTTGCGCCCACAACCGGCCAGCGCGACGGCGGCCAGCAACACCAGCGCCAGTTTGAGGCCGAGAATTCCCTGTTCAGCGCGCACCGCATCTCTCCCTGATGGCCCGACTATAACGTAAGCCCGGCAAAATTCCACGCAAACCCTTCGCCTAACCGAGCTTTTTCAGCCAGATTTTCGCCTGTTTACGCACGTTGGCCGGTGCCGTGCCACCAAAGGAGGTGCGGCTCCGCACCGATTTCTCCACACCCAGCACAGCAAAAATCGCATCCGAGATGTGCGGCTCAACCGCCTGCATTTCGGCAAGGCTCAGCTTTTCCAGCCCGATGTTTTTCGCAGACGCCAGCCCCACCAGCTTCCCGGTCACATGATGCGCCTCGCGGAACGGCATTTTCAGCTCACGCACCAGCCAGTCGGCCAGATCGGTGGCTGTGGCATAGCCGGAACCGGCCGCCGCCTTCATCCGCGCCAGATTCGGCTCGAAATCCCCCACCATGCCGGTCATCGCCGCCACACAGAGCGACAGGCTTTGCAGCGCGTCAAACGTGCCTTCCTTGTCTTCCTGCATGTCCTTGGAATAGGTCAGCGGCAGGCCCTTCATCACAATCAGCATGGCCGTGAGTGCGCCGATAATGCGCCCCGCCTTGCCGCGCACCAGTTCGGCGGCGTCCGGATTGCGCTTTTGCGGCATGATTGACGAGCCGGTCGAAAATTTGTCCGACAGCCGCACAAAGCCGAATTGCGGCGTCGCCCACAGCACAATTTCCTCGGCGAAACGCGACAAATGCACCGCCGCAATCGAGGCAATGCTCAAGGTTTCCAGCACAAAATCACGATCGGACACGCTGTCGAGTGAATTTGCGGTCGGGCGGTCAAACCCCAGAGATTTTGCGCTCATATGCCGGTCGATCGGAAAGCTCGTGCCCGCCAGCGCCGCCGCGCCCAGCGGACATTCGTTCAGCCGCACCCGCGCATCGCGCAGGCGCGAGCGATCCCGCCCGAACATTTCAACATAGGCCAGCAGATGATGGCCGAATGTCACCGGCTGTGCCGATTGCAGATGCGTAAAGCCCGGCATCACCGCGCCGGCAAACTCCAGCGCCTTGGTGGCCAGCACCTTTTGCAATCCGGCCATTTGCGCGTCGAGATTGTCGATGGTGTCGCGCACCCACAGACGAAAATCCACCGCCACCTGGTCATTGCGCGAGCGGGCGGTGTGCAGCCGTCCGGCGGTCGGGCCGATCAGTTCGGCAAGGCGCGATTCGACATTCATGTGAATGTCTTCGAGCGCCCGCGAAAATGTGAACGTGCCGCCGTCCATTTCAGCTTTCACCGCGTCAAGGCCGGTGCTAATGGTCGTGGCGTCGGCGGCAGTGACAATGCCGCTGGCGGCGAGCATGGCGACATGGGCTTTGGAACCGGCAATGTCTTGGCTGGCCAGCTTGCGGTCAAAATCAATCGAGGCGTTGATTTCTTCCATAATGGCGTCAGGACCCGTCGCAAACCGGCCGCCCCACATTTTATTGCTCATATCCGCTCCCGAAACCCACACTGCGAAAATCTTGAGAAGGGCCAGACACTTGACACTGAAACCCACCCGGATGCTTCTGGTTGCCGGTGCGCTGGCCGCCCTTGCGCTCGCCCTATACCGCAGCGCCGCGCCAAATGCCAGCAATGTTGCACAAAACGGCCCCTGCGCGCCGGATGCCGCCACCATTGCGCGTATCGCGCCTTTGGCGAAGGGCGAAGTGGCGGCTGTGATGGTGCCGCAAGGCTCAAAGCCGCTGCCTGAACTCAGCTTTGACGGACCGGAGGGTAAAAAGCTGAAGCTGGCCGATTTTTCCGGCCGCACCATTGTGCTGAATCTGTGGGCGACCTGGTGCGTCCCCTGCCGCACGGAAATGCCGTCGCTGGACAAATTGCAGGCGACTCTGGGCAGCGAAAAATTCGAGGTGGTCGCGGTCAATATTGACCAGCGTAATCTCGACAAACCCAAAGCGTTCCTGAACGAAATCGGCGTCAAAAATCTGCGCTATTACGCCGATCCCAGCGCCGAAACCTTTCAGAGCCTCAAAACCCTCGGTAAAGCCTTCGGCATGCCCACCACGCTGATCATTTCGCCGCGCGGCTGCGAACTGGCCGCCATAGCCGGGCCTGCCGACTGGGCCAGCCCGGATGCTTTGGCTCTCCTTCAAGCCGCGCTCGAAAACAATCTTTCGGTGCCGTCGGCACCGCCCGCTACCGGCTCAGCCTATTAGAACGGGCTGTCAGGCCTTGGCGGCCAGCGGCACGCCGACTTCGGTCAAGTGCTCGGCCAATTCGCCGGACTGGAACATCTCGCGCACAATGTCGCAACCACCGACAAATTCGCCCTTGATATAGAGCTGCGGAATGGTCGGCCAATTGGCAAATTCCTTGATGCCCTGACGCAGTTCGGCATCTTCTAGAATGTTGATGCCCTTGAACGGCACGCCGACATGATCCAGAATCTGCACGACCTGTCCGGAAAAGCCGCACATCGGAAACTGCGGTGTGCCCTTCATATAGAGCACAACGTCGTTTTCGCTGATTTCCTGCTTGATACGATCATGAACGCTCATCGAACTATCCTCATATTTGCCGTAAAACCGGCTTTGAACTCTATTTAGGTGCGGAAGTTTGCAGCGCAAGGGCGTGTAAGACGCCGCCCATCTGCCCGCCGAGTGCTTCATAGACCATTTTGTGCTGGGCAACGCGGGTCTTGCCCTTGAACGCTGCAGACACAACGCTGGCCGAATAATGATCGCCGTCTCCGGCCAGATCGCGAATCTCGACAATGGCGTCGGGCAGTGCGGCCTTGATCAAACGTTCAATTTCAGCAGATTCCATAGCCATGATAAAATCCTAACTCTGTGCTTCATGCGCCGCCGCGGCCAAAGCGGCCTCGATACGCGCCGCCACATCGCGCACGGACTCAGTGCAGCTGACCACCGTGCCGCCCTGCATAATGAGTGTGCAGCGGGTTGATTCGGCCTGCTGGATGGCCACCACCAGCTCCGCGCGCACAAAACTTGCCCCACTCAATGCCTTGATTTCAACGAGATTCATGTCATAGCCTTATGGTTTGTCGGCGCGGTGTTATTGGCCCATATAATGCGGCAGCCATTCTTCGTGCACATCCTGCAATTGCACTATAGATATGGACGTTTCAGGTTCAAGAATCAACAGATCCGAACCGGTCTTGCCAATCTGTTTGCATGGCACGCCCGCCAGACTCGCCTTGGCAAGCAGAGCGATGACTTGCTCCGCCGCGCAGGTGAGCACATAACGCGCTTGGTCTTCACCAAACCAAAACCCGTGTGCCGGAATTGCCGGATTTACATCCAAAACGGCACCGATACCGCTCGCCATTGCCATTTCCGCCAGAGCCACCGCCAGGCCGCCATCTGACACATCATGGACGGCGGTGACAGTTTGCGCCTCAATCAGGGCGCGGACAAAATCACCGTTTTTGCGCTCAACCACCAGATCGACGTGCGGCGGGGCGCCTTCTTCGCGGCCGCAAATCTCGGCCAGCCAGCTTGATTGGCCCAGCCAGCCTGTGGTCTCACCAATCAGCAAGATCGCTTCCCCCGCCGCCTTGAAGGCCAGCGTCGCGGTCTTGTTCACATCCTTGACCAGGCCTACCCCGCCAATCGAGGGGGTCGGCAAAATACCCTTGCCCTGCGTCTCGTTATAGAGCGACACATTGCCTGAAACGATCGGATAATCGAGCGCCAAAGCCGCCGCGCCAATGCCCTGAACAGAGCCGACCAATTGCCCCATATATTCCGGCTTTTCCGGATTGCCAAAATTCAGATTGTCGGTCAGCGCCAGCGGCAGCGCCCCCACCGCCGTCAGATTGCGCCAGCTTTCGGCCACCGCCTGTTTGCCGCCCTCAAACGGATCGGCCTCGCAATAACGCGGAGTTACATCCGTGCAAAACGCCAGCCCCTTGGGGCCGTCATGCACCCGCACCACAGCCGCATCGCCGCCCGGACGCTGCACCACATTGCCTGAAATAATATGGTCATATTGCTCCCACACCCAGCGCTTCGAGCACAGATCGGGCGAGCCGATCAGTTTCAGCAGCGCCGCGCCGGTGTCCAGCGGCGGCGTGATGCTGGCGGCATCGAGCACAGGCTGCTTCGGGGTTGGCACATGCGGCCGGTCATAGAGCGGCGCTTCGTCGCCCAGTTCCTTGATCGGCAGATCGGCTTTAACCTCGCCGCCGTGCAAAATCCTAAAGCGCAACGTGTCGGTGGTCTTGCCGATGACGGCAAAATCCAGCCCCCATTTGACGAAAATCGCCTCGGCAATTTTTTCCATGCCGGGCTTCAACACCATCAGCATGCGCTCCTGGCTTTCCGAGAGCATCATCTCGTAAGCGCTCATGCCCGCTTCGCGGCACGGCACCAGATCAAGATTGAGCTCAATGCCGAGATCGCCCTTGGCCCCCATTTCTACCGCCGAGGAGGTCAGCCCCGCCGCGCCCATGTCCTGAATGGCGATAACAGAACCGGACTTCATCAGTTCAAGCGTGGCTTCGAGGAGCAGCTTTTCGGCAAAGGGGTCGCCAACCTGCACGGTCGGACGCTTTTCGTCGGCATCCTCTTCAAACGCCGCCGAAGCCATAGTCGCGCCGTGAATGCCGTCACGTCCGGTTTTCGAGCCCAGATACACAATCGGATTGCCCACACCCGTGGCCTTGGCATAAAAAATCTCGTCAGCTTTGGCGAGGCCCACCGCCATCGCATTCACCAGAATATTGCCATCATAACGGCTATGAAACCCCACCGAGCCGCCCACGGTGGGCACGCCAAAGCTGTTGCCATAACCGCCGATACCGGCCACCACGCCGCTCACCAATTGGCGGGTTTTCCAGTGTTCGGGCGATCCAAAACGCAACAGGTTAAGGCAAGCGATGGGGCGCGCGCCCATCGTAAACACATCGCGCAAAATGCCGCCCACCCCGGTCGTCGCGCCCTGATAAGGCTCAATGAAGGAGGGATGGTTGTGGCTTTCCATCTTGAACACGCAGGCGTCGCCATCACCGATATCAATAACGCCGGCATTCTCGCCAGGCCCCTGAATCACCCAAGGCGCTTTGGTCGGCAGACCCTTCAGGTGCAGCCGCGAGGATTTATACGAGCAATGCTCGTTCCACATCGCCGAGAAAATGCCCAGTTCAGTGAAGCTCGGCACGCGGCCGATCAGCTTTAAAATGCGGCTGTATTCATCCGGCTTGAGACCATGCGAGGCGACAAGCTCAGGGGTGATCGCGGGGTCTTTCAACAACATATGTGTTTCCATTACGAAGCAATTAAGCGTTCAAGGCCAGAGAGAAAAGCCTGAAAACTGGTCGAGGTATTATTCTTAAAGTTCATGTGCGAGCCAATTGCGCGCGAGCCAGGAACTTCCCGATAAGAATTATTTGTAAGCTCTTGCAATATTTGCTTCGCGGAGTTGTGTTTATCTGGATTTTTGAACTTGGCTTTGAATTGTTGACTGGTGAGTCCTTTGCAGCCGAGCCCTCTTTCAACGGCGGCTAAGTCGCCGAGATACCAACTCTCCAACTCGCGGCAAACAATTCTTACCAAGGCTTCCGGCTTGTCTGCTTTCTTGCAAATTTTTAAAAGGCGCGCCTTAATGGACTTGCAATCGCCGCTATCTTGATCACGCAAAATCATAAATTTTGCATGCGGGGTCAAATAGCGTCGCAATTTTCCCTCCAACTGCCTTTCAAGATCCTGCTTTCCCTCGAAAACAACGCAGCGATGAGTCGCGTCCTTGAAAAGGCGTGGAAATATTTGGTCGATAAGTGCTTCGGCTGAACGTTCTTCCAAGAAAAATACGATCTCTCTCATTTCGGATCGGCACCGTCAAAAAAACCTTGCTTCCAAAGATTTCCCATTAGATCGCCATCGTTCATATATGCTTTTACTTGCTCATTGTCCTTAGCCCGTTGAATATCGCTATAACCTCTTTTTTTGGCAAGCCAGTAAACGGAGTCTAGTCCAACTGCATTCAGAAAATCTGGAGAATGGGTCGATACAAAAACTTGCCCCCCTTTTTGAGAATAGGCTTGCATTTCTTCTGCAAGTTCACCCAATAATTTTGGATAAAGCTGGTTTTCCGGTTCTTCAATGCACAAAACGGGATGCGGATGTGGATCGTAAAGCAACAGTAAATATGCAAACATTTTCATGGTACCGTCGGAGACAACGGTGTCGATAAAATTTTGATTTTCGCCTGTGAAGGCTGCGTCAGCAAAGGTGAGAATAATACGACGATCAATAGTCTTAGTTGGGACCACTCTCGATATTCCGGGAACTGATCGAGCCATCCTCTTTACGACTTGTTTAAAGATACTCGGATGAGTTTGGTATAATTTATACGCGACACGTTGCAGGTTATCGCCAGATGGGGAAAGGTGATCTTCAAGACCCATTGCTTCCTTCGAGCCACGCGCAGCAGAGATATGAAAATCAGAGATGTGCCAATTTTCAATAAGCTGACGCAATTGTCTTGCGGCAGTAAAGCGCTCAAATTGTCCTAACCCTTTAATGGCTAGAATCGCATTATTGTCCAGATTCTGGTATTCTCGTTCTAAATCTTCAACATTTTTTGTAAGATCTTCTTCGTTGCGAATGGCATAGCCCCGACCATTTTCAAATTTTAAAAAATTAAACGGGTTGCCGACCTGTTTATGTCGTCTATATTTTAAGTATTCTTTGCTGACAAACGCAGTTCCGTTTTCTGCGCCAATTTCTAAACCATAAGTCACGAGAGGAAGCTTTCCGGCGATTTCCATCCGGATCTGGAGTTCAATTTTGATAACTCTATCTTTGGCTCCGCGACTTATAACTTCCTCAAATCCGCCCATATTATCGAGTGCATCACGAACATTATAGGTCATCGCGTGTTTCAAGAACGCGATAGCACCGAACAGCGTTGTTTTTCCCGCGCCATTAGCACCAACGATGACACAAAACTTAGGAATGTTTTTCATTTCAATAGCTTTGAAAGCTTTAAAATTTCTAAGCCGGATTGTTTCGATGTGCATCGGTAGGCCTCAATTTACCAAAAAAGGTAACACGCCCCTTATAAGGCAACAAGACTCTCGAACAGCCCGCGCCCGTCAATACCTCCGGTCAAATCCTCGATCAGATTTTCCGGATGCGGCATCATGCCCAGCACATTGAATTTGTCCGAATAGATCCCGGCAATATCATGCGTTGAGCCGTTCGGATTGGCCTTGCCACCCACCACGCCAGCGGCGTCGCAATAGCGGAAGGCGACACGCCCCTCGCCCTCAAGCCGCGCCAGCGTCTCGTCATCGCATTCGTAATTGCCTTCGCCATGCGCGATGCACACATTGATCACCTGCCCCGCCGCATAGGCCGAGGTGAAGGCGGTGTCGTTGCGCTCCACCCGCAGATTTTGGGTTCTACAGATGAATTTAAGCCCCGCATTCCGCATCAGAACGCCCGGAAGCAGGCCGCTTTCGACCAGAATCTGAAAGCCGTTGCAAATACCCAAGACCAGCCCGCCGCATGCCGCATGCGCCCGCACCGCGTCCATGATATGGGCGCGGCCCGCAATCGCGCCGCAGCGCAGATAATCGCCATAGGAAAATCCGCCGGGCAGCACCACCAGATCGGTGCCTTTCGGCAGTTCAGAATCGCCATGCCAGATGTGATGAACCTGCGCGCCCGCCTGCCGCAGCGCCTTCGCCACATCGCCCTCGCGGTTGGAGCCGGGAAAAGTGACGACCGCCGCGATCATGCCAGCAGCTCTATCCGGTAATTTTCCACCACCAGATTGGCCAGCAATTTCTCGCACGCCAGTTTCAGCGCAGCTTCGGCTCGTGCTTTGTCGGTCTCTGCCAGTTCGATGTCAAACACCTTGCCCTGCCGAACCGAGGTAACGCCCGGCACATCGAGCGAGCGCAAGGCCCCCTCGATGGCTTTACCCTGCGGGTCGAGAATGCCGTTTTTCAAGGTAACGGAAATACGCGCCTTCATCGAAAATCCCCTTACTGAACCAGCTTGGGGCCGGACGTGCGAACCGGCTCGTCATCTTTCATGATGCCGAGACGCCGCGCCACTTCAGTATAGGCTTCCAGCAGCCCGCCCATATCCTTGCGGAAACGGTCTTTGTCCATTTTGTCGTTGGATTTGACATCCCAGAGACGGCACGAATCGGGGCTTATTTCGTCCGCCACCACAATCCGCATCATGTCGCCCTCCCAGAGGCGGCCACATTCGATCTTGAAATCGACCAGTCGAATAC
>Ga0209067_10002752_pt1 | contig 10348 bp, 7 predicted proteins | sample ColStrG_CSR_2013_FD_187199 | JGI IMG/M metagenome (GOLD analysis project Ga0209067, IMG submission 187199) | Freshwater sediment microbial communities in response to fracking from Pennsylvania, USA - Cold Stream Run_MetaG_CSR_2013 (SPAdes)... | ecosystem: Environmental > Aquatic > Freshwater >... | reverse complement strand
GCTTTAGCAACATAAAAGCCCACGTCGGCACCACGGCATCGGCCGTGCAGCAAATGGCCACCAATTTATGTCCGTAGGTCGTCCAGTCGTGGTCGCGGATAAAATTCCTAAAATCCTTTTCCTTTAATATCAATCCCTCAAAGAGCAAATCCTTCAGATCGAACAGCACGCGGTCGCCGGGTGTATAAAATTCTTCCAGATCGACCGTCACCAACTGGCTTGACGCAACGCGGTTAATAATCTCTTCCATCCTTCAATTGTTTATACCCACCCAACATCAGGAATTTACTTTTGGTTTTTTGATGAGAAAATCTTTCAGGTACAGCGGTTCAAAGTGCTCCAGATCGGCAAACGCCGACTGATGGTATTGCTCCTCGGCAATCGGCCCCAGCGACACGGCCGACGGGACGACGCCCGGTAAGAAAAAGGCATTGGGATGCTGAAGCAGTGGCTTGCATTTTTCCGCGCCTTCGCCAAAAAAATAGATCGGTCGGTCGGCCAACGTCGTCGAAAAACTCGATTCGTCCACCACCAACGCCTGGGTTGGGCTCACCGTCGCCATTGCGCTATCCAGCAAGGTACAATAGACCTCCATGCGGCGCGCGTCCAGCATAGGGCAGAGCCAACCGTTAGGATCGAGGTCCGGAAATTGGTTTTTACACTGCACAGCCATTAAATAAAGGGTGTCGACGGCCACCAGCGGGATGCCGAGCGCGAAGCAAATGCCCTTGGCCGTGGCCACCCCGATGCGCAGTCCAGTGTATGAGCCCGGCCCGGCGGCCACCGCTACGGCGTCAAGTCGGCTGCGGTCCAGACCCGTCGAGGCGAAGAGCCGGTCGATGCTGACGGCCAGCCCACTGGCAGTGCTTTGCGGTGTCTTGCTTTGTTCAGCAGCGATGAGCTGCCCGTGCTGATGCAGCGCACAGGAGTAGAGCGATGTGGATGTCTCCAGGCTAAGGAGCAGCGCCATCAGGGCTGGGATAACAACTGCTTGTACCTGGCGGGGTCAGCCAGGAGCTTTCGCGCAGCTACCAGTTCGGGATCTCGGTCCAGGCCAATTTCCACCTGGCCCTTCACCAGCAAATAATGAAATGCAATCTCCTGCTCAAGGGCGGCAACAATTTCTGATTTAAATCGCATCAAGTCAGCCTCCCGGGCCTGCTCGATTTTGGTTTTTAGTTCGTCCAACGCAGGCTGCAACTGTTCAAAATATTTTTCTTCCTTGGCCAAGGCCACGAGTGATTCCATTTTTGCCTGCACCTCGGGCTTGTAGGTGAAGGGTTGGCTACCCAGCCATTTGACAAATTGCGCATAGTCAGCATCTGTCAGTCGGATGGATTTAGCTGATGCGGGCACGGGCTTATGCTCGCCGCAATACTGACTGGCATAATCGAAGATCATGCCCGACGATACCAACTCGACGGTGATCGGCGAAGCACTTTCGGGCTGCACCTCCACGTCCGGATCCAGGCCCGCGCCGTCAAAAACTTTGCGACCCGCTTTTGTTTTGAATTCACGTTTGAGCGAGTCGGCAAATTTACCAACGGTACCATCACTGCGGCGGTGAGCATAGTCCAGCGCCTGAATGCACCGGCCGCTGGGGATGTAGTACTTCGCGGTGGTGACCTTTAGTTGGGCATCGTATGCAAGTTGCCGCGTAGTTTGTACCAAGCCTTTGCCAAATGTGCGTTGCCCCACCAAGAGCGCGCGGTCATAATCCTGCAGCGACCCCGACACAATCTCTGACGCGGACGCCGTGCTGCCGCTGGTGAGGACCACCACCGGCGTGGTTAGGTCGACGGGATTGTTAAGGGTCTTATAAGTCTTATTCGATTCCTGTGCTTTGCCGCGGGTGGACACCACCTCCATGCCTTTCGGAATAAAAATATTCACAATGTTCACCGCTTCATAGAGCGATCCACCTGGGTTGTCGCGCAGGTCTATAATCAGCTGGGTAGCCCCTTGGGCTTTCAGTTTTGTCACAGCATCAGCAACTTCGCGGCCTGCTCCCGGCGTAAATTCGTCGAGCTTGATATACCCAAGGCCTGGCTCCAGCATACCCTGATACGTGACGTTGCTGATTTTAATTTTTTCGCGGGTGAGTTTAAACTTCAAAGTAGAAGGTTCCCCAACGCGCTTGACTTCCACCTCGACTTCGGTGTGCGGCACGCCCTTGAGCAGTGCGCTGGATTCACCCGTCGGCTTACCCTGCACTTCTTTGCCGTCGATGGAGATCAACTCGTCGCCGACGCGAATGCCAGCCCGGTGGGCGGGAAAGCCAACATACGGATTGGTGACCACCGTCTTTTTATTGATCAATCCCACCAGAGCGCCAATACCGGCATATTCACCCGTGGTTTGGATGCTGAAGGCTTCTGAACTTTCCTTGGGGATGTAGTCGGTATACGGATCAAGTTGCTCGAGCATGCCGTTGATGCCTGTGTCGATGAGCTTCTTGGGGTCGACCTCATCCACATAGTATTCGTTGACTTCCCGGACAAGCGAGGCAAAAATTTCCAGGTTCTTGGCGATATCAAAATACCGTTCGGCGGGCACCGTAAAGCCCACGGCTGCGATTGCGGCAATGGCCAAGCCGATTGTTACCCGGGCCTTCAGTTTCATTTTTTTTCCAGGATTTTTTTAAAAGATGAAATGATTTTCTCGTGAATGACCGCCGAAGGCAAAATTTCCCTGGCGGTGTAAATATACGCAATCATCAAAAATTGGTTGGACGTCAGGTCGGCCTTGTGGAGCCGGTACCCTTCCCGAACCCGGCGCTTAATCTTATTGCGGTCTACGGCGCGCTTGAAGTTGGCTTTTGGCACGGTAACCAACAGTTGGTGCATCGCCACCTGTGCAGGACTAAAAATCACTTTGAATGGGTGCAAATAAAAAGAGGAACCCTTGTCGAAGAGTTCCTGAATATGCTTCTTTTGAGAAAGCCGCTCTGATTTTTCTAATGAAAACCTGGCCATCCATCTGGATTTTATGAGTAAATCCGAATGGAAAGTACTCAGATTTTACTTGCTTTTCGAAGTGCCTTCGTCAGAAACCGTCAGTTTCTTGCGGCCTTTTCTGCGGCGGCTGGCCAATACGCGGCGGCCGTTGGCCGTAGCCATGCGCTCACGAAAGCCGTGTTTGTTCTTTCTTTTTCTGCGCGAAGGTTGGAATGTGCGTTTCATAGTCGGTTTTCCTGCTTTTTCTTAACAAAGGGCTGCAAAGATGATCAGATTTATCGGAAATACAAACCCTGCAAAACGAAAAAATCCTGATTCTGCCTCCAATTCGGCAAAACCAGGATTTCGTATTTTTTTCTTTCTTACTTCTTTTCAGCGGCTTTTGCCTTGGCTTTGGCAAAATCACCGGCCTTTACCACATTGATCAGGCTCGGCTGAAGGTATTTTTTGACAGCCGCATTGATTTGGTCCACCGTCAAATCCATGACCTTCTTCTCGTAGGCTTCATCCCAGGCCAACGTTCTTTTGATAAACAGATAGTTGTTGAGCGTACCTGCCAAACCGCCGTCCTGTGCGCGCTGCACGGTCCGCTGCTGCGACCACCCGGATTTAGCAGCCGATAATTCGTCGGCGGTAAAACCCGTGGTAATCACTTTGTTGATTTCGTCATCAAACGCCGCTTGCAGTTTGTCCACGTTTTCGGGTGCATAAATGGCATAGGCGAAGAACGAGCCAACAGGGTCGAGCGCGCCCGCCGAAAACTGCGAGCCCACTCCGTAGCTGAGTCCGTCTTTTTGCCGGATCCGCGTGGCCAGACGCGAGTTCAAAAATCCGCCGCCGAGCATGAAGTTGCCCATCACCATGGCCGGGTAGTCCGCATTGTCGTCGCGGAATTCAAAATTGTAGTTGGCAACAAAAAACGCATTGGCTTTGTCGGGTGTCTCGATCGACTCATTTATCGGCTGCACCTGCGCGGCTTTGTTGGCAATACGGGCATACGGTTTGGCGCTCTTCCAGCTGCCAAAAAGGTCGGTGGTCAGGGCCTTCAACGCCGTTGCATCAAAATCGCCCACCACGGCGATGGTTGCGTTGTCCATTCCATAAAAATCCTGATAAAACTTCTTTACATCTTCTAGTTTCAAAGCCTTGGTGGAAGCAATTTCCTCATCAAAGGTGGAGATGTAGCGGGGATCACTTTTTTCGTAAGGCGAGACATAGCGCTGAATGCGGTTAAAAGCAATCGCCTGCGGTTCGCTGCGCTGCGACTCGATATTGGCCAGGTTTTCATTCTTCAATTTTTCAAACTCGTCGGCCGGAAAGGTGGGCGTCTTCAGCACTTCCGCAATCAGTTTCAGGGTTTCCTCCAGATTGGGCCGTGTGGTAGTCACGTTCACAAACACTTGCGTGGGGCCACCGCCAATCATCACATTGGCTTTCAAACGATCAAATTCATCTTTGATCTGCTGGCGGGTGTGTTTCGTTGTGCCCTTGTTGAGCATGTCCACCGCATACTCGCCTGCCGAGCCGCGGTTTTGCAGCGATGCCAGGTCGCCCAGGCGCAATGTCAGTCGAGCCTCAACCGATTCGCCGCGCGTTTTTTTGGCAAGCATTGCCACCTTCATACCGTTGGGCAAATCCGTGCGCACCGTGCGCGACTCAATATTGGCCGGTGATGGATCAAACGCTTCGCCCTGCGCTACGGCCTGCGTTCCTTTATAATCTTTCACCATCGCATCCACGTCGGGTAGCCCCGGAATCTCTGCCCGGTCGGGCTTTTCGGTCGGAATAAACACGCCGGACGTCCGGTTATCGGGTTTGAGATATTCGCGCGCCACGCGCATGACGTCGAGCGTGCCCACAGACTTGATCCGGTCGCGATTGATAAACAACAAACGCCAGTCGCCCATGCCAACATAGGTACTCAGTTGAAGGCAAATACTTTGAGACGAATTGAACGACAGTTCGATTTGCTTTAAGATTTCATTCTTGGCCCGCTCCACATCTTCCTTGGTAGGCGCCGTGGCAGTGAATTCATCCAAGGTTTTAACCATGGCATTCCGGGCGTCATCCAGCGACTTTTCTTTCAATACTTCCGCATAGGTAAACAACAGCGAAGGCTCTTTGAACGAATAGGCAAATGCGCCGGTCGCGCTGGCCAGCTTGGTGTCGACCAGGTTCTTGTATAAGCGACCAGCCGGCTCACTGCCCAGCAGACGCGCCAACACCTGAATGGCCGCAAAATCTTTGTGCGACCCGGCAGGCACATGGTAGGCAGCAAGCGCTACCTGCACATCGCCTACGCGGCGAAGCGTGACGTTGCGCTCGCCGTCTTGCGTCGGATCGAGGGTGTAGGTCTTCTGCAGTTCGCGTGTGGGCTTGGCGATCGTGCCAAAATAGCTATTGATCAGATCAAGCGTCTTGGCTTCATCAATTTTTCCTGCCACCGCCAGTACGGCATTGTCGGGTTGGTAGTAGCGTTTGTAAAATGCCTGCAGCCTATCGATCGGTACGTTTTCGAGATCGGCCCGGGCGCCAATGGTGGACTTGCCGTAATTGTGCCAAAGGAATGCAGTCGAGGTGACCCGCTCAAGCAACACCCGGAACGGATCGTTTTCGCCTGACTCAAATTCATTGCGCACGACGGTCATCTCGCTGTCCAAATCCTTTTTGGCGATGTATGAATTCACCATGCGATCACTCTCCAGATCGAGTGCCCACTTTAGATTTTCGTCAGTAGCATTGAACGTTTCAAAGTAGTTGGTTCGATCCAGCCACGTAGTACCGTTGGGACTGGCGCCGTGCGATGTCAACTCCTGCGGAATGTCTTGGTGCTTGGGTGTGCCCTTGAACACCAGGTGTTCGAGCAAGTGCGCCATGCCGGTCTCACCATAATTTTCGTGTTTGGATCCGACCATGTAGGTGATGTTTACCGTGATGGTCTGCTTAGAAGGATCGGGGAAGAGCAGCACCCGCATGCCGTTGGCCAGGCGGTATTCAGTAATGCCCTCCACGCTTGTTAATTTTTCGGGCGCCGCCAATACCGGCACCGCCTCGGTCTTGGTCTCTGCCGTTCCTTTGCTCTCCTTTTTCTTATTTTTCTGGGCAACGAGCAAGCCACCGGAAAGCATAAAAACCAGGGCCAGCAACATACTTCTTTTCATAAGATGTAATTTTGTTTAGCATTGAGAAAACTGACACATCGTATCGCCAAACGCGAAGAGTTTGCGTTTAGTGTGTCTTTAAAACTTGTCAAGCAATAATAATGAATATTTTGTTTTGATCTACCTTCCGGAATGACTTTGGCCTCAAATTCAGTCTTGCAAACCACCTCGCTTGCGGTAGGTTATCGGCATGACGGCATCGCTTCAATTTTGTTTGACAATATCACGCTGACGCTGCCGACCGGACAGCTCACGTGCTTCATGGGCCCGAACGGAATCGGCAAGTCCACGTTGATCCGAACCATTGCCGGTTTGCAACCACCCATCGCGGGGCACATGACCCGTCTGGATGAAAAAAATATGGCACTCGTGCTCACCGACAAAATCTCATCGCCAAACATGACAGTATTTGAGTTGGTGAGTTATGGTCGCTATCCCCACCTGGGCTGGGGTCTGGCACTTTCTCCTCACGACAGCGACGTGGTGAACCAATCGATCGCCGAAGTAGCCATCGAATTTCTGGCGAAAAAAAAACTGGATGAACTCAGCGACGGACAAATGCAACTGGCAATGATCGCGCGCGCACTGGCTCAGGAAACACCGATCTTGCTGCTCGACGAGCCAACCGCTCACCTCGACCTGAATAACCGGGTAGAAATCATGAAGCTATTGCACCGGTTGGCTCATCAAAAGCAAAAGGCCATTCTCGTGACTACCCACGAACTGGACCTGGCCTTGCAACTGGCCGATCTGATTTGGCTGGCTACACCTGACAAAAAAATAAAAACCGGTATACCAGAAGATCTCGTTCTCGATGGATCCTTCGATGCCATCTTTCAGTTCAAAGGTTTTGACCTGCGAACGGGAAAAATACAGCATGAAGTCACCGGCAAGACCATCCATCTGATCGGAACCGACTTTCCGTTTTTGTGGACGAAGAACGCTTTGGAGCGTGAAGGGTTTGCTGTGGGCCCGTCGGGCGCATCCACCATAGTAGTGGAAGGAGACGGCGCCGGGCTGCGCTGGACAATGGACGGAGCCGTCTTCAACACCTTGGCAGCCGTGCTCGCGCGACTACGTCAAGGCTAATTGTGCTATTTTCCTTTTGAGCGCTCGATCTCTTTCAGGTTCTCTATTTTCTTGTTGCGCAGGAATCCATTAATGTCTTCAAAGTGCTCGCGGATGCGCTTGTTACCAAATTCAAAGACTTTGCCTGCGAGGCCATCAAGGAAGTCGCGATCGTGCGACACGAGAATCAGCGTTCCGTCAAATGCCTTCAATGCATCTTTCAAAATGTCTTTTGTTTTAATGTCCAGGTGATTCGTGGGCTCATCCAAAATCAGCAGGTTCACGGGTTGCAGCAAGAGTTTGATCATCGCCAACCGGGTGCGCTCGCCTCCAGACAGCACCTTGACTTTTTTGTCGATGGTCTCGCCACTAAACATGAAGGCGCCCAAAATGTCTTTGATCTTGGTTCGGATGTCGCCAAATGCAATCTGATCGATGGTTTCGAACACCGTGAGGTCGACGTCGAGCAAGGAAGCCTGATTCTGCGCGAAGTAGCCGATCATGGCATTGTGCCCCATTTGCAGTTTGCCTTCATAGTCGATTTCGCCCATGATGGCTTTGATCAGCGTGGATTTTCCTTCGCCATTCTTTCCTACAAAAGCCACTTTTTCGCCACGGGCAATGGTAAGTGATACATCGTGAAACACAACGTGGTCGCCGTAGCGTTTGGTCAGTCCCTCCACCATGACGGGATAGCTGCCGGAACGTGGCGCTGGCGGAAATTTGAGGTTCAGCGACGACGTGTCCACCTCATCTACTTCCACAATTTCAATTTTCTCCAGCATTTTCACACGCGATTGCACCTGCAAGGTCTTGGAATACGTGCCTTTGAAGCGTTCGATAAATGCAGTGATGTCGGCAATTTCCTTTTGCTGGTCGTCAAAATGTTTTTGCTGTTGTTCGCGCCGTTCCTTTCGCAGCTGTAAGTAATGCGAATAGTTGGTTTTGTAATCGTAGATGCGGCCCATGGTGATCTCGATGGTCCGGTTGGTGAGGTTGTCGACGAAGGCCTTATCGTGGCTGATGACGATGACTGCCTTGGCATTCGTCTTCAAAAAATCCTCCAGCCACTGTACGGATTCAATGTCCAGGTGATTGGTCGGCTCATCGAGCAGGATCAGGTCGGGCTTTTGCAGCAATATTTTGGCCAGCTCAATACGCATGCGCCAGCCGCCGCTGAATTCACTGGTGGAGCGGGTGAAATCTGAGCGAAGAAACCCAAGGCCGATCAATGTTTTTTCCACCTCGGCGTCGAAGTTCACCTCTTCAATCGAGTAATATTTTTCGCTAAGCTCAGACACCTGCTCGATGATTTTGGCGTACGCGTCAGACTCGTAGTCGGTGCGCGTTTCCAACTGGTGATTGAGTTCATCCATTTCCTTCTTCATGTTCAGAATCTTGGCAAACGCCTTGGAGGTCTCCTCAAACACAGTGCAATCGTCGGCAGTGAGCAGGTGCTGCGGCAGGTAGGCCACCACAGCGTCCTTGGGCGCCGACACCTTTCCGCGGGTGGGCTTTGTCGCGCCCGCCATGATCTTCAGCAACGTGGACTTCCCAGCGCCGTTCTTGCCCATGAGAGCGATGCGGTCATTTTCGTTGATGTTGAAAGTGATGTTGCTAAAAAGTGCCGAACCATTGAACTCGACCGTTACTGCGTCTACTGAAATCATAAGTTTTGAAATGAGGCCGCAAAGATATTGCGCCCGATCGGAAAAAAATTCAAATCTGGAAAACAAAAAAGGGGCTTTGCGCCCCTCTTTCTCATTATCTGTTGTCGTTTACTCGCTCTTTTTCTCTTTGGGCGACGCTTTGGCTTTTTTGGATTTAATCGTCAGCACATCGCCGCTGCCTTCATAGTCCGCCATGATGGTGCCACCTTCGGACACTTCTCCTTTGAGAATTTCCTCGGCCACCGGATCTTCCAAATATTTTTGGATGGCGCGATTCAGCGGACGGGCACCAAACTGATGGTCGTAGCCTTTTTCCGCCAGGAAGTCCTTTGCTTTCTCCGTCAACTCCACATTGTATCCCAGTGTGAGGATGCGGGCGAAAAGTTTGCCCAAGGTGATGTCAATGATCTTGTGGATGTGCTCGCGCTGCAGCGAGTTGAACACGATCACATCGTCGAGGCGGTTCAAAAATTCCGGACTGAAGGCACGTTTCAGCGCGTGCTGGATCGTACTTTTCATCATCTCCTCCTCATTTTCACGTTTGGCTTTGGTAGTAAAGCCGATGCCAGCGCCAAAATCTTTGAGGTCGCGCACGCCAATGTTGGATGTCATGATGATGATGGTATTGCGGAAGTCGACGCGACGGCCCAGACCATCGGTGAGAATGCCGTCATCCAGCACCTGCAGCAAGATGTTGAACACATCGGGATGCGCTTTTTCGATTTCGTCCAACAGCACAACGCTGTAGGGTTTCCGTCTTACTTTTTCTGTCAACTGTCCGCCTTCTTCATAACCCACATATCCGGGCGGCGCGCCAACGAGGCGCGACACGGAAAATTTCTCCATGTATTCGCTCATGTCGATGCGAACCAGCGCGTCGTCCTTGTCGAACAGATAGCTGGCCAGTACTTTGGCCAATTCGGTCTTGCCCACGCCTGTCGGGCCGAGGAAGATGAACGAGCCAATGGGCTTTTTCGGATCCTTCAATCCTACCCGTGTGCGCTGAATGGCTTTCGTCAATTTTTTGATGGCTTCATCCTGACCGATCACGCGGCCGCTGAGTTGGTCGGCCATTCCGAGCAGCTTGTTGCTTTCTTTCTGAGCGATGCGGTTAGCGGGAATGCCGGTCATCATGCCAACCACGTCAGCCACGTTGTCTTCGGTGACGGTATATTTCTCGGTGCGGGTTTTTTCTTCCCACCGGGCCTTGGCCAGGTCGAGCTGCTCAATTAATTTCTTTTCCTTGTCCCGCAGTTGCGCAGCCTCTTCATACTTCTGGCTTTTCACCACCCGGTTCTTCTCCTTCTTTACATCCTCGATGGCCTCTTCAAACTTCACAATGTCGTCGGGTACGTGGATGTTATTAATGTGTACTCGGGCGCCGGCTTCGTCCATGACATCAATGGCTTTGTCTGGCAGGAAACGATCGCTGATGTAGCGATCAGAAAGTTTGACACACGCTTCCAGCGCTTCCTTGGTATAGGTCACGTGG
>Ga0209067_10002751_pt1 | contig 10351 bp, 10 predicted proteins | sample ColStrG_CSR_2013_FD_187199 | JGI IMG/M metagenome (GOLD analysis project Ga0209067, IMG submission 187199) | Freshwater sediment microbial communities in response to fracking from Pennsylvania, USA - Cold Stream Run_MetaG_CSR_2013 (SPAdes)... | ecosystem: Environmental > Aquatic > Freshwater >... | reverse complement strand
GGCCCGAGCGAAGGATGCATCCTGATCCCCTCGACCAAGCCTTCTTCTATTTCCTCTTCGGAAGCGGGCATTTCCGCGCGCGATTCAAGGCAGACAAGATGGACTTCGCGAGCGCCCATGCGCAGAGCCTGGCGGGAAACATCCATGAACTCTTTCATGGCGACATCTTGTTCACTGGAGGTCAGTTCATCAGGAAGCGCTGCGCCGCCTTCGGTATCGGATACTAGTTTTTGCTGCTCGCGCATCGCCGAGCGCGCCACGTCGATGGCCACGTTTCCGCCGCCGATCACGACGACTTGCTTGCCAATGGAAAACCGATAACCAAGATTTACGTTGAGCAAAAAATCGATGCCCTTGACCACGCCATCGAGTTCGTGCCCCGGAAGATTCAGATCGCGGCTGCGATGCAATCCAAACGCAAGCAACACGGCTTTGTAGCCCTGCCGGCGGAGATCTTCGAGAGAAAAATCGCGGCCCAGCCGCGAATTGAGGCGAAGTTCCGGGCCGAGATCGAGAATCTCTCGAATCTGCGCCTGCAAAACATCGCGTGGCAGCCGGTATTCCGGGATGCCGAGATGCATCATTCCGCCCGGCACGGCCGCCGCTTCGAAAACGGTCACGGCATAGCCCAGGAGCGCCAGATCATGCGCCGCGGACATGCCTGCAGGACCGGAACCGATGATGGCTATCTTTTCTGGACGAGTCACCTGCGGCCGTTCAGGGAAAACGTCCACGGGATTGCGCGATTCCGGTCCATGCCTCTCGGTGACAAAGCGCTTTAACGCGCGGATGGAAATGGGCAGGTCCAACTGCCCGCGTCTGCAAGCGGGCTCGCACGGATGCCCGCAAACGCGGCCGCAGATGGAAGCAAATGGGTTGGGGACCCGGGCGTAGCGGTACGCTTCCTCGTACCGTCCCTGCGCAATAAGCGCGACGTACCGTCCGGCCTGGGTGTGGACGGGACACGCCTGCATGCAGGGAAAGTTCGACTCCAGCCATCCAAGATCGACGAGTTTTGTCCGCGTGCTCACTTGGATGGCGCCCTCCGGGGTCCCCAATCTCTTACTTTTTAACTGTCAGGTCAACGGTTGCGGTTGCGCCGCTGAGGTCCACGGCTTGCGTCGTGGGCTTGCCGTCTTCGCTCCAGGTCTTCAACGTGTATTTCCCGGCCGGCACATTCTTGATTTCAAAATTGCCGTCCTTGTCCGTCACCGCAAAATACGGAGTGGGGACGACGACGACGTAGCCGGACATTTCCGGGTGCACGTTGCACAGCAGCGAAGCAACGCCGAGATCCTTGAACGTGAAGGGCTTCTTCTCTCCCTTCGGCCAAGTGCCCAGATTCCCCTTGAGCGCTTTGTTCCCGCTGATCGAAGGCCAGTAGACGTTGTGGCCAACGGGGTCGCTGTTCAGAAAATCCACGGTAGTTCCCTGCTGCACGACGGCCACATGCGGGATGAAAGCCATCTTCCGCTGGTCGATCACGACGTGGTCTTTCGGGGCGTCAAACTTCTTGTCCGGGATTACATCCACGTAAACTGCGATGTTCTCCGCAGATTTGATGCCCTGCACGCTGACCTTGCCCTTGATGTCGTTGGCCCGGCTCGCTACTCCCAGAGCCAGCGTGAGACTCATTGCGATTGCTACCTTTGCTGCGATTCTCATTAGATTCATGACATTCCTCTCGTATTTGATATGCGTGCGATTCAAGTTCCGAGCCCGGTATTTCTAGAAAACGTAGTCAATGCCCGTCTGGAACGTGTTTGGACGGAAATAGACGGTGTTACCTGAGACGGGATCTGTGTAAGGACGCCCGTAGGTATATTGATATTCACCAACCACCTTGATGTTGGCGCGGACGAGGATCTGGAAGCCGGGACTGAAACGGTTCCGAGTCTGGTGCTGGGATGCGGGTGCTCCATTCAGGAAGTCGGGGCTGGAATTCACGGCGTCGTAGTGGAACGTGCCGATCAGCCACGGATAGAACCAGTAATTGGCTCCCACGAACCCACCAGAGAATTTCACCGGCGGCGCCGTCACGATGGTAGAAGGCGTTCCGGCAGTGAACAGGTGATTGTCATCATGACCGAACATTCCAAGTCCGAATAGCTCTAGCTGGCGGTACTTGAAACGAATATCTCCGCCAACGCGATAGAAGGGTTCCTCGACGGTCGCCAACCCGGGGAATAGCAAGCCGTCCTGGTTCTGCTGATTCTTGCCGTAGTAGTAGAGGAAGCCAAGGCGGATCGAAGTGTGGTCTCGAGGCCCAGTTGGGCCCGCCGCCTGGATCGCGTTGCGGCTTTCCGGGTCGCGCTCGAGGTTGAATTTCTCGGAAAGGCGAACGTAAACATCCTTCGAGCTACGCGCCGCTGTTCCAGTGTTACTTCCGTTGGTGATGGCCACCGACCAATCAAAATTGCCGTTGTTCGGCGTGCCACCGAACTCGATGCCGCGTTGCGGTGAGCCAAAAATGGTCGCGTTGTTTGCGGTCTGGCAAACGGTGGACGTCGGAGTGCAAGGGCCGCCTACCCCCGCAGCTCCTTCGCTGTAGATGTCATAGGGAGAAAGATAGATGCTCTTCGCCTGTGTAAAGGGAAGATCCAATTCAAACTGACCGAAGCGAACATTCAGCGTGTTCTTGGGCAACCCGAGGCCGTGGCCTAGATCGCTATATTTCAGCCAGCCGTCTCCCATACCGCCATTGGCATTGACCGCTCCAACGGAGATGTCGTCATCGATCCAGAAGGAGAGGTTCTGCCCCATGCTTCCCACGGCAAGGATTGTAAAGGTATTGGGGGCGAACAAGTCTGTTCGTGGCGTGAAACCGTTCTGCGCGATGAATCCGGCCGGTTGCTTATTATTGAGGGTGAAATTCCCCTCATAACGGAACGCGATAGGCAGGAAGCCAGGGATCTCGCCAGGATAAACAGCGTTGGGAAACGCCTCCTTCTGCGCCTTGGACCCCAGCAGGACGGGAGGCTCCTTCACGAAGACTTCGTCGTCCTTCGGAAACTTGAATCCGTTCTTCTTGAAGGCCTCGCCGAAGTCGTTCAGCTCGGGATAGTTGTTGTGGCAGGTGGTGCAAGAAGTCTGGTATTTGCGTGAAAACGCGGGGATTGCCGAACTCTTCGGCACCGACGCCAGCAGCATCCATAGGACAAGCACAACCGCGGTCAGACTTCCCAAAACGCTGGTACTTAGTACGCGACCCTTCATTCCTTTACCCTCCCGATTCCTGCCCAGAGAACGACAGGCCAAGTTCCCAAACCGAACGCCTTGATTGAACGTGAGCATTGTCACTGTTGGCCACCGCATCGTACCGTGACACGTATCACGGTTGAATGTGACGGCCATCACACGGTCTATTGGGAAGGGAGAAACTGCCTGGGAAGGAGAAACCAGGAACTAAGACGCCAATACGCTCTCGAGCCCCGCCTTATTTTTGATAATGAGCGTCGAACCCTTGATTTGCAAAAGCTGTCTCTTCTTGAAATCGCTGAACAAGCGGGTCACTGTTTCGCGAGAAGCACCGATCATCTGGGCAATTTCCTCGTGGGTGAGAGTCAGCGTGAGTTTGATATCGCCTTTTCCGGCTTCATGGTCGGCCGCTAGATCCAACAGGAAGCGAGCCAACTTCTCTCCGGCGGAATGCGAGAGACCGATGGTCCTCATCTCGGCAATCGCGGAGTGATACGTCTCGCCTAACTGCTGAGCAACGCGCAACGCGGCTTCACCGTGTTCGCGAAGGAACAACAGGAAATCCTGGCGGGAGATGAAATTGGCTTGCGCAGGTTCGATTACATCGGCGGTGAGTTCGTAAGGCATCCCGGTCACCGTGGCCGGCAAACCCAATACTTCACCGGGCTCAGAGATCCTTAAAATTAGAGTTCTACCATCCGCGGATGATGTCGAAAGCTTTACGCGGCCACTGCACACGATAAAGACTCCGCGCGGTGATTGCCCCTCAACAAACAGGGTGGCGCCTTTGGGATACGCGGCCGCCGACGCAATGGCGGAAAGCCTTTGCACCGCTGGAGCTGAAAGATTGCAAAAGAGCTTATCCTCTCGATGGGGACAGGACATGCAGTTCTCGATGATTTCGAGACCGTAGGGGGCACGCATGGGTTCACCTGTCCGGAGTATACTCCCCTCCCGGCGTGATACGAAACGAAAGGCGCTTGGCATACAGGGCCACCTGACTACTGCTCTAAACTTCTCTCCACACAACCAGTTTCCCTTTTAGCGGAGTCGGAGCACTACGGGCTGTGACTCCGGTCACTTTTCAATGTGATGGAGGTTACAGAACCCCCCGGCGATTAGGACCACAGTTTTGAGGTGTGGGGGGGTGCTGTATGCAAAAAGACGAGCGCGATCTTTTGGATGTCCTGCGATTTGAACTCCAGTTCCTGAAGGACGGAGGCTATGGGCGCTCACCAAGGACTCCATGGCGGCCTCAATATATTTTCGAAGACTCCCTCACTTGCATGAATTTTGATTCAAGAGAGAATCCCGCGCCTTGCAGTGCTTGCGTCTTGATGCAGCTGGTGCCGCCGGAACAGCGCAGCGAAACAATTCCGTGCCGGCACATTCCGTTCAATGTGTTTGGTGAAACACTGGCTTCCCTCTACAGAAATGGAACCCAACAAGAGATTGAAGAAACCGTGGGAGAGTGGCTGCAGGCCGCCATTCAGCGATTGGAAGAGGAACGCATGGCGATTCAACAAGAGCGCAAGAGAATGAGCACAAGGAACCCTGAACGCACGAAGGGAACACCTCTCTATCAGAAACAGCATCCGAAGTGTGCGAACCCCGTTTGCCCGGCTGCTTTCCATTGGACGGGAGGCGGCAAGTTTTTCCGTTTTCGGCCGGAGACAGTGGCGGCAGGCGGGAGTGCCTGGACAGATGCTTCGGCGGCGGATTTGGCGGACGGAAGCCACGGGGCCAGGCACTATTGGCTTTGCGAGCGTTGTGCGCTTGCTTTCACTTTGGTGTACGAGGAAGAGTACGGTGTCGTGCTGAAATTGCTCTGGCCGGAACTGCCCGCCACGGAAGATCACAAGGAATTGTCCGCGGCGCAGTGAATCCGATATTCCTGCAAGACCGGACGAACCTAAAATGAAGTAGTCAAGAAGCTGCTTGACCGAGTTCCTCGATTGGAACTTGTTTCCTAGCCACAAGGAGCAGCATCGCCACGAAGCATTAGCGCGCTTGCCTTCAGAGGTTGCATTCCGGTTCGCTCCTCTCAAAGCAAGGAGTTTCCTGCCAGGCTGGCGAGAGTAATGCCCTTCAGCCGCGAACCGTCAGGACCGGGCAAGTGGCCTCCGCCACGATCTTGTGCACGATGCCAACATTGAAATGTGTCGATAGCCAGCCCGCCGGCTTGGCGCCCAGCACGATCAGAGCCGTATGACGCCGCTTGGCAACGTCCAGGATTTTTTCTGCCGCTGGTCCCTGTTCCACGATGACGGTGGGGTCACACCACAGCCCGGCTTGCGCTGGAATCAATTGCTGCAGCTTTCGCTCCTTAAGGTCCACAACCTCGGGAGTGTCCATCAACTCACCGGCCTTCGGGCCTTCCATCACGTGCAGCAGTACGAGATGCGCTTCATTCTCTTGCGCCAGGGATATGGCGTAAGCAGCTGCCTTTGGGAAATCTGTCGCCAGATCCGTGGCGTAAAGGATTTCATGCATCTTGGCGTACTCTTCAGACCAAAGATTGATATGCGGCCCAACCGTCAGCACCGGGCACGGCGCTTTCCGCAGAATCTCTTCGGCCACCGAACCGAGCACTGTTTTCCCGAATCCGGTGCGCCCACGCGTCCCTACAACGATCAGGTCAACTCCCTTGTCTTTAATCTGGCTGGAGATCACTTCCCAGATGTTCCCTTCCCCAATCACCACGTCGTGCTCGACTTCCTTGAGCTGATCGTTCAGGCGCTCGGCATCTTCCTTGTTTTCTCTTTCCGTGGCTTCGGCCATCGAAGCCCAGGCCTCGGGCGCCGCAGCCGTATAGTTATCGAATGGGTTTACGTGAAGACCGATTACTTTCGCTCCGTAACGCTGCGCGATCTGGATCGCGATCGGGGCGGCCGCATCCGCGGCAGAGGAAAAGTCAGTTGCAAACAAGATGTTCTTTAGAGCGATTCTCTCTCTTGCTTCCGCTGCTTTCATAGGCCACCTCCCTGTTTAAGAAATACGCCGCCGCACTTGGGCTGGCTGTGACGACGATCACCTCCAGGTGTGACATGGCAACTCAGGGCCCGTAGCAGCGAAGCTTCCATTGACACGTCTTATGAAGATCTTTGCCCATGATTGGAGTTTTTCGTATCCACAGAGGCGTTCAGTCTGAGCTATCAACTTGGAGCGTACCGATATTTTCTTCGTGCCACGGAGGAAGGATCTTGATGAGCACGTAGAGGATGACAAAGGGGAGAAGGAGCAAAATGACTGTGGGAAGCAGCCCTTCGCGCGTGACGAAATCCACCTTGTAGGATGTGTAGCCCAGGAAGCTCTTGGAGAAAAGTTGGCCTCCGATGACCACATTCCAGCGCATGGCGAAAATGCCAACCATGGTCAGAATCCCGCTAACCGCATAAATCCGTTTGCGAGCCGGTTCCGTGAATTTTACGACCTGCGTTACTCCAAGCAGGCCTATAGGAACCAAGGTGCCCAGGATGATCTGCAAAAGTATTTGAGAAAGAAAAAGGCGGGTGTGCACCATGAAGTCGAGACTCCGGAAGGATTCGTCAGACTCATAGATGCGGTGGATGAGGTCCAGCATTTCCAAGGTGAAATCGATAATAAACGCGTACAAAAGGTATTTGGCAATGGTGTCCAGGCAGCGCATGTCAATGGTGGTTCGGCGGAAGAAGGAAGTGACCATGTACATGAGAAGAACCAGGGCGATCCCGGATACCATCGCGGAGAATATGAATACGACCGGCATCAAAGGTGTCGACCACCAGGGATTCGCCTTGATGGAACCGAAAATAAAACCGACATACCCGTGGAGGAGGAACGCCGAAGGAATGCCAATCAGGGTAATGATCCAGCCAACTCTGTCGTCCACTCGCAACGCGCCTGGGCTGATGTTATAGGAACCCAGTGTAAGCAATCGATAGATAGGCCGCTTCCAGCCTTTGGTGGATTGCGCCAGCAACACAATGTCCTGCCGGTAGTCGAGCCAGATTTCCAGCACCAGAACCGCCATGAGGTACCACAAATAAACGAAGCCGAACATCGCCATCGCTGAAGATCGATGCGGCGTGAAGTACATCTCCAGCGAACGCTCCGGGTGCCCAAGGTGGAGTTGCAACGGCAAAGGGGCGACAAGAAGAAAAGCAAGTGCGGTGAGCAGCGCCAGCCGGTAAGTGGGTTTCACGGCATCCACGCGGAAGACGCGCTCCAGTGAGGCCAGGATGAAGGCGCCCGCTACCAATCCGGTGAGAAACGGGTAAAGGACGATCAGCAAACTCCACTGAAGCTCTACTTCATTCGGATACATGAATCCATCCATCAGCAGAGTCTCCTTAGCGCACCGAACCGTCCAGGCCGTTGTAGAAGACCTTTGCGCCGGTAGCCAGATTCGGCTTCAAAACTTGCACCGTGTGGGTTTTCAGAAAGTCATGGATCGGATCTTTGGGGTTTTTCAGATCCGCCAGTTGCCGGGCTCCTGTCGGACACGCTTCACAGCATGCGGTCGTCAGTCCTTTGGTAATGCGGTGGTAGCAGAGCGTGCATTTATCGGCGGTGTGCCTCGTAGGATGAAAGAAACGGCACCCGTAGGGACAGGCCTGAATGCAATAGCGGCATCCCAGACAATAATCGTAATCGATTAGTGTCACGCCGTCAGGTGTACCAAACGTCGCCCCAACTGGGCACACCTGAGTGCACGGCGAGTCGGCACAGTGGTTGCAAAGTTTGGGAACAAAAAAATTCTTTCCTCCGGCGGTTTCAGCCGGCGGAAACCCGTCCTTGCCTCCTTTTGGAGAATCAACCTGGGGATTTTCGAGGTGCCAGTCGGAAACGTGATAGCGCTCCACCCAGGTGCGGAAGTAACCGTCCGGCACATCGTTTTCCATTGCACAAGCGCGCACACAACTGCCGCAACCGATGCACTTGGTGATGTCCAGCAGCATGCCCCACCAGTGTTCCGACATGTTGTAGTTCGGCGCGGCTTCCGGTTCTCCCGCAAGTACAAACTCCCAAGCGGCCGCAGCGGCAGGAAGTAACAGAAGAACCTGGCGACGGTTGAGGATCACTTTTTGCCTCCCTCGTCAAATCCTGGACTGTGCGGCTTGTGACAGGTGTTGCAGGGCTGGCCCAGCGAATGTTCTTTGGCATCGACTTGCGGAAATCCAACAGGTTTCGCGGAGTTCTGCGAATGGCACCGCACGCAAAGAGAGGCAACTTCAGGTAATACCGGTATTACAGAACCGGGATCCTCCGTGTGTTTCGCAAGCGGGCCGTGGCAGGATTCGCAGTTTACCCGCGCGTGTACGCCCTTTGCTTTGGTTTCTTGAACATCTGGATGACACGCCTCGCATGTACCGTGTCCTGCATAGGCAATGGGATGCGAGGTGATTGTGGCTAGAGCGTCGCCGCGAAATGGTCCGTAACGCCCAAAACTCTTCGGTACTACTGCGGCCCGGAGCGCCACAAAGGCCAGTGTTCCCAGGATGAAGACAGCGGCCACCCGAAGTAGGTGCGCTGAGTCCCTGAACTTGCTCATTTTGACCCTCTGCCTGGAATCGGACTGAGCACGGTGTGTACCTCCACACGGACGTGATGGCGAGATGCTCTTACGCGGCAGCAGTCACTGAAGCCATCCTCTTGGGGTTGGAACTGCATCATTCGTCACCTGTGCAAACCAAAAAAAAGCACTCTTGTATTAGACTGCGTAGCTTGTTTTGTTATTTATGACACCCGTCACCGTAAACCGTGACTTCGGTCACAGAGCCCACTTGGCAGTCGCTATTTCTCGTTCGTTTCCGTTGGAATTTCCATGAGGTGTGTCATTTTGGAACTGAGACTTCGCTACGCGGCAATCGTGTCACGGAACGGGCTCCACAATTCGGAGCCTATCTATGCGGGGTTGAATCCTTCACACCTCGACTCTTCCAAACCGAGTCAAGCGCGGCAACAGAATCAAAACTAATCCGTAAAACAGCAACGACACCATGAGGGTCATTGCATTTCCAAATCGCAAGTCCTCCGCGAGAAGTTTTAATCCTCCTAACCCAATCGCGGCGTAGGCCAACCAACCCAACTCCACTCGATTCCACCTTGACCCCGAGTATCCCAGCCCTAGGGCTGCCACGCAGGTCACCACCGTCCGCACCATCGACAATCTCGACGCGTTGAATTCTACAGCTCGCAGGCCAGCGATTCCCGCCACAGCCAACGCTGCCGCTGCGCTCGTCACCACCGCCGCGGGCACCACCCACAGCACGCGTTCCCTCCATCCTTCTCCCGATGCTCCTGATCCCAGCAGATAACTCACCAATCCAGCCATCGCGACCATCCAGAAACTCCACTCCGGCTTTGCCGGTACCGTTCCGGCGAACGCATTCCCGGCGTAGCCGAAGAGTCCACACACCATTCCCGCCGCCAGCAAATAAAATGTCCCGTGAATTCCCAAGGTCAGGTATTTGGTACGTAGAAATCCTGCGACGGAGACCATGGCGGCTATGCTCAGCGCCACCGCCAGAAGATCTCCCTTGAGCAGTAGAAAACTTCCCGACAGTACCAGTGCGGCCGCGTAGATCGTACTCACTCGCCGGTTCCGGCGCATGTCCGCTCCCGTGAATCGTCTCAGTGCGCCCCAATAACAGACCGCCCCAAAAACCAGGAACACCGCGCCTATGGCACTCGCCGATCCTCCGTGTGTTGCCCGCAGACTGACCCACATCGCCAGCGTAAACGCCACCACCGCCTGCCCCACTTCCGCAAACGTGAGTTTCCTCCTCAACAGGAATCCGCGGATCGCCGCGCTCCCGCCATAAATCAACATCAGCGCAACACAAAATGCGTTCAACTCGCCCGCGTCCATTGCCCGGTAGGTCGCCGGTACTCCTTCCTCCGACGTCATCAGGAGTCCGAGCAAACCTACGGCAAGATCTGCCGCCAGCGCCGTCACCACTCGCAGATTCAACCATCGCCCGAAACAAGCGGCTGCTTCGGTCAACAACGCCATCGTTAGGAGAGCCGTAGTCAGTGCCCGTAACTCGTGCGTCGCGACGATCAGCACCATTGCGGTCCCCACTGCTGCCACCGTTCCGATCCATGGAATCGCTTCCAGCTTTTCGTTCCACGCTAGCGCAAGCGACAGCACCACTGCTCCTACCAGAAC